>Ga0351929_1059_pt1 | contig 21654 bp, 17 predicted proteins | sample BONcelHT113001E9_FD_205825 | JGI IMG/M metagenome (GOLD analysis project Ga0351929, IMG submission 205825) | Enriched cells from coal bed in the Powder River Basin, Montana, United States - BONCAT cells T11 rep2 HSBNCT.T11.300.1.E9 ...
GGACAGACGACACTTCGGGAGCTGGCCTGCCTCTATCGCCAGGCGGCCCTCGTCATCACCACCGACTCCGGGCCGATGCACCTGGCCGCAGCGATGGGAACGCCCGTCGTCGCCCTCTTCGGTCCAACAGATCCGGCAAGGACGGGTCCCTACGGCGACGGTCACCGGGTGATCCGCGGCGCGCTGCCCTGCATGCCCTGCTTCCGCAGGCGCTGCGACGATCCCCGCTGCATGCGCGAGATCACCGTGGAGACGGTTTTGACAGCGGTCAAGGAAAGCTTGAACGAGGGGGGATTTTTAACCGCGACGGGAAGCGGAACCCCGCTTCCCCAAGGAAGGAGAGAATGATGGGTATCAGTAAGGAACTGCTGGAGATCTTGGCCTGTCCCAAGTGCAAGGGAGAGGTCCGCCTAACCCCCGCCGAAGACGGCCTGATCTGCGAAAATTGCCACCTCCTCTATGAGATCCGGGAAGATATCCCGATCATGCTCATTGACGAGGCGAAGCCGCTACCAAAGGCGTAACCGTCCCCTTTCCCGATCGGCCGGCCGGGGGGCAGATCGGCGTTGCATCGCCGGGCGCCGCAAGGCTACCAGTGGATTGGGGGATTAGCTGGAGAGCGCTGCGCCGATCACGGCCTGGACCCGTTCAACCTCCAGCTCGTCCAGACAGCGGCTCATCCCACCGCCCTGGCAGCCCTTCCGGTGACAGGGTGCACAATCGAGCGTTGGCGTCACGACACGATGGTTTTCCCCCGGTGGCGCCCAGTATCGCCAATCGGAGGGGCCGTAAAGGGTCACCGTGGGCGTCCCGACGGCGGCGGCGATATGCGGCGCGGCGCTGTCAACGCCGATATGGAGGCGGCTGCGCTCCAGAATGCCCGCCAACGCCCCCAGGGTCGACTTTCCCGCCAGGTTGTGCACCTGGCCTGAACAGGCGGCGGCAATTCGGGCAGCCTTTTCCCGCTCCCCAGCAGTCCCAACGATCACGGTGGTTAGACCAAACTGACGTCTCAGCCAGTCGATGAGCTGTACCCACCTGTCCGGGCGCCACTCCTTGTAGGACCAGCGGGAAAAGGGATTCACGGTCACCCAGGAACGCCCTGCAGCACCCTTCCCGTCCACCGGCAAGACACCCTCTTGTCGCTCGCCGGCACCATTCTTCCCGGCGATTGCCCCACCGGAGGCATTTAACCAGTCAGCCCCCATCCCTCGGAGCGCCCTATCCTGAAGGGCTACAATGCCCTCTTCGGCCAATAGTTTCAGCGCACACAGGCGTGTCTCCGCCGAAAGGTGCAGCTTGGGCACTACCGTGGTACTTTTGATGTCGAAGGCTCCGAGCATGTCCAGAGATGCCGCCGCCGCCCGCTGGATGGGTTGGCTGGCGACGGGTAGCGTGACCAGGTGCGTGAAGAGCTGATTCCGCGGCCAGGCCAGGTTGGGGTAATAATGGGCCACCCGGATCGGCGCCCCCGTCGCGAAGGCCATGTATCCGCCTCGTTCATCGCCCCGAAGATCGAAGACAAGATCAAACCGTTGCCGGCGGAGGGCCAGGACAAGACCCATTGACGCGAACAGATGCCTTAGGAAACCGCCCAAGGCCTTAGGCACCTCAAAAACCGCGGGGGGCATTGCATCCGCTTTCAGAAGCGCCCCATTGCCTTCCCGAAGAAGCACGGTAACAGACGCCTCCGGATAGGTTTCCCCTATGGCCTGGAGGGCGGGAAGCGACCAGACCACGTCGCCGATATCGCCAAGCTGGATGACCAGGATGCGGCGCGGCTCTAGGGGTCTAAAAAAGCGTTTGGCAATCTGCATCAGGGGGATTCAGGGTGCCGGAACTGAGGGGTGTACTCGGGGACGATCTCGTGCAGCTTCTGTTTGATGGCCCGGGCATCGAACCGACCGGCCGCGCTCTCGAGTTCCGCCAGCATCCCCTCCAGCCAGCCCGCCGGCGGATGCAGGACCGGCGAAAGGCCGCCGAAATCGTCGGCGCGCAGGACCATGATCTTCTCGTGCCCTGTCGGAACGATCCCCTCACCGACGGTGATCAGTTCCTCGTGGAGCTTCTCTCCCGGCCGCAGCCCCGTGAAGACGATGGGCACGTCCCGGTCGGGCTCCCGCCCAGAGAGACGAATCAGATCCCGGGCCATATCAAGGATCTTCACCGGCGTCCCCATTTCCAGAATGAAGATTTCGCCCCCCTTTCCCATCGCCCCGGCTTGGAGAATCAACTGGGCGGCCTCGGGTATCGTCATGAAATAGCGGCTGACCTCCGGATCGGTAACCGTCACGGCTATCCCCTGTTCGATCTGCTTGCGGAAGACGGGGATGACTGACCCCGATGATCCGACCACATTACCAAACCGGACGGCCATAAATCGGGTGTCCGCACCCTCCTGAAAGGACCGCAGAAGCAGTTCGGTCACCCGCTTGCTCGCCCCCATCACGTTCGTCGGCCGGACCGCCTTGTCCGTAGAAACCAAGACAAACCGCTCCACCCCGCTCCGGCGCGCCAGAGCCATAACGATCCGACTGCCGACGATGTTGTTGAACACCGCTTCCCAGGGGTTTGTCTCCAGCATGGGGACATGCTTGTATGCTGCCGCATGAAACACCACATGAGGACGGTATTTTTCAAAGACCGCCGTCATGAGTTTCTCATCCTGGATACGGCCTAAAACGGGTTCACAGCGATCGAAGTGCAGTTCATTGCGAAGCGCCAATTCGATATAAAACAGATTGGCCTCGCTGGCATCAACCAAGATCAGGCTTTTGGGTTTGAATCGAATGATCTGCCGACAGAGTTCGGCCCCGATCGATCCCCCGCAACCTGTGACCAGAACGGTTTTGTCATTGAGATAACCCTGAATCCCCTCCATGTCGAGCTTCACGGATAGACGCCCCAGAAGATCTTCGTAATTGACATCCCGAAGGGCCTTGATGCTCACCCGACCGTCGATGATCTCACCGATCCCCGGCAGGGTCTTGTAGAATATCCGACAGGCTTTACACGTTTCGATGATCCGTCGCATCTGCTCCCCCGTGGCGGAGGGGATTGCGATCAGAATCTCCATGACGCCTTCATCCTCGATGATCTTCGGCAGTTGGTTGAGTGACCCCAGAATTGGGATGCCATGGATCGAACGGCCATGCTTCCTCCGGTCGTCATCGATGAACCCGATGACATCATAGGAGAGGTGATCGTTTTCCATGATTTCCCGAAGGATCTTTTCCCCGGCAGACCCGGCGCCGACAATCAGGATGCGCTGCTTACGCCTATTGGCCGGAATAAAAATGACATGACCGTTCCGGTCCAATCTCCGGTAGAAGGTCCTGATGACCATGCGCAGACCGCCGGTCAACAGAAAGGTCAGGCCACCATCGATCAGAAAAACGGCCCGGGAATAGCCTTCAAAACGGTGCGAGATAAGGATGAAGGCCATGATCAGCAGCGTCGAAGTGGCGGAAGCCTGCAGGAGCCGCCAGAAATCCCGGGTGCTCGTGTAACGCCACATCCCCGTATACAGACCGAAGAGGAAGAAAATGCAGAGCTTGAGCGGAATCAAGACGATCAGCATCACCTTGTGCTGACTGAGAAATGGTTCCTCGACAACGAACTCAAAGCGAAAGAGATAGGCAAGAATGAAGGCCGCGGCGAACAGCAGGGCATCGCTCAGGAGCATCAGATAAAAATGAATATTTTTCCACTGCACCCTCATAACGAACCCGCTCCCTTGCCGATGGCCACCCGTTTACGGACATGGGCCGTCAATACCGTAAAGCCGATGAAGCATAAGGTCAGATAGATCAGGACAGCCCCCGCTCCGTATGGGTAGGCGATCAGGGCAACCGAGCCAATGAGAAGCTGCGCGGTTCCGTAGAACAGCGCAATCTTCCAATGGGGGATACCGAACTGGTTGGCCAGAAGCTGATAAAGATGGCCGCGATGGGATTGCAGGAGATTCTCTCCATTCCAAAGTCGGACGACCATGGTTGTCAATTCGTCGACATAAAAGGGGAAAAGAAGCGCTGCCAGGCAGACTATCTCCAGGAGGTCCGTGGCTAGTATGATCACGTGCCCGGCAAAAACAAAACCCAACAGGATGCTGCCCACATCACCCATAAAGACCTTCGCCCGGAACATGTTGAAGGGAAGATAGCCGAGGCAAGCCAAGGCAATGCAGACCGACAGGAACGAAAACGGCATCTGTAAGTCATCCTGGGGCCCTCGGTTCAAGACATAGACACCCATTAGCCCGAAAGCGATCACGCCGCTGAAGCCGGCGATCCCGTCGATCCCGTCCATAAAATTATAGAAATTTGCCGTCCCGATCAAAAACAGGAAAAACACGAGCAACAGCAACAAGAAGAGGAGTGGGTTGGAACCAAGTTGGGAGACGTATTGAATGCTCAGTCGGGGCAAGAGGGGAAATAGGACCATTAGGGCGGCCAGGGCCTGGAAGAAAAGGCGGATTCCCACCGAGATTCGGAGATAATCCCCATAAAGGCTCACGGCGGAGACAAGGAAACCGGCAAAGAGGAAGGTGGTGGGAATTCGGAGCGTCAGTCCCGCCAAGAGAAAGGCCGCTAGGATTCCTACCCCGCCGCCGCGAGGGGTCGGAACGGTATGGGAACTGCGCTCGTTGGGTATATCGAGGAGATGCTCCCGGAAGGCGATGCCAGCGATGAACCAGGCACCCAGTGCACCCAACCCGGTACAGGTTGCAAACAGGAAAATGAGCCGGTAGCGCGCGATCCCCTCCACAATGCCGATGAGGCTGGCGCTCAGATCTTGGATCATAGTTCCCCCACCTGTCGCATCTTGGCCACCGTTTCCCGCCATCCCGACGTCAAGTCGTATTGGGGTACGAAACCGAGTTGTTCGCGAAAACGCCCCCCGTCCACGGCGACATCCTCGAGATAGGTATCGATCGTCATTCGCGCAATAGGCGGCCGGATACCACAGATCCCGGCACTCCTCTCCAAGAGGCCGGCCAAGCCACGAACCGGTCCAGCGGGTAAGGTTAGACGGGGCGGACGCCGCCCCAGGGCGTCGCAGAGGGTTCCAATGATCGCGTTCACCGTATGGACCTGCCCATCCGTGACATTGAAAATACGGCCGGCCGCCGCCGGATGAACGGCCGCCAGCACAGCGGCACGCGCCGCATCGCGGTCGTAAACCAGTGTGCGCCGATTGGCGCCGCGTCCCAATGGGATGAAACGGCTCCTGGCCAAGGATCGCACCAAGCTCCGATAATTCCCTTTTACCCTGGGACCGTAAACGGCGCCAAGGCGCAAAACGACCCCCATGGGCCGGTCGTCCACCCCTCGGGCCGCCAACACAATCCGCTCTGCCGCGAGCTTGGTTTGGGCGTAAAGGGTCACTGGTCGGGGCGTCGTTTCCTCCGTCAGGATACGACCGTTTGAGGGGCCGTATACGGCAATCGTGCTGAAGAAAACGAGCCGCTTGACCCCCGCCCGGCAGGCCGCCGCCACGACGTTCGCCGTCCCCCCGACGTTGATCCGTTCATACTTTTCCCGCAGGGTTGGTGGGGCGTGGATGATGTGCAACAAGGCAGCCAGATGGACCACCACATCAACCCCCTCCACGGCAGCGTTTACGACCGCAGGGTCTGTGACATCCCCCGTCAGCGCCTCCACGCCATCCGGCCATATCCCCGCCGGGGGGGAGGAGATCGACAGGGTCCGGATGAAATACCCCTCTTTATTAAAGGCTTCAACCACCAAAGGCCCCACCGCGCCCGTGGCGCCGGTCACCAGAACGAGCGGGCGATGTTTCGCTATCGCCACTTCCACCCCCACTTTCTGAAATAGCGGCACATGTTCACGATGAAAATCATCGTCATCCTTATATGCCTATGAGATCCGCGTGTCCAGAAGTGTATCACGGCCGACTTCGGATAATAAAGGGTGCGGAAGCCGTGCTCTTGGAATTTGCGGCTCAAATCATAATCTTCGAAATATAGGAAATAACGCGGATCGAAACCAGCCAATTTTTTCAGGATATCGGTACGGCAAAGCATGAACGCACCGGTCATGACCTCCACGTCGCAGACGTCATCGTATCCCACGTCCCGCATCTCGTACCGTTCCAGACGCTTCCGGAACAGGGGTTTCAAGGCGGGGGGCATGAAACGGCGGAGGAAAAAGTCCATCACGCTGGGATAGCGTTTGTTGAGGTATTGATCCGAACCATCCTCGTTGAGCACCCGCGGACAGACCATGCCGGCATCGGGATGCCCTTCCATAAATTGAACCAGGGAACGGATGGTCCCCGGCATAATCCGGATATCGGGGTTCAGCACGAGGTGGTACCTTGAAGGCTCGGCGCTGAAAATGGCCCAATTGTGCCCCCTGCCATACCCCACGTTTTCTCCCGAATGGTGATAGGATATGGGGAGAGAGTCGAATGCGGTCCGCAAATCGTCCGCGGGAGAATTGTCCACCACCGTGAGCCGCACCGAACAATCGGTATCCAGGAAACTCTCCGCGGCCTGCCGGATAACCGCCGGAGGGTTCCGGTAGATCACCATGGATGCGGTGCAGTCATAAAGGGAAGATCCGTTGTGACCGCTTTGAACCCTTTCCGTCTCTTTCATCGGCGATTCCTGCGGGCTTTCAGACGATTCAAGAGAGCGGGCCTATCCAAAAGCCCCCAGATGTAGGCATCGTCCACCCGCCTGGCCGACTGGACCCGTTGCCGCTTGAGCAGAGCCCGTCTCAACCCCTTGAGGGCGTCCTTTTTTGCCCGGAGATAATCCCGCCCCCTTCCGCGGGCGGCGAAAAAGCCGAAGGCGGCCACGGCATAAAACAGGTGGGGCAGTATCGTTCGGGCGATGAGCCGCGCAGGCATGTTCTGGATATAGACCCACTCCAGGTTTCGGTGTCCGAAATAGACCGACGAAGGCGAGTCATAGACGAGACTGCCGCTCCCCCTGTGGTGGACAACGGCCTCTGGAACATAGAGGCAGCGATAACCGCGCAACTGCGACCGAAAGCTCAGATCGACATCCTCATAGAGGAGGAAAAAATCCTCGTCAAAGAGTCCCACTTCCTTGAATATCGCCGTCCGATAAAGCGCCGCACCGGCACAGGCGCCGAAGACCCACTCCCGACGGTCGTACTCTCCGGAGGGTTTTCCACGGCCGCGCAGGAGCCCCGCACCGGCCCAGGTATACCCGTCCCCGCACCGGTCGATGACACCCGGCTGGCTCTGATCGAGCATCCTGGAGGCGGTAAAACCGGCCTCTTGCGTTCGTTCCAACGCATCGACGAGGGATTCCAGCCAGCAGGGATCAGCCACGGCGTCGTTGTTCAGAAGGGCCACATAGGGCGCCGTGAGATTCCGTAGGGCGCAATTGTTGGCCCCCGCGAAGCCCCGGTTCTCCTTCAGGGCCAACACTCGGACCTCCGGGTAATGGCCGGCCACCCATGCCGGTGAACCATCGGTTGAACCGTTATCGACCACGGTAACTCTGAACGAGCGATAGGTCTGTTTCCTGAGGCTCTGCAAACACTCCTCCAGGAATGCCCTCCCGTTCCAGTTTACGACGACGACCTGTACCTGTTCAGCCATAGGAAATTTTCAGTGCTCCACCAGGGGATGGGGGACATAACGCCCTTCTCCCTCCCGTCCCGACCGTCCAGTCAGGCCGTGGACGATGCCCCGCAGGATCTGATGCAGGCTTTGCAGACGCCGTCTCTCATAGAGAAGGATAAGGACCAGAATCTTCATCAGGATGCGCCGGTTCCTCCGGCACCAGGAAGGCTGGGATCTTCTGTATTGGCGGTGCAGGAGCATGGCATTGCGGAACTGGTAGTAACGCCGCAGCGGGGGGTGGTGGGTGGGATGGACCTTCTTCCCCCAAACAAGACGTTCCTCAAGCTGTCCCATGTGATGCAGGATCTCCGCCGTCTGCACCCCGATGACCTCATAGCCCAGGGTCTTCAGCCGGAGACAGAATTCGATATCGACATAGTCGATGAATAGCCCTTCATTGAAATATCCCGCCAACTCGAAGGCCCGCCGGGGGATAAGGCTTCCCGAGGTGATCACATGGGTCACCTCGCACCAGGGGGAGCTACCCGTCAAATCCGGCAGGGAGGTGCTGTCCACAAAGGTCGTCCGGGGACCGCCTACCATCAAGCGCTCCGGATGGGGATGGGATTTCCAGACCGTCAACATCGTTTCCACCATATCCCCGATGGGCAAACTGTCCTGATCGAAGGTGACAATCCATGAACAGCCCTTCTCATCCGTCAGAGCCCGGCGGATACCCTGGTTGAGGGCCGCAGCGACACCAAGATTCTCGTGATTGCGCACACAGACTATGTCCAACCGATCCCTCAGGGCCCGCTCCAGATGCTCCAATGATTCCCCCGCCGTGCCGTTATCCACGACGATCACCCGGGAAACCTGCGCAGCGATCTTCGCCAGACGCTCCGGAAAACCCGCATCGGGGAAAAAGGTAACCACGACGGCACTGACCCTATCGGGGTGTACGGCAGTCGAAAGGGTTTGATTCGGTTCAGGCATCGGTTTTACGGGCCAATAGGTATACTGTCCGCCCATTGTTCAGCGTCACATGATCTTCCAGATTGAAAAAGGTATTGAAGCTGGCTAGAAATTCATTCAAATCGTAAGGAAGGTGGTCCGTGCCTCTGTTTTGAAGAAGTTTCCGGACCATCGGATCTGTCGGAGGCACAAATTCCACGAGCGCATATTTCGTAAGACTTGAAAACCATTTTGCAATGCCTTCCAGGGGTACACCACTGGAAAAGACCAGATGATGGATCAGGGCCAGGGCCAGCAACAGATCAGCGGGGCCGCGTTCTTTCAGGCTGAGCCGCTCACGGCTGTCCCATCCCAATCCGGGCGAGGGATTGGCGAGATCCATCGTGAGAGGCAGTACATGTTTACTTTCTTCGGTATGAAACACACGCTGATAGACATGTTCTACACAGGCCGGATCGCCTTCGACGCTCACCACAAAAGCACCGCCGGCAGCCGCAATCATTGAATATTCTCCAACGTTGGCCCCTAAATCCCATACGATTCCAGGTCTGAGTCGCCGCACAATCTTCTCGACGTATTCGGATTTCGCCGTAACATCTTCGGCCTGATACGTTCGGATATTCTCATAGGCTTCCCATATTCTGGAGGAACGCTTCCATCGGATACCCGTGATCACGCGCCGCAAAGACCGGATAATCCCGATCAGCCCCGGATCGGAAACCTTTGGCGTCCGGACCGTAACCTGTTTACCGAGGTCCTCTTTTCGATCCGCCCGGTTCTGAAAGCGCGCATGGAGGGTAAGGTGCAAAAACAATCCCGGCAGGTATCGTCGCCAGACCGGCAGCATCCTCACCACCAAATCCAATGGGTAACCGTCGATATAATTGCGCCAAAGGCCGAGGGTGCGAACGTCGCCATACGCGGCCATTGCCAACGGCGCCAAGAAATGTGCACAGAATTGACGATAGGCCACCCAGGGACTGTTTGGAATGCGTTGCCCAATCGAGAGGGTATCAATCAAACATAAGCGTTTCCCATCGTATTGGACATTAAAGGCACTGGCATCTCGCAACCAAAAACCATGCGGGACGAGCTGCTCCATGATATCCAGGTGAAGAAGGGCCGCATCTTTTAGCATTGAAAACGACCATTCCCAGGGATAGCTGACGAACGGCAGGCGTGGATGCTGTAAACAATACACCGTGCCTTCCGGGGCGAAATCTTTCTCCCCAACCTCTTGATACGGCAGGAGCAATCCGGAATCGATCAGGCGCCGATAGAGGCCAACACCCCTCGCGGCCTCAAAATCCATGACCCCGGGCGCAAAGACGCTACGGTAAATTTCGCCGTCTTTGCCAAATACCCGCCCCGAAGGGTCGCGGAACGATCCGTCAATCCTATTCATCGTGGCGATGCTCTCCCGTCTCCTGCTTTTTCCCATACAACCTGTTCAAGAAGCCTTTTACCCTTTTCCAGAACATGCTAATAAACAAGCTGCCGGCCGCGACGATCGCAATCACCGCCTGGATCAGCATGCTGCCCGTGCCCGGATCAAGATAAGCGTAAGCTGGACCAACGAAAACCACCGAGATTATAAAATTAACAACTGTTATCCCTACCATGTGTTTCATCAGGTCTTTCCCTTCCTTATGCGTTTCAGTCGCATTGTTCATTGGATCCCTAGGAACAACGGCTTCCCGTCATCCTTTCCCCCCTTGATGATACCGTTTTCAATTCGAATCCCATGCAGAGGCGATCCATACAGATCTTCCCTTTCTATTCTCGCCGCATCGAAGATCGTGTCGTCCTTAAAGAGATAGGCAAAGACAGCCGGGAATATATCCTGGAGAATTCGAATATCATATCTGCCGGCGTATGCCCGCTCTGGCCACTTAATGGCCAGAAAGGTCCCATATCGATCCTGAATGTCGAGTCGGTCGATTTCACCGATAGCATAATTTTCTAAATGGAAACAGCCCTTCGTCAAATATGGCCCATGGTCCCCCGCAACAATCACAATGGCGTTCGGCCGGGACTTCATCAGCAATGCAAGATCTTTTCCCATTTCTTGATTAGCGTCCTTGATGCCTTTCAAGTATTTTGATTTTTCATCGGGTAGGCACTTACCCGATTCCTGACTGTGTCCAGGCAACATGCTATGGGTATACAAGAAAGCGGGTTCCTGCGTTCGCTGAGTGAAGGCCTCTCTTTTTTTCAACAGATAGTCATTGTAGGGAATTGCATCAAAACCGATATTGTATCTAAACTCACCTTCGAGAATTGCTGTGATGAAGATCGGATACATTTTATTTATGGGTGGATACCAGTCATCATAGGCTGGCCGAGAATTCTGAAGAAAGTAATCAACCGGGAAGATTCCGAACGTTTTGTAACCGAAGGACTTTAAAATATCACCCACGGCATTGGCGCCGGACGTATAACTTGTCATCCTATCTTGCTGGATATGGTTGGTTACATGCAGCAAACGGCCGAGGGACTCCAACGACATACTGCCTGTTGAATAGGTTCCGGGGTAAATCGTAAAACCCATCTCTTTCAAAAAATCTATTTGCGCACGGTTATCGAACCCGTAATGCAACATCGTTTCTTGATTGGCATAGGACTCATAGACCAGGAGAAAGATATCGGGAGTCGATACCATCTGCCTTCCTTCAACAGACGCATAAATATTTGGAATCGTTACACTTGTGTCTCTAATTTCCGGCTGGTCGTTGGTCACTTTGACCATCGTCATCGCGGTATTGACGAGAAAAAAAAGAGCCACTGCCCAATACGTTCTTTTTCGATTGAGTGTATAGAGGAAAAACAAAATGGCCGCAGTAACAATAAAAATACCTAACTGAATCAATGGATTCCCAACCAAGTGCCAATGAAAATTCGCCGCCAGTGCACTCATATTCAATAGAACAAAGGTCAAACTTAATCCCGCCGAAATGAGTAAAATTCTGGATCCCGCGATGCTTAGCAACCACGGTACTATCAACGACGAAATAAAAGTCAACGCCGTAAAAAATATCATGATAATGATTGAATCCGTGATTTTCAGCACATTCTGGTTCAATATAAGATATTGAACGATGGGGGTGAGCGGCAGGAATAGCAAAAGGAGATCCTGAGCCTGGAACCTTTCAATGGTTTTCCTGATACTGGATGGCCTTTCTTTCAGAACTGTACCGAAGAAAAATAATCCATAAAAACCGACCGTCATCGATATTAGGACAAACTTCCACAAAAGCGATGCAAAAGTAGAATTGATTCCTTCCGGCAAAACATGCGATGCAATTAACAGGTACAATAGCAACATCGCAAACGTTACAGACAGATTGATCAAGAACCGCTCATGTGAGCGGACAAACGATACAAGCCGCCGAACAACTCGATGAAATGCCAATAGGCCGTAGATCACTGCCGCGCAAAGCATGCAGAGGACATATAAGAACCGGGAAACGCGGGAAGCGGCGATTGCAGCGGAGTCCAAGATCGTCTGCCACTGACCCCGATAAGCAAAATGGGCGTCATCGCCAGTCGACGTCAAAGCGAGCCCCTGTTCGGTCAACGCAAAATCGCGGATATGATGAAGGGGCGTAAAATCCGCGAGCAGCCGTTCCCCGGTCCAGCGATAAAGGGGAATATGTATTTTCAGATACCGAAACTCATACTGGAGCGTGATGGAGGCAATCCAAACCGCACCTTCCCGCATTCCGGGATCGATACGAAATGTTTTAATGTTTCGGGCCGGGAATCCCGAGAAGTGGATCATCTGCCGCCTTTCGCCCGGTTGAACCATCGTCGTGATGCTGTCTGTCTCGTTAAACCCGGCACCAAGATCATAATAGACTTTATATAGGTCTTCCTGTTCCGGCGGCATCACCTCTATGGAAAGCGCATTGGGGATCAAATGGATTCTGGATACCCCAAACAAACCCAGCAGCAGCGCAACACCCGCGATCAATAACCGTTGCTTCCAAGTCAGTGCCCTATCCATCGGACGTTTGAACCACCCGTTTCCCTGCTGTGAACTCATTTTCCCTCTCTTCGACGATACGACACTACAGAAATAGAGCAGTCCTCCCGCTCCAGGGTCAAGTGGGGGCTGTAAAATGGATCGTTCTTTAAAATATCTCCCCAGCGCGCCTCCATCCAATCGATCTCTCCCCGGAAGCGGATCTGTTTTTCCACCGTATCCTCCGGCCCCCGTGTCCGCGATTCGTGATGATACAGTGTCAGATGGGACAGGCAGAGGTTGTAATACCCCGCCTTCAGAAGTTTGATCCCAAAATCGACATCGTTGAAGGCTACTGGCAGGGCTTCATCAAAACCGCCCACTTTCTGGAACGTTGTCTTTTTCACCATCAGGCAGGCCGCCGTGACGGCGGCGCAGTTTGCCGTAATCCGCAACCGGTCGAAGTAACCGGGTCGATCATCCGGAAAATATTTATGACTATGGCCGGCAATGCCACCGACGCCCAATACGATACCGGCATGCTGGACGGTGTTGTCCGGATAGAGCAGCTTCGCGCCAACGGCGCCCACCCGGGGCCGCATCGCCTGGCCGGCCATCTCCTCCAGCCATCCTTCCGAAACCACCTCGATGTCGTTGTTGAGAAGAAGGATCAGCTCTCCCTTGGCATGACGGACCCCTTCATTGATAAGGGCGGGAAAATTGAACGGGATCGGCAGCGGCGCGACATGAATGCGATCAGGCTCCCGCTCGCGCCAGCGATGCAAGAGGTCCCGGGTCATTTGCTCCCGGCTGTCGTTGTCGACGACGATCACCTCGAAATGATCATAAGTGGTCTTTTCAAAGATTGATTTCAAACAGATTTCAAGCATTTCGGACAAATCACGGGTGGGAATGATGATCGATACCAGCGGCCGGTCCGGCAGCCGGTACCGGACGAGGTAACGTCCGGACAACCCGGGGACCGGCTCCACCAGCGCCGCTTCCCCCCGCCGTTCCAAGGCCTCCTGGATGGCCCGGAGCCCGGCGTCCTGGGCGTAATCCTTCGTCTGAAAACGGGCGGCGCTCGATTCCGGAATGGAGCGCCAGTGGTAGAGAATCCTGGGAATGTGCTGGATATTTTCGGTATGTTCAGTCAGGCGAAGCACCAGATCATAGTCCTGACTTCCCTCGAATCCCTCTCGAAATCCGCCGATCCGACGCACAAGGGCGGTTCGGTACACGCCCAGATGACAGGTATACATCAGAGAAAGGAAGGTATCGGGAGACCAGTCCGGCTTGAAAAAGGGCGAATGCCGCCTGCCCTGCGTGTCGATCTTGTCCTCGTCCGTGTAGACCATGTCCGTATCCGGTTTGCGGCGAAGGAGTGAAACGATTTCATAGAGGGCATCGGGGGCCAGTTCATCGTCATGATCCAGCAACGCGACATACTCACCTGTCGCCAGGGCAAGGGCGGAATTGGACGCCGCCGGGATATGGCCGTTCCTCTCCCGGAAAAACACCTTGATCCGACCGTCCCGGGCCTGGTATTCCTTCAGAAGCGGGCGGATGTGCGGCATACTCGAGGCATCATCGGCGATACAGAGTTCCCAGTGGGGATAAAGTTGGCCCAAAACCGAATCGAGGCATTTTTTCAGCCAGACCTCGTCGGTGTTGTAGACCGGAAGCAGGATGGATATGAGCGGCCGCCGGGGAAGCGCTTCGATCTCTTTGCGGATCCGCTCGCGGTCCCTGGCCGTCAAGCGATGCCGCCTCTGCCAGAGTTCGTAGAGTTCACGCTCCGAGAGGCCAAAGCGCTCCTCGACGAAATACCAGAGGCCCCGCCATCCTTCCCGCTGGATGATCATCCGGGCCTTCCGGCCGCGGCGAGGCATCGCCCGGAAGAAGTCGACCAAACGATAGGCGGAGGAAAGCAGGATGCGAACCAGCGTCCTGAACTTCCTCAGAATGACGGGAACGGTGAGTTTTTCTCTCGTTTTCTGCACAATTTTTAAGGTTGCTGACGCAGAGACGGAATCCTCTCCCTTTAGGGCAGCAACGGAACCTTTCTCCAGCCGTCGCTCTGGGTGAACTCCCGGGCGGCAAAGCACCAAATAACGATTTTTTTGGTCTTCCAGTAATCGGGATCCCTTTGGGCCCGCCGCAACAGGTTCACCCGCGCCGGCGTTGCGCCGGAGCCGCGCACGCCCGCCAGATCCACCGGGAAACCCAGCTCCAGGGCCAGTTGATCGGGCAATCCCGCATCGCGGGCGTGCATGTCCTCGCCGGCATGGAAAACCAGATTGTGGCTATCCCCGACGAGCAGAACCGGGCTTTTTCGGTCGGGAATGATCGATTTCATGGCTTCCGTACTCCCCGTGCCCACCTGGCGAACCCTCAACACCTCCCGGGAAGGCTGTTTATCCCCCAGGGCTTTCCAGAGATCGCCTTCAATGGGCAAGGTTTTCCAGCCCGCCTGGTAGGTGGCCCTCGGAACCGCCTTCAGCCAAGCCCGCCCCTGGATCTCCTCATAAATCTTCCGGGCAGCCAGGACGGTGCCGTTTCCCGACCAGTGGGTATCCTGCTGGCAGAAAAGCGCCCCGTCGCGGTGAAAGCGATTGGCCAAAAACGAGGTCGTCAGATCGAGAACCTGGATGCCTTCTTTCCGCAAAAGCTGATAAAAGGCCTGCGTTTCCGAATCGATTCTTTCCGGCGGTTTTTCCCGGGAAATCGGCAACGCCTCGGACAGGAAGTCGGGATAGATGACACTTTTAGGCGGCACGGGCACCATCAGCAGCTCGATGCCCATCGTCTTCAATTGCCTGGAAAAATCGACGATGGCGGGGAGTGGATCGGCGAATTCAGGTCGCGTCGCCTTGCTGACCTTCGCCGCCGCTTTCCCCCAGAAGGGCCCCGCCGATAGGAAACGCAGCTCCGGACCGAAGAAGAGCCACCCCTCTTTTCCCGGAACGGTCATATTCCCCTTCTGTTCCGCCGACCGGGCCAAGGAGGCATACTGATCAATAACTTTGCCGACGACATCGGCCTCCGCAGCGAAAGAGACGATGACAACGCCCAACAGGCCGATCAGCGTCATGAATGTGAAGAAACATTTTTTATTCACTTTTTACACCTCAAGCGCCTCGCGTAACCTGGGAATCCTATCCCTGAAGCGCATTGGAGATTTTCGGGGCGCCGATTCACGATGACGGTTGCACGGCCTCTCCCCAGCAGGGCTCCGCGAACTGGTGCGTCGCATCGTCCAGCTCGCTGCGATTGATCCCCTCATACCGATCCGCCACATCGGACCAGGCCCGCAAACGGATCTCAACGGTCTCTCCGGAACGGTACCGCGCCGCCGGCGTCCAGAGGTGATCCGTCATGCTCTTCATGTAGACAACCGCATCGGTCTCGGCAAGCGGGCGGCCGTCCCTTTGCAGATCCGTCATATGGATGGCCATGACGTGGTCCTTGTAGGGCACCGTTCCCGGTCTCGGAACGGCGGAAACCGCCTCGATCCTTCCCCGAACAATCCATTCGCCCCCCGGTGGAAGCGCCAGATATTTCGTCTCCGGAGACGCTCCAAGTTTCAAGTCGATCCGTTTCCAGTCTCCCACCGCCAGCTCCCGGATCGCGAACTGATAGATCACCAGGCGCTTCCCGGCCAAACGATCCCGGCCTCTGGCCATCTCGCCGGCAAGAAATTCCCGGGTGGCATAAGAACCGTTGTCGTTGCGGGTGATACGGTCCAGCGGCCGTTTGAGCCGATAGCTGAGCTGCTCGACAAAGCCGGCGGCTTCGCCCCACCCCATGGCCTCCAGGGAGTAGATGTTGCTGAAACTATCGCCGAGCACGAGCACATCCGCCGCTTGCTGCGCCTTCCAGGGTTCCCGGCCCTCCTTCTCCAACACTTTCCAGAGCGAAATCTTCTCCCGGGGATAAATCCGCTGGTTGGCGGGCAGATCGAGCATCACCGCCAGATCGCCGAGTTGCACCAGTTCGGATGCTTCCATCCGGTAGCCCGGATCGGGCGTCGCGTCAAGCGGAACATGTTTCTGGATAAACTTTTTCAGTTCCTCAGCCGCCAATGCCATGGCCTCGGGTCGCCAGTGGGTATCGGTCATCAGGTATTGCGGTCGATCGCTATGCGATTTCGCATCCATGAGCGCCGGCGCCGGATCGAAGATGAGCACCCCGTTCCGTTCCATTTCCGCCTTGAAGTGGTCGTATGAGGGGTTCTGCAGTGCCGTCCTCTGATGCTCGTAACGGCGGGTCAGTGTCTCCGGATGAATCATCGGTTTGATCGGTGTCGGCATGACGATCAGCTTGATTCCACGACGGTCCAGCTGCTCTTTCAAATCGAGGAGGGCGCCCCGCGGATCGGGATTGACGGGCGCGACCCATTCGCTCCCCCCCCGCGTTGCGCTTCCGGAGTTGCGCAGGATCCAGGAAAGACGGCCCGGTGAGATAATCGACGCCGGGCCGGTAAAAAAGCCATCGTTTCTCCCCGCAGTAGGCCTTTTCGTTTCCGGCGCCGAGCCATCCCGTCAGGATAGATTGGATCTGCGGACGCAGCCATTTCCCGATGACGGACTGATCGTCCAGCGTCTCTTCAAAGGCCTTTATCTCCTTCAGGAGATGGCGATTGGCCGTAAAGATGTGCGTCAGAATCCCGGTTGATGGTGGGGGCACCGGTGCTTTCAGCGCCGTCGGCAAGCGGAACAGAGCATCATAGACCTGCGGCAGCGGGGAACGCCTTTCCCCCGCCGCATAATCCCGGAACGCGGCAAGATGCTCAGCGAAAGGAACGGAAAAAACGATCAGCAGGAACAGGATGAGAAGGCTCCGGGCAACGGCGGGACGGATTTGGGTGCATCCCACCTCTCGCCTCGCTGTCTCTTCCCGCCGACTCTGAAAATCCCAATCGCTCATCACGCCGCTCAGAAAATAAAGTAGATGAATGGATTGTAGGCCTGCGTCATCAGCACCGCCAACGATATCAGCAGCACGATCACAATCGGCACTGCCTTCCATGCCGGAAGCACCCGGGTCCAATCCCAGGTCTGCGGGAATCCCCACACGATGACCGCCGCCAGGCTGAAGGTCCCCCAGTAATAGGGCTGATAGAGGATGCCGCCCAGCAGACCGGCCCCTTCCTGAAGGGTAGCGACACCGAAGAGACTGCCGAGATAGGCAATCGCCAGCGGCAAATCGTCCGTTCTAAAGAATACCCAGGCCATGAGTACAATAAAGAACGTCATCGCCACCCGGAAGGGTTTGGGCATCCGGTGATAAAAGGCGTTCTTGCCCCGGGCACGTTCCCAGACCAGCATGACGCCGTGGATGCCCCCCCAGATGATGAAGTTCCAGGAGGCGCCGTGCCAGAGCCCCCCCAGCAGCATCACGATGGCCAGATTGAAGTAGGTGCGCCAGACCCCCTTCCGGTTTCCTCCGAGGGGGAGATAGAGGTAGTCCCGCAGCCAAGTCGAAAGGGAGATGTGCCATCGTCGCCAGAATTCGGTGATGGATTGTGAACGATAGGGGGAATCGAAGTTTTTCGGAAAGACGAATCCGAGCATCAGCCCCAGGCCGATAGCCATATCGGAATAGGCGCTGAAATCGAAGTAGATCTGAAAGGCGTAGGCGCCGAGGCCATACCAGGCATCCAGAACGCCTCGGGAACCCGCATCGAAAACCACATCGGCGATCTTCCCGCAGGGGTTGGCCAGCAGCACTTTCTTCGCCAGGCCGAGACTGACAAAGGCGACGCCCCGGGCGAACTTCTCGGCCGTATGGGTCCGGTGGGTCAGCTGGTCGGCAATCTCCCGAAAGCGGATGATGGGGCCGGCCACGAGCTGGGTAAAGAGGGAAATGTAGCAGGCAAAATCGATGAAATTACGCAGCGCTTTTGCCTGGCCGCGGTAGACATCGATGGTGTAGCTGAGCAATTGGAAGGTATAAAAGCTGATGCCCAGGGGCAGCGTTACTTTCAGAACCGTCTCCAACCGCATTTCGGACAATCCCAGCCACACGAACAGGGCGTTGTAATTTTCCAGTGCAAAATTGAAGTACTTGAAAAACCCGAGCATGGCGAGGCTCGAGCAGACGGAGATGGCAAGCCAAACCTTTCGACTCCCCCGACCGGCGCCATCCGCTCCCCGAATCCCGGGAGAAGCCGCTCCGGGAAGGAACCGCTCTCCCGCGATTTTCAGGCCGCAGACATAGCTGATCAGCGTGGATATTAGTAACAGAACGACAAACAGAGGATTTGCCCAGCCGTAGAAGAGATAGCTCAGCAGCGTCAGGGACAAATGCCGGCCCCGACGGGGCAGCCCATAGTAAATTGCCAGCGTCAGAGGCAGAAAATAGAAAATGAAAATTTGAGAACTGAAGACCATGAATCAGCTGCGCTGCTCCAGATAGAGCGGCAATTTGAATTCGTCGCTGTCCATGAGCAGACGTTCCCCTTCCAGTTCGGGATGGTCATCGTAGCGTTCAAGGGTCATTCGGTAGGTTTTACCCTTCTCCCGTTTTGCACCCTCAATAACCTGGCCATCCTCAATCACCCAGTGGGCAACCATGATCTTTTCCCCGCGATAGGAACCGGAGAGCACCTGGAGGACCTCATAACCGTTGACCAGAAGCGCGCGTCGGTAGGGGGCGATATCCTGGGGGGTTGGGATGACGGAAGGGTCCGTCAAACGGGCTTCGACGGTCACGCGTTCTATCGCTTTTTTAGAAGCTGTTTTTCCCGGCGCTACGACCTGCGTTTGCGCCTTCTCCGTTGCACTTTTTTTCGTCGCCCTCTGTTTTACGCCTTCCACGGGCGCCACCCAGACATCGGGAAAGAAGTCTCCCCGGTTGTTGCGGGTCACCTGCCACCAGGACTCGATATTCGTCAGATCGGCATTGAACTCGCCGACATGGATCTCGACCTCCGGTCCTCCCCCACCGATGCGGTTAGTGCCCGAACCCACTTTGTAAGGCCCCGTCATCGCCATGATCCGCGGATGATTGCTCCAGCGGGGATGGTAGACCTCATGGCCGTCGATCCCCGGGGCGCCATTGATTCTCACCTGCCATCGCTTGTCGTCCTGCAGGTCAAAGATGGTGAGGTTCCTGTGAGCGCCATCGAAAATCCAATAAAACGGCTTTCCTTCCACCGTCGCGAACGCCGTCCAGCACCCCTTGGTAAAGATCTTGATCGATTTGTTCGGCAACTCGACAACGCCACCCTCGGGCCAGGGGAAATTGCCCCCCGCCATGCGCCCATCCTCCGACAACTGAAAACTGTCCACATTCACCGGCGCCTTGTCCCAGACCAGTTCGCCGGGACCGGGAGCATCCAGCAAGGTCCGATAAACCGCCGGACAGGTCAACCCGCCGAATTGCATCTTCGCAAATCCATAATAAAGCCACTCCCGGCCGTCCCGGGGATCGCGCCATACCGCCAACCCGTAGCCATCGAACAGTTCCCGAAAACCCGAACCATCCCAATTCACGACATAGATCTTATTCTGCGCACGGCTGGTAAAAACCACCCGATCCCCCCGGGGCGTAATCAGCGGCTTCGTATAATTCCCCTTCCCCAGGATCTCCCGTTCACCTCTCCCGTCACCCCTGTCCAGACCCATCAACCGTAAATTATTGCCCGATGTCTCGACATCACCCCCATCACCCATATCCTGAACCCAAACGACCCGCAGACGGGCTTGGGCAAGAATATCTTGTTGGACAAGAATGTCCCGTGGAGGAGGAGTTGTTGCCGGAACAGATTTTTGTGGCGCCATTGCGGTTTGCTGCAGATAAACCAGTAGGACACCCAACGTCAAAACGATCAGGAATAGGAAGAGAACCTTCTTGCTCATTATTAGTCTGACCCCAAAAATATCGGTATTCCACGAGTACAATCAACGTAGTCAATATCATCGTGGGACAGCTATGTCAATTTAAACATAACAATCCCGTCTGGGCTTATTGCGTCAACGCTTGATAAAAGGTGTCGGCTATGATCCGATGCCCCGTATCGTTGGGATGCAGGCCATCAGCCATATAGCTATTGTTCCAGCCCAGCGCCGTATCGATATCCGCACAGGCGATTCCTTGACTTGCCGCCAATTGACGTATCCGTTGGCTCAAATCAAGCATATAGGGTCTTCTCCAAGACCACTCGTAAATACTGGGTCCCAACGTGGCAATCACGGGCGTGGTCCCATAGGCCTTTGCCCTCGCTATGATATGTTGAAGGTTGGCGATGGTAGCGTCCGGGTACATCAGACCGGCATCGTTTGTCCCATAATAGATCGTAATATAGCGGGGGTTGTATTCGTTCAGGACATCGTCAATGATCGCTGCACCGTACGAACTGTATGCGCCACCCACACTTTCATTGAAAATGGTTTTCCCCCATCGTGCAGAAAGCAGTGGAACATAGCTGCTGGCATAACTTGACGCACCGTTACCAACAGTGATGCTGTCTCCAAGCGAGACGCAAACATCCCTGCGAACATCGGGAATCGTTGCGGATACCTTCGCGGAGTCGTCACTTTCTCCGAATGCGTTTTCGGCTGTAACGACGTAATAATAGGTATTCCCTTGGACCAATCCGCTGTGGGTATATGGACTTGTTACACCCTTAATCTTCGTACCGCTTGCACTCGATACATTGGCGGACAGGGACCAGTAAATATTATAGGTTATCGGGGTAATAGCGGCAGCAACCCCACCGAAGGCGTCCCAACTGATAACGGCCTGGCGATCACCGGCCACCGCTTTGACCCCCGTTGGAGCCGATGGCGTATCGCCCTGTGCCGGCGTGACCGAGACCTCCTCCGATTCAATGCTCTCGCCATATTGATTGACACTGGTCGCCACATAATAATAGGTCATCCCATTGTTTAAATCCTCATGGGTGTAGGGACTGGCCACATCGGCAATCTTGGTGCCGTTGACTCGTTTTACACCCGGCAATGTCGACCAGTAGATATTGTGTGACGTGTTACCGTCCGCTGCCTCTGCGGACGTCCAGCGAACAATCGTCTTTCTGTTGAAACCGAACGCCACCATCTCCTTTGGTGGCAGGGGAACGGATACCTGACTCACCATTGCGGATTTTTCTAGAGATTCAACACTTTCACCATGCTGATTAGCGGCGG
>Ga0351929_1067_pt1 | contig 20756 bp, 18 predicted proteins | sample BONcelHT113001E9_FD_205825 | JGI IMG/M metagenome (GOLD analysis project Ga0351929, IMG submission 205825) | Enriched cells from coal bed in the Powder River Basin, Montana, United States - BONCAT cells T11 rep2 HSBNCT.T11.300.1.E9 ...
AGCCGCGACCTCTCTTCGAACTGCAGGGTTGGTGAGAAGGGTGCTATTGGTGATCACTGCTACGGGAGAGTCGACTATCTCCTTGGCCTGGGCCACGATATCGCCCAGATCAAGGCTTAACGTCGGCTCTCCTGATCCGGCAAATGTGAGGTGGTCGAAAGGCTCTCCCCGTCTCAGCTCGATCTCCTTTAAGACCTTCTGGCGGGGCACGAAACGATCCCGACAGGTGGTTAAGCAGGCAGTACGGCCCAGCTCACAGTAGACGCAATCCAGGTTGCAAGTCTTGTATTTGAGCAGGTCCACGCCCATGGACAGGCCCAGGCGGCGAGAGAGTACAGGCCCAAAGAGGTATCCCATAATTATTTCCTGATCTGCGTTTGTCTTTACTATTTATCCTTTCCAGATGATGACCAATCCTCATTAAGATTTAATTCTATTTATATGCCCGTTCCGTCTTTCGATTTTGCCTCTTTTATAAACCATCATTCTTTGGTCTCACACATTCCCCTTACTGATAAAGCTTAAATTACAGCGCGCCTGAACAATCAGCATGGACGAGGCTCTTGAACTGATCGAAAAGCTCGGGGCAAGCGATGACTACTTCGAACGCCAGAAGGCGGCATGGGCCCTGGTGAATCTGGGAGAAGCCGCTGTAGACCAGGTTGCAAAAGCCCTGGAGAATGGCGAGTTTTCCGATCTGCGATACAAATCCGCCTGGATTCTGGGAAAGATCGGCAGCTCCAGGGGAGTAGAGCCACTCTGCCGGGCCATGCTCAATGATCCTGATCAAGTGGTTCGCGAATGGTGCGCTGCTGCCCTGGAAGCTGTGAAGAGCCAGGATGCAGTTCCTGCACTGGTTTTAGCCATGAAACGGGACAGCTCCAAAGATGTGCGTCTGCGGGCGGCAATGTCACTGCGCAAGCTGGAGGCTGCAGAGGCCTTGCATGATCTCTTAGGCCATGCCGAGCCCGAGATCCGGGGCATGGCCGTGACCGGTCTTGCCAAGATAGGGCACCGGGAATCTCTGCAGGATGTGGCCCGGCTGATGCAGGATGAGGAAATGGAGGTTCGGCGCAGAGCTGCAGCCTTCATGGGAGAGGTGGCCTGCGATGAGGGCCTGAGCTGTCTGGCCCAGGCGTTGCAGGATGGCGAGAGTGCCGTCAGGTGCGAGGCGCTGAAATCCCTGGGAAAGATAAAGGACGAGAGAGCCTCTGATCTGGCTTTGCAGGCCTTGAAAGATCAGGACTGGCAGGTTCGCTACACTGCCGTCATAGCCCTTGGCGAAATCGGTCACAACAAAGCACTGGTGCCCCTGGTGGAGATCATGTTCGGGCCGGAGGATGAGGAGATGCGGGCCTGGGCAGCCTGGAGTCTGGGAGAGATTGGAGATGAGAGGGCGATAGAGCCGCTGCAGAGGGCCTACAAGACCTGTCCCACGGAAGTGATGAAGAAGGCCAAAGATTCGCTGGAAGAGGTTTTCGGGCTGAAGATTTGACAGGGATTGACGAGGAAAAAAGGCAGGCTTTTAGAATTACATCATTCCTCATGATAATATGGCTCTGAAGATTGTTTAAGAGAAGAGACCGTCTCAGGGACTACCTCTGGCTGCCTCTGAAGAACAATGTTTCGGTAGGGGTAGGGGATCTCGATTCCATCAGCATCAAACCTTTTTTTAACCGCTTCGCGGATATCGCATCCTGTATCAAATGCCAATCCTCTATTAGGCACGTGAAATGTCAGCCGGAGATTTACAGCAAAGTCTCCCAGCTCCGTAAGGCGCACGTTGATCTCCTCATCCTTCAATACATGTGGATGCCGTTTGGTCTCCTCTAGGATGATGCTTCGGGCTTTGTCGATGTCGGATGAGTAGCCTATTCCGAAATCAACCGGCCAGATCGTCTCCGGGCTGCCGAGGCTCCAGTTGACGATATAGTCGCGGCTCATCAAACTGTTTGGGACTATTATCCTCCTCAGATCCCATGTACAAACTATCGTATGCCTCAAAGTCAGATCCTCAATATGTCCGTATTCTCCTTTGAAGTTGACATAATCACCAATGCGGATTGGTTTAAAAATCACCAACAAGATTCCCGATATTACATTAGATAGAGAGTCTTGAGCAGCAAAACCTATGGCGAGGCCAGCTACACCTGCACCGGCCAGCATGGCGATAGCAACCCGATTCAAGGATGGTATCTGCAGTATTATCATCAAAATTCCAATTGTATATATTGCAGCAACTATCAGCCTGCGAGTCATGGCATGAGAGGTCTCATCGAATTCTTTGTTCATCTTGCTGGCTTCAAGGATTCGCGGGATGTGCTTTTTGAGCAACTCATCGACGATTCTGGCGATTAAGATAGTTGCAAGAATAATCACTAATATAGAAAAAACGGTCGTGACGAGATCCCAGAGATTCGTTCCAAGAACTTTTTCGATATAATTTATGGAAAAATATTCTTTGATTGAGGCTGGCTCGGATACGGGGCTCTGTCCAATTAATTGAGTAGAAATTGCAGGATTCTTTACAACTGGATCGGCCATTAATCAAATTTCATCTACCGCAATACTTAAACGTTTTGTGATGAAACCGTTTAAAAGATGTTGCGTATAGTATTCAAACATAAGATGGATTTTAAAGACTCAAGGCGCAAAACGAGAAAGATATCATTTCCAGGCATTCTTCGTGTTTGCCTTCTGGCTCTGTTGGCATTCTTACTCGTATCGGCTACCATAACTTCGACAACATATATTGTCTCAGTAAAATCGGATGACTATTCCATTCAAAGCGCCATTAACAAGGCAAAGGAAGGAGATAGAATCATTGTCAAGAGTGGAATCTATTCGGAAAGACTGAATATTACAAAAAAATTAATTATCATAGGTGTGGATACGGGAAAAGGATTGCCCGTAGTAAATGCAAATGAGAAAAATAGTGCGATAACTTTATTTGTGGATGGTATTTGGCTGGAGGGCTTCTCGGTTGTAAACTCAGGCAGCTCTTGGCAGGATGCAGGAATTAAGGTCTTCTCCAATAACAACCTTATTCGTGGAAATATTTTGAATAATAATTCTTATGGTATCTATCTAAGAAATTCTGCAAATAATAGATTAGAATCCAATCTAGCCAGGGGAAATGATGTAGGCATTGCACTTCAATCCTCCAATAATAATATAATATTAAATAATATTGCAACGAACAACTATTTTGCAGGATTTTTTTCAGGCAATTCGAGGAATAATACGATTAGAAATAATACGGGTCAGGTAAATGCCTGGGTGGGTTTCCTATTTAACGATACCGAAAACAGTTTGATTCAAGGAAATACTGCTGTCGGAAATGCTAACGCAGGCATTTGGATCCTGAATTCCAGATCGAATCAGATAAATGAGAATAACGCAAGCAATAGCCCCATATTTGGATTTGTCTTAGATGCATCATTCAATAATACTCTCTTTGGGAATACTGCATATAGAAACCTTGACGGCATCAGCATGGATAGATCAAGCGGCAACATTATATTAAATAATAATATTAGTGATAATATATTTGGTTTGTACTTAGATAGGTCCAGCAATAATTCGATTTATCTTAATAATTTCGTAGGAAATGCAATAAATGTTAATTCATGTAGCTCCTCAAATCAATGGAACTCGGATAAAGCATTCAATTACCTGTATAAAGGCATGATATATTCGAACGACCTGGGTAATTTCTGGTGCGATTACGAAGGAAACGATGCATATGAATCAGGGATCGGAAATACGGATTACGTTAACGAATTCGTAAAAGATAGAAGACCTCTAGTCTCCAGGAAGGAATTCTATCAAATCCTGTCGTAATATTCAATTCAACGCATCAGCGAGTTATTTCTTCCTCAACACGTGGCACGCTCCTCCTCCCTGCTTTTCAAAATAGTCCTGATGATACTCTTCCGCTGCATAGAAAGTTGAGGCCGGGACGATCTGGGTCGTGGCTTTGTTTAAGTAGACCCCGGAGCGGTCGAACTCCTCTTTGGATCTTTCTGCCGCCTCCCTCTGCTCCTCACTATGATAGAAGATGGCAGAGCGATACTGCGTGCCCACATCCGGGCCCTGGCGGTTTTTTGTGGTTGGGTCATGCATCCTCCAGAAGAGGGAGAGCAGCTCTTCATAGGATATTATCCCAGGATCAAATTTTAGCTGCACCGCCTCAGCATGGCCGGTAATTCCCGTGCAAACCTGACGGTAGGTGGGGTCAGGAGAAGTTCCGCCCGTGTAGCCCACGGTCGTTTCCACCACGCCTTTGGTCTGTTTGAAGAGAGACTCAACGCTCCAAAAGCAGCCGGCGGCAAAGGTGGCCGTCTGGAGTTCTGAATCAGCCTTTTCCGAGCCTCTGGATTTTTCATCGTTTTTGGTTGGATTCCTGATGGATGGGTCCTGGCCAAACAGCTTCACGTATTCGCCATAGCCCTCTTTTTCCAGATCTTCCACGGGAATAAAGCGCAAAGACGCGGAATTGATGCAGTAGCGAAGGCCCGTGGGCTTGGGCCCGTCATCGAATACATGGCCCAGGTGCGAATCGGCGTTCTTGCTGCGCACCTCTTCCCGGTTCATGCCGTAGCTGCTGTCCGTCTTGCTGACAACGTTTTCATCTTTCAAGGGCCTGGTGAAGCTGGGCCAGCCAGTTTTGGAATCGAATTTGTCCAGCGAGCTGAATAGCGGTTCGCCGGATACCACATCTACATAGATGCCAGCTTTTTTGTTGTTCCAGAATTCGTTCTGGAAGGGCGGCTCTGTGCCGCATTGCTGGGTCACATGGAACTGGAGGGGAGTCAGTTTCTTTTTGATATTATCTTTCGAATTATCCGTGGTCATTTGCACACCTATCTTGAAATTATCAAATGTTTTTTTAGGGTTCAACCAGCAGTGCTACCTCATTTCGGCGCATGAAGGGAGGCGTCCAGGGAGGATTATAACGCATGACAAAGGGCTTGCCTTCTGTTTTGATCCCGTGCTCCTGCAAAGTTTGCTCCAGAATTCTCAGATTTTTTTCGTCTTTCTCCGGGCCGGTAAAGCCGGAAAATCTTATGACGGCCAAAATCCTGGGAGCAACGGACTCGATTTTTATATACTCGTCAGTTGGCTTGGGAAGAGTGTTCAGATCATATCTATTGGGCATAACAAAGGCCATGCGCCCCTCCTCTGTCACGACAGGTGCAGTCATTCCTATGCGCTCTTTATGGCTGTTATCTCCAAAGATGTAGCCTGCCAGAGTGCCAAAGGCCCCGTTCTCGCTTCCTTTAACTGTTGCCGCCCAAATCTGTGGCCTGTACTCTCTGATCTCAACATTGTTCTCCAGGCTCTCCAGAACGGTATAATCAGGCTCTTCAACTTTTGAGAACATCGATGCACCATCCAAAATGATCGATCATGCAAATTCTGCAATCATGGCCCCGAGGTCCAGGGCCTGGCAGGGATGAGGTTTTTCTTGATGATTAAGTGAATTATTTCGCCATATTGGGATAAATCCTTTTGGGCCTTATTCTCTATTTTCGATGACCAGTCAATGCCCATCAAGGATTGAACTGATCTTCAGGCCATGCCAGCTAGGATAATACCGATACATCTTTTTTAATCGCAGTATCCATATTCATTGCATGGTTCAGAGCAGCATTTGTCTTTGCAGGAATACTGCCAAGATAAACACGTTTCTGGTGGGGTGCAGATATTACTATAATTAGGCATCAATTGTATCGATTTAAATACATCCAAAAGCATTGGTGCATCCGTATCGAATTGATCTGCTGGAGCATAGATCCCCGCGAGAAATTCCACTGTCGTACCATAACCCAAAAGCTCATTTGTTACAATTGCAAAAGATCCTTTTGCAGGGATGCCATTAACTGAGAACGAACCGCGCATTGACTTTCCCGAAGCCAAAAAACCAGTATAAGAAGCAAACGCATTTGCTAAATCCTGATTATCTTCATATCCGATAATTCTCATATCTGTTACCTGACTATCTCCCAGACTGAAATCCTGTGGCATATAATTCTCCAAGTAAGTCTCAGGAGTCGTATATGCCGGTAGCATGTTGAAGCCTTGATGTAAACGGTTCAGGGCAATTATCCCTCTTGCTGGGTTAGTAGAATCTGACGCAGTTATCCCGCAGCATCCCATGCCAACAATGCTCCAGTCCTCTGGAGCAGAAATCGTATAATATGCCACTCCTGGGGGACAATCCATGTCTCCAATGCATGTGCCCACAGTCGCCATCAGAAGCATCAATGATAACAAGTATTTCAAGGTTTATCCTCCCATTATTGCCATTCTACAGATATTCTCAAAATGAATACGTGAACTACCGCGTCCTGAAGGGCGCGGCTTCCCACGTCATTGCCAAAACTTGCATCACTGATATGTGATGTAGTGGTTTTGGTTCTATGGGCGCTACGGGCTGTTCCATCCCTGTGATGAGTATATTCCTGGAAGCATTGCAGTCTCGATCACACGAGAATCCGCAATAAGGGCACTCATGTACTCGTACCGATAGATCTTTCTTTACGATGCTTCCACAAGCAGAACACCTTTGAGTGGTGTTCCTGGGATCTACTTTTATCAACTTTCGACCAGCACTTTGAGCCTTGTACGAAAGCATGAATATGAACTTAGACCATGATGCATCATGAATGCTGCGATGCATGCCACTATTATGGTCTTTCTCTTTCAGGCCCTTGACATCAAGATCTTCAACACAAATGATATCAAAGTTATTGATATAGGTCCGAGATAACTTATGCAGGAAATCATCTCGTTGGCAATTGATTCTCTTATGCAGCTTAGCGATCTTATCCTTGATTGCTTTGCGATTATTTGATCCCTTCGCGGCTCTGGCAATTTTTTTTTGCAGCTTTGCCAGTTTATCCGCCGCGTGGTCTCCACATCTTGGATTCTCTATTTCATTACCTTCTGAATCAACCACGAAGGAAGTTAGACCTACATCCAGACCTATTGCTTCCTCCGTTTCCGGTAACGGCTGTGGTTCCTGATCGGCCTGGACTATGGCGAACCATCTCTCGCCTTCTCTCTTGATTATGACGGCTTTGATGCAACCTTCGATCTTTCGATAGATCTTGATCCGCATTTCTCCGATCTTGGAGAGATGCAATAGTCCATGATCTCGATCGATCTTGAACCCGGATTGGTTGTAATTCAGGGTATTATACCAACCATACCCTTTGAAGCGGATATGACCGATCTTCCGACCGTTCTTCTTTGATGCCGAGAGTCCTTTGATGTTAGACCAAAGAGTGTAATTCACCATCTGAAGAACTTTAGAGTAGACAAGATTCAGCTTTGGATTTACGAGCTTCAGAGAAGGAATCATGTTCTGAGAATCATAGGTCTTGAGCTTGATGCCTTTTTCTTTTGCTTCATTCAGGTTTTGTAGAAGCCGATTATAGAGCCATCTACAAGCATCCAAATTCTCCGCTAACTTCCATTGGGTGATCTTGTTAGGAAAGATAGGATACTTGTAGCAGATCATCAAACGAATATAGACATGCAAAACTAATATTTATATCAGTTGAGCGCGGCGTGAAAGTAATCATGGCAAAGGACTCCGCTTTCATCCCCACCCTAAACGCCCATGTGCCTCAGGACAATGGCACATACGAGGCAAATGAAAAACAAGATCTATCGACATCATAAGTCTTGTTTTTCATGGGAAAGGATGGGGACTTCCCGCTTCGTCCTTCGCAATCCTACAAGTCAAAAAAGGGAAGGCAATGCTCTCAAATCCCTTGGATGGACCTGCGAAGCCAATACTGCTTTCGCCAAAGAAATCTGATATTCTTGCAATTATTCTCTCACCAGAGTAAACCGTTTACCAGTCGGCTTTCCGGATTCCAGGCTCTTGCATGCTTTGAGGATAAGACAAAGTATATATCCATATGATGGGTTTAATTTACCCGGTTCGAATAGATCTTGAGTGATATATAACAAAGTTGCCTCGCGAATCACTTCTCTGCATTTTGCATTTATTGTCACTTTTTCTCCATTGTATATTGTTATCTGTACTTTCTCACCAGGCTTCACCACTGTGGTTCCCTGCGAAGTTGCCACCTCGATTCCGCCTTCAAGATCTTCTTCCAGCTCTGATGTATCAATCACGCAATTACCGTGCTCGTCGAACTTCCATCCGTCCTCGCAAATGCAGCTGCAACCGGCATAGCCATCCCAGATCAGGTGCTTGCTCTTATCGCAGGTGTTCGCACAAGGTCCTTCATCTGTCATGCGTGGCTTCTCGGTTTGTGTCGGCATATCTTCGCAGTCGAATCGGATAAATTCACCATCTTGGACCGAGGAGGGATATTTATCCTTCGCAACTTCAGTTTGCCCAACAGATTCTCAATCGCCCTGTTCGTACTGCTCAACTCCCGCGGGAATATCTTTGACTTGCGTTGTTCCTTCGAGTGGACTACACCCCAAATAGTAGACAGATAGTTGAGCAATGATATTTAAACCAACTTCCTGTTCGAATTCAAAAACCAATCTGACTTCAGAAATTGATGGTTTTGGGATCACCAAGGATAAATATCCAGCCGTCCTATTCTCAATTGGGTTTTTTATGAGGCAGTTTGCAAAGCCGAAGGTAGTTATCAGCAAGTGCATCGAGTTTGACCATTGCCGGTACGATGGCAGCATGATCCCCAGCGATTTCGTCCAAGCTCTAAAGCCCTATGTGGACTTCCTTCCTGTCTGCGCCGAAATGGAGATTGGTCTTGGAGTTCCCAGGGATACTGTCAGGATTGTTTCGGTTGATGGCGAGATCAGGCTCATGCAGCCGGCCACAAACCTGGATGCAACAGACAAGATGAGGGACTTTTCCAGCCGTTTCCTATCATCCTTGCCGGAGGTGGATGGCTTCATTCTCAAGTTCCACTCGCCATCTTGCGGCATGAAGGATATCAAAGTCTATTCCTCCACAGCCAAGTCGGGAGCAATATCTAAAGCGACAGGCTTCTTTGGAGGAGCCGTGGTCAAGTCGTTTCCCAATCTTGCCATCGAGGATGAAGGCAGACTGAGAAATTTTAATATCAGAGAGCACTTCCTGACCAAGCTCTATGCCCTGGCAAGCTTCCGAAAAGTCAGAAGTGAGGGTGAGGTCTCAGGTTTAGTTCAATTCCAGGAAGCCAATAAATTTCTGCTTATGGCTCATAGCCAGAAGGAGAGCCAGATTCTTGGGAATATTGTCGCAAATCACGAAGGCCTGGATTATGCAACGCAGGCTGCTCTTTACAGGGAGCATCTGGCAAAGGCACTCCACAGGCCGCCAAAAGCCGCTTCAAAGGCCAATGTATTCATGCATTCCCTGGGATATTTTAAAGATAGACTCTCTTTGCAGGAGAAGGAGCATTTTCTGCAGAGCATCGAGAGATACAAGAATAAGAAAATTCCCTCCACCGCCCTGCTGGCTATGCTGCAGAGCTGGACAGTTCGTTTCAGCGAGGAATACGTAAAGAATCAGACCTTTTTTGAGCCTTTCCCTGAGGAGCTTGTAGAGCTTTGCAGAGATTCGCAATGCGAATGGGCGGGAGAAGAGCTTTTCCTGGGCCGAGGGGGGTAAAATTTGGATTACTTTTCCGTCTATGTGGCTCTTTATATTGTCGGCTTTGCAGCCCTGCACAGTCTTCTGGCCAGCCGGCCGGCAAAGAAGATGGCGAGAAAGCACTTCGGCTCCAAGGTAGATCCCTGGTACCCTGTATTCTTCAGCACTATTGCCGTTATTACTATACTTCCTCTTGCGATTATGCTAATCCGGTCTCCCGGCCCGGTGCTTTACGTTGTTCCTCAGCCATGGATCTGGCTTTTCTTTCTGGCCCAGCTCCTCATTGGAATTGCCACCCTGAGGGCTTTCCTGGACGCGCCTCACCGGTTCCTGATTCGTGCTCAGCTTGCCAAGCCTCAAAGCCCGGATGCATTTGCTTTGGGGATAAAAGGGATCTATTGCTGGATTCGTGATCCTTTTCTGCTGTCCGGCCTTATCCTCATCTGGCTCACGCCCTTTATGACCGAGAACCTTTTTTTGGTTTACCTCATAGCCTCAGTCTACCTATTCCTGGGCTCGCTTCATTGGGAGAGCAGGCTTCTCATTCAGTTCGGCGAGGATTACGTCGCGTACAAGAATGAAGTTCCACGCATGATTCCCCATAGGAATAAAAGGTGGAAAGGATGCCGCAGTACAGACAAAAGATAGTATTCTTTCTAAAATATAGTCTAAATAGATCCATTAACTTTAAATCTTTCAAACGCGTAATTATATGACTGTTTAAATTATGGATAGGTGGAAGAATGGCAAGTACTTTAGACGAATATAAAAGGCTCTTTCGGGAGGCTCACGTCTCGGACCAGATGAAATTGTTCCAGCTTCATATTGCAATCTATCTGGTAGTGAACATAATTTGGCTGGCCCTAAACATGATGGGAACGATCATGATTACTCCAGTCTGGGCAATGTATTACTCTCCGGTTGGATGGGGTCTGCTGGTAATTGTACACTACTGGTTCTACGTCCGCGGCGCAGAGAACCTATGCAAGCTCAGAGAAGAGATGGTGGAGAAAAGTATCAAATAGATCCGAATATCGCCTCTACCGCTTCTTCTATTTTTCAGACTACTGACTTCAAAATTCAGGTGCGTTATCGATCGCGTTTTTGGTTTGAATCTGACGAAGATTATGTTTGAGCTTTTGGCGAAAATAGAAAAGGCGGCATAATAAGAGAGAAGTGATGCCGTCACTTCGTCGACACGATCTTTATGACGTCCCCGTCCTTCAGCTCGTGCTTCTCTCCCAGCCTCATCTTGCTCTTGCCGTCGATGGCAAAGAGGAAGCTCTCCCCGATATCGGAGTGCACCCGGAAGGCCAGGTCGCGCGCCGTGCTGCCCCGTTTCATGAGGAATGCATCGGGCAGGATCACGCCCTTTCTGTCGCAAAATTTGTTCTCATCCTCCACCGGATAGAGCACGATATAGTCGAGCAGCTCGAAGACGGCCCGGTTGATGCACTGCTGCACTCCAGTTCCGCCGTACTGCTTCATGAGCGCCCGGATCTTCTCCAGACCCGCTGTCTGGGCTTTGTTGAGCTGGCCCACGATCTCAAAGTCGGAGTCGCCTGGCTTGTATTTGATCAGCCCCGCCTTCTCGGCCATGCGTAGCGCAATCTCAGCCGATCCGCTCACCGGTATTACCAGCTCGTCCTTCAATTCCAGCAGCTTTTTCACATACTCGGGAGGCGCTATGTCCATCTTGTTGGCCGCCAGAATCATGGGTTTGCTGGAGGCGCGAAGCATCCCGGCAAAGCGGAGCACATCCTCATCCTTCCAGCTGCCCAGATCTTTCTTCATCTCCGACACAGCTCGACGGACCTGGCTGTCTGAGACCCCGGCGCCAGCCATCTGTTCTATGAGGACCTGCTCGGGCTTGCCTCCCACGCCTTTGTAGTTGCGCATCAGCTTGTCCCAGTTGCGCTTGAGAATGCCGTTCAGCCACATGCTGATCTCGTACTCCAGGAACTTGACATCGGAGACGGGATCATGGTTGCCCAGGCCCACGGGATTGCCCTCCAAGTCCGTTCCGCCCGAGGCGTCCAGCACGTGAATAACTGCTTCCGCTACGCGCAGAGCATCCAGGAACTCATTGCCCAGGCCCTTGCCCAGATGGGCATCAGGCACCAGGCCAGCCACATCAATCAGCTCGATGGCTATGAAGCGCTGGCCGTCCTTGCATCTGCCGCAGCCTTCCTTGATGCCCAGTTCCTTGCAGGGGCAGGGCGCGCGCACATAGGATACGCCGTGGTTGGCGTCGATAGTAGTAAACGGATAGTTGGCAATATCCACTTCTACCAGGGTCGCTGCCTTGAAAAAGGTGGATTTGCCTGAGTTGGGCTTTCCAGCCAGACCGACGGAGAGCATTTTTAATCAGTGTTCCTTCTCGATTATCTCTTACTTCTCTGACATCTCGTTCTCATTAACGGATGATGCCGCTCACATTCATTTCGACGGATTTGCTCTCAAAACGGCTGACCTTTCCCGCGGCCAGCTTCTTAGCAAGAGCCAGACCCTTCTCGGAGACGGGCTTCTCCTGCACCGCGCCCGCAGCCAGAGTGGCAGCGTAGAGCTTCTCGCCTGCATCCGTGCGGGTGAGAACAGTAGACCAGCCCTCGCCCGAGCCCACACTGCCCACGGAGACGTCGGCCAGCTCGCTTGCAAAGTCAAAGCAGGGGCCGCATCCCGGGAATGTGAACGCGTCCGTCTCCTCTATCTTGACCTCGTGAGCCTTGCCGGTCTTGTCGATTACCCGGAACATGCCCTTCTTGATCTCGAAGCGAGCCACATCCTTTGGCAAGAGCCCGAACCTGGCCTTAACCAGGCCTTTCATGAGCGCATCGTAGTCGAAGTTCTCCATGCAGAAGAGGCCGACCAAGAGCGCGATCTTATTCTGGCCGAACTGATAGGGCTCATCCAGGAGCATGACTTTTCGTAGCCCCTGAATCTGGCATGGAGTGCCCACAAAGCCGATCTTCTTGTAGCCCTTCTCCAGAGCTTCCTTGACGGCATTGACGCTGTTGGATATGGTGTACTTGGTTCCGGCAGCGGCGCTAATCTCCTCGGCCGTGGTAGCCACGCGGGCCACAGTTCTCCACTCTTCATCCCTGTCTGTGACAACGGCGCAGTCTATCATGTCCGACTGCAGAGCCTGCGCCAGCAGAGCGGTGGCCAAGCCACCGTCTTGAGCCTTTCCTAGCGCAGGCTGTGCCTGAGCGGAAACGGCCTTCTTGTAGATTCCCAGGGCCTCGTCGGCATTTCGCGTCCGGCCGAAGAGCTTGGACTCCATCGCTCCCATGTCCAGGAAGGTCCTGGGGCAGTAGGTGAAGCACAGGCCGCAGAGGGGATCGTAATTTACCAGGGCAGGCTTATTCTCAACGTGCTCAATTCTGGGGCAGAAGGCCTCGCAGGTGCCGCAGCGGCAGCAAATCTCCGACTTTATGACCTTATACTCCAGCTCTCCGAATCCACATTCCAGGTAAGTGGGCTCGGCAAACTTCTCCTTGGCAGCCATGATCATGATCTCCGAAAGTTGGTGGCTTAAAGATACCTTCCGACCTAAAGCTTTTATGGTTCGAATGGTCTCAAGACTGCAATGATTCTGGGCCTGGATATAGGTGGTGCCAACACCAAAGCAGCAAGCTCGGATGGGCTATTCGCACAAAGCGTCTACCTGCCCCTCTGGAAGCATGCGCCGCTGGAAGAGGTGTTGAGACTCTTGGCCCTGCAAGAGCCCCAGGCGGTGGCAGCCGTCATCACCGGCGAGCTGGCCGACTGCTTCTCCACCAAGCGAGAGGGCATTTCAAGCCTTACTGCGACGCTAAAGCGGGCCTTCTCCTGCCCCGTCTACTTCTGGGGCGCGAGCGGCTTTGCCTGGACGGATCCTCTGGAACTGGCCGCAGCCAACTGGGCAGCTTCCGCAGCCTTGCTGGCGCGCGAGGTAGGAGACTGCCTCTTCGTGGACATGGGCAGCACCACCACAGACCTCATCCCGATTAAGGGAGAGGCGTTGGCAGCGAAGACGGACTTTCTGCGCCTGGCAGCGGGCGATTTAGTCTACATGGGGATGCTGAGAACGAGGCTGGATGCCCTGCTGCCCGCGGCCAGGATCAGAGGGCAAAGAGTTCCGCTTGCGCCTGAATTTTTCGCCATCATCGCCGACGCCCGACTGGCTTTGGGCCGGATCTCGGAGGAGTGCTATGCCTGCGAGACTCCCGACGGGGCGGGAAAGGAGCGCGAGGCAGCGCTGCGTCGGCTGGCGCGCTCTGTGTGCGCCGACCTGGAGGAGATCGGCGAGGCCGGGGCCCTGGCCATAGCCGAGCAGGCCTGCGAAAAGCAGAAGAGTATTCTCGTAGCTGCCATGGAGAGGCAGGCGGAGAAGCACGGCCTGATAAAAGTAGCGGCGGCGGGGATTGGCGAGGGGCTGATCGCGGAGGCGGCGGCATTCCTGGGGCTGGAGTGCATTCGCCTGTCGGAGAGGTACGGGGCCGGAATATCAGACGTATTCCCGGCCTATGCCGTGGCAAGGCTGGCAGAGACTGTTGTGACTGAAATTGCTAGGGTTTAGGATCGGGCTATTACTATCAGGAATATGGATATTACTATGATGACTATTTTCAGCCCAGAATGCGCCAGTGCACATTTAATTAAACTTAAATAGTTAAAAATACACGTAATATCTTGGAGCCTTCCCAATGATCAATCCCTTTCGCCCCGAAGGCTCATACTCCCTTTCTATCCCATGAGATCTTCATCTAACTCTGCTTTCCGGTCTTCCCAGCGGGCCTCAAATTCATAATTATCAGCTATTTTCTTCATAAGGCGAGCAGTGCGTGGCCATTTATCGCTTAAGGCACTAGCGTAATTGATGTAGCGCTCAGCGATTGCCTTTTTTTGAGCACCGCCTTCAAAAAAAGAACGACATGTGACGCCTCTACTACCAGAAATGCCGATGATAATTCCTTTCTCTATCTTATCGCTTCCCAAATCCTCAATGAGGTCACGCAGGGCCTCATGCGGCCACACTCCATCCGTACTGGTAGGAAAATGTGCAAGCACCTGGCCGATATGATGATCAGCAATGTCTCCCCGGTCATTTGCATGAGCCAATTCGCGGGCTCGACTGACCCAAGAAGCCAATATTTCGCTGTCCACACTTCCATCGTCATCATTGACACCAGGGGGTTGCATCCAGCTTTGCAGAAGATCGTTTCTAAGACGGATACGAATGCTTCGTTCTTTTGAAGGACTACCAGTTTCCTCACCTTTGACCATGTATGGCCATTCTAAAATCTCAGCAAAAAAATCAGGATCTTTGGCTAGCGCTTTATGCAAGATCCTTGGTGTTCGTCCGTGATTCCTAAGCAGAGGGAGAAAATACAATTCGAATTGCCCAATTTGTGCTTCTTCAATATCATTTGAGGCCTCTAGGAGATTCAATAATTCCCCCACTTCGTAAGCCATGGAACTCCAGTCTATATTTTCGGTACTCTTTTCCCGGATGGCGCGATCGAGCACGTCAGCTACCAATTTAGCATTTTTTTGCATTTTCTTACGATAGAGGGCCATGAAATCTACTGCTGATCCTAGCCTTCCGTTATCAGCTAACTTTAAAATAACACGTTCACAATCCTTGGGCATCATATCGCCGCGCCCGTTTATGCCTACATTCAGCCAATACAAGTGCTGTATCTCGACCTCCTCTTTTTCCAAAGCGTCCCATGTGCTCTCAACAAAAGGTTGTAGCATGTAGTAGTCTGCACGCTGCTGTGAAGTCCATATTCTCCATATCTCACTCAAACGCAAAGATTCAAGCCATGTTTTCCCTTTAACAGCAACTCGCCCGTATAGTAATCCCGCGAAGGCATCACGTCGGGCTGCTTCAGTCGAGCCCAGACCCTGGCTCAAGAGCAGAGTCTCCTGGCTATCGAATACGCTGCTCTGGGAGATGGACCACCCCAAGCAATGGCAATTTTCCACATTGCAGGACAATTCAAGTAACATCGCTTGTCCACCCATATTGAAAAGTTCCTCAACAGCCTTTATGCGAGCTTGATTGATCATATTCTCACGTTCTCGCCCGCGATGGTTCCCACCTTCAGGAAAACTGCATTGACTGGAAAAGAGCCAGCTTCTTTTCAGAATCTGATCCTCAGGTTCGAACCGCACATAGCATTGCCTTACGTGTTCGATAGCTACTTGTGGGAGAACCCATTTGGCATCAGGAAATTGGAGGTGATGGGAGAGCAAATCACGCAAGGCATTCCATATCAGAAGACGATCGGGTTGGGGAACGGCTTCAAGGTCCACAGCAAGCAAGTGTTCGGCAATAGCTTCGAAATCTGTCTTGGGAAGGTCATCGAGCAATTCGATAACGGTATGCCAGTGGGTGCCATCTGTACCAACATCCTCTAAAATTCGATGAACAATCTCCGTCGAGGCTCTAAGTATCTCTGCATATGGAACAGAAATATCCTCCTCGGGTAACCAATTACGATTACGATATTCGGGCTTGTCGGTAGGAAATGCTACACAATGGGCATGTGGAAGCACACTTACGAGGAGATCCCATGCAGCACGAGGTTCACGACACCGGATTGTATCCATGACTCTCAATCGTCGTTCGAGGTTCGCAGTCGTGCAGGGATGCCAGGCGAGGAAAATCCTCTGCAAACTGCCAAGAGGCCGGTTTGTAAGTTTGCCGCCAGGGTCCATCCGGGCTAACTTTGCCAACAATAGCGCAGACTGGCCCAAGTACTCTGGCGACCAGGCCAGCACTTCCAGCGCCCACAGGAGACCAGTATGAGGCGAGCTTTGATTGAAGTGGTCCTCCGAATCAGTAAAAAGATGCACCAAGCTCGGGCTTGTGGATGATAGATCATGATCTATTGTCTCCAAAAAAACTTCTGGTGCTGCCTCAGCTAATAATGGCAGAAACGGTGATAATGAGGCCCATAACTGCCAGTCAATTGCCAGATCAAATACCTCACGGATAATGCTGTTGGCCCAATCTTGCCCGGACTTCATGCTTAATGGATGCTGGTCACTCAATGCAGCCATCAAAGCCAAGGTTTCAGCCAGACCCCCACTAAGATAAACCGAGTGTTTGGGCGTTTTTCCATGGATATTTGCCAGCCATCGCTCGCTGACCGGAAGTTCAAACTGAGGATCTAACTCCCCCAGAACGCCCAAAACTGTTGCATCAAACCGTTCTAGTACGTCATCGGTCAAATAACGGGCAAGCAGCAGCCAAGCATCTTCTCTGGCAGCTACCATCCATATATGATTCACTAAGCGCACAGGTGGATCCGGTTTCTGATTCCATGAGATGAGAATTTCGCGCACCGCAGAATATTCAGATCCTGCAAGACGTGCGATCACCTCCTGGTCAGCAATACTTCTATCATCCCACCGTCCTGCAAGTAGCGCAGTAAGCAAAGATCTAGCGATTTCAGGCTGTTTGGACCACTCAGGTGTTAAGGCATCGGGGAAAACGGCGAGCTTACGCCTCAAGGCTCCCAGGCTTCGCCTAGCGAGTGCAGCTAGGTCCCTCGCACGAGGCTCATGTATTCCCATAGCTATCAATGCTTTTTTTGCCTCCTCAAGGCGTATGCGAGTGAGGGGGAGAGTGTTTCCAATGCATGGCTCGCTTCGGTCTAAAGGATAGAGCACGCTATGCCCTTTCTCGATAGCTGTCGCAATCATACTACGATCGGAGAAGGTAGGAATAAGGATAAGGGGACACTCGCATAAAGCCAACTGACGCCATGTGGTAGCATCCTCTACCACGATTGCCTGGGCAAAAACACGTTCTTGTTCCTCTTCCGGCAGCCGGAATAGAGAGGCAATGAAATATATGATAGCTTCATTTTGAGTATCTGCCTGCAAGCCCTGGATGGAAGGCCCTGACCAAAGCCATTGGTGAATGTTATGGACGTTGTCTTCCCGCCCGGCGATAACTAGGTCGGGGATCAATTGAGGACGCGTTGCTCTCGACCAAGCATCCCAAAAACTACTCAGGTCAATTGCACCAACGGGTCGTTTGCCAATCAATATCGAAAACCAGAGGTCAACTGCAGGAGCCTGTTCCAGCCAGGTGTCCAGATCGTCAGCATCGTATGCCTTAACATTTTTCCAGACTTCTTCACGCCGTTTCTCATCAGCCCATTTTTCCTTGTTACTCCAACGCCTGGCCGTAACGGATACAAATGATGTATTTGAAGTATCCAATGAGAGTGGATCGTTGGACCGCGTTTCATAATCATCATCCGCCTTGCCTTTAACGTCAGTTCTTGTACTCAATTCCCAACCCGAAAGCCCATCTGGCACATAGGCGTTACCCACAGGAACTTGTGTAATTCCATCCCAACCTGCGAGCTGAACTCCTTCATCCGATCTGAAGTGAAGACATTCCACTCGCTTTACACTAGCTAAAACAAGCCGCCTTATTAGCCTCGGTAGCGTAGCCTGGGCCTCTCGCCGGTCAGCCCATTGATCGATATCTGTAGCATTAGCACGAATTGGATTCATAATAGTTGTTAGCCTAATTTCATTAAATCAGTACATTCTCTAAATTTTGTATATGTGTGTAGACTCTAGATCTCTCATGAGATTGCTGAATGGAATCGCTTTGCCATCTTCAAATTGTCTATCGGCAGATTCAAGAGTCTCCATGATGATCGAGTCCCCGAGAAATTCGTCCGTCTCAGAATGATGGCATTCCCACGCCCCAGCAGCGGATCTAGGTTCGACGTTTTCCTCTTCATATTCAATCTTATCAAAGAAAACGCTTCCCCTTAGATTTAGAGTTTTGGATTTTGAGGTCAATGAAGTCAGGGGAGCCTTCCCGCCATTCGCTCTCCCGTCTCCCCCGAGGCCGCAGACATACGCGGAGCACGAGCGCCCATGCGGGAGTCCGCACGCGCTTGCTTGGCGGCTCAGCCGGGACTTCTGCTGTCGATCACATATCTTCAAAGATCCTCGATTGCAGCACATGCCGCAGGCTGACAGGCTTCAAGTGCCTTCAGATCAACCTCGCCTGCAGCGAGTGGCTTGGCAAGCAATCTTCCTTCATGAAAAGCCTTCATGATGCGATCGATTTTTCTTTGAGTATCGATAGAGTAATAAGCCTCATCGCAGTTCGGACAAACAAATCCAGGGATGTTCTTGATTACTACTACCTGCTCACCAACTCTAGCTACAAATTCTGTTATTCCTTCTCTCATTTTGCTCTTGCAGAGAAGGCATTCACCAGGGTCCATTCTATTTCCTCCGCCTACTATTGATCCACTCATCTTCATTTGGCAAATATACTGTTACTATTATCAGTCGATCTTTGCAGATTGCCACAACTATATGATGCGGTATCCCTCTTGTCTGCCCCAGCATCAGCACGGCGGGGCAGCGATAATCATCATGATATTCCTCTATTATCTCTCCGTTCGTTATTAAGGATATCAGGTCATCGGCTGATACGCCTCTCTCGAACATCCTTGCACCAGCATGATTTGAGATGATTATATTATCTGATGATATAAATAATTTTATCTTATCATGCAGGACATGCACCTCATCATTGTTGCTCGTATCAACACCGCCATACACAATTACGCAAAAATCGCGGATGCAGATATCGAAGGGCTTTCATTAACCAACTTATTTAGTTTAGACATTAATTAGGGTATCGGCTTTAGAGATCAGAATTGACATTGAATGCAGTTACATTCTCCCGCCCCCCAAGGCCGAAAGCCCACACATGCACACGCGCCCGCGCGGTAGACGAGCGACGCGAGCCCGGATGTCCTGGTCCACGGTCGATGGGCTGCCGGGCGCGACTGGCCCACCGCCTGCCAGGATCGTCAAGCCGTAGGCTGCCTTGAAACCTCCGCCAAAAAGTCTCTGTGCGTACTCCGTGCGCTCTGTGCCTCTGTGGTGGCCCGTAGTGGCTCGGTTATAATTATCATCTAATAGTATTAGCAAACAGCCACTCTTTCCCAAAATCCAGCGCCCCGAAAAGCTGTCCTCCCGCGCGCCCGGGCACGAGCGCCTGCCGGGCAATCCGGTCCGCCTAAGCGATAGCGCAGCCTGGCCCGGACGGCCCGGCCCACGGGCGGCAGCCCCCGCGCGTGGGCAGACGGGCGCGTGGCCTCCTACAGTGGACAGGTGGCACGAAAAAGCTGCAAGAAATGAAAAGATTACCTGTTTGGATCAAGCTATTACTATCCGGAGTATGGATATTACTATGATGACTATTTCTAGCTCAAAATGCGCCAATGCACATTTAATTAAACTTAAATAGTTAAAAATACAAGTAATCTCTTGGAGCCTTCCCAAGAGTCAATCCCTTTCGCCCCGAAGGCTCATACTCCCTTAAGATTCTATCACGATTCTTATTCATCTTCCAACTCTTGCCTGCATGGCCTCAATCTCGCGCTCTGCGAGCAGCGGGCTCCCGTGCGCGAGCAGGCGGAAAGGATAGAAGGGCAGCTAATTTATATTTATTGGAAAATTTTAGAAATTTAAATTGCATAAAGTGAAACGGCCGGGCACCTACGAAGCAAGCTGCTGGGTATTATGAAAATTAAAGCTATTGATGAATATCTCCTTAGAAGTGCTCAAAGTAGCCCCATGTTTTCAAGCTGCCTCCTAACGATCAGCTCGCCTTCTTCACACTCCTCCGGTGATTTGCCGCCCGTGATCACCAGTTTGCCTGAGCTGAAGATGAGCACTACTACCTTGGGTTTCTTGATCCTGTAAACTAGCCCTGGAAACTGCTCTGGCTCGTACTCGATGTTCTCCAGGCCCAGGCCCAGGGCGACGGCGTTTAAGTTCAAGTCCGTCTTCAGATCTGCGGAGGCCACAATATTCTGAACATGGATCTCGGGCTCCTTATCGATCATCTCGAAGCCGATGGACTTTAGCGTCTTGGCCAAAGTGGTGATGACCGTGCGAACATCCTCGACGTTCTTGGATCCGGTGCATACTATCTTGCCGGAAGTGAATATAAGAAAAGCAGCTTTAGGTGCCTTAACCCTGTAGACGAGACCGGGAAACTTTTTCTTATTGTACACCGCACCCTCCAATTCGGCTTCGATCTTGGGCAGATCGAACGCTTCCGCCAGCTTGGTAGATGCCACCACGTTCACGATATCTATTGTGGACTTCATACGCA
>Ga0351929_1069_pt1 | contig 20383 bp, 22 predicted proteins | sample BONcelHT113001E9_FD_205825 | JGI IMG/M metagenome (GOLD analysis project Ga0351929, IMG submission 205825) | Enriched cells from coal bed in the Powder River Basin, Montana, United States - BONCAT cells T11 rep2 HSBNCT.T11.300.1.E9 ...
GACGGCCTTGCAGCGGGCAAGGGCGTCATGGTTTGCCAAAGCATCCAGGAGGCGGCCAGGGCCGTGCAGACAGTCATGCAGGACAAGGCCTTCGGCGCAGCAGGCAAAATATGTGTCATCGAGGAATGCCTTGTGGGAGAGGAGGCCTCCTTTCTGGCCTTTTCAGACGGCAAAACCGTCAAGGCCCTGCCCACAAGCCAGGACCACAAGGCTGTTCACGATGGGGACAAAGGCCCCAACACCGGCGGCATGGGTGCATACTCACCCGCACCCGTTGTGGATGAGGCCCTTCACAGGCTTGTCATGGAAACCATAATGCAGCCCACGGTTGACGCAATGGCAGCCCGCGGCACACCTTACAAAGGCGTGCTGTATGCCGGGCTGATGATTTCCGGAAGGGCCGTGAAGGTTCTTGAGTTCAATGTCCGCTTCGGGGACCCGGAATGCCAGCCGCTTTTGATGCGTCTTTCCTGCGACCTTGTGGCTGTGATGGAAGCGGTTGTTGAAGAAAGACTTGACCGGGTTGATCTTGCAATTGACCCACGCCCTGCCGTGTGCGTGGTCATGGCCAGCAAAGGCTACCCTGGCAATTACGAAAAAGGCCACATAATAGCCGGTCTGGAAAAAGCCGCCAAAATGGAAGGGGTGATGGTTTTCCATGCAGGAACGAAAACCGCCAACGGTAAAATTGTAACCGCAGGGGGCCGGGTGCTGGGGGTCACGGCCCTTGGACAGGACATTGCAGACGCCATTGACCGGGCCTACAAAGCTGTGGACAAAATTTCCTGGCTTGGTGAACAGCACCGTAAGGATATAGGAGCAAAAGCCATGACAAGAAAAGAAAATTCCGTCCGCGTTCTCATAATCATGGGCAGCGATTCAGACCTGCCGGTCATGACCGAAACCGCCAAGGTTCTAAAGGAATTCGGCATTGGCTACGAAATGACCGTGGCATCCGCCCACCGTACCCCGGAACGGGCGGCCCAACTGGCCTCCCAGGCACAGGGCCGGGGGGTTCAGACAATTGTTGCAGGGGCCGGAGCGGCAGCCCATCTGGCAGGGGCCCTGGCCGCCCAGACAACCCTGCCCATCATCGGCGTGCCCATTGACGCCACGCCCTTAAACGGCCTGGACGCCCTGCTCTCAACAGTTCAAATGCCCCCCGGCGTGCCTGTGGCCACCGTGGCCATAGGCAAAATGGGGGCAAAAAATGCGGGATACCTTGCAGCCCAGATCTGTGCCCTTTCAGACCCGGCGCTTGCCCTGCGCCTGAAGGAGTACAAGAAAAAGATGGCCGAGGCGGTTCTGGAAAAGGCCCAGGCTGTTACAGAGCGTGGCTGAAACTTTTTTTATAAATCCGGACAACCCGGATGCCCAAAGCATAAACCGGGCGGCCAGGACACTTGCCTCCGGCGGCGTGGCGGTGATTCCCACCTCCGGGCTTTACGGGCTGGCAGCAGATGCATACAATTCTGCGGCCGTGGAAAAGGTTTTTGCCTTGAAGGGCCGTATGCAGGAAAAATCCCTGCTGCTGCTGGTGCAGAATCTTGATGAAGTTAAGACCCTGGTTGACGAGTTTGGCCCCCAGGCCCAAAAACTTGCGGAATCATTCTGGCCCGGCAGGCTGACCCTTGTGCTGGCCGCTTCAAAAAATGCGCCGCAAGGCCTTGTCTCCCCCCAGGGCGGCATAGGCGTGCGCCTGGTTGCCCACCCTGTTGCAAGAGCGCTCATAAAGGCCCTGGGCAGACCTGTGACCGGCACCAGCGCCAACCCATCCGGCCTTCCCGCGCCCTGGGATGCGGCTCAACTGGATGCCGGAATAAGAAAAGGCGCAGACATAATCCTGGATGCCGGAGCGCTTGCCGGAGGCCCCGGCTCATCGGTGGTGGACCTTTGCGGCCCCCTGCCGCGCCTTCTGCGGGAGGGGGCAGTCAGCCGCAAGGCCATTTGCAGGGCATTGGGTATGGACATTTTTCCGGCCTGACCGCATCGCATTCCGGGCCATGAAAATGATTCACCTGCAAAAATAAGGGGTTGAATTTGCCGCCCAAAGGGATAAGTCTTCTGTGATAACAAGCTCAAGAAATAAGGGCAGGAGCGGCGAGGCCCTGGCCGTCAAAATCCTAAAAAAGCGGGGCTACAGGATTTTGGAGCAGAATTTTTCCTGCGGCCTTGGCGAAATTGACATAATCGCCAGACAGGGAGACACGATTGTGTTTGTGGAGGTCAAAACCCGCTCGTCAGCAGCTTACGGCCCCGCAAAAGCCGCTGTCACACCGGCCAAGCAGAAAAAAATATCCCTGGCCGCCATGTTTTATGTTTCCGCCAAAGGCTTAAACGGATGCAAAAGCCGCTTTGATGTTGTGGCAGTGGATGAACTGGGGGACAAGCCCCTTGCGGAGGTCATTGAAAATGCCTTTGAATGCGCCATACAATAAAGGGCGGGAAGGTGTCCTGTTTGTGGTGGCCACGCCCATCGGCAACCCGGATGACATAACCCTGCGGGCAATCAAGGTTCTGAAAGAGGTGGATTTCATTGCTGCGGAGGACACGCGGCAGGCAAAAAAACTTCTGGCCAGCCACGGCATCTCCAAACCTCTTGTCTCATGCCACGAGCATAACGAACAGGCCCGTACCCCCCAGTTTGTGGAGCGCATGAAGCAGGGTCAGAGCATGGCTCTTATAAGCGATGCAGGCACGCCGGGCTTGTCCGACCCCGGCTACCGGCTTGTGTGCGGTGCCCTTGATGCAGAAATCACCGTTATACCCATCCCCGGCCCCAGCGCTCCGGTTGCAGCCCTTTGTGCATCAGGGCTTCCCACGGATGCCTTTCACTTTGCCGGGTTTCTCCCAAGAAAAGACGGGGCTGCAAAGGCCCGCCTGGAGGAGCTGAAATCAATCCGCGCAACCCTCATATTCTACGAATCCCCCAAAAGACTCCTGAAATCCCTGCCGGTTATGAGCCTCGTGCTGGGGGATCGCCGGGCCGTGCTGGCCAGGGAGTTAACCAAAACCCACGAGGAATTTCTGCGCGGTTCATTTAACGACATCATGGAGCAGTTGAAAGGGCGCCCGGCAGTTCTGGGCGAGTGCACGGTTCTGGTTGCAGGGGCGCAACCGCCGGACCCTGCCGAAAATGAAGATGCTTTCATGCAGGCCCTTGAGAAAGGCATTGCCCAAGGGGGCCTTTCCCTTTCCACCCTTGCCGGAAGCGTGGCCAAACGATTCGGCCGGAAAAAGGCCGAAGTTTACGCCCTTGCCCTGAAAATAAAGGAGCATCCGGCAAAAAGCCCCGCTGTTGACAAAGACCCGCGCCTGCCCTAACAAAGCCTGCACCGCAGCCTTTTGAAGGCGCGAATTTCGGAGGAAAAAATGATCCAAGATTCCATATATGACAAGAAGCCCTGGCTCAAATTCTTTGATGAAGGTGTGCCAGCTTCCCTGGATTACAAAGACCTGACCCTGGTTCAGGCCCTCAAAGCAACGGTGGAAAGCTTTGGCGACAACCCCGCCCTTACCTTCCGGGGCTTTGTGCTCACCTACAAGGAGCTTTTCGGCATGGTTAACCGCCTTGCCGCAGCCCTTGCAGGAATGGGTGTAAAAAAGGGTGATGCTGTTGCCATAATGCTGCCCAACTCTATCCCAACGGTGGTGTCCTACTATGCAGCGCTGAAACTTGGCGCGGTTGTGGTGATGAACAACCCCCTTTACTCGGACAGGGAGCTTGGCCACCAGCTCAACGATTCCGCGGCAAAGGTGCTTGTCACCCTGGACATTCTGGCCAACCGCATGATTGACCTGCGGCCCCTCACCTCCGTGAAGCAGATTGTTTACACAAGCATCGGCGATTATCTGCCCTTCCCGAAAAGCCTGCTCTTTGGCCTGGTGGCCAAAAAAAAGGGCCTGGCGGCAGATGTCAGGGAGGAGGACAGCGTTTTCCGCTTCAAGGATATTCTGGCCAAGGCCCCGCCGGAGCCGCCGGAGACAGCCATAAGCAGCTCGGACCTGGCAATGCTCCAGTACACGGGCGGCACCACGGGAATTTCCAAGGGGGTCATGCTCACGCATGCCAATTTGAGCAAAAATGTGCAGCAGATTGAGGCATGGTTTCCAGGCTTTGAAAAAGGCAGGGAAGTCATGCTTGGCGCCCTGCCCTTTTTTCATGTCTTTGGCCTTACCACGGCCATGAACTTTGCGGTTTGGCAGGGCTGGAACAACATTCTGGTGCCAAAGCCCCAGACAGACGAGATTCTTGCTGCCATAAGAAAATTCAAGCCCACCTTTGCGCCCATGGTGCCGACAATGTTTGTGGGCCTTTTGAACCATCCGGGTCTGGAAAAAATTGATCTCACCTGCATAAAGGGCTGCTTTTCCGGCTCCGCACCCCTGCCCCTGGAGGTCATAAGGGAATTCGAGCAGATAACCGGCGCAACCATTGTGGAAGGCTTCGGCATGACCGAGTCCTCGCCCGTTGTGACCGTCAACCCCTTTGGCGGAAACCGCAAGCCCGGCAGCATAGGCATTCCCCTGCCCGATACCCGCTGCGCAATCCTGGATCTGGCCACAGGCGAAAAACCCATGCCCCCCGGCGAGCGCGGAGAGCTTGTGGTAAGCGGCCCCCAGGTGATGGAGGGCTATTGGAAAAACCAGGAGGAAACCGCAGAGGCCCTTCGGGACGGCTGGCTTTACACGGGCGACATTGCCACAATGGATGAGGACGGATTCTTCTACATTGTGGACCGCAAGAAGGACATGATAATCTGCGGCGGTTTCAATGTTTATCCCCGCGACATTGACGAAACCTTCCTTCTCCATCCAAAGGTTCTGGAGGTCTGCACCGTGGGCATCCCCCATCCCACACGGGGGGAGGCGGTGAAGGTGTATGTGGTATTGAAAGAGGGCCAGGAGGCCACCGAGCAGGAGATGCTGGAGTTCTGCAAGGAGCGTCTGGCCAAGTACAAATGGCCTGCAAAAATCGAGTTTCTGCCGGAACTGCCCAAAAGCAATGTGGGCAAGGTCCTCCGCAAGGAATTGCGTGCGGGCGACCAATCCCGGTTCGGGGTCTAGCCCGCCCTTGGGCAACAGCAAATCGTTGGCGGCTTTTAATGGAAAACAGCAGGCTGCGCATTGTGGTAACGGTCAACGGTCCCGGCGAGGTCGCGGGCTGGCTGCATCCCTTTGCCCTGTCTGCCAGAAGGCGCTTTCCCTGGCTGGAGATTGTGGCTGCCGTGCTTCCCTGCGTTTACGCCAGCGGCATGGAGGCCCAAGTGCTGCGCCAGAGCAACCTTGTGGACAAGGTATGGGATTCATCCTTTGCCATGCGCACCATACTCCGGGGGCCGTCAGCAAACGGAGCAGCCGGCACTCCCACCTGCCTGCTTCACATGGGCGGCGAGCCTTTGCTTTCCCTTCTTCTCGGCAAACGGCTTATGGGGCCTGTCTTTGCGTATGCAGAATCCCCCATTGCCCTTCAAAGCCGTTTTGACAGGATTTTCTGGGCTGGGGAAACGCATCTCCACAGCAGGCTGTCGGGCCTTCCGCTTTTTCGCGGTAAAAATTTTGCAGGCAGTCATGCAAAAGGAAGCCCGGCAAGGGAAGTTGTGGGCAACCTTATGGTTGATTCTGCCCTCCTGCAATGCGCCAAAACAGCGCATGACATGGAGAAAGGCCTTTGCATAGGCCTTTTCCCCGGAAGCCGCCCCTACCAGTTCACGCACATGCTGCCCTTTTACCTTGAGGTGGCCAGGGAGCTCATAAAATCCTATCCTGGGGCGGAGGTGCTTCTGGCCAAGGCAGACTTTCTTTCGCTGAAAATGGTGGATGAACTTTGTCGCAAAAGTCCCGGGCTCTTGGGAGGAGCAAAATGCCGCCTCCTTCCTGGTTCCGGCCCGGACATGGGCTTTGTGGAGACAGAGCAGGGCTTCAGGGTCAAGGTCTGTTCAGCAGGCCAGGTCATGGAAAAGGCGCATCTGGCGCTCACGGTTCCCGGCACCAACACGGCCCAGCTTGCCGCCTTGGGCATTCCCATGGTGGTAACATTCCCCACTTTTCACGCCCATGTTCATCCTCTGCCAGGCATAATGGGCTTTTTAAGCAAAATTCCCGGAGTCGGCCGTTACCTCAAGGAAAAGGCGGCATTTGCATATTTAAAGACCTGGCCCTTTACCGCTCACCCCAACATAAGGGCAGGCAGGGCGGTTGTGCCCGAAGTGCTGGGGGCCATCAACGACCGGGATGTATTGAAAGCCGCCCGGAATCTGCTTGAAAACAGCATGGAGAAAACCCGCAGGGATCTTCTTGAAGTCATGGGCGGGCCGGGCGCAGCGGACAGGCTGACAGGCGCCCTGCTTGCCGCCTGCAGGGAGCATAATATCCTGAAGGATTTTTAAAAGGCCGCTCAAAACTCCAAAAGCCCCAAGGAGATACAATGAAAGCCCTTGCCAGCCCCCTGTGGCGCTTTTTCAAAATCTGGATCATCCTTGTTTTCAGCTATGTTATCTTCAGATTTGGCTACAACCTTGTCTTTTACGGATGGCTGGATTTCCGCCTTTATGCGCTCATCGAGCTTGTGGCCCTGCCCACGGGTCAGGCTGCAATTTTCTTTCTTGTCACCTGGCCCTTTGCCAAAAAATCCGCGCCAGGCGGCACTCCCCCTGAACCCGGCCTGGAATGAAAAAGGAGCCGGGAAGAGGAATTTCGCCACAAAAATCCCCGCGCACAGTTAAAATCCTTTATGGGACGCCCCGCCCTCCAGGTGGATTTTTGCCGGGTATGCGGCCAAAATTCCGGGCAAGGCTCAAACCCAACCATCAGCCTTCCGGCGTTACCCTGTCAAAGCAGCCCGGAAAGTTTTTTGGAATGCTCCATCTCCTGGGCAATTATCTCTCCAAGACGGGTGCGATCTTTTTCGTCCTCAACAAATCCGGAAATCATCTCATAGAAAAGAACCGTGTCGTTTTCCATCTCCACGGCGGCTTTCAGCAATTGCTCCATTGAGCCTGCCAAGGCCAGCTCCGCCTCATCCAGAGAAAAGGCCTTGGGGCCCAACGCATCATGGAGCAGGGTGCGGGCCATGGCCTCAAGGGCAGGGTCTGCCGCCTGCTGTGGGAGCTTTTTGCCAAAATCCTCAAACCATTTCGTGTGCTGGGCCTCCTCATCGGCAAGCCAGAAAAGCAGCGAGCTCAAATCCGGTCTTTGTACAGCCCTGGCCGCATCCCGGTAAATCTGCTCGCCGTTTTCCTCAATGCGCACGGCAATGGCAACCACATCGCGGATGGTGAACATTGAGTCCCTCCTGTTTATGGTTCATGTCCCAAAATAAAAGCCCTTTTACCCTGCTGCGTCAAGAGAGCAACAGCAAAAACTTATTCTCATTCCTGCAGGGGCCGCATCTTGCGTTCTCTTTGGAACACAGTTAACACAGATTTCTATTACTGGAAAAAAATAAAAAGTTATTTTTTCGCTTACTGGTCTGTCCAGTATTGACTTATGCCTTTCCCTGCCCAGCGCAGCGGTCATGTCGCTTGCCGGAGGCGCCATTTTCGGGCTTGGGGTTGGCATTGTGGTGGTTTCCTTTGCAAGCGCCATAGGCGCAACCTCCGCTTGCGCGGTATCCCGCTTTGTGCTGGGCAACTGGGTTGCAAAAAAGCTCGGCCCGCGCATGGACACCTTCAACAAGGGGGTGGAGCGGGACGGGGCCTTTTACCTTTTCACCCTGCGGGTTCTGCCCGCCTTCCCCTTCTGGCTCATCAACCTTGGAATGGGGCTTACCAGAATGCCCCTAAAGACCTTTTACTGGGTGAGCCAGCTTGGAATGCTTACAGGAACATTCATCTTTGTTAACGCTGGTGTTCAGCTTGCACGGGTGGAGAAGGTTGGCGACATCTTTTCCCTTGGCCTTATCGCTTCGCTTGTAATTCTTGCTGTTTTTCCTCTTGTCGCAAAAAAGGCCATAAATTTTTATTTGCGTAAAAAGGGCAGAACAATTCCCCAAAACCCGGCTGTGGATTGAGGAGCCCTTTACGCTGCGCGAGCAAAGACACTCCATAAGGGGGGCTGCATGGCAAAGCACGATTTTGACCTTGGCGTGATAGGCGGCGGAGCAGGCGGGCTTACGGTTGCAGCCGGGGCGGCCCAGCTTGGGGCAAAGGTGCTGCTTGTGGAAAGGGAGCCTAACCTGGGGGGAGACTGTCTTCATTTTGGCTGTGTGCCCTCCAAGGCGCTCATTGCCTGCGCCAAAAATTATTTCCGCATGAAAAAAGCTGCTGACTGGGGACTGCCAAGGGTGGATGTGCCTGCCCCGGATTTTTCAAAGGTCGCAGAATACATCCGCAATGTGATTGTCAAAATCCAGAAGCACGATTCTGTTGAGCGCTTCTGCGGCCTGGGCGTGCAGGTGGAATTCGGCCAGGCAGGCTTTGTTGACGAGCACAAGGTATCAGTCGGGGAAAAAAGCTTTTCTGCAAAAAAATGGGTCATCGCCACAGGCTCATCAGCATTTATTCCCCCCATCAGCGGCCTTGAGCAAACGCCTTTTCTCACCAACCGGGAGATTTTTTCCCTGCCGCGCCTGCCCGAATCCTTGATAATACTTGGCGGCGGTCCCATTGGTGCGGAAATGGCCCAGGCCTTTTGCCGACTCGGAACAAAGGTCACTGTTGTAGAGATGGCCGGGCAGATTCTTGGCCCTGAAGACCCTGACATGGCGGGCGTTGTTCTGGAAAACTTGAGAAACGAAGGGGTGGAGTTCTATCTTTCATCAAAGGCGGTCGGGGTTGAGGATTTGGGGGGAAGGTGCAGAGTGGCCGTGGAAAAGCCTTCAGGAGAAAAAATTTCCCTTGCCGCAGAGAAACTTCTTGTGGCTCTTGGCCGCAGCGTCAATGTGCAAGGTCTTGGGCTTGAAAAAATCGGCGTGAACCACTCGTCCCGCGGAATTGGTGTGGATAACCGCTGCCGCACCAGCCAGCCCCATATTTTTGCCGTGGGGGATGTTTCCGGCGGATACCAGTTCACCCATGCAGCCGGGTATGAAGGCGGCGTGGCCCTTGTCAATGCCGTGATGCACCTACCCAGAAAGGCTGATTACACCTGGATGCCCTGGTGCACCTACACAGACCCGGAGCTTGCTTCTGTGGGCCTGAATGAAAAACGCGCAAAGGCGGCAGGGGTGACATACGAGATTTTTGAAGAAAAGTTTTCCGATAATGACCGAGGCCTTGCAGGCGGCGAGGCGGCGGGCAAAATAAAGCTTCTGCTTGGCAAGAACTCCGGGTTTTTGGGCGTTCAGATAGCCGGGCCTCACGCAGGGGAGCTTATAAACGAATGGGTTGCTGTTGCAAACGGCAAGGTCAAGCTTTCCAGCCTGGCTTCGGCAATCCACCCCTATCCCACCCTGGGGGAGATAAACAAGCGCGTTGCCGGGGCTGTTTACGCGCCCAGGCTCTATTCGGATGCAGTCAAAAAAACCTTAAAGGTCCTCTTCGGGCTTAAAGGCAGGGCCTGCAAGCCGGATTTGCCGTGAAGCGGAAGGCAGGGCCTTTTTATTTCAGCAAGCGCCCAGGTTCAAAAAAGGATTCAAAAAGGACTTAACCAAACGGGCCTGATTTGCTATGGTTAAAGAATTTGAAATTCCTTTCACAACAAAAATGCAGAAAGCCACCCGACATGGAAACCGCCACAGCTTACCCCAAGGCCAGAAGCATTTGTGCACAAAAGGATGTCAGGCAGCTTGAAAGGGATCTGGAAACCTTAAAGGCCCTGGCCCTGGAAAAAGGTGCTGCCAGTGCATTTGTAGTGAATGCCAAGGATATGCCCTGGCTGGAAAATGCCTCTGCCCGGTCCGGAGAGGAAGATTATTCCAGCGCCCACTGGCCGCTGAAATATCCGAAGGACTCCATAAGGGATGCAGCAGCAGCCTTTGAAAAGGCAATATTTTTTGTTGTTGACACCCCTCCCCGCGCAATTGACCCCGGCCAGGGGCCCATTGATGACAAAACCGTGCGTGCAGCCTGCAAGACCATTTATGAAATTGCGGCCGCGGTTGAGGCTGCGGCCTTTTACATGGGGCATCATCTTACCCTGGGCTTTGCCCATGCCAACTGCCGGGCGGTTTTCTGCCCGCAGGAAAAACGCTGCTGGGGCGAGATAAAGGGAAGGGTCTGCCTGCATCCCTACAAGGCAAGGCCATCAATGGCAGCGTGCGGAATGGATTCCAAGGCTCTTGCCGCTGCCTGCGGTATTGAAGACAAAGCTTCAGCCAATTGGGCGGCTGGCATTGTTTTCGTGGATTAGGCCCTTTTGTCCACAGTAAAGTCTTTTTCAAGGAAACCGTCATGAAAAATGCAATTCAGGGGCAGAGAAAAGGCCCTTACAAACCAAGAGTGATGCCAACGGATCTGGATGAGCTTCAGTGGCTGGCAAAGAAATGGGGCGCTGATGACGCTGTTGCCATCAAGACCTCGGAGGTACTCACAGACCCTCGTGTGCGCTTCAAGTGTATGGTGCCAAAGTGTTACATGTCCGGCGGTTGCGGCCACTGCCCGCCCAACGGCTACACCCTGGAAGATGTCCGCAAGATGTTGGACGCCCACGACTGGGCTGTTTTCTTCAGAGTGAAAGTGCCTGCACCCATAATCGCCGCAAAGGGCCTTGGCAAGTTCATTGCAGACGGCAACATGGACCCGGCCGGCAACCTTTTCAACCTTGGGGGGCATTATCTGCTCACCTTTTCCATTGTAAAGCTTCTGCAGAAAACCTTATCGGAAATGGGCTATGTCTCCCGCGCAGGCTTTGCGGCGGGCAATTGCCGGGACGCCTTGTGCCACTTCCAGCCCAACTGCATGGATCTGGCCACAGGAAGCTGCCGCCATGCGGATCTCTCCTCGCCATCAATGGAATCATGCGGCATGGACGCTTTCACAATGGCCGCCCGCCAGGGCTGGGAGGTCTATCCCATAGGCGGAACCTGCGAGCCGGAAAGCGTTGGGGGCGGCAACCTCATGGGCCTTGTGCTCATTGCCTCGGAAAACAAGCCAGGGCTTCTTGAATCCCCCACCACCCTGCAACACCCCTTGCCGCCCAAGGCCAAAACCGCTGACAACAACCTTGGAGAAAGATTGAAGCAAAGGCGAAAGGAGGCCCGTCGCAGCCTGGATGCCATGAAGCAGAGCCAGGTCACGCCCGCCCTTTTGCTTGCAATGGCCCGGGAGCGCAAAATCTGGACCCGTTTCACCAAAAACCTCCACGAGCTTTACGGTTCATGGGGCAAGGTTCTGGCCAAAAATCATCTCATGTTTTCGGGCCAGCCCAGAAACAAGGCCCAGGGCTGCTGAAGAGCCGTCAAATGCGGCGGATTCCGGGCAGGGCTGCAAACATGTCTGCAAGGCGGACAAGGGTTTTTGGGTTTGTTGCGGCTTTCGGCAGTCGCGAGCGCAGGTAGGAAGCCATGATGCGGGCCTTCTGGGGGAGAGGCGAGCTTTTGCGGGCCTGTTTCCACCCTGCTGAAACGCAATGCCTGTAAAGCATCCGGCTTATGTCAGGAGGCGGATTTTCCAGGCTTTCCCAAAAGCGCAGAAGGGCAAGGAACCGGTCGTGGTTCAACTGCGCGTCCGAATCGGAAATATGCGAAACCTTTTCCTTTGTGTCCGCTTCAGGGGCCTTGTCCGGAAAAGCCGGAACCAGCACCACCTCTCCGCGAAAGTCCACAAAGCGGCGGCTTTTGGCGGCAAGTCGAAGCGGCAGGGACTCATCTTGAATAAAAACGCCTTCATCGCAGCCGCCCGCCTTTTCAAAGAGCTTTTTCTCCACCATGCAGGCCATTCTCACAAAGCCGCCGGTTTTAAGCACATAGTTCAGGGGGTCGCTTGAGGCGAAAACCGGGTCGGAAGGGTTTGCAAGGGTCCCCACAAGCGAGGCCGCGCTCTGTTTGGTCACCCTTGCCCTGCCGAAAATAAAGTCCGCCTTTGCCATGTTCATGAGCTGATACAAAAGGGCGGTGGAATTGGCCGCAAGAATGTCGTCCGAGTCAACAAACTGCAAAAACCCGCCCCTTGCCGCAGCCGCGCCCTGGTTCACGCGCACGCTGGGGCCTTTGTTTTGGCTGTTTGGTATTACAACGATGTTGGGATAAAGCCTTGCCAGGCCTTTGAGCACGCTCACCGAGTCGTCCGTGGAGCAGTCATCCACAAAAATGTGCTCGCACAAAAGCCCGCCCAACTGGCCTGCCAAAGCCTTTGCCACATAAGGCAGATAGGGTGCCTTGTTATACACGCTTATGATGTGGCTTATCGTTATCATGGCCCTTTAAGTCCCTGTTTGCATCCATTGCAGGCAAGCCGCCAGATTTTGCCGGAAAACCAGTCTGCAAAATAGCAGAGGCAGGGGCCTGCGGCAAGGCCAAAGCCAAAGCAACACGCGCCGGGACGCGGGTTTGACATTTTTGCCTTATTTGCTTTTCTTGACAAGCTTCAAGGCCGGGGCCTATTGTTTGAGCTCTGGAGATTTTGTCTCCGGCAACTTGGCCTGTTTTTGTGCGGAGCGGATTATGCGTGTCAGGAATTATCTGTTTTTAGGGTGTTGGCTTGGGGTTTTTTCCCTGTGCCTTGTCAGCGGCGCTGCCTGGGCCCAGGAGGGTCAGACGGCTGCGGAAAGCGGCGCTCCTGTTGCTGTCATGGAATCCCAATATCATGAGTTTGCCCATGTTCTGGACGGCGAGAAGGTGGAGCACACCTTCATTATCCGCAACAAGGGGGATGCCGAGCTTGTAATCGAGCGCATCAACACGGGTTGAGGCTGCACAGCGTCCTCTTTCACGAGGAACATCCCTGCCGGCGGCGAGGGAAAAATCGGCATTGTTTTGAGCACAGAGGGTTACGGCGGCCGCAGCATCCGTCAGGACATAGCGGTTTTTACAAATGATCCGGCCAACCGGCGCATTATGCTCACCATTGGCGGCCCGGTGGAGGCCTTTGCCTCCATGACCCCCCGCTTTGTGAAGCTTGCCGCTTCCGTAGATAAACACCAGGCGGATCAGGTGGTTGTCATCATTCCTTCGGATGCCCATTCTTTCAACATTGTCGCCACCCGGCAGGTGCCCGCAGGCGAGAACGCATCCTTTGTCCACCGCCTGGAAAAAGAGCAAAACAGCGAAAAACCGGTTTACAGGCTTGTTGTGGAGAACCGGCAGCGGTACGAGGGCAGTTATTACGGAACAATTTATCTCACAACAGATCACCCCAGGCGCAAGGAACTTTCCATAAATGTCCACGGGTACATAGCTTCGCCTTCGCCCCAGGGGCCGGGCGCACCTTAACCGGAAAAATAACAGGCAATGACAAAAAAAAGGATATTGGCCCCCAAGGCCGTGATTTTTGACTGCGATGGAGTTTTGTTCGACTCCGCCCTGGCCAACCGTGAATATTACAACAGAATTCTGGAGCGCTTCAACGGGCCGCCCCTCACAGACGAGCAGTTTGCCTTTGCCCACATGGCAACAGTGCATCAGGTTGTTGAGTACCTTTTCCCTGATGCGGCGCAGCAGCAGAAGGTCCATGCCTTCCGCAAGGAGCTTGGCTATTTCCCCTTCATAAAGCTCATGGTCATGGAGCCGGATTTAAAGGAGCTTCTTGGCTTCCTGCGGCAGGAAAAAATGCGGGCTGCGGTTGCCACCAACCGCACCAACACAATGAACTCGGTTCTGGAGCAGCACGGCATTGCTGAGTTTTTCGACATGGTTGTAACTGCAATGGATGTGAAAAAGCCAAAGCCCGATGCCGAGCCTCTTTTGAAAATCCTTGACGCCTTTGACCTGAAGCCGGTTGAGGCCGTATACATAGGCGACACCCAGGTTGACGAAAAGGCAGCCATTGCAGCAGGGGTGCCTTTTGTTAGCTATGCCAATCCGCAGCTTGAAGCTGATTGGCATATTTCCGGGCTTTTGCAGCTCAAGGACATGCTTTCCTGAAGGATAATCCCAAAATTCCTGGAGCGTTTCCGGTTTTCCGCGCCGTGGGCCGGGGCCTGTTTCAGACCTTGTGTGCGCCCACCAGTCTTGCAAAGTGCTCGAATGAGCGGTCAAAGGTGGCTTCTGCATCCACCGGAAAGCAGCAGGCCGGAAGCTGGCGGCTTTTCAGATGGTATTGCAGGCAGTCGCAACAGATTCCTTTGCGGGAGCATGGGTCATAGGTGCAGTTGCAGCGCTTTGAATTTCTCTCTTTGTGACATTCCATCAGACAAATCTCCTTACGGATTTTTTTGAGCAGGTGCAAAATGTTCTTATGGCTGTAAGCCGGGCTGGCGTTGGTCCTTATAATTCCCGGCCAGATGGACCATTGCATGCATCCTGTTCACATTGGCGGCTTTTTTTCAAGCAGGTGCAAAAGAGCGGCCTCAAGGTTCTGGTAATCGAATTCAAAGCCGCTTTGAAGCAGGCGGTGGGGCACAGCCCGCTGGCCGTTTAAAAGCACGCCTGCAAATTCCCCCAGAAAAAGGCGCATTGCAAAGGATGGGGCGGGAAGAATCGCCGGGCGGCCAAGAACTTTGCCAAGGGTTTTTGCAAGCCCGCGGTTTGTAACCGGCGCGGCGCAGAAGTTGAAAACCCCTGAAATACTGCTGTTGCCGAGAATAAACTCCATTGCCTTTGCCAGGTCATCCTCGCATATCCAGCTGAACCATTGCCTGCCGTTCCCCAAGGGCCCGCCAAGGCCAAAGGAAAAGGGCCTTTTCATTTGAGCCAGCGCCCCTCCGCTGCTGCCGAGAACTACCCCGAAGCGGGCAATGGCCACCCGCGCCCCTTTTTGCGCGGCTTTTTGGGCCTGCTCCTCCCAGTCCTTGCAGACAGTTGCCAGAAAATCATTCCGGCTGTTGGGGGAGTCCTCGGTAAGCGTCTCATCGCCGCAGGGGCCGTAATAGCCTGTGGCAGAGGTGCTTATGAGCACGAATCCCGGTTTGGATGGCAGGGCGTCCACAAGGTTTTTTGTGGTGAGAATGCGCGAATCGTAAATGAGCTTTTTATAGGAAGCGTTCCATCTTTTGAAAATGCCTGCGCCCGCCAGATTGATGACAGCATCCTGATCGGACAGGGCATCCTGCCATTTGCCCGGCCTTGTGGTGTCTGCGCTTTTGTAGGAATAAAGCCCGTTATTGCCAGGGGCTGATGTTGGAAGATCCACGGCGGTCACCTCATGGCCCTTTTCAAGCAGCCGCCGGGTCAGGAACTTTCCCACAAAGCCCAGCCCCCCTGTTATAAGTACGCGCATGAAATTCCTCCACAAGGCTGTTGGCCAAAAGGCCATGCGGCCCTTTCCTGAAAAAGAAAAACGCCAGCCCCCTTATTCAAGGAGGTTGGCGTTGAAAACAGGGCGCTGTCAAAAGACTTGCCGGGAGCGGCTTATTCGATGACCATCAGCAACTGTCCCGTGTCAACCTTGTCATCAGTCTTTACCTTTATGGATTTCACCGTGCCCGAAGCAGGGGCGGAAATGGGATTTTCCATTTTCATGGCTTCAAGAATCAGCACTTCCTGGTCCTCGCTGACAGAATCGCCTTCCTTGACCAGGACTTTGAGAATCGTGCCCGGCATAGGGGCCTGAACTTCTGTGCTCATGTTGTCCTCCGTTTGGGCAAATGGGCTTATGAAAAGAAAAGGCTTACAAACAAACTTTCCATGTTTAAAAAAATGCATCCCTCCTGTCAAGCACAAAGCACAAAAGGCCGGGGCCGCTGCATCTGCAAATCAGGCCGAGAGGGCTTTTTACGGGCAATGGCAGGCCCTTTGGCATGGCCGGATTTTCCGGTTACGCTTTTTTTCGCATCCGCGGCTTTCAGGCTCCTGCCCGGCTTTTCACGCCGGTCTTTTTTAAGGTGTTGCAGTTTCTCTTATGGTAAAGCGCCAAGCGCAGAACCAGTCTTGGGGATGAGCATCCGGCGGGCAGCCCACGCATTTTGTTTCAATGCGCGGATCTATGGCCCTTGCAAAGGAAGGGTATTCCGCCATTCCGCCGGACTTGCAGGGATAGTCATCAAGGCCCTTTCTTTTGCGGGCAGCCTGAACCCGGCACTCGTTCATGTAAAAAACAAAGGAGTTTTGGCCCTCATCCACAATGGACTGGGTGTTGATGAGGGCGTAAAGGCGGAAATTGAGGGCTTTTTTGAGACCCTCCAGGCCGGGGTTGTGCCCAAGGTTAAGCAAGCGGCGTATGGAGTGGGCCTCCATGGGCGAAAACCTTGTCCAGCAGGTGTCGTTGGCACGCTTGGCGTCAAACATGCCCTGGGAGAACTCTGCTGCCTGGAACCATATTCCGTCATTGGCAAGCCAGTTTATGGCAACAGCCTGGGCAAGGTCGAGCTTCTTTTGCCGGTCAAGCCTTGCCAGGGCCGAAGGGATTGCCTCCCTGTGCTCAAAGCCCAAAACTCCGGCCAGGCGTTTTATTTGAATGGGAAGGCTTTTTTCATGCACGGCAAAAAGGTTTTCCAGGGCCTTTTCCATGCCGAACTGGTGGATGCTCTCGGCAAACCAAAGGCCGTGGTGCACCACCAGCCGGGCGAAAATATCAATTATAAATGAGCAAAGGTCTTCATCATTCAATGACTGCACGGTTTTTTGCTCTGCGAGCATTTTGCCTCCGTAAAACAGGTCAGGGCGTATAGCTGCAAAGGGGCTCCTCGGCCATGTAGTCGCCTGTTTTCTCGTAGGCCCTGGCCCGGCACCCGCCGCATACCCGCTTGTACTGGCAGATGCCGCATTTGCCCTTCAGGGCCGAAAAATCCCGCAGCTTGTTGAACACCTCCGATTCCTTCCAGATTTTGTCAAAGGGCTGCTTTGTCACATCTCCGCAGGCCACATCCAGAAAACCGCAGGGCTGGACCCTGCCCACATGGGATATGAAGCAAAAGCCCGTTCCTGCAAGGCATCCGCGGGTGACTGCATCCAGGCCGTGGGTCTCAAAGGTTACGGTCTTGCCTTCCTCTTTGGCCCGCTGGCGCAGGATTCTGTAGTAATGGGGCGCGCAGGTGGCTTTTAGCTGAAGGGGAAGCCCGCCCGCCCTTTCGTAAAACCAGTTCAAGGTGTCTTCATACTGGACCGCGGAAATCCCCTGGTCCAGGATGTACTTGCCCCTTCCCGTGGGCACCAGCAAAAATATGTGGTGGGCCACGGCCCCAAGCTTTACCGCAAGATTCTGGATGGCCTCTATGTCTCCAAGGTTCTGTTGGGTGATGGTTGTGTTTATCTGGAAATCCAGGCCCGCTTTTTTGGCGTTTTCAATGCCTTTCAAGGCTCCTTCAAAAGCGCCTTCAACCCCCCGGAAGCGGTCGTGAATTTCTTTTCCGGCCCCGTCCAGACTTATGCTTATGCGGGCTATTCCAGCCTCTTTGAGCTTTTTTGCAGCCTCTTGGGTGACAAGGGTTCCGTTGGGGGCCATGACCATGCGCAGGCCCTTTTGGGTGCCGTAGCTGGCAATATCGAAAATATCGGGCCGCAGCAGGGGCTCGCCGCCCGTGAGAATGACGATGGGCTTGCCAATGGCCGCAATTTCATCCAAAAGCTTGAAGCAGGCATCCGTGGAAAGCTCCCCCTCGTAGGGGCCCATGTGGGCCGCAGCCCGGCAGTGGACGCAGGCCAGGTTGCAGTTGCGCGTAACCTCCCAGGCCACAAGGCGCGGTCCGGCATCTTTTTCCGGCCGGGGGCCGGGATGCCCTTTGTGCTCATGGTGCGGCATCTGAATCTCCTTTGAACATTGTTTTACCCGGGGCAGGGGGGGCGCCAGCCCTTTACTGACACAGTTTTGCCGCCTGGGGCGCAAAGTAGGTCAGTATCATGTCCGCGCCCGCCCGTTTTATGGAGACAAGGCTTTCCATCATCGCCCTTTCCAGGTCCAGCCAGCCCTTCTGGGCTGCCGCCTGAATCATGGCATATTCGCCGGAGACCTGGTAGGCGGCAATGGGCAGATCCGTTTCCTGGGCCAGCAGGGCTATGATGTCAAGGTAGGGCATGGCAGGCTTTACCATGAGGATGTCCGCCCCCTCCTCTGCATCCATTGTGGCCTCCCGCAAGGCCTCCCTGGAGTTGGCCGGGTCCATCTGGTATGTCCTGCGGTCCCCGAACTTGGGCGCAGAGTTGGCGGCAGCCCGGAAAGGCCCGTAAAAGCTGGAGCAGTACTTGGCTGCGTAGCTCATTATGGGCACATGGGAAAAGCCTTCCTCATCAAGCGATTCGCGGATGTGGCCAACCCGGCCGTCCATCATGTCCGATGGAGCCACCATGTCCGCGCCCGCTTTTGCGTGGGAAATAGCTGTGCGGGCCAGCAGATCCAGGGTGGAATCGTTGTCCACCACGCCTTTTTCAACCATACCGCAGTGGCCGGTATCCGTGTACTGGCACAGGCAGACATCGGTGATGACCACAAGGGAGTCAACCTTGTCCTTGATGGCGGCAACAGCCCTCTGGACAATTCCGTCCCTGGCATAGGCGCCTGTTCCCAGGGGGTCTTTTTTTTCAGGGAGCCCGAAGAGTATGACCGCCGGAATGCCCATATCCTTTGCGGCTTTGGCCTCTTTGACAAGGTTGTCAACGGAAAGGTGGTACTGGCCGCTCAAGGGCTCTATTGGATTTCTGACCCCTTTTCCGGGCACCGCAAAAAGCGGATAAACAAGGTCATCAGGCCAAAGCCGGTTTTCCCGGATCATCCGCCTCAAGGGCTCGCTGGCCCGCATCCGCCGCGGCCTGTATTCTGGAAACAGCATGGCATTTCTCCTTGGTTTGCGGTTTGAAACCCGGCTGCCGGTTTGTCGTGAAACAACAGCCTGATACTTTTTTTAAAGATGCTCCAAAACCTTTGGTAGCAGATTTTGGCATTTTTGGTAAGCCGCTTTATCCTAAAACGCCTGAAGGCAAAATTGTTTTTTTGGCGTCCTTGCAGGACAGAGCTTGCCGGATATTTTTTGCGTATTATTCTTATCTATATAGGACTTTTTTTAAACAAGGAGGATAAACCGTGGAAAACTCCAAAGCAGAACCAACCAAAAGGGTAATGGGGAAGGTTTGGATGGGTGATTTCAGGGGTGAATACGGCCTTGCCCCTGAAGGAAGACCCTTTGATTTCATATTCGGCATAGGCAGCCAGGGCCTTACGCCGCTGGAGTACCTGCTTTTTGAAAAAAGCCCTGGTCAGAGCGTTGAAACGATTGTGAAAAAAGATGAGGCCGCCGGTTTTGCCGGGCACATAGACCTGGGAATAGGAGGCCTTTTCAAGGAGCACGACCGCCTGTGGCTTAAAATTGCCATCTCAAGCGTTGAAACTGTCACCCCGCGAGAGGTGGTGAAAGCCATTGCCCAAAGCCAGGAGTCCTGCGGGGGCGGTTGCGGCTGCGGCTGCGGGGAGTAAAAAGGCTTTCTGCCCGCAGCCTTTCCCGGCCTCCGCCTACAACGATGCAAGAAAGGCGCGCAGATTCCTGCGCGACTTTTTAATGCCCAGCTTTTCCCGAAGACTGTCCCTGTGGAACTCCACGGCCCGCCTGGTGATGGAAAGAAGACGGGCGATCTCCTTGCTGGCAGAGCCCATGCGCACAAGGTTTGCCACCTCCACCTCGCGGGGGGTGAGGTCCGGGAAACGCAGGGAAAGCTCCCGCATGAAGGGCGCGGTCAGTTCCTTGAGGTTTGCAAGGGCCACATTAACTAAAACCTTCTGGTCTGTTGAAAGCTCCGTCTCTTGTAGGCGCACAAGATAAGGCAGGACCAGATCCTCCACATTGGCGGCCACCCTCTGCTCAAAGCGCCGGGCATCCTCCCTGTTCTGGGCAAGGAGTTTTTTTAAGGCTTCGTTCACTTCCGTAAGCTCGGCGCTTTTGGTTTCAAGCTCCTGCCGGGCGGCCAGGAGCTTTTCTTCTGTTTCCTTCTGCCCGGTTATATCCATGAAAACAGAGTTCACCTTTTCAGGCACGCCGGAGTCGTCCCACACCTGGGTGCTGTGAACCTCTATCCAGCGACTGTTTCCGTTTTTGCTCTCCACAAGGTACTGCATTCGAGGCGGAACATCCTCGCCTGCGGCCAAGGCATTGAATCGCCTTTCAAAGGTAGGCACCATCTTTGGGCTCAACCTGCCCACCACTTCAAGGGCTGACATGGAAAACAAATCTTTTTCCGAAAATCCTGTGAGCTCGCTTACAGATTTGCTCATGCTCAAAAAACGCCCGGTGGTTATCTCCATTTCTGCGGTGCCTGCCAGGAGAGCCTGGCATGAAGGTTTGCGGCAAGGACCCTGTTTGCCATTTTGGGTGTCTGCCGTGTGTGGGGAATGTGTTTCTCCGGGAAGTTGCCTGCTGGCCCGGCCGGTTTTCGGGGTATTGCGCTGCACGATGGGTTCATTTCTTTTGCTGACAGGTTTTTCCC
>Ga0351929_1073_pt1 | contig 18905 bp, 17 predicted proteins | sample BONcelHT113001E9_FD_205825 | JGI IMG/M metagenome (GOLD analysis project Ga0351929, IMG submission 205825) | Enriched cells from coal bed in the Powder River Basin, Montana, United States - BONCAT cells T11 rep2 HSBNCT.T11.300.1.E9 ...
CTGGTCCGCCTTTGCCGGGAATAGATGTTCCATTGCTCCCATTTACGCTTATCGTACCGCTTATGTTCACATCCCCTGAAGCCCGAATATAAACAGGAGTATTGTCAGCATTTTTTTGAAAGGTGACAGTTATTCCTGCAGGAATATTTACCGTCGTATAATTCAATATTCCGCTGACTGGCAGTGTGACAACTGTATTGACCGTTGGATTAAATGCCCCGTCCGTCCCGGTACTGCCGCTGACAAAGGCTCCGTACGACACTGTTGACCACAGTGCCAACAATAAAATGACAAACATAATGGCTATTTTTCTCATCTGCATTTCCTCCATTTCGCTATTGGTTCTGGATCTTGTGCAATTTGTTGATGTGACGGACGTGTTGATGGAGTAGATCGTTGCGGAAATCTTTCCAACCTGGCGTGTGGCTACAATTCGTTTCACGATGGACTGGGAAGGATATGGTGAAGTATAGATTAGACCTGCCAGGTTTTGAAAACCTGGCAGGTCTCTGTAGCTTGTAGAGGCGGCTTTGGGACATTCTTGGCTATTTTACTATTGGCAAAGTTAAATAGTATCCATCCGGAAACGTAACCTTCTGTATTTGTTAATATATATCGCACAAACTGGTTCAGTATCTAACGATTTAATTTACTCTGTAAACCATAAAAGCCTGGCAACTTGAAGGTCGCCATACCAAGTATCACTATATTGTCCGGAAAACAGATATGGTGTTTCCTTTTTTGTCCCCTTAATTTCTAAACGTATACACAATCCTCTATGCCCAACAATTTTTCCGATCTATTCCTTCGGCAAAATCAGCACCTCGATTTTTCCCTGAAGTTGTTACTGAAATTTCTTCGCATCGGATGAAGATCCGACAATCGAACCGTAATGCATGGGTATGGCGACCTGTGGCTGGATGATGAGCGCCGCCTGAACCGCTTCCTCGGCGTCATGACATAGGTTCCGGAAACCGGCAGAAGGGCGATGTGTGCTTTTATGGTCTTCATTTCCGGAATCAGGTCGGTATCACCGGCAAGATAGATTCTCGTGCCGTTAACCGTGATGACATAGCCAACCCATCCCTTGTCTTGTTGGTGAAATTTTTTATTGGTATTGTAGGCGGGCACTGCTTCGATAACTGTTTTTCAATGGTAATGGTATCGCCGGAACGGATGGTGCGTATATTTCAGGAAAGCTTAGCTGCACAGTCCGCAGTGGCAATGACGACGGTTTCAGGACCCTGAAGCTTTTTCACGTCATCCGGTGAACAATGATCATAGTGTTCATGGGACCCTGAGGGGACGCTGGTATGTCATGTAAGTTATTACCGTATGTCGGGCAAGTTGGACGGTAAGCGAGTCAAGCGGGGCGCCCATGAAATTGGGCATTTCTCCCGTCAGCATGATTAGAAACGCACAATTTCATGGGCCCCTTGATGCTCCTATGGGTTTCCTCTGAAGTATACAGTCGTTCGCCTTAAAACACCTTGACATCGTACCTCCTTGAGCGTACGATTTTACGTACGACAAGGAGGTGCAATAATGACGACACTTACTGCGACGGAAGCAAGAAAATGCCTATATAATTTAGTCGACGACGTGGCGGAATCACATGACCCCGTCCAGATTGTGGGCAAGCGAAATTCTGCAATCCTCATTTCCGAAGAAGACTGGCGAGCAATTCAGGAGACGTTGTACCTTACGTCGATACCCGGAATGCGCGAGTCAATAACTGAGGGTATGAAGACCCCTGTTGAGGAGTGTGACGAGGCAGTGGAATGGTAGGCTGGAAGCTGGTCTTTACCAAACAGGCACAGAAAGACGCCAAAAAGATTGCACAGTCGGGTCTCAAACCACAAACCGAGCGTATGCTCGAAATCCTGAAAACGAATCCCTACCAGAATCCACCACCATACGAAAAACTCCTTGGTGACCTTTCCGGCGCCTGTTCGCGCCGAATCAATATACAACATCGGCTTGTTTATCAAATTTTCGACAAGATTAAGACAGTCAAAATTTTAAGAATGTGGTCGCATTATGAATAGCTGAAGGGTCACTAAAGGGTCGCGTTTCCAAAAATCAAATTGATCGATGCACACAAGTGGAATTTGCCAACCAAATTTCCTGAACTTATATAACCCTATCTTCTCAACTATTTTCCGATCTATTCCTTCGGCAAAATCACCACCTCGATTTTCCCCTGAAGTTGTTCCTGAAATTTCTTCGCATCGGATGAAGAGCCGACAATCGAACCGTAATGCATGGGGATTGCGACCTGTGGCTGAATGATGAGCGCCGCCTGAACCGCCTCCTCGGCGGTCATGACATAGGTTCCGGAAACCGGCAGCAGGGCGATGTCTGCTTTTATGGTCTTCATTTCCGGAATCAGGTCGGTATCCCCGGCAAGGTAAATTCTCATGCCGGTAACCGTGATGACATAGCCAACCCATCCTTTGTCCTGTGGGTGAAATTTTTTATTGGTGTTGTAGGCGGGCACTGCTTCGATAACTGTTTTTCCAATGGTAATGGTATCGCCGGGACGGATGGTGCGTACATCTCCGGAGAGCTTTCGTGCGCAGTCTGCCGTGGTGATGATGACGGTTTCAGGACCCTGAAGCTTTTTCACGTCATCCGGTGAACAATGATCATAGTGTTCATGGGTAATCAGGATGATATCAGCATGGTCCTTCTTGTTGATGGAAAACGGATCGGTGTAGATCGTTTGTTCTCCGCTTATCTTGAATGTGTCATGCCCCAGCCAGTGAATGTTATTGGTCACGTTCTTGCCTCCTTTCATGCCGGCCAAGGCCGGTGACTGATTTGAAAAGGCCAGAATTACGGCGATAACCAACAATAGAAAACGTTTCACTCATAACCCCCTGGTTTTTTGATGTGCTCTTGAATGCAGGAAGCTGCAGATTTTCCCCGCCGCACCGCACTCCGTCCGGTTTCCGCTTTTTCCATCTTCCCGCAATCTATTGATTCGCTACTCATCAGGACTACTAAAAGTCTAACACAATTTTTTCGACCCGTTTCCGGGTAAGGACTCACCTGTTCAAGGTTTATTAGTTTTCATCCGGAAAGCCAGAAACTGAACTGTTGCGAGCAGGGTTGGGGCTTTCACGAAGTCTCTCGTACGGCTTCAATGCAAGATGGTGGCAGAAAGAAATTTGCTTGAATCCAGCAGACTGCCTGATCCGTGTGAAGGGTGACGACCGATTACGAGAGGCTTCGGGGAAGTTCCAGCCCAGCCGCTGTCGAAACTTTCCGGATGGACACTAGATAGAGACTACATGCTTTTGTTTCCGCTAATCACCGCGAAAAGCATTTTAAAAGCAGGTATACTTTATGGAGTCCTCGCGGAAAGAGCCTTGCAGTATCTACCAACATTTTTACCTCGCATAATCAGGATGAAAGGGAAAACTCATGATCGGTGCATTGACGGGAGACATTGTCGGCTCCATCTATGAATTCGAGAATATCAAGACGACTGCTTTTCCGCTGTTTCAGGAAAGCTGTTGCTTTACCGATGATACGGTGTTGACCGTGGCGCTGGCAGATTCTCTCCTGAGCGGGGAGAGCTACGAAGAGGTCATGCGCACTTATTACCTCAGGTATCCTGATGCCGGGTACGGCGGCATTTTTCGCCGCTGGGCGCGCCGTGAGATCGAAGGACCGTATCAGAGTTGGGGAAACGGCTCCGCCATGAGAACGAGCCCGGTAGGATGGGCGTTTAACTCCCTCGAAGAGGTGCTGCACAAAGCCGAAGAATATGCCGCAATAACCCATGACCACCCGGAGGGGATCAAGGGAGCGCAGGCCGCGGCAACTGCGATTTTTCTCGGTCGTACCGGTGCATCAAAGAATGAAATCCGGAGATATGTGAGCACTACGTTCGGTTACGATTTGTCGCGCAGCTGTGACCAGATACGTCCTGGGTACCGGTTTGACGTCTCCTGCCAGGGAACTTTGCCCCCAGCGATTACCGCCTTCCTCGAATCTACGGATTTTGAAAGCGCACTCCGTCTTGCCGTCTCGCTCGGTGGCGATACGGACACGCTCACCTGCATTACCGGCGGTATTGCCGAGGCGTTTTATGGAGGAGTCCCGCAGTCTATTTGCAGGCAAACAATGGTTTTCCTGGATGAGAACCTCAGGTCTGTTACGGAAAAATTTGTTCAGCATTACGGAGTCCCGTCGTGCTGGTGGTGACAGATCGTTAACATAACAGTTTACTGCGTGAAAAATCTGAATTATCTGGTTTCCGTCAGGAAACTGCAAAAATTTGTTATCCCTTGTTGGGCTGGGGCTTTCTCGGAGTCTCTCGTACGTCTTCAGGGCTTAATAGCGACAGCAAGGAAATCGCCTTATGCTGGCAGGCTACCTGATCCATGTGACGGATGGTGACAAATTATCAGAGACTTCTGTGCAGTATCAACCCGGCTCCTGATTGGACCCGGGTGAAAACAACTATAATTGCAGCTGACTCCTGAACAGCTCTCGCAGTCTTCTTTCCTCATTCAGCTCCATAAAGGACACCGAAATACCAGGGGGAACCGGATGACCCACCAGTCGGCGCTTCTCAATTCCCTCTGGATTGAAAGGGAGGAGTTGGCACGATGTGATTCCAAGCTCCCGCAGGAAACTTGCGATCCCCGTCAGATTCAGTTCCGTCGCCGTGATTCCCGGCACCAAAGGGACTCTTGGAACCAGTTTCTCTCCAATCTCACGGGACAGCGCTGAAAAATTTGTCAAAAGCTGTTCGTTGCCGAAGCCGGTGTAGGTCATGTGGGAGGCGGAGTCGCAGAGTTTCAGGTCAAAATAGACGAGGTCGAGATAGGGTAGAAGGTGACGACGGAAGATTTCGATGTCAAAGGCGCCGCAGGTCTGAAGAGCTGTAGAGATATTTTCCTTCTTCAGGGCCTGAAGAACCATGGACAGGTATTCGACATGCAGAGTCGGTTCACCACCGGAGAAGGTGACTCCTCCTGTCGACCGGTAGAACCCCTTGTCCAACAGCAGGATGCGCACCAGTTCCTCAACCGGGTATTGTTTGCCGACCGGCCTTCGCGCGTTACTCGGACACTCCACCGCGCAGGCGCCGCAGGCAGTGCATATTTCCCGATGAAACGTCACTTCCTGTGAAACTTCCAACGCCCCGGTTGGACAGACCATGCTGCAGGCATTACAGCCGGCACATACCAGGAAATCCCAGATGATCTCCGCTTCCAGGCGCATCGATTCAGGATTATGGCACCAGATGCAGGACAGCGGGCAGCCCTTGAAAAATACGGTCGTTCTAATGCCGGGACCGTCATCCATGGAGCCGTGACGGATATCGAAGATCAGGGGGAGTGCCATCATACCCTCCCCGTGGCCATACGCTGAAGGTGACGTGCCATATAGGCGAATGTATACAGGTAGTTCAAGTTGCCCTCCGGAGTAACTTCCTGGTGCAGCATCGCTCCGAGGATGTCGGGATTCTCAGCCAGGAGGAAATCCATCAATGCCTTTCCATCCTTGAAGATCACTGTTACCTGAGGATCGGGAACCTCGTCCTCGTGAACATGAAGTTGGTCATCCTTAAAAGTGGCGGTTACCGTGATTGACCGATCAACGCTCCGGAAGAGGTGACGTCACTTGAATTCCGCGATGTTCTTCCGGTAGTCGTCTTCAAAGAAGAAGACAATCTTCAGCACCTTGAGCAGAACTTCGAGAAATTCTTCCACAAGCGTTGATCAGGTTGCTGTCTGGTCTTTTCGGTGCAGGGAGTTACCATGTGCATCATTTAAGTTGAAACATTATTATATGTCAATTAATTTAATATATTTGTACAGTAGTGTCCCAACGTTTAACTGAATAAAAACAGCTGGTTATCGTTACTGCTGGTTTCGTTTTCGCAGACCGATTCTGTAAGTACCTGTATTAACGGCATTCGTTCAAAAATTGTTACACTCAATACCTGTAGAATTGTGTAGAGGCTGGCCTCTATTTTCAGTCTTTTCTTCATAATGGCGACAAGCACGTAGACCGAGATGGCGATCCAAATCTGAGATTTGACGGCATTTTCCGAAGTGCCGTAGAAGGTCTTGATCCTCAGGTTCTGCTTGATCCATTTGAAGAACAGCTCCACCTGCCAGCGACAGCGGTAGAGTTCTGCTATGGTCAGGGCCGGCAGGACGAAATTGTTCGTCAGAAATACAATAGTCTTCTCTGTCGTCGCATCATAGTACTTCACCCGGCGCAGTTTCTCCGGGTAACACTTTGCTTGACGGACTCCGGTTAACTGCACCGACTGATCGCAGATAATGCCCGTGGTACGGTCCACGGGGTGCGAGTATATGCGGTTGCACTTCAGATTCGACTTGGCCCGAATGACGAAAAACGCGCCGCCGTGCGCGAAAGGATAAAGCCGTTCGAAATCCAGGTATCCGCGATCCATGACATAGAATGCTCCCGGCTCGATAGGAAGAAGGTCGAGGGTTTTGACCTCGTGGAGCTTGCCGTCGGAAATGTAGATGAAGGTCGGGATATTGCCGCGCAAATCCAGCAGGGTATGCAGTTTTACCGCGCCCTTGGTCTTTCTGAAGTTGGCCCATGGGAACATGGAGAGGCACAGATCAATGGTCGTTGCATCCAAGGCGTAGACTGTGCTGTCGAGTTCCAACGCAAAGTCGTCGCCGAGGTAAAGCTTCCGGGCAACCTGTATCAGCGACTGTGCAAGGTCGGCATAAATACGCCAGTCGCGGACCTTGTTCGCGTTGGCCAGCGTATTGCGGGAAACAGCACTGCGTATCCCCATGTGGTACAGCTTGTTCTTCTGGGCACGAAGGCAGGCTTCGATATCCCTGAGACTTTCGCGGTAAGTCAACTGCGCGAAGGCCATGCAGAGATAATGGTCGAGACAGGTAAACTCTTTGACCTTGAAGTCGCCGTTGTACCGATCTACGCATCGATGAAACACATGGAGCGGAAGATGCTCCATCACTTGAGAGAAAACGAGCTTGCCGGTGTACATGGTCCCCACCTCCGTACAGTGCTGTACGAAGATGGCAGGACCTCTGGGCAACTTTCAAGTCGTTAAATGGCATGATGTCGATTTCTCTCAATATTGCTGGGCCATTACGGCTAATCTAGTATTCAACGTTGGGACACTACTGATATTTGTATTGCCGAAAATAGTAGCGTACCCCCACGTAATTCTTTGCAGACAGGTTTTCAAGTGGCAGGTACCAAATTCATTTGGTGGTTTGGGGTCTCATACAGTCGAGGGGACTTGGAGTTGAGGGATGGGGTCAGTGGAGAGGCTATGGTTAGGATTGCACTATTGCAAGATGGCCCTGAGCGAAGCGCTTTGGGGGTGTTACTTCGTCATGATAAAACTAGTTTGCGGGCTCAGCCAGCAGCAGCCTGTTTTTCGGGGTGATATCTTCCGGAATAAGCTGAGTTACGACCTGGTAGCCGTGCGAGCGTAGCCGTGCGACCCGTGCTGCATCCATGGCCAGTGGTCCGTCAAGCCACCCCTGTAGCCCGCCAAGGTCAGCACCTGTAAGGTTGTGACAGCAGGGCACTAGCGCCATCCGTGCCCCGGCAGCCATTGCCCGTTCAATGACCAGGTCGGTCAGTTCGCCGCAGGCGTGTACGGAGACGATCAGATCGTCTCGTTGTAACGGAATTTCCTCTAGCGCCGTTTCCACAAATCGCACCCGCCCCGTAATACGCGGCCAGGCTGCCGTCAGGGATTGTGCGAGGGTCACCGCGCTTTCCGGGATGCGCCGATCAACTGCCAGGGCTTCGGGAGAGCTGTCATCGAGCAGTAGAAGAATCATTGCCAGCAATCCGTGTCCGCAGGCCAGATCCACTATCCGTCCGCCTCGGAAACGGCGGCGCACCCGCCGTGCAACCTCCCACGCCTCATACAACTCCTTGCGCGGCAGGCAACCGGCCCGGCAGACCGACCGGGCAATTGCCTCAAAAAGGGTGTCTCCGCTGAAGAGTGGAATGAGCTTTTCGGTAAGCCGGTTGCGTGATGACCTGTCCAGGGAAGTCATGAATTATGCTTCCGGAAGCCGATAGTCATTACCTGCAAACTGGATATTGATCGGATCGGTACTCCGGGGAGGCGATACGGCATGGACCCCGCCACACGCCGGGCAGGTTCCCACATAGGTTCCCAGGAGGAAACCGGCGCCGCATCCCTGACAGACAGCCTTCAGGCCGCCGTTGGCGATGGACTTGTTCCTGAGTCCGCCACCGTGGGCATTGTAGACAAATTCCACCAGTTCCCTGCCTTCGGAAAAAGGCCCCGCTCCGCTTCCGCATCCTGTGCAGTTACTCATAATCAATCTCCTTTTCAGTTTCGAGTTTCTCCAACCGAATTGAAGATACTTCGGCTTTCCCTTGGGTAACATGATTCAGGTCAATTTTTAGCGATATTGCGAACCAAGCAGGGCAGGTTATTGATAGAACAACCGGGACCCTGCGTGCTCTGATTTACCAAGAAAGGATTTCCGGAGGGCAGGCTGGGCAGGATGCTACGGAGTGACTACGAGATCAAGGTATATGGATTGGAGAATCTTTTTGCGCCGTTACGACGAGGTGCGACGATACAATAAAGTCCTTGGACGAGTCGACAAAAGATAAACTATACGCCAACAAAAAAAATAATAACAGACTGTTTCTTGCTGAATAGAATGGTTATACTTGAAACCAAGGTAGCGCTACCTGAATCAAAAATGATGTAAAGGATCACTATCGTATTGGAAGATGATTTTGTTGTTACGCTATAAACTTTAGGAGGACCGCATGAACGAGGACACTCCGCCAGGCTTTTACCGTAGTACATAGGATCTTTATACATAGGAAATATGCAGGCTGCGCAAATACGCCGCCTGAGACCCTTATAATGGGTAAATAGCGAATTGATGCTCCATGAAGGCCCGCTTTTACAGCGGGCCTTCAACTTTGATACACCAGGTGTTCAGATAACATTCACTCACCAAAAATTCAGGATTTTGTACTACTCCTGCTCCGCTCAACCTCTGCCTCGACATTCCAGATGAAGACCAGATACAATATCCATTATGGCTCAGCCTGGATAGGCGCTATGGTCTCCGGCGTTTCGTGGGCGGGATTGTTGACCACAGTTGAGACCTCCCATTCCTGCAACAGTTCTGCCGGGTATGGCTGGTAGAGGCGCTGCAGTTGTAAAGGATTATTCACCGACCGTTCCAGCCAGAGTTCGAATTCCGTCTGGTGCAGGACCACCGGCATTCGATCATGGATGGGAGCCATCAGACTGTTTGCTGTGGTGGTGAGGATGGCGCATGTCTCTATGTTTTCGCCCTCGGATGTTTTCCATGACTCCCAGATACCGGCAAAGGCGAGAGGTGAACCATCGCGCATAGTGACGTAATGGGGAGTTTTGCCCGTAGAAGTTGTGGCCCACTCAAAGAAACCGCTGGCGGGAACAATACAGCGTCGGGTGTGAATTGACTGGCGGAAGGCGGGTTTCTCGTGGACGGTTTCGCAGCGTGCATTTATCATCCTGTTGCCGATGGAAAGATCCTTGGCCCAATGCGGCACGAGCCCCCATCGAGCGGAGGACAGGTATCTTTCACCTGTTACAGATCCCCGGATTATCCAAACCTGTTGGGTCGGAGCAATGTTGTAGCGGGGTGGCATAGCAGGCGGGGCCTGAATATCAAAGGTACTTTTCAATCCTTCTGGTGAAAACAATGTGGTGAAACGTCCGCACATGGTCTAACCTTCCCCTACGAGACGGTGTAAGAACTGTCAGCATTTGTACTTTGCGTGCGTAGATCATTCTACCTGAGAACCGTGCACAAATCATCATCGAGGAGAAGAAAGATTTGTCAGCCCGGAATCAATGGTTTTTAACGGGTGACGGAGGAGGGTAGGGAGCTTAGATGATCCTTCAATTCTATCAAGGTATTATTGTTGACGGATAGATGGATATCGGTGAATATGGCTCATTACAGGCAGACCTTGCCGAATAAAAAAACTCCAGGCACTAAGAGAATTGCGTTGGTCAAACACTTTTAAGAAATAAAGAGACAGTACCATTTTCCACCGCGGATTCAATGAAGTCATACTTTATTTCAGCTTGATTTGCGAGTGATATTTTTTCAGGTTCACGAGGGATGATTGCCATGCTTTCAAACACGATAAACATACAGGAAAATGTACCCCTTGCCGCCTTTACCACCTTCGATGTTGGCGGACCGGCGCGGTATTTTGCCCAGGTTTCAAGTGAAACAGATGCAGTATCGGCCTTGGCCTTTGCCCGTGAAAAAGGTCTTGATCACATCGTTCTGGGCGGCGGAAGCAACGTGTTGATCAGTGACGAAGGTTTTCCGGGTCTCGTGATTCTGAACCGTATAAAGGGAGTAACCATCGATGAGGCGGGCGGCAACGTGCTTGCCAATGTCGGCGGCGGCGAAGACTGGCAGGATTTTACCGACCTCTGTGTTGCAAGGGACTGGCAAGGTGTCGAATGTCTAGCGGGAATACCCGGAACGGTGGGCGCATCTCCGATCCAGAATGTTGGAGCATACGGTCAGGAAGTATCGCAGGTTATCTCGCGGGTACACTGCCTGGAAACAGCATCCGGCAAAGCCGTATCATTCGATAACGAGGAATGCGCTTTCAGCTACAGGGAAAGCATTTTCAATACCAGGGAAGCGGGAAAATACCTTGTGCTGTCCGTTACCTTCAAGCTCATCAAGGCTGGCGCGCCTGCCATCAAATACCGTGAACTCGAAGAGCTACTTTCAGGCATCCCTTCGCCTGCCCTGGCTGATGTACGCGACGCCGTTATCGCGATCAGAGCCGGCAAGGGGGTTCTTGTCAGGACCGGGTACGAATCATTCAAGAGCGCCGGGTCGTTCTTCAAAAACCCCATTGTTACCCAGAGCCAGTTCAACCATATCGAATCCATTGTTGCCGGAAATGGAAGTTCGACCACCTGGTGCTGGCCTTTGCCGAACGGCGATGTCAAAATTTCTGCTGCGTACCTCATCCAACGCTCGGGATTTGAAAAAGGCTATCGCCAGGGGAAAGTTGGCATCTCACCATACCACACCCTGATCCTGATAAATGGTGGCGGGGCATCGGCCCGGGAACTCGTTGGTTTTGCAGCAGGGGTGCAGCTGCGCATACTGGACAGCTTTGGTGTACTCCTGAAACCAGAAGCTCGTCTTATCGGATTCGGTACTTCTCCGTGCATCGCGTTGCTGTAACGAAAATCCGGGTCTCGGCTGGCGACCGATTACGAGAGGTTTCGGGGAAGTTCCAGCCCAACCCCTGCCGAGACTTTCCGGCTGGAAACGAGACAAGAATTGTCTTGCCCCGATTCCTTCGAGGTTGAGCGGGGCAGGGTAGCCATTATTCCACCTGCGGAGTTAAATATCGATGAGCCGCATCATACTTTTTTTGATATTCGGTTTTTTAGTAGTAGTGGTAGGGTGTGTCGCATTCCAGCGGAAGCTCTTATACTATCCGACTCATCATCATGAGAATTATGGACTTTCTGAGTGGATCTATCAAGGACAGCGGATCGGCTATGCCCGTGAAGTGCCGTCACCTGAAAATGTCTGGCTGACGCTGCATGGAAACGGCGGTCAGGCGAGCGATCGAGTATACGCACTTCCCTCGTTTTCCAATCATGATTCGGTCTTTTTCCTTGAATATCCCGGTTTTGGATTGCGGCCGGGTTTACCGTCCATGGCTTCTATTAATTCGGCGGCAAATCAGGCTTACCAGGCACTCAGGTCGAGGTTTCCACATACTCCGGTCTGTGTCGTGGGAGAGTCAGTCGGAAGTGGACCTGCCTCAGTAGTAGCGACAAATCCACAGCCACCGGACAAGATTGTACTGATCGTACCCTTTGACATACTTTCCCGTGTTGCTGCTCACCATTTTCCGTTTATTCCGATACGTCTGTTTTTGAGGGATACCTGGAATAATATTGAATCACTGAAAGGGTATACCGGGCCCCTGGAAATTTTCGGTGCACGTGACGATACGATTATCCCGATCATTCATGCCAGGACTTTGGCTGCAAGTAAACCGTCCTCGATATTTCACGAGATTGCCGGCGGACATAATGATTGGGCCGATGCTGGTCGTGTCAAGATAGTACACTAATCCCTGTTGGACTGAAAAAGCGATACAATCATTTTTCCACTTTGCTGCAATTCATGGCGAATTTTCAGACAGCTATGTTATTTATTCCAAAATCAGAATGGTTCAACAATCAAGGATATCGCGAGTCAACATCAGTAGTTTGTAGGGCGTGAAAGGTTTTGCTATGAAAAAGACCTCTTCCTCCAGAACTCCCTTGGTAATTACGATATCTTTCGTGTAGCCGCTCATAAAGAGAACCTTCATGTCAGGGCGTATTTTTCGTATTTCTTCATATGCGCTTTTACCGTCTTTTCTCGGCATGATGACATCAAAAACGAGAAGGTCAATGGTTTCCCTGTATTCGTGAAACATTGCGACGGCATCCTGGCCATCACCGGCCTGAATCACTCGATAACCGGCAACCTCGTACGCCATTGCATTCATTGAACGCACAGCCTGGTCATCTTCAGCAAGGAGTATCGTCTCATTGCCGGATGCCGGCATAAGTGTTTGGGATTTTGATGTCACGCTTTGCACAGCGTTACTCTTTGCCAGGGGAAGAAAGATCCGAAATTTAGAGCCAAGATCTTTTTCGCTTTCTACGCCGATGAACCCATTATGCTGCTTGACGATACCGTAGACGATTGAAAGCCCCAGACCGGTCCCTTTGCCAACGTCCTTGGTGGTAAAGAAAGGCTCGAACACTTTCTTTACCGTCCCCGCATCCATTCCACAGCCGCTATCCGTGACGGTGATGCCCGCATAGTTTCCAGGTTTTCCATAGCCATGGGTTTTTATAAACTGATCGTCCATTTCGAAGTTATCGACATCGATGGCCAGTATTCCACCAGCGGGCATCGCATCAACGGCATTGGTGACAAGATTGATAAGAACCTGTCCTATTTGTCCTCTGTCCGCATTTACTGTCAGGGTCCTGTCCGTTACCGTAGCCCGGAAATCAATATCCTCACGGACAAGCCTTCTGAGCATATTTTCCGTATCCCTGACAACCGCACCCAAGTCCAGCAGCATGGTGGTCAACACCTGCTTCCTGCTGAAAGCAAGCAACCCTTGCGTCAAATCCGCCGCACGAGTCGCTGAGAACAGGATCTGCTCCATTGGGTGACGCAGAGGGCTACTCGTTTCCATTTTTGACAGCAGGATATGGGCATAACCGAAAATCACCGTGAGTATATTATTGAAGTCATGGGCAACGCCTCCGGCAAGCTGGCCTATGGCCTCCATCTTTTGTGATTGGGAAAGCTGGGCCATAAGTTCCTTGCGATCCTCCTCGGCCTTTTTTCTTTCGCTAATGTCCCTGATTGCGGCAAGATGAACATCTTTTCCTTTCCAGGTAAAATGACTTGCGGTAATTTCAACAGGGAAGACCGTCCCATCTCTCTTTTTGTGCATGCGAACCGGTATCAGGTTTAGCTTGTCAGCCGTGGCGCGAAGGGTTTCCTCCGGTTCCGCCGAGAGGTTGAAGTTCTTCATCGAGAGCAACTCATGCCGTTCATACCCGTACAGTGTTGCCGCTGTTTGATTAGCTTCGAGAATATCCCCGGTTATGGCGTTTATGAGGAAGACCGCATCGGATTCCAGCTCAAAGAGCTGCCGGTACATCCGTTCGCTTTCCCTGACTTTTTCCTCTGTTATTTTTCGCTCAGTGATGTCCAGATGCGTTCCCACCAGGCGCAGGGTTCTGCCATTTTCGTCCCTGCTGACCGCCTTGCCTCTGCCGAGAATCCAGCGCCATCCGCCGCTTTTATCCCGCATGCGGAATTCGACTTCGAAGCTCTCGACCCTGTTTTCAACACAGCTGATATTTGCCTGAGAGGCCCGCTCTCTGTCTTCAGGATGAATAAGATTGAGCCACGAATCACTGCTGGTAGGGAATTCGTCCGGTTGATAGCCGAGCATGCGATAGTAACCAGGGCTGAAGTATCCACTGTCTGAAACAGTATCCCAATCCCATAAGCCGTCGTTTGTCGCATCCATTGCATAGGTAAACCGTTCTTCGCTTTTACTCAGCGCGTCCTCTGCGTGCCAGCGGCGCTGGCGTGAAACCATCAGCATTCCCAAAAGGGCAGTTGCGACCGGGTATATAACCATGACGGGAATCCCGATTTTTACAAGTGATTCCTTGATGATCGGGCCAGGCAGGAGGACCATGAGGGTGAGCATGACAAGATGCACCACCATGCCAAAACCAAAGAGTTCCAGTAGTGATAGTTCCGCCAGGTCTCTGCAGCTCCGATGTCTCCACATGATTCCGATTGCGCCGGAAGCGAGGATTACGGAAACCCCCATCAACGCACCGTCGCCACCGAGGTGGATGCGATAGAGCGATGTCATTGTCATCGCGATGAAGGTTGGAACTACTCCGAAAAACAGGCCGGAGATGCAAAGCAGGATCGATCTTGTGTCAAAAATTATTCCCTGATACCATTGCCAGGGATTCACCATGACAGCCACGCCGATAGCCCCGAGGATTAAACCGCTGAAGGCCCGGCTTGAAAGCAGCCGGCCTGTTTTTCGATTCAGCACCAGCGTGTCGTAAAGAAGGCACATGGCAAGCAGCAATGCAGAATTATTGAAGAGACCTGAAAGTATTTGGCTATCCATCACACATCCAAAGGGTATTTGCAACCCGTAGGTCCTGAATTTTATCATGTTATACGAAACCATCTCCAAAAGCGCCAAAAAAATCAACTTATTTTATGGTGCAATCCTTACACTATACACAAGAGTAGATCTGCGCTGGCGACTTGAGCAGTGCAATTTTGACGATACGAGGGAATCACTCTGGTTTTAGGCAACAGTCTCGGTGAGGACTAGTAAAGCTCCCACCTCCTTCCTTCCGAATCCCTCTTGTGGGCAGGACATTTTATGGTTAACTGTAACCATAAACAAATATGGTCCATACCAGACAAGGAGGCACATATCAGGAAAACATCGCTACCACCCGGATTCCAGGACATGCTGGAGTTTGGCCTGGTCGAAGCTCTTCTGGGTCGCCGTTCCCGGCGTTTTTTTCATGGGTGCGTAGATTCCGGACGGGGTAATGGCATACAAATCGCGGGACCAGCCGAGTCCTCTCTCGGAACTGGAGAAGCTCCTTGTTGCGGCCGCATGCGGCCGCAATACCGGTTGGCACAACATGATCTATCGTGCCGAGCGGTATGCTCCGCACCTTTCGAATTACGCGGGCACAGCCGGAGGCCGCATATTTCCTTCCGCGGCCGGTTTTCACATCAGCAAAACCTTTTCGATGGCGTCTATGTCATGGAGGTTCGTGATAGCTCTGCCCTTGCCGAGAGACGGGAGGACGGCTCGCTCGATCTTGACCTGATGCTCGAAGCCTTACGGGGAAAAGTCAGGAAGATCCGCGAGGGAAGACTTGGCCTGCCGCCCGAGGTGCCGTATGCCGAGCCACACAACAGCTGGGTGGTGAACCACCCGGGGACAATGCTCGTCATCCCGGTGGGCGACCTTGCCCAGCATGTGCTGCTTACTCTCTGTTACATGCTGCAGAACGGACTGGTAGTGCGGGACGACATCAATGGACGGTCTATCCCCGGCATTGAAAAATTCAAGGGCCTCGTGGATACGGAGAACACCTGGCCGTTGACCTTCGTTGAGCAGTGGTCCATGGCCAAACTTTCGGCCGAGTTGTCCACAAGTTGCTATGGGGGCGCCCTCATGCTCCAGTCGATGGGATTGGGTGGCTGGATGTTCAACGGACTCGACCCTTTCAGCGTGCTCGGCGCAAGCGGCAACCGGGCTGTTCCCGGGCTGGGATTTCGCTTCGATACCGATGACCGCTGGCCTTACCCCAACCCGACCGGGTTGACCGGCGTCATGGAAGGGTTTTGCCCGCCGCATTTCGTTGACATGGGTGAAGCTTTGGAAGCATTATGTGAACGCAAGTTCGGACCGGGTGGCCGGGTTCATAACGAAGAGTTCAGGGCATGCGTTGCCCTCCAGGCAAATTATATCTTTGAAACCTTTGGTAAATTCCCCGGTACGGTTCCATCGATCTTTGTCCTTATGTATCTGCAGGCGCACCATCTGGACCTGGAGTTTTACGACAGGTTCTTCAAGGAAGGCGCGTATTTGAAGACCCATGCCGCCCATCGGGCCCGCTGGCACCCGGAAGATTCTGACTGATAAAAGAAAACACCCTGTTGTGATAATCAAAAGGAGAATGAATATGTTCAAGAGAGTTGTGCTGTTTCTTGTCACTAACCTGGCAATAGTGTTCGTACTCGGCATTGTGTTGAACCTGTTGGGGGTCGGCCGTATCCTGGATGAACAGGGAGTGGGTCTCGACCTGACCAATCTGATCATCTTTGCCGCGGTCTTCGGTTTCGGCGGTTCGCTGATCTCGCTCGCCATTTCCAAGTGGACCGCGAAACGACTCACCGGCGCCCGCGTCATCACCACGCCATCCAGTGAGGTGGAAGCCTGGCTGGTGCAGATCGTGAGCAGACAGGCGAAAAACGCCGGTATCGGCATGCCCGAGGTGGCAATTTACGAGGCGCCGGATGTCAATGCCTTTGCCACCGGCATGCGCCGTAACAATGCCCTGGTAGCGGTGAGTAGCGGCCTGCTGCGTTCCATGAGTCGCGACGAAGCCGAAGCAGTTCTGGGTCACGAGATAAGCCACGTTGCAAACGGCGACATGGTCACCCTGGCGCTGATCCAGGGGGTGGTGAACACTTTTGTCATCGTTGCCTCGCGGGTGGTCGGGCATCTCGTGGACCGGGTGGTGTTCAAAACCGAACGCGGCCACGGTCCGGCCTTCTATATCACCTCCATTGCCGCCCAACTGGTCTTCGGCATCCTTGCCAGCATCATCGTTTTCTGGTTCAGCAGGCAGCGTGAATTCCGCGCCGATGCCGGCGGGGCAGCCCTGGCAGGCCGCGAGAAAATGGTCGCGGCGCTGGAAAAACTGCAAAGCAGCGCCGTGCCGCCGCAACTGCCCGATCAGATGGCGGCCTTCGGCATCTCCGGTGGGGTCAGCCACGGCCTCAAGCGTCTCTTCATGACCCACCCGCCGCTGGATGAACGCATCGCGGCCCTCAAGCGCGGCAACTGATTAGTTTTCATCCGGAAACACCAAAATAGTGCTATCCCCTGTTGGGCTGGGACTTTCCCGGAGTCTCTCGTACGGCTTTATGGCACAACAGCGCCAGCAAGGAAAGCGCCTGAAGCCGGCAGGTTGGCCGATCCGTGTCTCGGGTGGCGACCGATTACGAGAGGCTTCGGGGAAGTTCCAGCCCAGCCCCTGCCAAGACCTTCTGGATAAAAACTTTTTAGATTGTGGCTTTGACCTGTACCATCAGGACTCGCTATTATCCGGGATCTCGGGCGTAACAAGGCATACTCCTACCCCATGACCTTCAACTGCGACAACTTCGAATCGTACCCGGTCGTAGGTGACCACATCGCCTACCTCCGGGGAACGATCGAGAAGCATCAGAACCAGACCGCTGACTGTGTCAACCTCTTCGTGCTCTAACGTCAGACCGAGCACTTCCCCCACCTCGTCGAGACGTACCGTGCCGGTGACCCGTAGACGCCCCTCCGCATCACGGGAGATGTCAAGCGGTTGCGTGATTCCTTCTTTGATATCGCCTATTACTTCATCGAAGATGTCTTCAAGGGTGATGATGCCGGCGGTACCGCCATGCTCATCCATCACGACTACCATCTGCACGTGTGCCTGGCGCATGGTCGCCAGCACGGTATCCAGTTCAGCCGTCTCCGGCAGGTAGGGTATCTGGCGTATGCCGTTCTCTTTCAGTGACTTGCCGGCCAAGGCCAACCGTAGGATTTCCCTGATATGAATGGCACCAACGACATGATCGAGATCACCGAGATAGACCGGATATTGGGTGTGACGGGAAGCTCGGGTGACGGAAGCAATCTGTTCAGCCGAGGCGTCGAGGGGTAGTCCGAGCACCCGGACTCGAGGTACCATAATCTCCCCGGCCGTCAACTCCCCGAATTCAAAGAGGCTGCGGAGCACTTTGCCGGTTTCGGCACGCAGCAATCCCCCCGCTTCACTCTCCTGTACCAGATATTCCAGATCTTCGGTGGTGTGGAAATGAGACGCCGAGAACTCACGTTGTATGCCCATCAGCCGCAGGATGCCGTTCCCGATGGCATTCAAGCCGACGACAAACGGATAGAGCAGGGTCTGAATCCAGTGCATGGGCGGCGTAATCCACAGCGCCGTGCGCTCGGCTGAGAGCAATGCAAGTGATTTCGGCACCATCTCGCCCAGGACGATATGGAAGTAGGTGAGTATCGTGATGGCCAGCACGCTGGCTGTTCCATGGGCCGCAATCCAGCGCGATTCCCCGAACGATTCGAGCACTTGCGCCAACCATTGTGCGAGAGCATGCTCCCCATACATGCCGAGCCCGAGGCTTGCACCGGTAATACCGAGTTGGGCGGTGGCGATATAGCGGTCCAGACGGCGCGGATCGTGGAGGATTCGCAACACGAGTTGGGCTGTTCCATGCCCATCAGCAGCCAGACGTTCGATTCTGGTGCGGGGTACACACACCATGGCAAATTCAGCCGCCACGAACATACCGTTGAGGAGGATAAGTATCAGAATGGTCATGATCGGGAGGAAACTATCCACGCGGAGTATCCTCCTTGACTCTGATAATCGGTGTCACAATCAACGTCTCCACTGCATGATGATCCATGCGTTCCACTTCAACCGTGACCCCGTCTAT
>Ga0351929_1074_pt1 | contig 18640 bp, 17 predicted proteins | sample BONcelHT113001E9_FD_205825 | JGI IMG/M metagenome (GOLD analysis project Ga0351929, IMG submission 205825) | Enriched cells from coal bed in the Powder River Basin, Montana, United States - BONCAT cells T11 rep2 HSBNCT.T11.300.1.E9 ...
CGGTTTTTGTCGTACTTGTCCAGGGCTTCCATCAGGCCGAGGATCCCCACGTTGTAAAGATCTTCACAGTCCGCCGCATCGATGGGCAGCTTGTAGGACATCCTGCCGACGACGCTCTTGACGAGCGGCCCGTACTGCATGATCAACTTGTCCCGCTCTTTTTGACTCAGCATGCTAACCGGCCATGAAACAATACATTCTATGCAATGCCTCTATTTCCAAAAATCGGCGATCGCGTTCTGATATCCTTGCTTCCCCGAGTCCTCGGGAGAAGGAAAGGTTTCAGGGCCTTGCCCTGTCCCGAGGGATGATAAAAAGTCTTACCCTGCTTACGGTGTCGGGTAGAGCCTCCGCAGCTTCGCCTTCATGGCCGGGCTCAATGGTTTGACCAGCTCCGCATTGTACGAACCGGTCGGCATCGGCTTGACGGTCGGATCATTCGTTGGATTCCACTTCGTCGTCGCATCCCAGGTCTGAACGATCTGCGTTGCCGCGACGGCGTATTTGCGCGATATCGCCGCCGGCGTACCCTCTTTGACGGCCGGATCCACGTTGGTCGTCACGATGGAAAGGGTCTCGTCGCTGTTGAGATAAATCTCGAAAGTCCGGAACTGCTGGGGAAAATCCCGCAGCGACGGCGTCTCCACATGCCAGAAGCCCTTTTCCGGCGCGTTGACCGGATCAGGCGAGATAAAGGCCTTTACGGTACTTAAATGACGATGTCCGGCCATCCACAGGATGAGGTTCGGATGGCTTTGCAGTTCCGCAATCAGGCCCGGCAGGGTGACGGCATTTTGCGGATCCGTCCACCAGCCCATTTCGGAATTCGGCGCCGTCACTTCGACGCCGATCGGCACGTGCGCGGCGATGATCATCAGCTGGCCTGCCGCCGTCCCCTCGGCCAGTTCTTTTTTCAGCCAGGCCCAGCGTGCCGAATCCAGAAAGCCATGCCCGTGAATATCGACAGAGCCGCTGTCTTCCTTCTGCGTATTGTCCAGGACGATCACCTTGAGCGGGATATTCGATTTCGGCACAAAGCTGTAGCAGGCAAAGCCATCTTTGGCGTCAGCCATGTTGAAACCGTGACCTACCGGCAGGGAGGAGGTTTTGAAAAATTCCTGCATCCACTCGGTTCTTAAAAGCGAACGGCGGTCCGGATCGGCTGCGACTTTCGGAGGGCTCTTGAAATTTCCGACAGGCCCCGCGTATTTGATGTCCCCATAGGGCGTCGATCCGTCGAGCACGCCGACATAGTAATCGCGGCTGTTGATTTTTCGGGGATCACTCAGGACATCTCCCGTGGCGAAGACTTCATCGCTGATGTAGGATTGCCGAAGGTCCTTGCGCAGGCCGTGGTCCACGGGGATGGAGCCCATCCAGAAATGATCGTGGTTGCCGAGGGTCTGATACCAGGGAATCGACTTGTCGAGCCCCGCCGCCTTGTAAGGTTTCTGATAATCAATGGTGTCGGCCCCCAGATGGGCGCCGGAGCTGGGCCTGATGACCTTGCCGTCGATGACGTCGATGTACCACCGGGTTTCGTTGTACTGCGTGGTGTTGCAGGTATCGCCCAGCGAGAGTCCGAAGTCCAGGGGATTCTGCTTATGCAGGGCGTTGATGGTCTGGATAGCGGCATCGAGCACGTGCGTGGTATAGAGCATGATTCCTGAATAGATGGAAGCCCCCACCGGCAAATGGGGATGGAGGCGTTGAATATAGATCAACTGATTGGGCGATTCCTTGTCGGTGATATGGATATCGGAGATGGTGAAGAAATTTAAAAGCTTCGCTTTTCTGGTGACGGCCGGACCGCGGTAGGCCGCCGGCATGAGATCGAGCCGCTTGTCGTGGGGAAGCCCCGGGCCATAGGTCCAGTTCCCATAGCCGTATTGGCTGTATTTGGAAATCTCCCAGAGATTGATCGCCGTCGCCGGCTTTGGCCCCGGCACGATCGTCCTTTGCGCCGTCGTTTGAACGTCGGACGCAATCGGATATCCCGCGTCCTGACTTTCATTTTTGACGATGCCTCTTGCACAGGCTGATAAAGATAAAATCAGCAGGCCCGTTAAAAAGATTAACCGGAATTTCCTGTATTCGTAAGATCGCTTCATCAAATGTCTCCTTGCATTGGACGGATATCCCTTCAATTCAAAAAACTGATGCTGCCCGCGTCCTCCACGTCGGGGCTCTGCCGGCACAGTTTTTCCGCCACCTCCCGCAGACACTTGACCGCCGGCGAGTTGGGGTGGGATTCGGCCAGCAGTTTTTGCTGCTTGACCGCCACCGGGAGATTCTCGTCGTGGAGAATGAAGCCCAGGTTTTCGATCGCCAGGTTCAGAAAGCGGTCCGTCGCCTGGGAGAGCCGTAAAAAGACCTCCTTCGCCTCCCGTGGCGTCTTGACCATGTTCACCAGGAGGCGGAAACGCTTCTTGGCGTGCCGCTGGTAGAGCAGCTTGATCAGGGCATAGGCATCGGTCAGCGAGGTCGGCTCGGGGGTCACGATGACGATCGTTTCCCTGGCCACCATGTTGAAGTACATGACATTTTCCGATATCCCGGCGCTGGTGTCGATGAGCATGAAGTCCGGCCGCCACTGGAGGGTGTTCATGGCGTCCTGGAGGGCCAGTTTTTGCACCATCGTCAGCGTCGAATGCTCCTGAATCCCCGAGGATGAGGGGATGATTTTCATGCCGCCGGGGCCGTTGAGCAGAATCTCCTGAAGTGTCCGTTCCCCGTTGATCAGGTGGGAGAGGTTGTAGCGCGGCGTCAGCCCCAGGATGAGATCCACATTCGCCAGGCCGCAGTCGGCATCCATGACGAGGGTTCTTTTCTTCATCCCCGTCAGCAGAAAGGCAAGATTGGCCACGATGTTCGTCTTGCCAACCCCACCCTTGCCGCTGGTGACGGAGATCAGGCAGGTCTTTTTTTTCTGGGCGGCGGGGCGCCCCTGGGGCAGGGTCCCGGGTGAGCCCTCCTGTTGCCCGGCGAGTTGTCTGAGCATGGCTGCTTGGTCCACAGTGGCCTCTCTCAATTCATGCGATGGTGTAAAATCATTTTGGCGAGCCGCGTGGGATGAGCCCGTTCGATGTCCCGCGGAACATTCTGCCCCGTTGTCAGAAAGGAAACGGGTTTGGCCACATCGGCCAGCACGTCGTAAACGGCCCCCATCCGGCTCGTTTCATCGACCTTCGTCAGGATAATCCGTTCATAGTCGAAGAGACGGAAACGGTCCGCCGCATCGAGCAGATACTCCCGGCTGGCCACGGGGCTCAGGAGCAGTTCCGTCCCCACCCCGGCGCCCAGGAGATTCTTCAGGGACCGCAACGCCCCTTCATCGTTCTGGTTGCGTCCCGGCGTATCCACCAGGATCAGGTCCTTGTCGGCGAATCCCGCCAGGGATTTCTGAAAGGATGCGCCTTCCGAGGCCACCTGGATGGGCAGGCCCATGATTTTGGCGTAAACCTTCAGCTGTTCCGCCGCGGCGATGCGAAAGGTATCGGTGGTAATCAGTCCCACCTTCATCTTTTGCTCGATGCTGTAATGGGCGGCCAGCTTGGCCAGCGTGGTCGTCTTGCCAACGCCCGTCGGGCCGATGAGGGCCACGACGCGCCGCGACCGCTTCTGATCCGGGACCAGGGAACGGGCGATCAGCCCCTCGGCCAGGGCCATTCCCTTGTCGTAGCTGTCCCGGTCCCGGCTGGGGACCTCGGCGTGCAGCCTCTCGACCAGCTTGACCGCCTGGGTTTGCGGGATGCCGTTGGCAATCAACGTGATCAAGAGATTGCGGAGGGGTTCCGACCCCTTGACAGCGCCATGATCGAACAGGCCGGGCAGCCGCTCCTTGAGCTGGTCGATCTCCTTCTGAAAGGTCATCTGCTGCGTCAGCCGGTCCAGCCGGGACCTGATTTCATCGAACTCCTGCCGGACACAGGAGAGCAGGTCCTCCCGCGGCGCCTCCGGCGGGGGAATCAGGGAGGGCTCGGCGACGGCGGTTTCCGTTCGCTCATCCCGGGCGGCCAACACCTCCATCAGGGGGGGGATACCGTCAATTTTCTTGGTCGATAGAATGACGGCGTCGGGGCCGAGATCCCGTCGGATCCGTGCCATCGCCTCCTTCATGCTATGGACTTCATAGCGCTTGACTTGCATATCAGACCTCGATCATCCCCAACGTGGTCAGATGGGTGTCGGCTGTTATTTCATGATGGGCCAAAACGACGATACTGGGCAGAAAACGCTCCAGGATCTTCTTCATGTGAATCCGCGTATTGGCCGAGCAGAGGATGATCGGGACCAGCCCCAGGGATTGGAAACTGCCCAGCATCTGGTTGGTGCTCTCGATCAGCTTGCGGACAAAGCCCGCTTCCGGCGCGGCGAAGGACTCATACTCCGTATGCTGCACGGACCGGCCGATCACCTCCTCGACTTCCGGCGAGACCACGATCACGTGGATCGTCCGATCCCGATCCTGGTACTGTCGGGAGATCGTGCGACAGAGCGCCCTTCGGACATAGCTGTTCAAGAGATCGACATTTTTCGTGATGGGAAGATGATCGGCCAGGGTCTCCAGAATGACCAGCATATCGCGGATCGAAACCCGCTCCTTGAGCAATCGCTGCAGCACCTTCTGGAGGATGCCGATCGGGACCAACTTGGGCACCAGCTCTTCGATGACCCCCGGATAGGAGGCCGTCACGTTGTCGATAATCGCCTGGACCTCCTGCCGACCCAGCAGTTCATCCACATGGGACTTGATGACCTCGGTGATATGGGTCGTCACGACCGTGGCCGTATCGACGACCACCAGCCCCCTCGCCTGGATGCTTTCCACCTCCCGGGCAGGAATCCAGACGGCCGGCAGCCCGAAAGCCGGCTCCTTCGTGGGAATCCCCGGCACCTTCACGCCCGTCTCTTCAGGAATGATGACCAGGGAATGGTCGGGCATCAATTCCCCCTTGGCCACCTCGATGCCCTTCATCAGGAAGGAATATTCATTCGCCTTGAGCTGGAGATTGTCCCGGATGTGGATCGACGGCATGATGAAGCCCATGTCGTTGGCCAACTGCTTCCGCAGCGCCCGGATCCGGTGGAGCAGCTCCCCGCCCTGGGATGTGTCGACCAGGGAGATCAGCCCGTAACCGACCTCCAGACCCAGCGGGTCGAGGGGAACGAGCAGTTCCGAGGGGGTCTCGCTGGTATGGGCCGGCGGGGCTTCCTCCTCCGCCGGGGCCTCCTGGCCGGCCCGGAAGAGCCGGTAGGCAAAGTATCCCATGAAGGCCGCCACGATGAGAAAGGAGACCTTCGGCATCCCCGGAATCATGGCAAAGGTGAAGAGCATCAGCGACGCCAGGGCAATCGCTTTGGGCTGCGTGAAGAGCTGCTTCTTGATTTCCGAACCCAGCTCCACCGTCGTGGCCGTTCGGGTCACCAGCATCCCCGCCGCGCTCGAGACAACCAGGGCCGGCACCTGGGAAACCAGGCCGTCCCCGACGGACAGGAGGGTGTAAGTGCGGGCCGCGTCGGTCACGGCCATCCCCTGCTGCAGGACGCCGATGATCAGGCCGCCGATGATGTTGACAAAGACGATGATGATCCCGGCAATCGCATCGCCGCGGACAAACTTGCTCGCCCCGTCCATGGCGCCGTAAAAATTGGCCTCGTTTTCGATTTCCGCACGGCGGCGTCGCGCCTGCGCCTCGGAAATCAGGCCGGTGTTCAAATCGGCGTCGATGCTCATCTGCTTTCCCGGCATGGCATCGAGGGTGAAGCGGGCGGCAACCTCGGCGATCCGGGTGGCGCCCTTGGTGATGACCACGAAATTGATCAGGACCAGAACGGCAAAGACGATCATCCCGACGACGTAGTTCCCGCCGACGACGAAGGTGCCGAAGGCTTTGATCACCTGGCCGGCGGCGTCCGCGCCCTCGTTGCCGCGCAGCAGAATCAGGCGGGTCGAGGCGACATTGAGCGACAGCCGCAGGAGGGTCACGATCAGCAGAACGGACGGGAAGACGGAAAAGTCCAGCGGTTTGGACACATAGACCGACATCAGCAAAATGACGATCGATACGGTGATGCTCATCGAAAGCAGGATGTCCAGAACGATGGTCGGCAGGGGCACCACCATCACCAGCAAGATCCCGACGATGCCGACGGCCAGCAGGGCGCTGCTGCTGGAGATGTCGGCCAGGAAGCTTTTTCTGACGGCGATGGATTCGGCCATTTAGGGAATCATCCTTTTTCTTTTCAGTGAATAGACCTGAGCCAGAATCTCCGCGACCACCTTGTAGAGGGTATCGGGGATGCCTTGCTCCACGGCAACCATCTTATACAAGACCTGTGCCACAGGTTTATTTTCGACGATCGGAACATCATGCTTTTTGGCGATCTCCCTGATTTTCTCCGCCAGGAAATCCGCCCCTTTGGCAATGACCTGGGGGGATTGCATCGTTTCCGGATCATAGCGAAGCGCCACCGCCAGATGGGTCGGATTGGTAATGACCACATCGGCCTTCGGCACCGCGGCCATCATCCGCTTGCGGGCCATCTCCCGCTGCAGGCGCTTGATCCGCCCCTTGACCAGGGGGTCCCCTTCAGTCTGCTTGTTCTCATCCTTGATCTCCTGCCGGGACATCTTCAGCTTCTTTTCGTGCTCCCATTTCTGGTAGAGGTAATCCAGAATCGCCAGGAGGATGAGGACCCAGCAGGTGGTATAGAGAATCTTGAAGGCCACCTCGCCGATATAACGGATGATCTCCGAGACGCTCAGGTCCATCAGGGGAACGATCGCCTTGAGTTCTCCGCTGACCGTCATGTAAGCCACCGTACTGACAATCGCGATTTTGAAGATATTTTTGATCAGTTCCACAAAGGAATGGAGGGAAAAGAGCCGCTTGAATCCCTGCAGGGGACTGATCTTGGAGAGCTTCGGGGTGATCGCCTCAGTCGAGAAGATCAACCCCACCTGGAAAAAGTTTCCCAGGAATCCGCAGAGCATGGCCACCAGGAGAATCGGAATCAGGATGAGGAAGATCTGGAAGGCCGTATCGAGCAGCAAGGCCTGAATACTGTCCACCGAAACGGCCAGTTGCCCCGACTGCCGGAAATGGGTCTTCATCGTCTCCATCAGCCGCTCGGCCAGAATGGGAGCCCCAAAATAGAAGTAGATCAGGCACCCTCCCAGAACGGCGATCGAGGCCAGTTCCCGGCTCTTGGCCACTTGCCCCTTCTCGCGCGTTTCCTCCCGCCGCTTTGGGGTGGCTTCCTCGGTCTTTTCCTGATCCTTGTTTTCTTCCGCCATCGATCCTTCCGTCCGTTTTCTGACGCAGGTGTTGACAAATTTACGCTATGACCCCATGAGTCGCAGCAGAACCTGGATCTGGCCGCTGAATCCCGCCAGCGCCCGCTGGATCAGGATGACGATCACCGGGATCGTCAGACCCAGGAAGAAGAGTCCCACGGCGATCTGCAGGGGGAAACCGACAATGAAGACGTTGATCTGCGGAACCGTTCGGGCCACGATCCCCAGGGCCACGTTGGTGAAGAGCAGGACCGCCATGATCGGTGCGGAGATCTTGACGGCCGTGGTGAAGATCGCCTGGGAGAAGGTGATCACCGCCTCCATCAAGGCACCGGAATAGTGAAACCCCGCCGGGGGAATGAGGCGGTAACTCTCGGCGATCGCAACGATGAACAGATGGTGCGCATCTACGGCCAGATAGACCAGCGCGGCAATCATGTACTGAAATTCGGCGATGATCGATGACTGCGTCCGGGTGGCGGGGTCGATGACGTTGACGATGGCAAAACCCATCTGCATACCGATCATCCCGCCGCCGAAGCGGATGCCGGCAAAGACCATTTTGGCGGCAAAGCCCAGGAGGGCGCCGATCAGAACCTCTCCCAGGATCGCCCAGGCGATCCAGAGGGTCTCGGTTTGCAGTGTCCAGGCCGGGGCGCCGGAACGCACCACGGGGTACACGAGCAGCGCGATCAGAATCGCCAAGCCGCCCTTAACGCGAACGGGCACCGACCCCTCCCCGATCACGGGGATCATCACCAGCATCGCGCCGATCCGGAGAAAGACGAAGACAAAGGCGAGGACCTGTTCTGAATCCAGCAGCGGGATGCCCATCTTTTCCGCTACTTGATATATTGGGGAATATTCTGGAACAGGTTCTGGGTAAAGGAAACGAGCAGGTTCATCATCCAGGGCAGGGCCGCCACCAGCGTGACCAGACAGGCGACGATCTTCGGAACGAAGACCAGCGTCATTTCCTGAACCTGGGTCACCGCCTGGAAGAGGCTGATCAAGACCCCGACGGTCAGGCCGACGATCAGAACGGGCGCTGCGATCATCAGGGTGACCCGAATCGTTTCCGCCATGATTCCTACGACAAAGTCCAAACTCACGACCGAATCCTCCCGCAAGGCAAAGGTGACTAAAAACTGCGAACCATCGACCCGATGATCAGGTTCCAGCCATCGACGAGCACGAAGAGCAGCAGCTTGAAGGGGAGGCTGATCATGATCGGCGGCAGCATCATCATACCCATGGACAGCAAGATGCTTGCCACGACGATGTCAATGATGAGAAAGGGCAGAAAGATCAAAAAACCGATCTGAAAGGCCGTCTTCAACTCACTGATCACGAAGGCGGGAATCAGCACCGACAGGGGGACATCGGCCGGCTGCTCGGGTCTTTTTTCCTGGGCGATGGTCATGAACAGGGCCAGATCCTTCTCCCGGGTCTGCTTGAGCATGAATCCCTTCACCGGTTCCGAACCGCGTGCAAAGGCCTCCTCGCCGGTGATCCGCTCCTCGTAGTAGGGTTTGAGGGCCTCGTCGTTGACCTTCTGCCAGACGGGCGCCATGACGAAAAAGGTCAGAAAGAGGGCCAGGCCGATGATGATCTGGTTGGGCGGCATCTGCTGCGTCCCCATGGCATGCCGAAGCAGCGACAGGACGACCACGATGCGGGTGAAGGAGGTCACCATGAGCAGGATCGCCGGGGCCAGCGAAAGGATCGTCAGGATGAAGAGCAACTGAACGACCGTCGAGGCCCTCTCCTGATCGGCAACCCCCCCGATGCTCAGGCTGATGTTCGGCAGCGACAGGGGCTCCGCCGCGATCGCCGCCGAGGCCCAAAGGAGGCACAGCGCAAGGAGGCCAAACAGAATAAGCTTTTTGCGATTCACGCTCAGCGATCCTTTCTTCCCTGGCCGATCCCCCGCAGCAGCGAGCGACAGCGGGAAAAAGAATCGGCCGGACCGGGAAGCCCCTCGCCCGCCCGCATCCGGTTCAGCAGTTCCCGGGCGACGGGGTCGGTAATGGCGGTCAGGTTCGCGATCTGTTGTCCCGAAACGCCCAGCAGGACAAGCTGTCCCAGGACGTCGACGAGCACGAGGCTGTTCTTCGGACCGAGGTGATGGGAGGCCACGATGCGGATGACCGATGCGCTGTCGGCGGCGGCCGGCGACTTGTGAAAGTACCTCTTGACCAGGTAGAGAGCGCCGATCATCAGCCCGATCACCATGGCCAGGCTGGCCAGCATTTTCACGAAAGACCAAAAGAAGCTGACGGAATCCAAGATGGCCACCCCTATTTGAGTTTGTTGATCCGCTCGGCCGGCGAAACGATATCGGTCAGTCGCACGCCGAACTTTTCGTTCACCACCACGACCTCGCCCCGGGCGATGAGCCTCTGGTTGACGAAGACATCCATCGGTTCCCCGGCCAGCTTCGTCAATTCAATGACGGATCCCTGCCCCAGCTGCAGCAGTTCGCTGATCAGCATCCGGGTGCTCCCCAGCTCGACGGCCATGTTGAGGGGAATATCAAGAATGAAATCCAGATCCAGCGAGGACTTCGGCGGCTCCACCTTCTTGATTTCCTCAAACCTGGCGGGACTCACCTCGATCGTCGGCCGGGGGTTCCTGGACTGCTCCATCTCCCGTTCCACATCCTCCCACTGGAGGTTTTCCTCTTCCTTGGGATCCCCCCCCGGTTCCGGGGCGTCCATCCCCTTGAGCATCGCATCGATTTCATTTTGATCCATGTTCCATCACCTCTTCTTCTCTTGGAATGACCTGGGAGATCTGCACCGCCTGGTTTCCCCGGTAACAAACCTGCCTGCCTTTGAATTTCAGCACCCCTTCCACGTAGATGTCGAGCGGTTGCGTCACAAAGGTGTCGAGGGGAATCACATCGCCCTTTTTCAGGCTGATGATCTCTCCGGCGTGAATCCGGGCGGTGCCCAGACGGGCCGTCAAATCCACCTGCGCCGCAAAGAGATTGGACTTGAAGCGGTTGAGCCAGGTTTTGTCCACCTCGAGCTGTTCGCTCTGATACCCGGCCTGCAGCCGATCGCGTAGCGGTTCCAGCGTCGAGTAGGGGATGCAGAGGGAGATGATGCCCGAGGAGTATTCCACCTCGATTTCAAAATTGGAGACGACGACCACGTCCGTCGGCGGGACAAGCTGAACGAATTGCGGGTTGTTCTCGGAACGGAGGTAGGAGATCTTCAGTTCGCACAGCGACTGCCAGGCCTTTTCCAGATCGCCCAGGGCGCTGAGGACGACCTTCTTGATGATGTTGTTTTCGATCGCCGTGAACTCCCGTCCTTCGATCTTGAAGGAATTCCTCCCCGTCCCGCCGAAAATGATGTCGATGAGCATGAAGATGATCTTCGACTCGACGATGATCAGCGCGCTTCCCCGCAGGGGGTCGAGTTTGAACAGATGCATGCTCGTCGGCACGGGAATCATTTTCAGAAACTCGCCGAATTTGATCATCTCCGTGGAAATCGTGCTCACGCTGGTCACCTTGCGCAGCAGGGAGGAGAGGGTCGTGCGGAACATCCGGACGAACCTTTCGTTCGTCATTTCCAGCGTCGGCATCCGACCGCGAATGATCCTGTCCTGACTGGTCAGGTCATAGGTCATGATATCCGTCGGATCATGCAGATCAACCGCTTCGGTTTCGATCTCGCCGCCCGATATGCCCCGCAGAAGGGCATCGACTTCTTCCTGGGATAAGATGTTTGCCACGGCTACACTCCCCTGTCGGATCCAGCGATGTCGCTCATTGAATCACGAAGTCCGTAAAATAGACCTTCGTCACCTTGCCTTTGCTCAAGGTGTTGTTGACCCGTCCTGCGATATCCTCCCGCAGCCGCTGCTTGCCCGACAGATCAACCAGATCCCTGTAGGCCCGGGAGGTCAGCAGATCGAGGATGGTGTCGCGAAGCCGGGGCTTGAGCTGATCGAGTTCGGCGATGATCGCCTTATCCGAGACCTCCAGCTGGATCACGAGCTTGAGATACCGGTCACCACTCGCCTCGGCGATATTGACGATAAAGGGGTCCATGGGCCAGACGGCCACCTCGACGGGCTTCGGCGCCGGCGGTTTCGCCGCTCCCTTGTTCGCCAGAAAATACCACCCGCCGGCGCCGGCGGCCCCCAGGACAATGACCAGCACCAGGATGATGATGACCCATTTCATGCTGTTTCTCTGCTTCGGTTCGCTGGGTTTTTCCTGCTCTTCCTGCTCTTCCTGCTCTTTGGGTCTCTCTTTTGCCATGTCTCCCTCACTGTAATGCGATGATGATGTTCACGCGCCGGTTCGCTGCCCGCCCCTCCGGGGTGGCATTGGACGCCAGGGGGCGCGAGTCGGCATACCCGGCGGCGGACAGCCTCCGGGGCTCGATGCCGCTCTCGCCAATCAGAAATTTCACCGTGTTGACGGCCCGCTGGGTGGACAATTCCCAATTCGAGGCGAACCGTTCGTTGGCCATCGGCAGGGCGTCCGTGTGCCCCTCCACGGCGATCGTTCCCGCGGTCCCCTTGAGCCTTTCGCCCAGAACCTTCAAGGTCTCGGGGTGGATGATCTCGGCCGATCCGGAAGGAAAGAGCATCCCGTCGGACAGGCGCACGGCGACGCCTCCCGCCGTCCGATAGGCCTGTACCCCCGGGATCGATCCCATCGCTTCGAGGAGCGCGGCCCCCGGCTCATCCAGACCAGCGGTTCCGAAGGATCTGACGGCCTCTGACGAGACCTGCTGAATCTTGTCCACACCGATGGACGAAACGGAAAGCAGCAGGACGAAGAACGTCAGCAGAACGGTCATCAGATCGTTGAAACTGACCTGCCAGGATCTGGCCTGCACCATTTGAGTCCCCAGCGTCTTTTTCATGTCCCTGTCTTGAAAAGAATTTCAATCCGGCGATTGAGCCGGCGCCCTTCCGGCGTCTCATTGCCCGCCAGCGGTCGATATTCGGCAAATCCGACGGCGGCCAGCCTGTAGGAAGGGATCCCGCCCTTATCCTGAAAAAACCTTAACACATTGACGGCCCTGAGCGTGGAGAGCTCCCAGTTCGAAGGGAACCGCACCGTTTCGATGGGCAGGTTGTCCGTATGCCCTTCCACCTGCAGCGACCATCCCTGTCCCCTGGCGACGGAAGCGATGCCGTCGAGCAGGACCTGGCCCGATGCGTTGAGGGACGCATCGCCCGATGGAAACAAGACCGGATTGGGAAGCACCGCCTTGAAACCCTGCGGGGTTTGCACCAGGGAGAACTGATCGCCCAGACCTGCCCGGTCGGCCAGTTGCGCCAGAGCGGCCATGGCCCTCCCCGTTTCCGCCGACCGGGTAGGCCGCTCGGCCACCCCCTTGGGCAATCCCTGGATCCGGCTGAACCGCTCCCGGTCGATGGCGGAGTAGGATAAAAGCATGATGAAGAAGACCACCAAAAGCAGAATCAGGGAGCAGTAGATGGTCTGCCATTGCCCCGCCGGTTCGCCGGGGGATGGTTTAATCCGCCTAATCACGATAGAAACGGGACCTCCTCTCCCGGGGAGCGATGTAGGAGTGCAGTTTCTGTTCCAGGATCCGGGGGTTGTCCCCCGACTGAATGGAAAGGATGCCGTGGATGATCAACTGTTTGATCAACAACTCCTGGGCGCTTTTCGTCTTCAGTTTTCCCGCGATCGGCAGAAAGACGAGGTTCGCCAGGATGACGCCGTAAAAGGTCGTGATCAGGGCAATGGCCATGGCCGGGCCGATCGAACCGGGGTCGTTCATCCCCTTGAGCATCTGCACCAGACCGATCAGCGTACCGATCAGTCCCATGGCCGGCGCAAAGTTGCCCATGGTCGTGAAGATCTCGGCGCCGAGACGGTGGCGTTCACCGATAAAATCCAGTTCCGTCTCCAGGATTTGGGAGACATGGGCCGGATCGAGGCCGTCCACGACCAGATGGATCGCCTTGACCAGGAAGGGATCCCTGGCCCCGGGGATCATTCTCTGCAGGGCAATGGCTCCCTCTTTCCGGGATATTTTCGACATTTCCACCAGCTGGTTGATCACGGCGGCGGTCCGTTGTTCCTTGCCCCGAAAGGCGTTCTTGGCCACCTGGATGACCCCCAGGACATCGGCAATCGGATAATTGATCAGGACGGCGCCGAAGGTGCCGCCGAAAACGATCATCGCCGACGGCCCGTCGATGAACCACGCCAGCCCCCCGCCGGAGGCCATGGCGACGATGACCAGACCAAATCCGCCCAGGATTCCGATGACCGTTGCAAAATCCACAGAAGCCTCGCTGTCCGTTTCTTGATCGATGACGACTGGAGATTACAGCAAGGAATATGCCAAGGGCGATCGTCTGGTCAGGGAGAAGGAAAACCACGGCATTGAAGAATGCCGCAGCCTTTGGGGAGGGGAAATCTGTCAAAGGATTGACGTTGCTGTCAAATCCCTTCGCGATCAGAAAAACGGCGCAATCCGGCTGCGGAAAATCCGGATCGGGGTCCTTCCGGTCAGGGGCCGGGCAGGGGGCGCAACGGCCCCCTGCCCGTAAAGCGCATCGTTCTACCGCTTGATGTTCATCAGTTCCGTGAGCATCTGGTCCGCCGTGGTGATGATCCGCGAGCTGGCCTGGTAGGCCCGCTGGGCCGTGATCATGTTGATGAACTCCTTCGCCACATCGGTGTTGGACATCTCCAGGGAGTGGGACATGACCTCCCCCAGTCCGCCGGAGCCCGGCTTGTTCTTGATCGCCTCCCCCGATTCGGTGGTCTGGGCGAAATAGTTGCCGATCTTCTTGAGACCGTTGGTGTTGGGGAAATCGGCGAGGATGAGCTGCCCCAGTTCGGAGGTCTGGCCGTTCGTGAAGGAGCCGCGGATCACGCCGTCGTTTCCGATATCCAACCCCTTCAGGATGCCCGAGGTGTAGCCGTTGTTGCTCAGCGACTTGATGACCGAGGTGCTGGAGTAGCCGCTGATCTTGCTGGTTTCGTTGCCGACCAGATCCCAGACGATGACGTTTCTCAGGTTGGCGCCCGTACCCTCGGTCACGCCGATCGTCGCCTCGTTCGGCAGGGCTCCGAAGGCCAGGTTCAGGTCCTGGCTCGCCACGTCCGTTTTCACCACGTCGAATTGCACCGTGTCGCCGGCCGCCCAGACGTCGTTCAGTTTGAAGACGATATCCGATCCGCCCTTCCCGTCGAGATCGATCTTCATATATTCTACGCCCCCCACCGACTCCTGCCAGGCGATGGCGTTGGCGTACCCGGCGGGCGTGGTCACGGTCCAGACGCCGGCCGCCGCCCCCTTGGTCACCACAATGCCCGTCGCGTCCTTGTAGAGCTGTCCCGGCCGGCTGATGACCGTCTCGGCGTTGTCGATCGTCCCGGTCCCCGCCGTGGTGGCCACCGTGTTGTCGAGATCTCCGCGGTACATTGAGACCATCGTCCCGTTGCCATCGAATTTCAATCCGCAGGCGGCCTGGGACGACGTGTCCGATACCATGTCGCCGTCGAGTCTCACGTCGAATCCCCACATGCCGTTGCCCTCGGTCTTCATGAAGGTGATCGAGAGGGTGTGCAGCGTTCCCTTGGAATCGAAGACGCTCTGGGAGACGTTGAACTTCTCCCCCGCCGGGGCGGTTTCGTCCAGGTTCGCGCCGATGCTGACCTCCGTCGTCGCCTTGGGGGCGGACTGGACGTTTTTCAAGGAAATGTCCGTCTGATCCTCATCGACGTCGGTACTGACGCTGCCGGTGGCATTGAAGGAGTTGTAGCCCTGGACCCGGTAGTTGTTCCCGTCGACGAGATAGCCGTGTTCATTGATGTGGAAGGCCCCGGCACGGGTGTAGTACAGGGCGCCCTCGGCGTTCTTCATCATGAAGAACCCGTCGCCGTCGATCGCCAGGTCCGTCGCGCTGCCCGTGTTTTCAAAGGACCCCTGTGAGAAGACGGTCTGTACCGCCGCCACCGCCACGCCCTGGCCCACCGCCATGGAGCCCGAACTGGAGAGGCTCTGGTTGAGCATGCTGGCGAAGTAGGTCGTGCCCGCCTTGTACCCCAGTGTGTTGGAATTGGCCAGGTTGTTCGCAATGACGTCCATCTGTTTTGAACTCGCCGTCAGCCCCGTGGTCCCGATTGAGATTGAGCTTGCCATCTGATGCCTCCTTTAGTGAAATCCCTTATTCCTGACTGGCAGGTTGTTTAACCGCGACAATACTGCTCAACGGCGTTTCCACGCCGTTCACCGTCAACGCAATGGTATTGTTCTTGAAGTGGGCCGCCGTGACGATCCCGGTCACCCGCGTCGCCGCAGCGACGCTCTTGCCGTTGATGTTGGTGGCCGAAACCAGGAAACTGTACTGCCCCTTGGCCATATCGGCGCAATCCCAGGTCGAACTGTTCGCTCCGGCCTTCATCCCGTTCTCCTCGATGGTCCTGACCAGCCCTCCCTGCTGATCGTAGATTCGGACGGTGACCGTGGCGGCATCGGCGGCAAGCTCATAATTCAAGTTGGCCGTCGCGCCGTCCACCTGGATGGTATTGCCGCCCTGGGCAACGACCTCCTTGCCGATCATGTTGACGGACTGAGCATACCCCATCGTCAATTGGTTGACCCCCTGGTTCTTGAGTTCCGTGTTCAGCTTGGTCAATTGTTCCAGGCTGGAAAATTGGGCCAGCTGCACGGCAAAGTCGGTCCCGTCCATGGGCTTCAACGGATCCTGATTCTTCAGCTGCGCCAGCAGGAGCTTCATGAATTCATCCTTGCCGATATTCTTGGCCGTCGACGAGGTTGCAGCGGTGCTGCTGCCGGTCACATTGGACAAATTGTTCGTGATGCCTGTAGTCATGTCCATCTCCTATGCGAATATACTCACCGACCCCCTGTGTCCCTGCGGGTTCTGCTCTTCCCGAACCGGATCGATGTCCCGCTCCTGTTCCTGTTTTGTACCGCCCTTTTCCCTGCCCCGGCGATGCTCGTCCATGGCCGTCCAGGCGGCGGAGTGTTGCTGGCTCCCCTCACCGCGGTCCTGCAGGAGCACCTGAAAGCTTTCAACCTTCATGTCCTGCCTGACCAGCGCCGACTTGATCTCTTCGCCCCGGGATTGAAGCAGTTGCTGGACATCGGACCGTTCGGCAATCATCACCACCTCGACCTTGTGCCGGCGGACCACGATCTCCAGATCGACGTCACCCAGTTCCGCGGGGGAAAGGGTCACTTTGATCCGACCGCCTTCCGAGGATATCTGCTGCCGGAGGGCGAATATTTGATCCAGAACGGCTTGCGCCCTCGCACCGGCAAACGCGGGGAGGGGACCGGCCGTCTTTGCCGGGACGGGCGTGGAATCGCCGGCCGCTCGCAGAGAGCCCCCGAGAGAATCCTGATCACCGGACCCGGGTCCGGCCAACCGACCGACCGCACGGTCCGAATCCAGTGGAAAAATCGGCGAATCGGAACGCAACGGCGGCTTCACAGGTTCGCCCCTGGCGGCCATAAAGGCGCGCTGCGGCACAGTCACCTCAGCCCGAAAAGGTTCGGCCTGCACCGCTTCCCCGTCCCGCCGCGCCATCGCCGACCCCTTTGGGGCGGTCGCGGTGGAGGGGCTGGCAGCGTCTTTGCCTTGCAAGGCGATCGGTGCGGTTTCGGGCCGGCCAGCCGCCATCGCCCGCGTGACGTTCACCATCCCCTGGGCCGCCCGGACGGCCTGGCCATCTGCCGCAGGCTGATCCGAGGCGCGACCGCGATCCACCGGCAGGTCCATGGGCCGATTCTCCCGGACACGGTTTTCCTTCGTCATGTCTGTGGTCCGATGCTCCAGGGCAAAACTTCCCTTTTCGCGGACAGGCTCAGATCCGCTGCCGGAGAGCGGCCTGGGCTCGCCAAGGGTCCACTCCTCCCGCCGCCCCTGGAGCGGCGTTGGCGGGTTCAGCGCCCCCCTGCTCACATCGGCATGCACAGGCGTCTCTTCCCCACCGACCTTAGCCATCCCGGCGCCCAGGGCGGGATGGTCGGCCGGGTTCATGAAGGGGCGGTCGGGTTGATTCCCCGAACCGGTCTGGCCGGAATGGCTTGCCGCCGCGGGTTTCCCCTGATCCCCTCCGGGACGATGGGCATCCAAAGGCTGGCGATCGTCCTGCGTCGCCTGGCTCCGGACGGTCTCACCACCTAAAACCTCGGCGGCCCGGCCCGGCAAGGCCTCTTTGTCCAGTCGCGAAACCGTTCTGTCCGCACCCGCGCCGGACACCCCGTGGCGATCGGCGCTGGGCCTGGCGGAAGCAGCGGCCGGCAGTGAATCGGCGGGAGCGGAATTTTTCCCAGAAACGAGGGCTGAGGCATCCACACCCAAGCCTGCCGCGACGGGCCGTTGCCCCGCCACCGGAATGGCTGCCGGTGTCGGTTCAATCGTGCCGGGATGCTTCCCGGAAACGAGCGGTTCGGCGTCCACAATCAGACCTGCCGCGACGGGCCGCTGCTCTGCCGCCGGAACGACTGCCGGCGTCGATTCAACGAGCCCGGGATGCTTCCCGGAAACGAGCGGTTCGGCGGCCACAGTCAGACCTTCCGTGACGGGCCTTTGCCCCGCCGCCGGAACGGCTGCCGGCAATGATTCAACGGGGCCGGAATTCTTTCCGGAGACGAGCGGTTCGGCGTCCCCGACCGGGCCTTCCGCGACGGACTTTTGCCCCATCAGGTCGGGGATCGGGGATCTCTTCACTGGACGATCCTGGCGGCCCGATCCCGCCATTTCGGGCGCAAACTTCTCGGCGGCCGCAGCGGGCAATCCCTGTCCATCCGTTTTCGGGACGTTGCCCTCGCTCATCTCGCCTGCCGGCTTCACCGCTTCTGAGCCTGCGACGGCCTGAAGACCGCTTCCGCTTCTCAGGGGGGCAAGATCTTGCGGCGTCAAGCCCTTTTGCCGTGCCGTCGCCGCAAGCTGCTGCGGGGCTCCCTGAGCATCTATCGCTTCGCCGGCGGCTGATCCGCCGGTTCCCTGCACCTCGTCCGTGGAGGGGGTAACAGCGTTGCCGGATTCCCACTGTCTCAGTGGCAGCCGCTGATCGGCAGACAGCATTGCTCCGGCTTCATGGCCGCCCTGACATTCCTGCGCCGGCACCGCTTCGGCAACCCCTTGCCTGGATTGGCTGAAGGCCGCCTGCGTCCCCTTTTCGGCCGCCACCGCCTTTTTCTCAGCCTTCCCGCCCTGATCCATCTCGCCCCGTTTTTCCTGCAAGAGCCTGGAGAACAGCGGCTCACCACTCCCCTTGCTTGCCTTGCCCCCCTTGTCGCCCGGTAACTCGGCATCGTTGGGAAGCGGCATCGGCCCCGGCATGGGTCC
>Ga0351929_1061_pt2 | contig 17181 bp, 16 predicted proteins | sample BONcelHT113001E9_FD_205825 | JGI IMG/M metagenome (GOLD analysis project Ga0351929, IMG submission 205825) | Enriched cells from coal bed in the Powder River Basin, Montana, United States - BONCAT cells T11 rep2 HSBNCT.T11.300.1.E9 ...
CTCTACCCAAACCCTTTTAGAGACTGCTCCTATGTCGTTCCTCAGGAGATCGGTTATAGTATTGTGCTCACAAATCTCCTTATAGTCTGTCATTATTATATCTACAGCTCCGGGAATCGTGGCGTCAATTGTCCCCTTCATTGGGCAGGTTGTAATGATCCCTTTCTCAATCCTCACAAACCTTTCCGGGCTAAAGCATACAAATTTTTCAGGTATACAAAGGGCGTACGGGGAGGTAGTTTTCGCAATTATCTGTTCAAAAGAGAGCGGAGTTGTTATTTCGGTTAAAGTGGTAAGGTTAATGAGATATGTGTCACCCCGCATCAGTCCTGCCATTACAATATCGTAAGATTTTTTGTATTCGCTCTTGTCGGGAGGAGTTATAATTTTCAGGAGTTTATGATTGTTATTATTTGACGTATCAGATTGGTCATTGTTAATGCCCTGCTGATTAGTTGTATAATTATCAACCTCTCGAACTCTGAAAAACACATTGTTACTTTCAAGTGGTTTAAGCTCAAATATCCCCTTTTCAAGTTCAAAATCAACAGCAAACAGAAACGGAACCTTTTCTGATCCGTATCTGTTCATCAACTCCCTTACTTCACCGGCTTTAATCATATCGCTAAAGTACATTTTTTATGCAAATATTGACCAAATAACTACTTTTACCTTATCAATCTTAGACCAAAACATATTAATCTCAGACCAAAGTGAAAAGAATTCTGCTGATAGATAACTACGACTCGTTTGTTTATAATGTTGTACACCTGGTAAAGAGCGCAACAGGCCTTGATGTGGATATCTGTCTCAATGATAAAATCCCATTTGACACAATGGGCGAGTATAGCCATGTTATTCTCTCGCCTGGGCCGGGAGTGCCATCTGAGGCAGGGGATTTGATGAAAATTATAGACTTGTGCAAAGAGAGCCACTCAGTTCTTGGTATTTGTATGGGACATCAGGCAATAGCGCAATACTTTGGAGCAGAGCTGATTAATCTTGCTCATCCATTGCACGGACACCGTTCAAAACTCACAATTGCAAAAGAGGGTGACCCTCTCCTCTCCGGCAGCTTTTGCTCCGGCAATGAAAATCCCGAAGTTGGCCTCTATCATTCATGGGCGGTCAGCCCACGTAATTTTCCCGATGAACTGACAATAGGGTCTGTAAATGAAGATGGAATAATTATGTCTCTCTATCACAAGCGCCTTCCGTTGTTCGGAGTGCAGTTTCATCCTGAATCGGTTATTGCCAAAAATGGGGAGTATATTATTAAATGCTGGTTAAATCAGGTTGTTTTGCGATAGCTTACAACTGCCCAAGTATTAAACAGCACTGCAAACCCACATAGAATAATCACAGGCCTTGCAAGGTAATAGAGATTCCCTCCCTTAAGAAATACCATTCTCATAATCTCAATAAAGTACCTCATGGGATTAATTGCTGTGATTGCTTTGGCCCATAAAGGCATGCTGTCTATAGGGGTAAAGAGACCACTCATAAGTATCATAATCAGAAGAAAGAAGAACATTACAAACATTGCCTGTTGCATGGTTGATGAGTAGTTGGAGATAAGCAGCCCAAAACCCGAAACCACAATCAGAAAGAGAGATGAGAGCAGGTAGAACATTGCAAGACTGCCAACGGGCACGATACCATATAAGAGTTTTGAGAGTACAAGAGTTATTGTAAGAATAATAAACCCGATTATCCAGTATGGAATCAGCTTGGCTGCAATAAAAAGGAATTTGCCAACCGGAGTAACATTCATCTGCTCAATTGTTCCCGCCTCTTTTTCCGCGACAATATTAAGAGCGGGTAAAAACCCTCCGATTATTGTAATTAACATCACTATAAGTGCCGGTACCATAAAAACCTTATAGTCCATAGATGGGTTAAACCTGCTTCTGGAGATAATCTCAACTACGGGCATAACCCGCGGAGTTTGTGCAACCTGCCTGGAGTAGTCATGAACAACAGTTGCCAGATAAGAGGCAGCAACACTTCCCCTCATCCCGTCAACAGAATTGGAGGCAATATAAACAGCAGTTTTGCCCGTTTTGACAATATCCTTTTCAAAAGAGGCAGGAATATCAAGAATTATATCTGATTTTGACTTTTCTACACTTTGAAGAGCCTCTTCATAAGATTGCACCACCTCTACCGAGCTGAAATAATCCGATGCCTCTACTTTTCTGTAGAGCTCTCTCGAAAGTGATGAGTTTGCGCCATCAACAACCGAAACTCTTATGTTCTTTATATCAAGATTTGCCGCATGAGGCATAAGTATCATCATAATTATCGGATAGACAATTATCAGTTTTGGCAGAAATTTATTTCGGATAATCTGCTTGAACTCCTTCTCAACTAAATATTTAAACATAGCTCTGTCTATTCTAATCTTTGTTTAAAACTCCTTATACTTAGTACAGTAAATGCCGCTGCCATAGATGTCATTATAAATAGCTCTTTTAGAACCGAGGTGACCGGCAAGCCTTGAATCATAAGCTTTCTTACTGCTTCGATAAACCACTTGGCAGGTATAAACTGTGCAACAACCTGAAGTAAATAAGGCATATTTGAAACGGGATATATCATTCCCGAAAGCAGCATCACCGGCATCATAAATACAAGTCCCGATATTAACATTGCAGCTACCTGTGTGCTTGCAAACGAAGAGATAAGGAGCCCTGTAGAGAGTGAGACAAAAATGAAGATAAATGATGCAAGAACAAGCCAGTAAATGCTTCCTGTAATTGGAACCCCCAGTACAAAAACCGAGAGGAGTAATATAGTTGCCAGATTAATTACCGAAAGTATAAAATATGGAACCGTTTTGGCCAGGATGACAATTACAGGCCGTACAGGCGATGCAAGCAGTACCTCCATAGTTCCTGTCTCTTTTTCTCTAACAATGGAAACAGAGGTCATCATAGCGCAAATAAGCATAAGGATCAGCCCCATTACTCCGGGCACAAAATTGTAGGCACTCTTCATTTGTGGATTATACAAAAGCTCTACGACAGGCTCTATAAAAGTGGGCTTGTTACCAGAATGAGGAGTAAATCCGGAGAGGCTCAAAATCTGTTCGTTTGACGAGGCAATAATTGAGTTTGCATATCTTAAAACACCTGATGCGGTGTTTGGGTCAGAGCCATCCACAACAAGGGATATCTGAGATTTCCCTTCACGAACAAGATTCTCTCTGAAATTATTGTCATACACAACTACAAGAGAGACTTGCGATGATTTAATCAGATAATCTGCCTCCTCTTCTGTTGAGATATCTCTTGCGAAGATAAAATATTCGCTTTGTGATATCCGTTCAGTAATAAATGTTGTGACAGCATCTTTTGAGTGGTCGAGAACTGCAAATTTTACATCTTTGACCTCATTTGATAGTGCAAAACCAAAGAGTATAATCTGAACTACAGGCATCAAGAGCAGAATCATAACTGTACGGGTGTCACGAAAAATGTGCATGAACTCTTTGTTGACAAATACCCAAAATTGTTTCATAGCACTCCTCCCGCAAGTTTATGAAATACCTCTTCTACTGTTGTACATCCGAATTTTTGTTTCAGATTTTCGGGTGAATCGAGAGCTGCTATCTTTCCCTCTGACATTATTGATACTCTGTCGCAATACTCTGCCTCATCCATATAGTGTGTTGTCACGAAAACTGTTATTCCGCTTTCTGCTGCTGCGTATATAAGCTCCCAGAACTGTCTTCTGGCGGCCGGATCAACTCCCCCTGTGGGCTCATCCAGAAAAACAATGGAGGGTTTGTGTAAAATTGCTACCGAAAAGGCCAGTTTTTGCTTCCACCCTGCAGGAAGCGATTGAACCAGCGTCTCTCTTTCGTCATAAAATCCCAGGTTTTTGAGCATCTCTTCGGTTCTGGAGGCTATTTCATTATCCTTTAGACCGTATATTCCTCCAAAAAGACGAAAATTTTCCCAAACTTTCAGGTCCTGATAAAGTGAGAACCTCTGGCTCATATAGCCGATACTCTTTTTTACCTTTTCGCTATTTTTTGAGATATCGTACCCCGCAACCATTCCCATACCTGATGTTGGTTTTAAAAGCCCGCACAACATTTTCATTGCAGTAGTTTTACCGGCTCCGTTTGCTCCAAGAAAACCAAAGATTTCGCCCCTCTTAACATCAAAAGAGATATTATCTACCGCGGTAAAGTCTCCGAATTTTTTGGTGAGATTTTCCGTTATTATTGCGTGTGTGGCCTCTTTCATCTTGCTAACCAATTTCTTTTTAATTTGCCGATAACTCCATGTAGCAGTCCTCTACAGATGGTTTAATGCTCTTGACTAATGTATCATTAAGCCCTCTTGCCGTAAGCTCCTGACTTATCTTTTCAACTGCATCACCGCCAAAGTCGGGAGAGATGGCAGCATGATGCTCATGTCCAAATGAGTAGGCGCTTTTTACAACCTTAATGTCGCGGAGTAACTTAAGAATTGAGTGCATATCGTCCCCTTTTACTGCCAGAAGCCTGTTGTTGTATGAGGCAACCATCCCTGCAGGGGAGTTAACACCAAGCAGAATGCCATTTTTCATAAGGGCAATTCTGTCGCATAACAGTGCTTCGTCCATATATGCTGTAGAGACAATAATTGTTATTCCAATAGCTTTAAGCCTGTCTAGCATCTGCCAGAACTCTCTTCGTGAAACAGGGTCAACTCCTGTGGTGGGTTCGTCAAGAAAGAGAACGGAAGGTTTATGGATAAGTGCACAGCTAAGGGCCAGCTTTTGCTTCATTCCGCCTGACAGAGCTGAGGCCTTTCTGTTCCTGAAGGGTTCGAGTTGATGGAAAATATCCTTTATCAGATAGTAATTCTCTTTGGGGTTGACCTTAAATATTGATGCGAAAAAGTTGAGATTCTCTTCAACAGAAAGGTCTCCGTAAAGAGAGAACCTCCCTGGCATATATCCGATTATTTTTCTGATTTTTCTGAAATCTCCCTTTACATCGTATCCATCAACAAATGCGCTTCCGGATGTTTGAACAAGGAGAGTTGTCAGAATTCTGAACAAAGTAGTTTTACCGGCTCCATCCGGGCCGATTACTCCAAACATCTCTCCTCTCTCTGTCTCAAAACTGATATTTTGCAAGGCAGTTACCTGGCCAAATGTTTTAGATATATTCTCCGCAACAACAGGTTTCTGTTCTGAATCCAATTTAATTTCCCCCTTTAAGTTTCACATCCCCGTACATTCCAATTTTTAGATAGCCGTCGTTCTTTACCGCAATCTTGACGGCATAAACAAGATTTGATCTCTCCTCTTTTGTCTGTATGCTTTTTGGAGTAAACTCTGCCTCACCTGATACCCATTCGACAACCCCCTCATAGCTTTTTATAGTTTGGTTGTCAAATCCTGTAACAATCTCTACTGTATCTCCAACTTTAATTATAGAGAGCTGTTTTGCGCCAATGTATGCCCTTAGAGTCATGCTCTCCATGTCGGCCATTTTAAATAGAGGCTTCCCCGGCATTGATATCTCTCCCTTTGATGCATACTTAACCAGAATATTACCGTCAGACGGTGATTTTATAAGACTCTTTGACAACATATCTTCAGTTTGGGCAATTTGAATTTTAAGGGATTCAACTTCTCTGTCTGCTGCTGAATTGCCCTTTTCAAGGGTTGATAACTGTGCCTCTCGCTGTTTTTTCAAAGTTAATATCTGCGAGTCCAGATCATCAACCGTTTTTGCATTCCCTGCATTTGACAGAAGCAGACGTTGCGCCCTCTCCCTTTCAGATGTCAGGTGATCTATCTGTTGGTTTAATGCAGATATTTGCTTTGAGACATCTACTTTTCTGGCTTTTATAGATTCTATTGCTGCCAAAAGCCTCTGTTTTTGAAGATAGAGCTGTACTGTATCAATTAGTGCAATGCTCTCTCCGGCTTTAACTATTGAGCCCTCTTGTGCCCACATTTGTACAATCTTTCCGGAAAGCTCAGAAGATATTACAATTTCATCTGCTTCAAATCTTCCTGAAGCCTCTGTATCTCCTTTGTCTCCTTTACAAGATGCGGTTAAAAGAATAACCATGGGTAGTATAAATTTCAGTTTCATGATATGTTTGTCCTTTATTGATTAAGGGTATGTTTTAATGTGTAGATCGCCGAAATAAGCTCAATATTGTGACGGCATTTGTTGCCTCTTGCCATGTCAAGCCGGTTTAATTCTCTTAAGTAATCGGTAACTGAAATAATGCCATTTTCAAGTTTCACTTCAGCAGCTTTTACCAACTGTTCTCTTAGTGCAATCACCTCATTGTCTGATTCTAATAGTTTTTCGATTTTATTAATGGCAGAACGTTGTGATGCAGATTTCAGGGAAAGATTCAGGAGGAATGTCTCTCTGTGTATATTAACATTCATCATCTCTCTGTCGAGTATTCTAAGCTCATTTCCTTTAGAATATAGGGAGCCCAGGTTAAATGTCAGCTTTATTCCGGTAACAAAAAATGGAGAGAATTCGTCCTTGAGCATATTAAGTCCCGGTTTCCCGTATCCTGCTTGCAGAAACGCTCCAAGCTTTGGCCTTCGTTGCGATATTGTCTGCTCTCTCTTTGTCTGCAAAATATCGCTCCTTGATTCAAAAATTTTGAGTTCAGGTCTTAAAATCTCTACTCCAGGTATAACAGCCGAAGGTTCTCGGAACTCTGAATCGGAATTAATTCCGGAGCCGGTTATCAGAGACAACATGGTTGTCAGGGACTCTTTGCCCGAGATTAACTCTGTCTCACGTTGTTTTAGGGTAATAAGCTCTGCCCTGATGGCATCGGTGTCCGATTTGTTAGCCATTCCCTCTGATACAAGGGCCTCTGTTCTTGATAAAATCTTTAAAAGATCTTCTCGGATAAGCTTTAAATCTTGCAAATACCTTTCGTTTAACAGAATCCCGAAATAGAGTTCATTAACCATCTCTCTTACTGAATATAGCTCACTCTCCAATTCATTTTTCCCAATTTCGGCCTCTTTAATAACTTGTCTCTTTGCTGCTCCTGTAACTCCTCCATCCCAAATCACCTGCTCTACATTTAAAGTGGCTGAGTACTGATCTTTACTCAACGGGTTTATTGTCATCCCGGGAATAGTAATGGGAATTGATGTAACATCAGATTGATACGAGGCCTTAAGATTTACACCTCCCTGAGGAAGGTATAGTGTGTTTATATTCTTTAATTTCAGCTCTTTAATTGCATCTATTAAAGAGAATTTTTTTACAGCAGGATAATTTTCTGCCGCCATTGCCTGGCACTCCTCAATTGTCAATATTTTCTGACTCCCCTTTATTTGCCCTGCTAATGGATAAATTGTCAGAATTGTTAATAGAGGTATTAATCCAAAAATCTTTTTCATACACAATTACTGTTTCTGAGGTTCGAGAGAGATACCTCTCCATACTGTTAAAAATATTTCGTCACCTCGCTGTTTTACAAAATTCATATATTCATCCCAGGTGAAGCCCTTTACATAGCTTATAAGTGGTTGTGAAACAAACATAAAAAGGTTCAGAGAGAGAATATTCAACAAAAGATCAAATGCCGAAATCTCTCGTACTCTTTTAGCCGCTATCTCTTTTTGAAGTTCGGAATTGAGGCCAATCAACATACTTTTCACTGCACTCTCAATGTTTTCTGCAATAGACCTGAATCTTTGCGGGTTAAGAGTCATTTCGCTGATTATCAAAAATGGCAGCTTTGGATTTTCCGAAATAATCTTTAAATGGTTGTGTACAATTCCTCTGATTATCTCTTTGAACGATAGGTTGTCCTCCTGCCTGAACGAAACTGATGTCATAAAAGCAAAGAATTTCTTTTCAAAAAGCCTTTCAAAGAGCCTGTCCTTTGTTCTGAAATAGTAATGTATCAGTGCCTGATTGCATCCGACTCTTTTGGCTATTTCAGTTGTTGTAGTTAGGGCAAAACCTCTCTCAAGAAAAACATTTTCAGCAATATCCAGAATTAACTGTTCAAAGTTTTCGCTTCTTACAGGGTGCTCTTTTTTAACCGGCATATTTAATTGTTTTATTTAATAGCTTTATTAATTGATGCAAATTAACAACATATTTAATTGAAATGCAAAAATTAATTCGTACCTTATAATATTATGCATTTGTTTAACTTTGTTTTTTGAAAATGAGATATAGATTTATATTACTATTTACAATTATTCCTTTGGCTTTTTCATGCGTAAAGATGCCTAAGAATAATTATGTGCCTGACTTTGAGGTGCTGGAGGATTTTGATTGGAAGACCATAGAGTATCGTCCAATGACATTAACACAAACATCTATTGTACTTAATGAAGCCGGCGATACTGTGGGGATGTCTCTGCCTGCAGGCAATTACAATTTTATTGTAGGCAAAACCACAACATTGACTGCAATACCCGATACTTCCGCTGCAAGTGTCAATGAGGTCGCCACGAAAGCTCCCAATGATAAATATAAGGAGGTTATATATTTCCCCGCGAAAGGAAGTTACGCTACAGTAATGTTCGAAGACCTGTTCCCGGCTAAAGGAGATATGGATATGAACGATATAGTATTTGGCATCAACATTGAGTTTAATATGGACAAAGATCTTCGTTTGAGGGCTATTCGAATAAATATTCAACCAAGAGCCATAGGTAGCTCTTACTCGGCAATAGGTCTTGCTGCATCGCTTTCGGGGGGCTTATATAATAACTATGTAGATAAAATTTACTACTCAAGTGCTCCCTCTATTGGAAACTTTTTTAATGTTACTAATTACGGTGGAAGCTATTCTGCTGAAATTGGCAATTTATTTGATGTGATTCCATTGACCGGAAATTTCAGAGGGCATTTTGCCAATAGTCCTGAGCTATTTCATAATGTAAGAAATGTTGATCCTGTAATTGGGACCAACAATTTTTGGGTATATATTGACATCCTGCCAAGCAGAATTTTTCACATTTCAAATCTGACTTTCCTGGATCCTCCGGGTGTTGGTTATGTTAATCTGGACATTTTCGCTCTATTCGGAGACAGAGGTAAAGAGATCCACTTTAAGGGGACTAGGCCTACTGCGTTTTTTTACTATCCATACTTTGTTGCCACCTGGCCAAAATCTGATTTCTCTTCACCGGATAATTGGGTGTGGGCAATTTTGAGTGATCAGTCAATCAGACATCCACAGGAGTTCGCAAAAATTTATCATGCATATCCCAGTTTCACCAGCTGGACCTCTGGTGGGGGTTCGGGTTGGAGTTCGCCCGCTGTAACCGAATTTCTCTACACCAAAAAGACATTCTGATAATTCCATTTTTTAGAAGAGAAGTGCACTTTGAAACAAGAAGTGATAAGTAAAATTATTTTACTTATCACTTCAACTGAGTCTATTTGTTACGGTTTTATTACGTTTTATCTTAAGTTTTTTATTCGTCTTAAGTAAGTGTTTATGTATGCAATACTGATTTTGACAAATAAAATTCTAACCCCTATCCCATATATTTTATATGGCTAGTCATATAAAAATCACATGACATTATAATGGTATGGTAATTGACATACTTACGTGCACTATGCAGAAAATTACAAAAACAAAGACCAAATATCTAATACTCTATCTATTGGTAATTATTTTATCATCCTGTGTTAAGATGCCAAAAAGAGAAGAACCCCTTTTGCCTCCTTCACCGGTGGGTTCAATCCCCTATGATTTTGACTGGAAGACCGTTAAGACAATTAACATAACTATTAATGTTACCTCTTCAGGAGATGTGTTCAGCTCTTCTAATCATATTATTAAAATTTATAATTCCCCCTTGCTTAATACCGGCTCTTTGATTGCCACGGGTGCAGCAAAACCGGGTGCGCCATTTTTAGTAAATATTTCATTATCAACGCCAACTGAATATTTGTATATTCACGAAACAAAGCCTAACGGACTCACCTCTGTTACTCAGGTTCAGGTAAACTCTACCTCAATTAATACAACATTGACAAAAAGCACGCAAGAGTCTAGAGACAATAATATGCCTTTTGCTTCAAATGCACCCTCTGCATTTACCTTTTCAGATATAACAATACCAACACAATATGATGTAATAGTTAACAACAACTCAACGCTCAATATTGTAGGATTCAATACCGGTCAAACCTCTGCATACGGCAATCTTTATAAGTCATATCTCATACCGGCCGGTTTCACAAGAACTGCCAATATAGGGTTTGGGAACTATCTTCAGCACGCAGTACTTTACGTTCAAGGTTCGTTAAACATCAATTCGCAAGCTGATCTCAACAAGATGTCTATCGTGATACTTTCCGGTGGTTCTGTCACAGTAAAGGGTCTCACTACTGGAGTTATTGAGGCTGCTTTTCCTGTCATTTACATTCAGAGTGGCGCTTCGTTTACTTCGTCTGAAATTGTTAATATTTCAAATGCAACATTAGTAAATAAAGGCTCTATCACAACAAGCAAAAAGATTGACATTAATAACAGGTCAAATTTTTACAACGAAGGCTCATTACAGATAACCGGAAGTAATAACGAACTTCACATTACCAACTTTGGAGCAATGTTTAATTCAGGCCCTGTAAATGTTCCAAAAATTTCAGTAACAACAAACGGAACCTTTAACAATGCTCCAAAAGCTGTAGTGACGGCCGTGGAGTGGTACCAAACAAACGGTTCTGTTTTGAATAACCATGGCGAGGTTGCTGCGACAACTAAATTCAGCAACTCGGGTGGAGGTACTGTAAATAACTTTTGCCTTATAACAGCCAATGTTACCGATTTTCAGCAGATGACAGCAAATCTTGAACCCGGGTCACTTTGGAACAGTCAGTCTTTTGCCGTAAATAACAGCACCATAAATATGGTTGGAGGCAGTATGTTTCTTACAGCCAGGATTACAGACATTTATGGGTTCAATGTAATCTCATCTTCAGCATCATACTCTCTGTTTAAAAGCACTGGAAGTGTTCCTGCATTTACCTGGGCAGCAACAAGTTTTCGCGGTAATATTGAATTTGTATATACCGGACTTACGGCAGCCAATCGCTCATCATATGAATCATCTTTATCAAATGGTGCAATTCTTGGAAGCGTACAGACAAAAAACATAAAGGGAACATCCTGCAACGGGTCTCTGGGTCAAATTGAAGAGGATAACGACCCTGGAACTACGCCGACATTCGCAAGCTATTTTCCATCACAGAGTGGTTGGGCAACCTATGCATTTGAAGATCAATGGCCTTTAAAGGGGGACTATGACTTGAACGACCTTGTTGTACGTTTCAGACTAACAACATTACACAACAGTTCAAACCAGGTTGTTGAGTTATTGTTTGACTACAGCGTTCTTGCAGTTGGTGCCACCAAGAGCATATCTGCTGCATTTCAGCTGGACAATATTTTAGCTTCGGCTGTTAGCTCGGTTACCGGGCAGATTGCCGGAGGGAGCACTCCTTTCGGAATCTCACCTAATGGAACAGAAACAGGGGCATCAAAGGCAATAATCCCTGTGTTCAACAATGCCAAAAACATTGTGCCTTTCAGTGGTTACTTAAATACAGTTAAAGGTGAATATACGCCTACCCCTTACAATCAGGTAAGAGTTATATTCTCTGCCCCTGTAAATCAATCTTTAATCTCAATGTCATCATTTAACTTCTTTATCTCTGTTGATAGCAGAGGCCTTGAAATACACCTTCCCGGTTATTCTGCAACTCAAAAATTCAACAGCTCTTTAGGCGGAAGCAATCTTCACCCGTCTGATATGTTCAAATATAGTGACGGTATGATGTGGGCACTTATGTTTCCTGCCGACTTCAGTTATTCTGCAGAAGGCAACTCAATAGCAAAAGCATATAAGCATTTTGCTGCATGGGCTGTTTCCGGTGGAGTTGAATATCCTGACTGGTATATGGACAAAACGGGATACCGAGATAATGAGTTGATATACTAACCGTTTTTTAGAATATCACTTACAGATTTTTTTATAGCCTCGGAGGCATTTGACCAGGTATAGAAGCTTTTCATATTATCCAGCTCTGCACTATTTGGGGTCCAGCCTGAATCAATTTCCTTTATAACATTAGCAAATGACCCCTTTTCAGAATTGTAGAAAAGGCAGGTTCCAGGGAAAGCATGCTGTCTGAAAAACGGAAGATCGGTGGCGATTACGGGTTTTTTAAACGTTACAGAGAGGAAGAAGGCCCCCGATGTTGTGATTCTTTTATAGGGCAGAGCAAAAAAATCTGAAATAGAGATAAGGTCGGCCATTTCACTGTTACTTCTGTAGCCTTCTACACATTTAATGTTCTCTTTATTAAAAGTTTTGGCACCGCCTTTACCCATTAAAATCATGTAAATGTGTGGCGGAGCCTCTTTTATAAATAGATCAATAAATTCGGCATCTCCCTTGTAATCGCGCATATTTGCATGAAGGAATATCACCTTTGATTGCTCAGGAATACCAAGAGATTCTCTGGTAAAAGTGCCTTCGGGTGTGTAGATATCTTCGTAATGACCATGAATGGCATTTACCTCCCGTTTACCTCTCATTCCAAATAAATCATACCTCTCTTGTGAAGCATTGAGAGAATGGTTAATAATCAGATGAAAACTGTTCATAATAAACACTCTTGAGCACCTTTCAATTCTCTTAAAAACAACATTGTGTGGCAATGTATTGTGAGCAGACCACAACAATTTATATCCCAGCCTTTTAGCAAACTTCACCTTTAGGACAAATTTCAAAAATTTTAACCATGATTTGATTTGACTTGAAGAGTCCCAAAAATAGGATGGCCAGTGAAACAGTAAAACTATACTGTCTGCTCTGTTCTTCCAAAGATTTTTGAATGTAAATTCAATCTGGCGGCTAACAAAATATTTATCAACTAACGATTTATGAAATAAATCTATAGAGGGGTTCCCCTCAACACCCGGTGGGTAGGCTGAAAAATAAATATTTTTATTTTGATTAGTTTGCAAAGATTTCAGGCATTATATATTAATCAAAAATAAGAAAATATAGCTCTTTAAAAAAATGAATGATTAAATTTGAGGTGGAATTGTCTGAAAAATAAATTAATGTCCCTTAAAATTGCATATTGTATACCCTCTCTCTATAGCGTAAGCGGTATGGAGAAGACTCTTACTATAAAGGCAAACTACTTTGCCGAGGAATTCAATTATAAGATTACTATTATACTGACAGATGGAAAAGGGAGAGAACCTGCATTTTTTCTCTCTCCAAAAATTGAGGTAATAAACCTTAATCTTAATTATGACAAAATATGGAGTTATCCCTTTTATGTCAAGATATTTGCTTACGCTTTCAAACAAATATTATTCAGGAGGAGGCTTTCTGCCGCATTAAAACAAATCAAACCCCAGATTACAGTCTCTATGCTCCGCAGAGATATTAACTTTATTACAAAAATTAAAGACGGGAGCATTAAGATAGGCGAAATTCACTTCAGCAAAAGCAAATATCGGGATCTGGACTCTGCAGAAAAGAAATTTTCAATTAAAGGTATGTTTGCAAGGCTGTGGATGAGGCAACTTATTGTCAATCTGAAAAGATTACAAACTTTTGTGGTGCTTAGCTATGAGGATAAGGAAAAATGGTTTGAACTTAACAATGTTGCAGTTATATACAATCCAATCATCAACATCCCTTCTGTTCAGTCTGATTGCTCATCCAGGAACGTAATTGCAGCAGGCAGGTTTGTCAGACAAAAGGGTTACGATATGCTGCTTGAGAGTTGGGCAATTGTTGCTTCAAAACACCCTGATTGGACACTTTCAATTTACGGTAGCGGTGATAAAGGCAGCTTCCAGGAAATAATTGACAGACTTGGCATAGAGAAAAACTGTAAACTTTACGATGCCGTACTAAACCTTAACGAAAAATTTGCAGAGAGCTCTATTTTTGCCTTCAGCTCAAGATATGAAGGGTTTGGAATGGTAATTACCGAAGCGATGGCTTGCGGTATCCCACCCGTTGCTTTTGCTTGCCAATGTGGGCCAAGGGATATAATTACTCATGGTAAAGACGGACTTCTAGTTGAGCCCGAAAATATTCAAGAATTGGCAGAAAAAATATGCACTCTTATCGAAGATGACCAACTCAGAAAAAGTATGGGGCTTCAGGCAAGGGCACGTGCAGAGAGGTTTACTCTTGAAAGAGTTGCTAAAGAATGGGATGCTCTTTTTAAAGATGCGTTAAAACACTCTTAGTTTCTCTTTGATTTTTCCCAGGTTCCGTCTCCCCTTTTTCTGTTTGTCAAATAAACTATCCCTCCTAAAACATTCAGGTTCATGAAAAGAAAATAGTACGGTATGTACAGGATTTTATTTTTAATTTTTCTGTCTGCCATTATCTTACCAATAACAGCTCCCGTATAAAACAAAATCTGCAAAATCAAAAACAGAGTATAAATATTGCTCCCTCCCAACAGAACTATTGACAAATTAATTGGAAGAAGGGCAAATAAAAGAAAAGGGGTGATTGTCCATCTTAGAACTCTGTGTGATATATACTGAAAAGTAAAAATATGGTACTTGAATATATTTAAAAGAGGAGCAAGTCTTAAAACAGACTGAATACCTCCTGCAGAGATTCTTACCTTTCTTTTCTCCTCCTCCTTCATGTTTGCAGAGCCACTCTCTGTAGCATAAGCCTCTTTACAGTAATAGATTTTATACCCTCTCTCAGCAATTTTCATTGACAATATAAAGTCATCAAGAAGAGTGTCCGGCGGAACCGGTTCAAATAACTCAGTTCTGATAGCAAAAAGCTCTCCTGCTGCACCTACGGCAGAGTATAGCCTGGAGTCAAGCGATTTGAGCATCGATTCATACTTCCAGTAAATACCCTCTCCGGCTGATGAGGCGCCATCTCTTTCGCCTGACTGAACCCTTTTTTCTCCGGCAACACAACCTACGCCAGGGTCTAAAAATGCGTTTACAATTTCACGTACAGACTCTTTGTTAAGCATTGTATTGGCATCGGTAAAAATTACAATTGAAGTATCTAATAGAGGTACAGCCCTGTTTATTGCGGCACTTTTACCCGATCTTTTACTTTCATACAATACAGTAACATTTTCATATTTAGAAAGAAGATTGTTAGTATTGTCGTTTGAACCGTCTGTTACCCACACGATTTTTAATTTCTCCCAGGGATAGTCAATTTCATAAGTGTTAATCATCTTTGAATCAACAATCTCCTCTTCGTTATATGCAGCAATAAGCAGCGTAACATCCGGGTCATGCGCTGTTTGAACTGCCTTAACTTTCCCTCCAAAAAGCTCTTTAATCTTTACCAGTAGAATTAATACAATACCATAACCTGCATAGGTATAAAACACTATCGAAAGCGCAATCCAGAATATTGTGGTCAGAGTAATCATTTCTTCTCAAATAAATTATCAATTACTATTTGCATTTGCTTCTCCCACGAAAGGGTATTTTCAATGGAAGCTCTTATTGCTTGCGGAGGCGTTTTAAGGTTTTTTTTGAAGTCGAGTATGCCCTGAATGTTAATAGGACTTTCATCTGCAGGAGCTTTTAGAACATATGGCATCAAATCAAAATCATCGTCTGTTTCTGAGTAAATAAACGGAATACCTCTTGCCGCATACTCTCTGTTCTTAAGTGTTTTAATCTTTGTGATTCCGGATCTGTGTCTTGCAAGACTTGCCACTCCAAAATCTGATTGGCTTAAAAGAGTATCCAGCTCCTCGCCATGCCTGTATCCGAGAAAAGCAACATGCTTATCAAGACCAAGTTCATTTACAAGGGCTTTAAGTGCGTTAACATCTTTAGGTTCTCCGTCTCCGATGATGTTGAAAATTATGTTTTGTTTACCTCCGTCTTTGTAATAATTATACAGCCCTCGTATCAATCTGTCAAATCCGTGCCAGTGGTGAATTTCAGCAACGCCGGTAAGGATAAACTCTGCTGTTGGTTTTTTCTCCTTAATAAGTTTAATACTATTAAAATCTATTCCGTTTGAGATATTAATGCTCTTTATGCCATGTATGTAAGGAATGTCGGTGAAGGTTACTGCTCTGTTGACATATCTTTTTAGCTCTCCTCTGAATATTCTGTTAAGGAAAAAAATTGGTCTGTATTTTATTGGGGCGCCGCTTATCTCCCTGTCATAGGGATATGTTGGAAATTCCATTGCAATTCTTACTCCTGCTTTTTTGAGCCTTTTCAACATTTTAAGCAAAGAAGGGTTTGTATTGTAAAAACTTCTGATGTAGATAAAATCAAAATTATTCTCTAAAACATAATTCGTCAAAGCATTAAAATTAAGCCACTTGAGAAATTTTGCCGCAATACCGTTTCCAAAATCCTCTATCACTTTTCCTTCACACACTCTTCGCTGAAACCCATTTTCATCAATGTCGGTATAACACAATTCAGTATCAACGCCGCATTTACGCAAAGCATCAATTTGATATAAAATCTTCTTGCTAATACCGCTATGGGGAGCAAAATCATAAAAGTGTAAAAAAAGTGCTTTCATTTCTTATCAATAAGATTTGATGGCTGGTCATCAAGTTTCCCTTTTGTTTTAACAAAATACTTTCTAATACCTTGAACTGCCTGTATCAGTCTCACGAAAAGGGCTTTTGAAATTGAGCCATCCATTTTCAATGTAGCAGTAGATGTTATAACCCTGGCTCTCTTGCTTTTCACAAATCTTACCTTTCCGTAATTTTTGAGTTCATAGGCCATTGCTCCGTCTTCTCCTCTTCTGATATTTGTTCTGTATCCGATTTTTTTTGCTGGTTCGGCCAGGTGGGCAAATGTTAATCCCCTTACTGCTCTCTCGGGACTGTTAACAGACAACATTGATAGATGAAGATTCCTGAGAAACTCATAGCCGGCCATCTTATATCTTGGGTACTTTTTATCGGGAATAAAGCTCCAGGTTGCAAAAATGGCTGCTGTACCAGGTTTCTCTAACTCTTCTATCATAGTTTGGGCATAAGTTTCAGGATATAAGGTGTCAGCATCAACACAAAGTATGTATTTGCCTTTCGCCTCTATCAAGCCTCGGTTTCTGGCATGCCCCGGACTCTTTTTCTCTTCGTTGTAATACCTCACTCCGGCTCTTTCATAAATTTCAGCCGTTCTGTCAAGGGAG
>Ga0351929_1079_pt3 | contig 16782 bp, 13 predicted proteins | sample BONcelHT113001E9_FD_205825 | JGI IMG/M metagenome (GOLD analysis project Ga0351929, IMG submission 205825) | Enriched cells from coal bed in the Powder River Basin, Montana, United States - BONCAT cells T11 rep2 HSBNCT.T11.300.1.E9 ...
CTATTCAAGGGTCAACAACTGGGAAACCCTGATGACCAACGATGACCTCGAAGCGATCGTTCATGAAGGTCTCGCCGGCGTCTGTCTGGCCAAGACCGGTGAGGCCGACAATGTCAAGCGGCTCGACTGGAAGCTCGAAGAGCTCGAGAGGCGGCGCGGCCTGGAGGTCGGCAGCATCGCCATTCAGCTGCTGATCGAAACGGCCAAGGGCATGGTCAACGCCTATGCCTCCGCCATGGCCAGCAAGCGCGTGAACTCGTTGATTTTCGGCGCCGTGGACTACACGAAGGACATGCGGGTGAAGTTGACCTCCGAGGGGCAGGAGCAGCTCTACGGGCGTTACTATACCGCCGTGGCCGCCCGCGCCGCCGGCTGTGTCGCCATCGATTGCCCTTTCGTCGATTTCAAGAACGTCGAGGCCTTCGAGGCGAGCGTTCTCCAGGGCCGGCAGATGGGCTACGAGGGCCGGATGCTGATCCATCCGAGCCAGATCGAACCCTCCCACCGGCTCTACATGCCCTCCGCCGATGATATCGAATGGGCGACCGGCGTTGTGAAGATCTTTGAGGAAGAGGGGATTGCCAAGGGGGCCGCCGCCGTATCCTTCAAGGGAAAGATGGTGGACACCCCGGTCTATGAGAATGCCCGGCAGATTCTGGCAACCATGAAGGAAATTGCGGATATGGAGGCACTGCGCAAGAAGTAGTCTCCTGATCCAGAGCCAGAAGGCGATGGTCCCGTGCCGGGACCTGCGGATGGGTAGCGAAAGGTCATGAATGTACGTCGGCTGAGGGGAAAGCATGGTCAGCTGGTTCGCATAACGGCACGGGGTAAGACGTAACAAAAGGCGAAGCAGGGCTCCCGGGAGCCCCGCTTCGCTTTTTGTTTTTCAGCATGCACCGGTTCGAAACGGGTTGGGAGCGGTGAAAGGAGTTAGATTATGGAACGTACTGCCATGATTCAGGAGTTGGCGAAGATTGTGGGAAAGGAGGATGTCCTGGCCTCGGAGATGGAGATCCAGCTCTACGGCTATGACGCCTCGCTCAATCCGGGGAAGCCCGATTGCATCGTCATGCCCGCCACCACGGAAGAGGTTTCCCAGGTGGTCCGCTTCGCCCACGAGAACGGAATTCCCGTCATCGCCCGGGGATCGGGGACGAACCTCAGTGGCGGCAGCTCCCCGACCGAGGGTGGCATCGCCATGCTTTTCACACGGATGAACAGGATCCTCGAGATCGACGTAGACAACCAGCGCGTCGTGGTCGAGCCAGGGGCAATCACCCTGGATATCAAGAATGCAATAGCCAAATATGGCTATCTCTACCACCCGGACCCCTCCAGCGAAAAGGCGACGACGATCGGCGGCAACCTGGGAGAAAACGCCGGCGGCGCCCACTGCTTCAAGTACGGTGTGACCAGCAACCACGTCCTGGGGGCCGAGGTGGTTCTCTATGACGGCACGGTGGTCGAGGTGGGGGGAAAATCGCTCGACAACCCCGGCTTCGATCTCCCCGCCCTGCTGGTCGGTTCGGAAGGTACGCTGGGGATGGTGACGAAGCTGACCCTGCGGATGATGCCGAAGACCGAGGCGGTCAAGACAATGCTGGCCATTTACGAAACCATCGCCGACGGCGCCAATACCGTCACGGACATCGTCAAGGCAGGCATGATCCCCACGACGCTCGAGATGATGGACAACCTGACGATCAAGGCGGTCGAGGCGGCTTACCACGTGGGGCTTCCCGAGGATGCGGCTTCGATCCTGCTGATCGAGCTGGACGGCCTGGCGGACGGCATGGAGCGCCTTACCGATGAGGTGGTGGCCATCTGCAAGAAGAACAAGGTCCGCGAGGTCCGGGTGGCGAAGAACGACGCCGAGCGGGAGAGGATCTGGGCAGGCCGGAAGGGGGCCTTCGGAGCGGTGGGGCGGCTCCGTCCCAACTACCTGGTCAACGATCCGACGGTGCCGCGGACCAAGCTGCCCGAGGCGCTGGCTAATGTGTTCGAAATCGGCAAGAAGTACAATCTGCCGATCGCGAATGTCTTCCACGCTGGCGACGGAAACCTCCACCCCCTGATCCTCTTCGATCAGCGGGATGCGGACGAACTCGATCGGGTGCACAAGGCGGCCTTCGAGATCATGGTCATGTGCGCCGAACTGGGTGGGACGATCAGCGGTGAGCACGGCATCGGCGTCGAGAAGCTCAGAGGCATGTCCTACATCTTCAGCCCCAGGGACATCGCCGAAATGCGGAAGGTGAAGCAGGCCTTTGACCCGGTGAACCTGTACAACCCCGGAAAGCTGATCCCGGCGGATGATGCGGCTTGAGCGACGAAAGGAGAAACGGGTATGTCCAATGCTGATAAATTGGCTTCCAGGCTGAGGGAGATCGTCGGCGAGGCCAATGTAACTGATGATCCGGAGAAGCTCAAAGCCCTGGCGGTGGACGGTGAGACGCCCGGGGTGATGGTTGCTCCGGCAACGATCGAAGAGACCGCACAGGTGGTCGCCTATGCCCATGCCGAGAAACTGACCGTTATCCCAAGGGGAAACGGGACCAAGATGGGCTTGGGCGGGATTCCGAAAAAGGTGGACATCCTCCTGTCCACCCGACGGATGAACCGCTACAGGGACTACGATATCGCCAACCTGACCCTGGGGGTGGAGTGCGGTTTGTCGCTGGCCGAGATCCAGGCCAAGCTGGCCGGTGAGGGAAAGGGGTATTTTGTGGCCCTGGACCCGCCGCATACCGGGTCGGCGACCGTCGGCGGCATCGTGGCGACCAACGACAGCGGTCCGAAGCGCTTCCTCTATGGGGCGGCGCGGGACATCATCCTGGGGATCAAAGCTGTTTCTCCCGATGGCAGTATCGTTTCCTGGGGCGGCAAGGCGGTCAAGAACGTTGCCGGCTACGACATGACGAAAATGATGATCGGCTCCATGGGGGCCCTGGGGATCATCTGCGAGATCAGCTTTCGCATCACCCCCCGCTTCGATGCCGATGCGACGCTGCTGATCTCCTTCGACGGCCTGAAAGCGGCGGCGGGTTATCTCCGCAAGCTGCTTCACTCGAAGTTCTATCCCGCCTCGCTGGAGCTGATGAACGCCAGGGCGGCCGCCGCCATTGCGGTTTCCGCCGGCCTGAAGGGGTCCTATGTCGCGGCGATTGCCCTCGAGGGGATCGAGGAGGCGGTGGCCCGCCAGATCGCGGAACTCTCCGAAATGGGTCGGCAGGAGGGCGGCACGGATGTGGTCACCCTCAAGGACCAGCCCCATCGGGATTTCTGGATCGCCTACCGGGATCTGGCCGACACCCTGGCCACAGCGGCGCCCAATCTGGTGATGCTCAAGTCCAACTTCATCCTTTCCAAGGTGGTGGAAATGGTGAGTGCCTGCGAGGCAGCCCTCCTGAAGGCCGGTTTGGAAGGCGCCCTGGTCTGTCGCGCCGGCAACGGCATTCTCTACGCGGCCATCCCCCTGGGAGACGATCTGGCCGGCAAGACGTCCGACCTGGTTGCTCTGGTGGCGCGGCTCACCGACGAATCGGTGAAGCAGGGCGGGAACCTCGTTGTCCAGAGGGCTCCACGGGTGATCAAGGAGAAGGTCAGCGTCTGGGGACAGAGCCGCAGCGATGCGGTCGTGGTCCGCAGCCTGAAGGAAAAACTGGATCCGTCCGGTATCCTGAACCCCGGTCGGTATGTGGCCGGCGTCTGAGGCGCTTAGGAAAGAGAGGTGTAGGCGATCTATGGAAGCCAATCAATTGCTCAGCAATCAAACGAGTGAGAATATCTACCATTGCGTCAAGTGCGGCCTCTGTCTGGCCCACTGCCCGGTCTACAAGGAGGAGCTCCTGGAGGTGGCCAGCCCCCGCGGCAAGGTTCAGCTCTCCCGCAGCCTCGCAGAGGGGAGGCTGGAATTGAGCGAGGAGGTGAAGGAGGCCTTCTTCTCCACCTGCCTGCTCTGCGGCTCCTGCGTGGCCAACTGCCCCAGCGGCGTGCAGGGGGATCATCTCTTCTCGGGCGTCCGCTGGCGGGCGAAGCAGAAATACGGCATCGACTGGAAGAAGAAGGTGATGTTCCAGGTTCTGGCCAACAAGTGGCTCATGTCCAAATCCGCCGCTCTGGGGGGCTGGGCGCGCCGCAACTTCAGCGGTCCCTGGATCGAGTCGAAGATCAAGGCCGGGGCGCTGTCGGTGGACCGGATCCCGCCCTTCAACAAGAAGGCCTTCTCCGACACGGTGCCGGAGGTGGTCTCCCCCAAGACGGGCAAGGCCCGGGCGAAGGTTCTCTATTTCCACGGCTGCGCGACGAATTACGTCTTCGGCAGCATCGGCGAGGCCGTTGTCGACGTCCTCTCCAAGATGGGCGTCGAGGTGATCATCCCCAAGGAGCAGGGGTGCTGCGGGCTGCCGATCTTTCTCTCCGGGGATCGGGAGACCTCCGTGGAGATCATCCGCGAGGCACTCAAGCTCTTCGCCCGTAAGGATGTGGACGCCGTCCTGATCGATTGTGCGACATGCGGCGCGGCCCTGAAGAACGAATACCCCCATTTGCTGAAGGACTTGAAGGAGCTGGGGGAGAAGGTGACCGACGAGGAGATCGCGGCGGCGGAGCTGCTGGCCGCCAAGACCCAGGACGTCACCGTCTTCATTGACGCCCACAAGGACTGGCTGCCGAAAATGGGCGAGAACGGCCAGAAGATCCGCGTGACCTTCCACGATCCCTGCCATCTCGTGAAGGGGCAGAAGATCAAGGCCCAGCCGCGGAACATCCTCAAATCGATTCCCGGCGTGGAATATGTGGAGATGCCCGGCGCCGACGACTGCTGCGGCGGCGGCGGCTCCTTCCAGGTGGAGCATGCCGAGATCTCGGCGAAGATCACCAAGCGGAAGATCGACAACATCAACAGCACCAAGGCACAGGTGGTGGCCACCTGCTGTCCGGGGTGCAGCGTGACGATCTCCAACCATCTGGATCCGGCGATGGGGATGAAGACCATGCATCCGGTGGAATTGCTCCGGATGGCGCTGGACGGGAAATAAGCGGTTCGTTGCGCCGCCCCACAGGGGCGGCGCAACGAACCAAGCAGATCAGGTCAAGAAAGACAGGCCATCGGACTGCGGGGGCCGCTTTTCCCCTCACCTTGATCGAGGGGGGAGCGGCCCCCCCGTCGGTTTCATGAAATCCTTCCCCAGAATACCCCGGGGCGGGGTCATTCACGTGCTTCCTTACCGGTCGGCCAACCCTCGCTCCGCCAACGCCCGACCCACCGTCACCCCTCTTTTCCGCCCACAGGTCCGGGAACGGTTCGCCTTCCCGCAGCGGCTTCGTCGGCGGGAAGACGGCATCCCCTGCCGCATCCTTGGGCCTGAACGCCGGGGTGGCGGCATTGCGGTCCAGATGGCTGCCGCCGATCATGGGTCTACGAGAATGGGTCTTGATAAGCGAACGCCGATCGGATAGGATCGGGACCTGAATCGGGGGAATCACCGGATGGTGCCGGAAGAAAAAAAAACGCGCCTGTTTTTGCACCTCAAGAAGTGGCTGGAAAAGGCGGTAATGGATTACGGGATGATCGCACCGGGCGACCGGGTCCTGGTGGGCGTCTCCGGCGGGATGGACAGCATGGCGCTGCTGGACCTGCTCGCCACGCCGATGGTCCATGTCCCGCCGTTCGAGCTGCTGGCCGTGAACATCGACTGCGGTTTCGATCCGGCCTATGGCGGCTACGCCTGCCTGGAGGCGCATTTGCGGAACGGCGGTTACGACTGCGTGCTGGAGAAGACGGATATTGGCCCGCTATCCCACAGCGGTTTCAACCGGAAGAATCCTTGTTTCCTCTGCTCGCGGCTCCGGCGCAAGCGGATCTTCGAGATCGCCGCCGAGCGGGGCTGCAACAAGATCGCCTTCGCCCACCACCGGGACGACATCATCGAGACGCTCCTGATCAACCTCTTCTACGGGCGGGAGATCAGCACCATGCTTCCGGATCAGATCATTTTCGGGGGGAAGCTGCACATCATCCGACCGCTGGCCTATATCCGGGAGGATCTGGTGAAGAAATACGCCCGGGAGAGGGGCTTCCCGGTCATCGAGAACGGTTGCCCGACGAGCCGGACGTCGCGGCGCCGCTCCGTCAAGGACTTGCTCGCCGCGATGGAAAAGGAGAACCCGGAGGTGAGGGACAACATCTGGAAGGCGCTGGGGCACGTCAAGACCGATTACCTGCCCCGGAAGATCGACTGGCCGTGACAGGAGAACGAGAGGGAGGGGGGCGCAGCCCCGAACAGGCGTTCCCGTTTCTGCGGGGCTGGAGAGGCTATGAGCGGACTTTCCGGCGGTCGTGTCACCGGCGGTCAGAGATTGAAAGCGAATCAGCAATCGGAGGGGAGGAGAAGCGGTGGCTAAGAAGGAGGCCGGGGAAAAACCCATCTGCCAGAACAAAAGGGCCCGGATCAACTATTTCATTGAAGAGACCTACGAGGCGGGGATTGCTCTGGTGGGAACGGAGGTCAAGGCCCTGCGCGACGGCCGGGCGAACCTCAAGGACAGCCACGCCGCAGTCAAGAACGAGGAGGTTTTCCTCTACGACCTTCACATCAGTCCCTACTCCCACGGCAACCGGGAAAACCACGAACCGCTGCGGATCCGCAAGCTCCTGATGCACAAGCGGGAGATCCGGCGGCTCTACGGGAAGTCCCAGGAGCGGGGCTTGGCCCTGATTCCCCTGCGGATGTATTTCCGCAACGGAAAGGTCAAGGTGGAGATCGGTGTGGGCCGGGGGAAGAAGCTCTACGACAAGCGGGAGGATATCAAGCTCAAGGAGGACCGCCGGGCCATGGACCGGGGGATGCGGGAGAAGAACCGGGAGGGCTGAGGGAAGCGTCCGAGTGTTGTCCAATCCACTGACAGGAGAGCAACTTTACGAATAGCCCTTGACTCGCCGGGTGGCAGGACCTATATTAAAGCCGCTCTTTCACAATGCTTCACACCCACATGGGGGCGTCACGGTTTCGACGGGGATGCGTGAAGCTGCATAAGCGTACCGAGGTTCCTGCAGGCCTCGTTAAACAGGCAGGACAACATAATCGCAGACAACTACGATTACGCTTTAGCCGCTTAGTCGGCTAACGTCTCCCCGGTTTCGTCCGTCGGGTCGGTTCGGAGGCGTCATACAGGCGGAATAACCGCCCTTTCAAGCCTGGGGGAAGGGGGGCGAAAAATAAACAGGATAGCGACCGAGGGATCCTGCTCCGGGAGCCCTGGGAAGCGAAATTCAAAACAGATGCTACGTACGTAGAAAGTGCAGCGGAAGGTTTCCGGACGCGGGTTCGACTCCCGCCGCCTCCACCATTAAGACAACAGCTTGCTCTCCGCCAGCAATTGCCGCTGGATTCTGAAGATCTCCTTCCCCAGGAGATGTTCGACCATGCCCCCTTCATGGAGAAACTTTACGGAGGAGAGCATTAATCCCCCATAACCGCTTTGCCTTGCCGGAGACCAGATGCGAAGCAGCTCCGCCTCAAGCGTGTACTGCCTTCCATCGATCCCCAGGGTCAATGTCAGTGGCTGATTCGGAAGCAGCGAGAGCGACCGTTTAAAGCTGAACCTGGCGCCGCCGATGGAGATGTCCAGCAGGTTCAAGGTGTCGCTTCCGTACGAAAGCGTCAGGCCGCTGCCCGATGGCACGTCGAGCCGGTAGTGCAGGCGGATGTCGAACTTCTTGAGCACCCCTGTCTGGTGAATCACGATGGCGGGGACCTGCTCCCGGGAGGCCAGCTCGTAATCCTTGATGAAATCACTGATTACCGCGGAGAAGCCGAGCCGGGTGGTTCGCCCGTCCCGCCTGGTCAGATAGGTGACCACGATCTCCTTCTTCAGGCCCGATGGCAGGACGGGGGGGGTGGCCTGGGAGACGATCATCTGCTTTTCCAGGACGTCATACACCAGGGAGCGCATGATGCGGATACTGTCCTTGACGTAATCGGCAAAATAGACAAACTCAATGCCAGCGCCCGGCCGGATCTCCTCACTCATGCTGGATGCTCCTGATCGTATCGACAAACCCTCGCATGCTACCGATACGGGGGTAGCACTCTTTTTGCGGATGGCAAAGAGAAAAATCTGTAAATGAGGGTTGAAAAGGGTTTTTTTTTGTGATAGTAACCGTCGTCATCCGAGGCACCTGGGAAGGCACATCAGGCTTTTCCGGGAGCGGCGGGTCATCCTGCTGGGGGATCGTTCAATGGTAGGACAACGGACTCTGACTCCGTGAATCGTGGTTCGAATCCACGTCTCCCAGCCATAAAATAAGGGCTTCCCGAGGGAAGCCCTTTTCTTTGATCTCTACAAGTCTCTACATACGAGCATGATCACCTAACGATCCGGGCGTGGTCCCGGAGGGAAACAATAGCCATTGCCATAATCGAGGCCACCCCGGTCAGCGTGACCGTCCAGCCGGTGATGTCATAGACGGCGCCGGCCTAGTCCTTGAAGGTCACGTTGAAGACCTCCGTGTCGCCACGGGTGACCGTTAGATCGACGATTTCTGCCATGATGCCTCCTTCACTTCACAACAAAACTGATTGTAGGAGTCGGCGGGGATGATCCCGAAATTCCATACATTCCATAGCTCGTGTCAAACGGCAGGTCATACGGCACCCATACCCCTTCAGCATTTTCGCACAGGAACGGGAGCATTCTGTCACATGACTCTTAATCAGTAGGTTGTCGGTTCGATCCCTACAGAGCACACCAATAAAAACAAGGAGTTGCGATTGGTTTCGCAGCCTCTTTTTTAGGCGTTTTGGACACCTTTTTCGTGGCGTGCTTGATTTGCTTATAACAAGACGAAATGTAGTCAGTTACTATACTTTTACGCCGGATATTATTTTAAACCTTTAGCTTCCTGAAGTTGATTAATGATGGAAATAAGTGTTACTACTTGATTGCAAATGGGAATGATGGTAAAAGTTCCATAAAAATTGAAAACACAGTTGAATAATCTATCCCGTATGAAAATACTGGAGGTGAATATGGAGTGGCTTACAAAACCCCGTTTCTCATGAAAAGAGACCGGGTTTTTTATTCCATGTATGAGTATCAGTTGTGCAATGTTAAATGGGTAAGAATAAAGGAGCAAATATTTCACGGCGTGTCATACGGGGAAATTACCTCGTTTGCGATATTAGCACGGATCCATATAACACTGTTGGCTAAATGCATGATCTGTGCGAATGCGGGAGTCATGTTATGGCAAGCAGATCCAACCTCTCAGTCGTTTACAACTCGGGGATCAACGTCTGGGATCCGTCACACTTAAGCACGTTGACTATCTTTTATGACCAGGTGTTGCTTCCGGCGACTTCAGAGCAATTCGGTGGCGACTTCGTTTTGTTCCTCCGCAACAAGAAGAGAAAGAAGAGGGGGTACCAATTCGAACACATCGTCCCGCCGATACCGTTCATCGAGCACATCGATCACGAAGGCCGACGTACAACTTATGATTTTATAATCGAATGGGAAGAGACGCACAAGCTCCTGTTCCAAGAGAAGGTGCTAGCCCGACTTCCACCGCCGACCACTTCAAAGGGGGCCGAAGTAGATTGGTTCAACAACACGTCAATCAACAAGCTTGCTGATTTGCTACTCGACGTTCCATTCTGTTTCCGTCCAAACGATGGAGATGATGAGATGCTATTAGTCTTGAAGGATCATTTGAAGCATCTCTTGCGCACGGATGTCAAAAGCCAAGGCGTATTCCTCACTCGGCCAAACTCATCTCATATGGAACAGTATAAGGCGCTGATGGCTCATTCTGTGTTCCGCTTCCTGCTCCCAAGATTACAGGAATTGCATCCTGAGCAGATCTTGGAAGTCAGGAACCTTGTCAAGGACACTCGGGAAGGCTTTTCGATGCATCTGCAATCGTTGTCCGGGGAGGTGGAAAAGCGAATTAAGGGCGGGGAGTCGTTGAAGGAGATTAGTGCCTATGCTGAGGGCATTGCTGAAACACAACTTATCCCCGCTTTTTCAGAGTATCGAAGGCAATTAGCTGCCAAGCGTGCTGGCTTTTGGGGAAAGGTCCTGGATCCTCTTGGCAAGATCGAGCAGATCGATGCCACACCCTGTACACCCAAGTTTTGGGGAGAGCTATTAAGAGCCCTGGGGTTTACTCTCCTCACTGGTGTCGGAGAACAGCAAGATCGTTTTTCGAATATAACGCAGGCCTTCCAGTTCATGAAGACTATTGATGGTATCGCATAATCAGAGCATGCAGCCGACACACCACAAGCCGCGCGCGGCTGATGCGTTGTCATTACTTTGTTTCGATCCGTAATTCTCAGTTATAATGAAGCAGTACGGTTGAGTAGTTGTAGGTGAATTTATTGCGGAGAAAGAATCCGTCCATGCTTATGAAGAACCGAACAGCCGTCCTTGTAACCCTTGCCTTCGTTTTCATCCAAACAGTCGCCTTTGCTGGCCCTGTTGAGGACTGTAAGGAATACTCCAGGCTGGGCATACCCGGCAAACAAGGGGAACTGCTTTGCCGGAAGGGGTTCCTGCTGGCTCACAGTGCAGAACACAAAACCCCATTATGGGTCATTGAGTACCTCACTGCCGACAAAGTCAACGGCAACCTTCCCAGATACGATAAATTCCAACCAGACCCGGATTTACAAGAAGGAGCAAGGGCCGAACTCTCTGATTACAGGAGTAGCGGTTATGACCGGGGACACATGGCTCCATCTGCCGACATGAAGTGGGATCAGCAGGCGATGGTTGAGTGCTTTTATCTCTCAAACATGGTTCCCCAGGTTGGCAAGGGTATGAATCAGGGGATATGGAAAGACCTTGAAGAGTATGTCCGCAAGTGGGCAATGGACCGAGGGGCGCTTTTCATCTTCACTGGGCCGATTTACGAGGGAGGGATAAAGAAGTCCATCGGTAAGAACAAGGTTGCAGTGCCGTCGCACGTCTACAAAATCGCCTATGACCCATACAAAGCAGAGGCCATCGCCTTTATCATGCCCAACGAAAAACTCGATACGGCGGACATGCCGAGGTACATCGTGACAATAAGGGATGTTGAACTAATGACCGGACTGGATTTCCTGTCAAACATGGATGTACAGGTCCAAGAGGTGATCGAAAACAAAAAGGCGCAAGGGCTTTGGTGAGATAAACATGGGGAATTCATGATGACGCCCATAGAATCAATCTATGAAATAAGGGGGGCAGTCCTTGATCTCCAAAAATATTTACATTCCAAGGATGCCGTGGTTTCCAGGCGGGCACAAATCAGATACGAGCAATGGGTTGATAGATTCTTCAGAGAAAATGACAGCTTCTTAGCGCCCCAGCAGCGCTATTCGTGTTTGCATAATCTCGACTATTTCATGAGTCTCATTGATTCGGCAAAAGAGTATTACGAGACTGACTTATAAAACGATCCTGGTCCTGGAAAGCATCGCAAACGAACGGCGTGATATACTCAATAAATGCTTTAAATGAGCACAGGCGAGACATCTCCGCCAAAGGTAACATTAAATATTAAAGGCTTCACAAGACGCGTGATGGCTTAGGTTAACCCTCATTTATACTTTGGCTGTCCACGCGGCTTGTTGTTACGACAGATACGGCTGGGCGGCGAACAGCAGGGACCCGCTGCCGACCGCCGCTGTCGGTTCCACGGTCCAGCCATAATAGATGTCTTCTCCGACCGCCGCGATCCCGTCGACGGTAATCCCCCGGACGTTCAGCTCCACGTCGCACCATACCTCGACGCCATTGACGTTGGGCTGCAATGGTTCGGCAAAAGTATGGCCTTCCGGGGTTATTACTATGCCAATGTTATAGGTCTCCCAGGTGTTCCAAGGAACAAACGGGTGCTCGGCCACGTAGCCATCACTGTAGGCCACCCGGATCTCGCCGTCCGTCGATACCTTGTCCGGGCCATCGAAGTATGTCTGAGCCCCCGGCGGCAGGCTGCCCACACCATGGAGCTGGAATCCGGTGACCGGCCGGGGGCGATAGCTGGACACCCGGAACTCCATCGACGTGAACACTTTTATGGACGACCTGACGGACTGTAAGTTCTTGAGAGCGACCGTGCCGAGCGTTCCGTAAACAAAACCATGCAGCAGGGCCGCGGGAACCAGATCATCCGCCGAAGGCGACTCGATAGTCGCCGCTTCGGGATCGTCTTCCTGGGCCCCGATCCGCCACAGGTGAATCATGTCGGCGTAAGCCCCCGGTTGCATGAGCACCTTGAAGCGATCGGCCGTCTTGTACTTGTGCGGGTAGTGCGTCTGATACCCATCGGTGCAGGAATAGACGGCGTAATAGCCGTCATCGTCCAATAGCAACTCGGGCAGATCGGGCAACACCCATTCGTCGGTGTCCTCATCGTAGGTCATCTGCGCCTTCGTGAAGCTGGCGGACGCCGTGAGCGTGCTGTTGTAAAGCGAGATCGTGACGGATGCCGCATTCTCCGGCGTGATCTGGCTTCCGTCCGCGAGCTTGAGGTTGAAGCGGAAACCGCCGCACCCCTTGGGATGGTCCGCGAAGCCGATCACTCGGGGGCGGCTGATGTCCTGCTCCTGGAATTCAACGATCACGCGGTCGCCCGGATCGAAGGCCCGGGCATTGCAGGTCATGTACTGGACCGGGACGCCATGGATCACGGAGCGCTCGTTGATGTCCAGGTCCTCGCGCCGGGGGCGTATCTGGCTCACGGCGGGCTCCAGCGTCACGGTGCAGGTGTCGCTCTCCGTGTCGATGTCGGAGATGACGGCGATTCGGAAGGTGGGCCGCCAGCGCTGCCAGCCGGGGGCCATGGCCAGGTTCCAGAAAGCCGCGGCGGGGTCCGCCGTCTCGGTCTTCTGGACGATCCCGTCGCGGGTGTAGTCGTAGGCCGCCCCGTCGGCGTGGCCCGGGCGGAGCTTGACGACGCCGTCGTATCCGGGCAGGCCGTCGATCTCGATGGTCCCGACGATCCCGGAGAGGTCCTCGGTCAGATCGGCGCACCAGGCGTGCAGCGTCTCGTCGTCCGGGGAGATCCCCCTGTACATCCGCTTCACCCGCAGGGAGACGAGCTGCGCATCGATGGCGCGGTACTCGCGGATCACGGCGTTTCGCTCCTGGCGCTTGGCGTAGAGCGCATCCCAGACGGGGGGCGGGTTGGCCTTCGCCAGGGCGTTGTATTCGGCATTGACCTTGATGAGCTCCTCGCTGACGATCGCCTGCCGGGCCTCCAGGGTGGCGATGGCCCGGTCGAGCCGGGCGATCAGGGCGTCGCGCCGGCTGGTGTCGAACCGGTACGCGACGCTGTAGAGGCCCTCGCCGAGGTGGGATTTGATCAGAGCCTGTCCCATTACGTTCCCGAGACCTCCATGACGGCGCCCGCATCGACGCCGACGTACATCGTGACATCCTGCGCCAGCAGGGAATCGCCGCCGATCAGCGCCGTGTCGCCGCAGCGGAAAAAGAGGTTCGGGGCCACCCGGTAGCGCTTCTTTCCGCCGTAGGTGGCATAATATTGCGGATCCGTCAGGCGGATCGTCTTGGGCGAGCCGCTGGCGGCGGCACGGGCCGAGATGCTGATGGACTGCGAATTCGGCCCCACGTCGGACCGGACGTCGTCCAGATCGCCCTCGGCGATCAGTTCGGCGATTTCATGGCCGGCCCGGTACTCCTTGACCATGTAGATCCGGAGCTTCGCCCGGCCGATCGTGCCGTCGCCCAGGTCGTAGGGCAGGGCCCGGGCCGCGATCTCCCCGGCCAGCTCCACGCCGGGGATCACGGCCGACAGGTAGCTGCCCCAGTAGGCGATGCCGGCCTCCTCGCGGTCCCAGGTGTGCCGGAGCTGGAAGGAGCCCATGGGCAGCGCCAGGGCCGGAAGCGTGCTGCCGGGGATCCAGAGGCCGCCGGCCAGGGCCCCCCGGAAGGGCACCAGGGTGCAACGCCAGCGGACGATATAGTCCCGGTCCACGAAGGAGGCGATTCCGCCGACGGACAGCGCCGCCGCCACGGACAGGGGAGCCCCCGGCCAGACGACACCCCAGGAGGCCCGCAAGACGGACTCCACGGTCAGGGGATCGGCCGTGATGCGGATGATCACCGGGGGGAAGATGGGGGTGCAGGCAATCCCGGGCGTCACTATCAGCGCCGGGGGGACCAGGATCAGTCGCCAGGCCGCGGCGAGGGCCGCCTGGGCCGTCAGGGGCGCAGCCGCGACGAAGCGCCCCTGGAAGGTCCCCCCCAGGGCAAGGCCCGGGATCGCGGCCAGCGGGGGAACCGGGCGGCCGATCACGGGGCGGCCGGAGAGAGCGGCGGTTATCTGGAGCGGTGCGGCGACGATCTCGATCGGCGCCTCCTCCTCATGCCAGCCAGCATTGAACCCCGAGGGGACGGAGTAAGCGAAGGACGATGCGCCGAAATTGGCGGTTGCGCTTTCTGCGCTTTGATATGTTGCTCCATATGGGTACAACGTTCCTGTGAGCCCTGATACAGAAGGATTAGCCCCAGTTGCCGGATTGCCGGAATTATACCAGGTTCCATTTTTCCCAAACCAGAATTTGCCAGCATCAGCATCCCAAGCGATTATTATTATATCGCCATTAGCAAAGGAGATTCCCGTACCAGCTCCGCTACCGTTGTAATTAAGTGTACCGCTATAAACAGATACGCTGCCATCACCAGCAGTTCCTCCTGCGGCCTTATCTAGCGATAAAGCTGCGGTCGCCAGGCCAGCATATGGACCAATGTTCTTCGAATTAACTGTAACCTCAAAATAATGTTTCCCACTGCTTTGAGGCACATCCCCTCTTACTCCGCGATTCGCACCCGTTCCCGATCCACGAGTGAAGGTTAAGTCGCTACCAGACAGAGTTATATCCGCGTGCTTGTCCGCCGGGTTCCAGGTGGCGTAGGTCTTGCCCATCGCTTACGACTCCCCTCAGGCGTTCCGGATCTCGATGTCCTGGAGCTGGAAGGATGACTCGTCCGGGATCGTCACCTCCTGGCCGAGATCGATGCAGCCGACCACGGTGGGCGAGACCGCCGGGCTTGCGCTGCCGGTGCTCTCGTCGTAGACGATGGCCGCGCCGAAGGGGCCGATGTCGCCCTCCGCGGCGGTCCAGGTGACGTCGTCGAAGACCCGCGCCGCCCGGTCGTTGACGTCGTCCTGCGCCCAGGTCCCGCCGGAGAGCGCCTTGTTCTGCTGCGTGTAGCCGTGCTCCGTGGGCAGCTCCGGCGAGGGGCTGGCGATCACGTCGGCCAGGGTGCCGTGGGCGGCCGGGTCGAAGACGAAGGCGTCGTCGACCAGAATGATCTTGAACGTGTCGTTGGCGACATCGACGAGCTTCGCCCCGAGCTGGGTTTTCCAAAGGTTCGATACAGTGCTGACGACCGGCATTTCACACCTCCTAAGCTGATAGCTTGTGTTTGACCATGACCTCGATATGGATGACCCCGGAGGCCTCCCGGATCCGCTTCAGGGCGGCCAGGTAGCAGCCGTCGGCGACGCTGACCGTCACGAGCGAGGCCGTCTGGAAGAAGCTCCAGAGGGCGTTCCAGAGCGTCTCTTCCGACGGCACCCGGAAGGCCATGTCCCGGTCGCCGTCGGCATACCCTCCGTCGGTGATGACCACGCCGCCGTCGAGGGTCTTCTGGCGGTTCACACGGCGGTCCGCCCGCCGAATGTCGTCGGGGAGGGCCGTCAGGACAAAGGCCCCCTCGGGCATCCACAATTCCGACGCGATTCCGATCATTCTCATGACTTCCACCCCAGCAGGAATTCAGCCTGGTTCTGCGACGCCCGGATCTGGACGGCTTCGAGGACCTCCCAGAGGATCATCTCCAGGTGCGGCTTGAGGCCGTCGGCCGAGACCCGGATCTCCGCGCCGCCGTCTTCCATCGCCTTGATCCGCAGCTCGTTGAGCAGAATCTGCTGCTCCGTGAGCTTTTGGCTCTGTTTCATCGCCTCGGCGCGGTGCTTGGCCTCCTCGCGCATCATGTTCTCGATCATGCTGCTCTGGGCCCAGCTCAGGTTCTCGTCGCCCAGGCCCTTCATCATGTCGGTCAGCGTCGTGCCGGTGCTGGCGACGCGGGCGTCCAGGTTCGAGAAGGCCGCCGCCAGGGCCTTCACCCCCGCCTCGACCTCGGCGATCCGGATCTTGGCGCTCCATTCGATGGTCTTCTGGACGATGGCGCTCTGCTCCTTGAGCCTGGCCAGGGCCTCCTGGTCCACCTTGGGCTTGACTTCGATCTTCTTTTCCGGTGGGAGGACCTCGGCCACCTTTGTGGCCGCCGCGCGTGCGGCCTTCTCCGTGGCCGGCTCGTCCAGGCGGGGCACGATCTTGGGCTCGACGGTGGTCTCGCCGATATCCTTGAGGCGGTCGCGGAGCTTCTCCGCGCCCTGGGTCCCTTTCCCGGCGCTGTCGGCCACGTCGGAAAAGCCGTCGACGACTTTTCCGAGCCCCCTCTTCATGTCCTCGAAATCGCCGCCGAGGTCCTTGATGGACCCGGAAATCTGCTGGTCAAATGTCTTTGAGACGTCCTTGAGGCCGGGGATCATCCCCATGGATATGAAGTCGATGAAATCCACGAAGCCCTGGAACAGGGTAATCAACATCAGCTTGACGCCGCCGATGACCATCTGTACGACGTTGAAGAGGACCTGGGCGCTGCCGGCGACGACGTTGAAGGCGCCGGCGATGGAGACCTGGAACTCCTCGGCCGCCAGGATAACGCCCACAAAGGCCAGGCCTGCCGTCTGAA
>Ga0351929_1087_pt1 | contig 16267 bp, 19 predicted proteins | sample BONcelHT113001E9_FD_205825 | JGI IMG/M metagenome (GOLD analysis project Ga0351929, IMG submission 205825) | Enriched cells from coal bed in the Powder River Basin, Montana, United States - BONCAT cells T11 rep2 HSBNCT.T11.300.1.E9 ...
CCGCCGGGCCACACCCATCGTCCCTTTCCGAAGACCGCCCCCTTCCGCCTGTCGGAACCGCTCAGACCGTCGTCAGCCGCAGGCCGGCGATCCCGACGACGATCAGCCCGATGCTGGCGATTCTCAGCGGCGCAGCAGACTCGCCGAAGAGGATCATCCCCAGGATCGCCGCCCCCACGGCGCCGATCCCCGTCCAGACCGCATAGGCGCTCCCCAGGGGGAGGGTCCGCAGGGCCAGCGACAGAAAGTAGAGACTGATCGCCATCGCCACGGCGACGGTTACCGACGGCCAGAGGCGGGAAAAGCCGTCGGTGTATTTCAGGGCTACCGCCCAGACCGTCTCGAACAGGCCGGCAACCACCAGATAAACCCAGGCCATCGCTCCTCCTCACCATGAAATACCCCGCTTCTCCACGAGGAAGCCGGGGCGCAGTCGAGCCGCACTATAGTCCCGATCGAAAGCGCCGTCAAACCCTTATCGTTTGACATTGCCGGGATCATCGATTATAGTCACGGCGAATTTTTCACTCGGGGACAGGACCATGCAGATTCAGGATGTCTTCCACCATTACGGACAGGACCTCAAACGGGCCGAGGAGCACATGGAAATGTACCTCCGTTCGGAGGTACAGCTCATCCCGGAGATCATCCAGCACCTGATCGGCAGCGGCGGCAAGCGCTTCCGACCGCTGCTGCTCCTCGCTTCGGCCGACCTCTGCGGCTACCGCGGCGACCGCCGCTATCCGCTATCGGCGATCATCGAGTTCATCCACACGGCCAGCCTCCTCCACGACGATGTCATCGACGGCGCCGAAACCCGGCGCGGCAAGGCCTCGGCCAACCGGGTCTGGGGAAACGCGGCCAGCGTCCTGGTGGGCGACTTCCTCTACTCCAAGGCCTTCAAATTGATTGCCGAAGACGGAAATCCGGCGATCCTGAAGCTTCTTTCCACGACCACCAACACCATGTCCGAGGGCGAGGTCTTCCAGCTGATGAAGGCCGGTGACATCACCATCACCGAGAAGGACTATCTGACCATCGTTGAGAAGAAAACCTCCATCCTGATCTCGGCGGCCTGCGCCATCGGGGGCATTCTCGGCGACGCCGGGGAGAGACGGATCGAGGCCCTGACCCGTTTCGGGATACGGCTCGGCACGGCCTTCCAGATCACCGACGACACCCTCGACTACGTGGCCAAGGCGGACGAGTTCGGCAAGGCGATCGGTCAGGACCTCGGTGAGGGGAAGCTGACGCTGCCGCTGATCCGGACAATGAAGAAGTGTACGCCCGAAGAGCGGGCCTTCATCCGCCGGGGGATCGAGGAGAAGGACGACGGGGCAACCGGTGAGATCATGGCCCTGATCGACCGCTACGACGGGATCAACCACGCCCTGGCCAAGGCGACCGCCTGCATCGGCGAGGCGAAGGGATTTCTGGCCGGTTTCGACGATTCACCGGCGAAAAAGTCGCTGGTGGCGATTGCCGATTACATTATCGAACGGCGCGTCTAGTCTGATCAAAAGGCCTTTTCACGGCTCAGCGACGCCGGGACCGGCCGTCAGGGTCAGGATGTTGCGCCCCCCTTCCCGGCAGTAGCGGACATCGCCGATCAGCCGCTTCACGAAAAAGATCCCCAGCCCCCCGATTCCCCGTTCGGCAAGGTCAGCCTCCAGATCGGGGTCTTTCCGGTTCAGGGGGTCGAAGGAAACGCCGGCATCGGCGATTTCGATCCGCAACCGGCCGTCCGGCATCACGTCGCAGGTCACCCCCACCTCGCCAGGTTCCCCGGGATAGGCGTAGTTGAAGACGTTCACCAGAACCTCCTCCATGACCAGTTCGATCTCCCGGAGCCGATCGTGCCCAAAACCCGCCGCTTCGGCGTGGGAAAGAACGAAGCCCAGCAAGGGCTGCAGAGACGCCAGGGTCGCGGGAAGCCGAACCGCCGAAGCCATGGGGTTCATGTCAGGGTTGGCGGAGGGCCTCTTCCTCCGTCTCGTAAATCTTGAAGATGGACCCGAAACCGGAGATCTTGAAGACGTCCTTCACCGGTCCCTGAAGCGCCGCGAAGACCATCCGGCCGTTTTTGGCCTTCAGCTGTTTGGCCGTCGCCAGAATGGTTCGGAGCCCGGCGCTGCTGATGTACTCCAGGCCGCTGAAGTTGAGAATCAGCGTGACGCCGTCGTCCCCCAAAAGGACGGACAGATCCTTTTCGAACCCCGGCGCCGTAACGGCATCGATCCGGCCCTTGACAGCCACAACCACGGTATTGTTCTCTTTTCTCGTCACGATCTCCATTGCTTCCCCCTTTTCCACGCCAGTTCCACCGACCACCTGCGGGCGGCATTTTCCCAACGCCATCGGCAAATCGGGCACCGTCAGCCGCCGTCCGGTCTCCGCCCGGTCAATCGGCCGTTTCATCCCATATTTTCCATCCCTTGTCAAAAGCAAAAGCAACCAAATCGGCGATCCCCGGCCCGGGCGATCCTTCCCGCTCCCGGGAAGGCCCGCCGCCAGGTCACTTTTTCGTTGTCTTTTGGGCCGCGCTGTGTCACATCTGCCTAGTTTCGACCGTAACCCTTTCGGAGGCTGAGCTTGGTTCTGCGCATTCCGGCCCTCCTGTTGGCCCTCATCGCCCTGATCGTCCCACCCCTCTGGGGCGGGACCACGCGCCCCGCTGTCTTTCTCCCCCAGTGGCAGCCCCAGGCGCAGTTCGCCGGATACTACATGGCCCAGGAGAAGGGTTTCTACCAAAGACAGGGCATCGACCTGACGATCCTCCGCGGCGGCCCGGACCAGCCCCCCGCGACCCTCCTGACCCGCGGCAAGGCCCAGTTCGTCACCCTTTTCCTCTCCAATGCCATCGAACTGCGCAGCCGGGGGGTCCGGCTGGTGAACGTCGGCCAGATCGTCCAGCGGTCCGGGTTCATCCTCGTCACCCGCAAGGCCAGCGGCATCGAATCGCCCACCGACCTGGCAGGGAGAAAGGTGAGTCTCTGGCCCGGGTTCAGCCTCCAGCCCCAGGCCTTCTTCCAAAAATACGGCATCGAGGTCCAGAGCGTCCCCCAGGGGGCCACGTTGAATCTTTTTTTGCGCGGCGGCGTCGCGGCGGCCTCGGCCATGTGGTACAACGAATACCACACGCTGCTCAACGCCGGGATCGACGAGGACGAGCTGAAACCTTTCTTTTTCGATCGCCACGGCCTGAACTTCCCCGAGGACGGCCTCTACTGCCTCGAAGAGACCTTCCGCCGGGACCCGGAGCGGGCCTGCCGTTTTCTCCGCGCCTCCCTGGAGGGCTGGCGCTACGCCTTCGCCCATCCCGAGGAGACCCTCGACGTGGTGATGAAACACCTCCGGGCGGCGAACGTGGGCAGCAACCGGGTTCACCAGAAATGGATGCTCGCCCGGATGCACGATCTGATCCTGCCCCAGGGGAGCCGCACCCTGCAGGGGCACCTCCATCCCGAGGATTATCAGCGCGTCGCCGGGGAACTTAAACGCAGCGGCATGATCCCCTCCATCCCCTCCTACGGAGACTTCTATGCCCATTGCATCGGCCGTCCCTAGGGGCCGCGGCCTCGCCTTCAAGCTCTCGCTGCTGATCCTGACGGGGACGGCGATCATCTTTGCCGCCGCCTTCGGCTATAACTATCTCTACAGCCGCAACCAGCTTCTCCTGGAGGTCCAGGCCAACGCCGGCAACCTCACCCGGGCGGCAGTGGGCCGGATCGAAACGGTCCTGCACGGGGCCGAAAAGGCCCCCGCCTACCTGGCCCGGCTGCTCGGCGAAGAGCGCCACGACGAGGCGACCCTCTTTAAGCGGATCGAGGCGCTCCTGGAAACCAACCCGGAGATCTTCGGATCCACCGTGGCCTTCGAACCCTACGCCTTCGACCCGAAAAGGCGCTTCTTCGCCCCCTACCTGTCCCGGGAAGGAACCTCCCTGAAGAAGACCTTCCTGGGCGGCGAGGCCTACGACTACTTCTTCTGGGACTGGTACCAGATCCCCCGGGAACTCCAGCGGCCGATCTGGAGCGACCCCTACTTCGACGAAGGGGCGGGAAACATCATCATGTCCACCTACTCCGTCCCCTTCTTCACCCACCGGGAGGGGAAACGCGTCGTCCAGGGAATCGTCACGGCGGACATCTCGCTGGAGTGGCTGGTGCGGCTCATCTCCCGGATCACCCCCTACGAGTCGGGCTACGCCTTCATGATCACCCAGAGCGGTGTCTTCGTCAGCCACCCGGACCAGGAGCTGATCATGCGCGAGAGCCTCTTCAGCCTCGCCGAGGCCGCCGACGACGAGGAGCTGCGGCGGATTGGCCGGGCCATGATCGCCGGCGGCGAGGGGTTTGTGGCCCTCAAGGAACATTTCGCCGGCGAGAAGGCCTGGCTCTACTACGCACCCCTGCCGGCCAGCGGCTGGTCGATCGGCGTGGTCTTTCCGGAGAAGGCCCTCTTTGCGGAGATCGAGCAGCTTAACCGCACCGTGATCCTCATCGGCGCCGCCGGTTTCGCGATTCTCTTTGTCGTGATCGTCCTGATCTCCGGCACGATCACCCGTCCCCTGCGCAGTCTCGCCGGCAAGGCCGCCGAGATCGCCCGGGGCAATCTCGACGTGGAAATGACCGAGGCCAGCGGCAGCGACGAGGTCGGCGAACTCTCCCGCTCCTTCGACCACATGAAGGTCGCCCTGAAGGAATATATCGTCCACCTCGCCGAGACGACGGCCGCCAAGGAACGCTACGAGAGCGAGCTGAAGATCGCCCGAACGATCCAGATGAGCTTCCTGCCGAAGCGCTTCCCACCCTTCCCCGACAAGAGCGAGTTTGACCTCTACGCGACTCTCATCCCGGCCAAGGAGGTGGGCGGCGACCTCTACGACTTCTTCCTCCTGGACGAGACGCACCTCTTCTTCTCCATCGGCGACGTCTCCGGCAAGGGTGTCCCGGCGGCCCTCTTCATGGCCGCCTCCAAGACCTTGATGAAGGGCACGGCCGCCCCGGACCTTTCCCCGGCAGAGGTGCTGGCGCGGGTCAACCGGGAGCTGTGCCTGGAGAACGACTCGATGATGTTCGTCACCGTCTTTGCCGCCCTGCTGAACTTCCGCACCGGAGAGCTGCGCTATTCCAACGCCGGCCACAACCCGCCCCTGCTGCTGCGCGCCGGAAGCGCCCCGGAGTGGCTCCCCCTGCCGGAAGGCTTCTTCCTGGGCACCATGGAGGAGGCGACTTACCAGACACGGACCCTGGTCCTGGCGCCGGGAGACCGTCTGCTCCTCTACACCGACGGCGTAACCGAGGCGATGAACGAGGCGCAGGATTTTTACACCGAAGAGCGGCTCGAGCGGCTGGTGGGGGACATGGGAGACGCAGCGCCGGAGGCGATGGTCGGCCAGGTCCTCCAGTCCGTGCAAAGCTTCGCCGGCCACGAGCCGCAGTCCGACGACATCACCCTGCTGGCGCTCGCCTTTCGGGGCGGCGGGAAATAACCCGGGTCCGGGCGGCCGGCCCGGAAGAGAAAAGGAGAACCGAGCCATGTTGATCCAAGAGCACCTGCAGCGCTACGCCGACGTCCTGATCTGGGGACTTGAGACGGCGCGGCACGAGAGATACCGGAAGAACGACATCATCCTGATCCAGTATCACCGCGAGGCCCTGCCGCTGGCGGAGATCCTCTACGAAAAGATCGTCGCCCGGGGGATGAATCCCGTCCAGCGGATGGGGCTCACCGTGCCGATGGAGAAGGCTTTTTACAGCCGATCGGGGCCGCGCCAACTCGTTTTCCAGCCACCGGGGGAAAGGGAGCTCTGCGAGCGGATCCACGGTCGGATCTACCTCCACGCCCCCGATTCCCTGACCCACCTCAAGGCCGTCGATCCGGCCCGGATCGGCAAGGTCCTGGTGGCCCGCAAGCCGCTGCGCGACATCCTCGAGAACCGGGAAATGGCGGGGGAATACGGCTGGACGCTCTGCACGCTGCCGACAGCCGAGCTGGCCGCTCAGGCCCGCACGACGCCGGAGATCTACGGGAAGCAAATCGTCCGGGCCTGCTACCTGGACCGGGAGGATCCCGTGGCCGCCTGGCGGGAGATCCGCCGCAGCGCCGAGGCGATCAAGAAGTGGCTAAACGGCCTGAAGACCGCCTATTTCCACGTCGAATCGGCCCATTGCGACCTGAAGATCACGCCAGGGGCTCAGCGCAAATGGGCCGGCGTCTCGGGCCACAACATCCCGAGCTTCGAACTCTTCCTCTCGCCGGACTGGCGCGGCACCGAGGGAACCTTCTTCGCCAACCTGCCATCCTACCGGAGCGGCAATTACGTCGAGGGTGTCCGGCTGCGGTTCGTCAAGGGAGTTGCCGTGGAGATCCACGCCGAAACCGGCGAGGCCTTCGTCGCCCATCAGTTGCGGATGGACCGGGGCGCCGCCCGGATCGGCGAGTTCTCCCTCACGGACCGGCGTTTTTCCCGGATCGACCGCTTCATGGCCGATACCCTCTTCGACGAGAATTTCGGGGGGGAGCAGGGCAACTGCCACATCGCCGTTGGGGCCTCCTACGCCGACACCTACGCCGGCGACCCCGCCGATATAACGCCGGCCCTGAAGCGGCGACTGGGCTTCAACAACTCGGCGCTGCACTGGGATCTGGTCAACACGGAAGCCAAGACGGTGACGGCCCATCTGGTCACGGGGAAAAGGATCGTCATTTACGATGACGGTCGCTTTCACTGTTAATCCATCACAATGCCGTCCCTTGGGATCGACGGGACTGGGGCCTCTACACCACCCCCCGGGATAGGCGCGTCGAGAACACCGATCGCCCCTTGATGGGCGACTCAGGCCACGATTTGTACCTTGCTTGAGGCATACGGGCTTTCAAATACGTGTCTTCTGGGTTACTTGAAGACGGGACAGAATGAATTCCGATGGAATGCACAGAGGTTTGGGACGAAATAATTGCTTGACATACATATCACTATTGATACCATACAGGCCATGGCCAAAATCGAAGATATTCTGATACAAATGAAGAAGAATCCATCAGATGTCAGATTTTCGCACTTGAGCAAGGTCTGTATTCATTTTTTTGGCTCGGCCCGACAGAAGGACGGAAGTCATCATGTTTACAAGGCACCGTGGCAAGGAAACCCTCGGATCAACATACAAAATCATAAAGGGAAGGCTAAAGCATACCAGGTAAAGCTGGTACTACTGGCTATTGAGAAGTTGGAGGTTGAACATGCCACTGAAAAATGACCGTTATACATACCGGGTAACCTGGTCTGAAGATGATCAGGAACATGTGGGTTTATGTTCTGAATTCCCAAGCCTGAGTTGGTTGGCTGAGGATCCGGAATCAGCCCTGAAGGGTATCCGGGAGATCGTCGAAAATGTGATCAAGGACATGAAGCATACCGGCGAAGAAGTGCCTTCACCGATTGCCTGTAGGAGATACAGTGGTAAGTTCATGGTTCGCGTCCCGCCAGAAGTCCACAGAAACCTTGCCATACAAGCAGCTGAATCGGGGGTCAGCCTGAATCGGATTGCAGGAGTAAAACTGAGCCGATAGCGGCATAATAAGCAGTACATTGATGATCTTGAATCAGCTTCAAATACATTATCCGCATATTGTCTGATCGGTCCAATTCAAATGATAACGATTTGAAAGGTGCAATCTTTTGAGTCGGATTTTCCAGGGTGATGACGCCGCGGGCTCCTTCCGGTACTCAAGCGTAGAGCAATTTTTATAGATATCCAACATTTCGATCGATAATCTTTTTTGATTTCAACTGGGTTTTCGGTTTGACATGGTGCGTCATTAGTCTTACACTTATCAAGGAAGGAGAAAGACCAATGCCCACAAAAAATCCGAGAGTAAACATTGTTGTTGAGCCGCTACTGTATAGTGTTATGCATGACCTAGCAACCAGTGAGGGCATTTCCATGTCCACAATTGCCCGTGACCTTATCCGGGAGGCTATTGACTTGCGTGAAGATGTCGCCCTTGCGGCTTTTGCCGATAGACGCATGAAGTCATTCGACAGAAAAGTGGCGCTTTCGAATGAAGATGTGTGGAAATGATTCATGTCTTTACACTGCACTATCATCCCGATGTTCGCGCTGAGGATTTGCCTCTTATCGATCGCAGAACAAGAGACAGAATCCGCAAGGTTATCGAAGAACGATTGCAGACCGCACCACACGAATATGGGCAACCTTTGAGAAAGACGCTGAAAGGCTACTGGAAGCTCCGCGTGGGTGATTACCGGGTCGTCTTCAAAGTAATCGAGTCCGAGGTCTGGATTCTTGGCATTAGGCACCGGAAATCGGTTTATATGGATATAGACAAGGATGTAACTGCGTTTCCATTATGAATACCCTTGTTTCAATAACGGATGTCGTCGACGAAATGGATGTCCCAAGTGATGAGCATTCGGCATTCCTTAATCGGCATACCGGAGAACTGGTCACCTTATCCCGTGAAGAACTTTCCTTAGCAGAAGAAGATGACGACATTGTTGATTACCCTAAACGGCAGTAGGAAATGATCTTTAAAGCAAGAGAAATGATTAGCTTGCGGCTACTGTTTCTAATGGTTCCGCTATGTCTGGTCTTGCCGTCTTTTTCAGCCTGCCACAAAGCTGGGCTACAATCTGAGGCCGGTCCGCCCTTGGTCCGGGGTCTGGAGAAAAAGATTGCGACATCGGTGCCGGAACGCGTCAGTTTCGATTCCCTGGATCGCGACCCCGCGACTGGTAAGCCGGTGGTCATCCAGGCGTTGCTGTTCAAGCCCGATGGCATCGGTTCCCTGCGGTTGCCCGCCGTTGTTGCGCTGCACGGATGCGGCGGCATGTACAGTACCGTGAAATCAAAAAGGGACGCGCTGTCTATTCGCTTCCAGATGATGACTGACCTTCTTGTCTCCGAAGGTTATGCAGTACTCTTCCCAGACAGTTTTCGTTCCCGTGGCTTCGAGGAAATCTGCACCGTCGAGAACAAGAAACGCACGCTCACGCAACAGCATCGGCGGCAGGATGCGCAGGGTGCACTGGCTTGGCTGCAACGCCGCGATGATGTACTGCCGGAGCGCATCGCGCTGCTCGGATGGTCGCATGGTGCGAGTGCGGTGCTCGCCACGATCAACGCGAAACAGCCTGCCGTTGCCAACTGGCGGGATCGCGAGCCTCCCAGACCCTATTTTCGAGCCGGCGTCGCGTTTTATCCCGGCTGCAATGACTCGCTGAAGGCTCGTGGTGGTTACACACTCGCCGCACCCATCACGTTTTTCATTGGCGGCAGCGATGACTGGACGGCGCCAGGTCCCTGCGTGGATCTTGCGGCAAAGCTCTCCGCTGCGGGTGAAGCTGCAACAATCACGGTGTACCCGGATACGTATCACGGTTTTGACGGACCATCTACGCAGCCGCGACGCCGTTTAGAGGTGCCAAATGGTGTCAATCCGGGTAAGGGAGTAACCGTGGCGACCAATCCGGCAGCGCGGGATGACGCCTATGCGAAACTCAAAAAATATCTGCGCGAACATCTCGGGTCCTGAGACGCAAGTAACGCTTACATTTTCGGTGGCTGCAAGGGAGCAGTTTTCGCTGCACACAAGCTTCCTGAAAGAGAGCACCGGGCAATTTCGATAGAGATCCATCCTTACGAAAAAGGTAGAAACTGATGAAGCGAAGGGACTTTATGAAAGTGACTTTGGGGGTATCGGCAATGGTATTATGCCCGTTTGCAGGAAGAACAGGGGCATCCCAGATCCCCGTCAATGCCCGGCACCTTACGCCGGGGGCTCAGGCCAAGGTCTTTCTGGCAGGATTGAGCAAGGGAGCTCCCGAACATGTTTTAAAGCTGGCAGTCCGTAATGCGGCAGAGGCAGCAACCGACTTTTCATGGCTGTCCAAAGGTGACACTGTGTTCATCAAACCGGTCAACAATTCTGGCAATCCCTATCCGGCCACCACCAGCCCGGCAGCTATTGCCGCGATGATCGAGATCCTCAAGGAAAAGGGGGCGCGAAGGGTGATTGTGGGGGACATGTCCGGGGTCCAATACCTGCGGTTTTCACCGACATCCATTTCCGGAAGCTCTCGTGCGCTGATGACTTCTTCAGGAGTGGCCAAGGCTGTTGAGGCCTCAGGGGCCGAAATGCATTGCTTCGAAGAAAGCGGGTGGAACGCCTTTTATGAGGACTTCCCTGCGACCGGATCAAACTGGAAACACGGTCTCATGATGCCGAATATCATCAAGGATGTTCAGCACATCGTCCTTATGCCCCGCTGCTCAAGGCACATATTGACGGGGAGCTCCTTGGGCATGAAAGCCGCTGTTGGCTACTGGCGCCATGATACCCGGTTGGAATATCACAAAGATGCTGCCACTCTGCAGGAGAAGACAGCCGAGGGCAACACGGTTACGACCTTGAGGGAAAAACAGCGCCTCGTAATTTCAGCGGCAGACAAGCTACTCACCACCTATGGCCCGGACAAGGGCTATGTCTTTGAGCCGGATCATGGTCTGATAATCGCCTCTGACTCGGTGGTGGCACACGACATGGTTTCGCTGGCCTGGCTTCTGGAAAACCGAAGCATTATTCCCACTTCGGAAAGAGATGGTTTCATGGATACCAGCAATATAGTCCCAAAACTCGCCAATCACATCGTAACCAGTTGGCTGGGCGGATGGGGACCGGCTTTGACGTCTGAAACAATAACCAAAAACAAAATCAATACCATCTGGGACGATAGGATCCTCACACGCAGCTATGATCTCTTTGGGGGCGTTCCTGACATTTTACTGGAGTCCATAAACAACGCACTCCCAGAGGCCATGAAAAATCGCCTTGACAAAATGTCACATTTTGATTAACCACGCTCGCCTCGTGCAAATACAAGCCAATACCTGGCCGTTTCTATCAAAACATTCAGTTCGGTTTGAAAGGCACATTTTTTTGATCGTGATTTTTTCATGCGGAGGTGGTATCCAGAACTTCCTGAAGTTAATCGGAAGCTTCTGGCTGATCTCCGCCGCTGTGCTTGGGAATCCCTGAAGATCTTTCTCCGGGAGGCGGTTCCCGAAAATGATCCCGTTCCCGGCGCTGTCATCGCCGTCCAGACCTTCGGCAATTTTCTCGGATTCAATCCTCACACCCACATCCTCGTGACGGACGGCTGTTTCTACGGCAACAAGGGTATGTTCCGCGTTGCGCCGCCCCTGGAACTCAAAAAGCTGGAGGCCATCTTGATGGTTCGGTACTATGGCTGGTACAGCAACGTCTCACGGGGAAAACGGCAGAAGGAAAGCAGCGATGATGCCGTCCCCTGCATCCTTGAACCACGGGGGGACGTGAAGGCATTTAGAAAAAGCTGGGCAAGACTGATCCAAAAGATATACGAGGCAGATCCTCTGATCTGCCCAAAGTGTCAGGGGAAAATGCGGGTCATCGGCAGCATTGAGGACCCTTCGGTTATCCGAGCCATCCTCGAACATCTGGGCCTTTGGCTATGCCGGTCCAGGCGCCTCCCAAAATCCACGACCCGCCAAACACCGAATACGCCGCTGCGGATCTTCAAATCCAACCACACACTGACATTATCTACGGCGACCCGGAATACTCCTGGGATGATTACATCCAGGCATGACGCATCGTAAAAAGAGGCGTGCAGTTGAGGTGTGTCCGAAAAGCGCCTCCAAATGCCTTTCGGACAGGCAAGTCGCCCAGAAAGAGAGCCGATGGTGCCAGAAGGATCGCCGCCGATCCACATACACTGCCCGACCACATCAACAATCTCTGTTTTATGATGCAAAATATGCATTGACAGGCAAAAACATCACCCATATACTCCAACCCGTCAAAAGCAATACCTTATCACCTCACCTATCACCTTATCAATACCTTTATCGATGCGGCCTTTCGGGAGGTCCGCGAGGAGACGGGGCTGACGATCCGGCTTCAGGGGATCGTCAATGTGGTCTCCAACCAGTGCAAGGGCGATCATCACACCTTGGTCGTGGTCCTCTTGGCCGAGGCCATCGACGGTGAGCTGCGGGCCGGCGACGACATCACGGAGGTCCGCTGGATCGACCAGACGCAGCATCTTCAGGTCGACGATGCCTGCGAAGCGGACCGGCGGATCATCGACGACTATTTCAGCGGTCATATCCAGATGATCCCCATTGACGAGCGGTTCGAATCGACAACCGGCCAATGACCCTGAAGCGGCCGGAATGACGAATGGTGTGCCTCTAAAAACAATGGTGCGAACAATGAGATCCAGTCTTTACATCAGCAGTCCGATCAATGCCCTGTTGGAGGGGTTCTACCGGGACGACATTACGATCAAAACGCTCAAGAAGAAGGGCGATTTCGGCATCGGAACGTTCAACAACCTGGACGGCGAAATGATCGCCCTCAACGGTTCGTTCTTCCGGCTCGACCTCGACGGCAATTCCCAGCCGGTAAGCGGAGGGATGAAGACCCCCTTTGCTACGGTGTGTCATTTCCGAACGATGATGGCGGAAGAAATGGCGACACCGCTGTCCTATCCGGCGTTCGGGCAGCAGCTGAAACAGCTGCTGCCGTCGGACAATATGTTTTACGCCATTCATATGGAGGGACGGTTTCGATCGGTCGAAACGCGCTCCGTGCCCAGAACCGAGAACTACCAGCCCCTTTCGCAGGCGACGGGGCAGCAAAAAATCCGCAACTTCAAGAATGTCGCCGGTCATCTGGTCGGGTTTTACACGCCCGCCTTTGTTCCGTCGGTCAACGTACCAGGATACCACTTTCACTTTATCGACTCCGGGTTCTCCGCAGGCGGCCATTTGTTGCGTTGCGAGCCGGAACATCTGGACATCCGCCTGCAAATATTTTTCACCATGGAGCTGACCCTGCCCAAAACGCTCGATTATCTCACCGCTTCTTTTACGCGCGATGCGAGAGAAGATCTGGAAAAGGCAGAACGCTGATCCGTTATGATTCCGAACAAGACGGGGTGCGTGCGATCACCATGCGGATCATCAGCATCATCGAAGATCAGGAGATCATCGGCACCGTCCTGCAACATCTTGGGCTTTGGGACATCCGCTCACGATCTCTTGCCATGGCGCATGCGCCGCCAGCGCCGGCAGCGGCGGAGGCGGCGCTGCCTCACGACACGCCAATCTGCGGCGATCCCCAGTATCCCTGGGAGGCCTACCCGTAATCCCTGACCCAGATTGAGGGGTGCTTCGGTGAGGCGTGTCTGTTTCATCCCCAAAAATCGGGCGAGGAGGTCGTCATCGTGGAAATAGAACGGCCTTCATTCCACCCCGGTGCCCTACCCCCGGCGAAATCTTGCTTGAGGAATTTTTAAAGCCGATGGGGATTACCCAGTACCGGCTTGCCAAGGAAATTAGCGTGTCCCAACGGCGCATCGGAGAGATCATCGCGGGCAAACGGGCCGTGACCGTCGATACCGGTTTACGCCGTCCAACGGCATGGCCGAGTCCTTCGTCAAGACCTTCAAGCGGGACTATGTAAATGATGGGATTTGGCTTGTAATTTCAGGATTCAACCACTAAGATTACCGCCAACGGCTTGGCGGAAGCCCTTTCTGTAAGGGGATATGGAGATCATCATATCCGTAAAAACAGGGAGAACATCATGATTATCGCGCTTGTATCAAGAGAAGGGGCCATCCTGGATGCCTACAGGCGTTTTTTTGAATCACAAGGCATCGACCTGATACACATGAAGTCCATCTCTGACCTTTTCCAAAAGCTTTCGACCACCGTCATCAACGGCTTCGTGGTTGACATCCAGATTGCGATTCGAAACACGGAACCGGAAAAAAGATGGCTCCAGACCATGGAAGGGATTTTCCCCAACGTGAGGACCAACTGGAATCCGGAAACCGGGTTGCGAGCACTATACAGGGACAGCAGCAACTCGGAGACGGATAATCTGTCTGTGTTCCTCGAAGACTGCCAAAAATTCAAACCCCGGGCCTTGCGCAAACATGTGCGCAAGAATCTTAACTTCCACGTTCTGATCTGGCCGATTGCAGCACCCGAGGAAGCGGCAGAGCGGGCATACACGTTAAACATTTCCCCGGGCGGCCTATTTGCCTGTACCTGCTTTGCCCCCCCGGTGGACAGCCTCGTTTGGGTCAAAATACAAGATCTGGGGGAACAGCCCTTCAAGGTGCAGGTAAGACTGACACGGGCATGGGGCAGCGGCATGTATATCCCGGGATTTGGCGGCAGCTATGAGGGTCTGGATGGGGACCTCGCAAAAAGATTGAAAGCCCTCCTGTAGCAGGAACAACCCAGTTCCACCAGTGGTCCACCGGCGTTTTGCGCGGCTGCGCGCTGGACAGGGAGCGGCTTTAGGATCTATCCCGTTTTTATGCTTTATAGAGATGGGTATTCCTGTTCCAGTCAGGTACGGCAAATTGTAAACCGATCATGCATTCACAGATGGTCACGGGGAGGAAATACCTATGAATCGCTCGCTAAGGACCGTTTGCAGTATAATCGCTTTTTCTCTCACAGTCGCTTGGCCACTTGAAACGCGCGCCCAGGTTCCACCATCCTCAGAAGAGGTCTCGAAGTATACGGCCATCATGGCTGCCGCTGCCAGTGGTGCCGCCAAACGCATTGAGGCATTGGTTGCAAAAGGAGAAAAACCGGATATCAGGGATCATTATGGACGTACGCCGCTTCATGTTGCTGCCTATGGAGGGCATCATGAGGCGATGCAGGTGCTGATCCGTGCCGGCGCAAATCCAAATGCTCTGGAAAATGACCGCTACGATATTGTTACCATTGCAGCGGTAGCGAATGACATCCCCACACTAAATGTCTCCCTGGCATTGGGAGGAAGCGCGAAAAATGTCACCAGCCGCTACGATGGTACCGCTCTGATTGCGGCCGCGCACCTGGGTCACGCCGAGGTTGTAAGAATTCTCATTCGTGCCGGTGCACCACTTGATCATGTCAATAATCTCGGTTGGACAGCGGTCATTGAGTCCATTATCCTTGGAGATGGGGGACCACGACATACCGAAACGCTCAGGGCACTGGTCGGGGCAGGGGCAAATGTAAACCTGCCCGACCGAAATGGACAAACGCCTCTTGCTCTCGCGCGTTCGAGGGGATACACCGCGATGGTATCAATCCTCGAATCTTCCGGCACAGCAGCACAACGCAATAGGCAAGTCGCAACGCCTTGATCACCGCGTGCCGTGCAGCGACTCCTTGGCAAAGTACGCGGCCGCTTTTTTTAAGATGTCCCGCTCCATCTTCGCCAGGGACAACTCTCGCTTTACTTGCGCCAGTTCCCTCTCAATCTCCGTCAGCGGGCGTTGACTCTTGCCAATCTCGTCCAGATTCCCCTTCTTGGAAACTCTCCTCCAGCGCTCCAATGTCGATTTCGGTAACGATAGACGACTGGACACCTCCTGTACGGATAATCCCCCTCACGTCACCATCTTTACCGCTTCCTCTCGAAACTCTTTCGTGTATCGCCCGTTCGGTACTCTTTCCATTTCACACCTCCGTCTCGGTCTCTATACCTAAACATTGGTGCCCATATTGTTCAACCTACATCACATTTCCGTTGCTATAACCATTGAATCGTAGGTGGAGACAAGGTCGGGCATATCTCCTTTTTTCCTCCAGCACGATTTTACTGCACAGGTTGAAAGCTGCTACACAAGCGCTTCATCTTCAGTCTTTGACTTCAATAAATCATCGCCAATTCCATTATTCACTCGCTAACGTGCCTCCGTAGGTCAACGCAAGCGGTCAACTACCCACATCCTCTCCGGAGTCAGCAAAGATGCGCGTCCCCTCATCCGCTCCTTTTACAGATCGAAATCACCGGCTGCCTCGGGCTGGTAGAGAATCTTCTCGATCCGGATCCGCCGTTTCCCCGCCGGGACATCCCATTCGACAGTATCCCCCTCCCCGTACCCCAGCAAAGCAGTCCCGACGGGGGAGAGAATCGACAACTTCCCGGTATCGATGTCGGCGTCGGCGGGAAAGACCAGCGTCACTTCCATCTGGCTGTCGTCGTCCAGGTCGTGAAAGAGCAGCCGCGTATTCATCGTCACCACGTCCCGGGGGACGGCGTGCGCATCGACCACCTTCGCCTTGAGCAGCTCCGCCTCCAGGGATTTCAGATCGGTGCGGTGGCGATAGGGCGAGGCGCCGGCCGCCGTCAGCAATTCTTCCAGCTTCTGCAGATCGCTGGCGGTGATGAATATCTC
>Ga0351929_1088_pt1 | contig 16198 bp, 13 predicted proteins | sample BONcelHT113001E9_FD_205825 | JGI IMG/M metagenome (GOLD analysis project Ga0351929, IMG submission 205825) | Enriched cells from coal bed in the Powder River Basin, Montana, United States - BONCAT cells T11 rep2 HSBNCT.T11.300.1.E9 ...
CCGTGGCCTGAATCGGGCGAATGGGGTGAGACCACCGGGATGAGGAGGCGTTAATAAATCGATATTTCACTGGTTTTGCACTTGTTCTTTGCCTGATCCTTGCGGCCCGCAAGCTTCTGACCCAGTATTTCGCGGACGACACTGCCGAGGTTCTCAAGCAATGGTGGAAACTCGCCGAAGAACTCTATATAAAGTACGATGATGGCTATCTGAACACCCGGGCGGGGATCGCCCAGGCGGTCTTTTGTCCTGCCTGGTGGCTCAGGCAGGTGGATTTCGAGGCGGGGCCCACCGGCTACGAGAAACCCGCCGCGGGGAAGGGACGGCCCTGAAAACGGCAAAGGGGCCGAGTGCGCCGGTTCTGCCCAGGATCTTTCCGCCCTTCGTCAGTTTTGGGCCTGGGGGGAAGCGCGAAGAAAGAGGTGATCGATGCCTGTTGCCGAGTCCGGACCGATGATGCAAAAGGATCTGAAGGTGATGAACCACGATTGGTTCACCCTTCGCTTCAAGGGCGGCGCCGCTGTTCTGGAGCAAAGCTTTCATCAGACCTACGCGGCCAGGACGCTGCTGAACCTGCAGATCGCCCTTGTGGCGGGATTGGTGATGTATGGCGCCTTCGGGATGCTCGATCTGCTGATGATGCCGGAGCACAAGCAGATCCCCTGGCTGATCCGCTACGTCATCGTTTGTCCGGCCCTGGCCGTCGCGCTGGCCGTCACCTTTTACCCCCGCCTCCATCGCTGCATCCAGCCGATGATGTCCTTCATCTTCACCCTCGGCGGTCTGGGTATCGTGGTGATGATCGCCGTCGCTCCCGAACCGATCAACCACCTCTACTATGCCGGCCTGATCCTCGTCTTCTTCTTCGGCTACACCTTCGTCTATCTGCGGTTCCTCTGGGCCTCCCTGAGCGGCTGGATCATCGTGGTCGCCTACGAGGCCGTCGCCCTCTATACGGGCACGCCCACGACCATTCTGATCAGCAACAGCTTCTTTCTGATCTGCGCGAACATCGCCGGTATGATCGCCTGCTATAACATCGAGTATTCGAGCCGACGGAACTATGTTCTCACCCACCTGCTGGACCAGGAGCGGCGGACCATCCGGGAGGCGAACGAGCTGCTGGAGCGACGGGTGGCCGAGCGGACGGAAACCCTGGAAAGGACCAACCGGCAGCTCCTCCAGGGGATCGAGGACCGCCACCGGCTGGAGACCCAGCTCAAAAGGGCGGAAAAGATGGAGACCATCGGGAATTTGGCCGCGGGGGTCGCCCACGATCTGAACAATATCCTGGTCGGCCTGGTGGGCTACCCCGATCTGATCCTCTACCAGCTTCCCGAGGAGAGCCCGTTGCGGGAGGACATTGCCCGGGTTCGGGACACGGGCGAGCGCGCCTCGGCCATGGTTCAGGATCTGCTTACCCTCGCCCGCCGGGGCGTCACCGAAACGAAGGTGATCAACCTCAATGTCACCGTGCGGACCTACCTGACCTCGCCGGAGTTCGAACGGCTGCACAAGGATCATCCCCAGGTGGCGATCGAAAGCGACCTGGAAGCCGATTTGCTCAACATCCAGGGATCGGTGACGCAGATGGGCAAAACCCTGATGAACCTCATGACCAACGCCGCCGAAGCGACGGTGAGCGGCGGGACCGTTTCGATCAGAACGGCCAACCGCTATCTGGAGGTGGAACACCAGGGTCTGGAGAAGGTCCCCGCCGGGGAATATGTCGTTCTGACCGTCCGCGACAGCGGCATCGGAATCTCCGCCGAGGATCAGCAGAAGATCTTCGAGCCCTTCTACTCGAAGAAGCGGATGGGCCGCAGCGGCACCGGCCTGGGGATGACCGTGGTCTGGAATACGATCAAGGACCTGGGCGGGTTCGTCGATGTGACCAGTGCCGAGGGGGAGGGGACGGCGATCGATCTTTTCCTGCCCCCGACGCGGGAGGATCTGGCGGCGCCGCCGGAGCGGGTTTTCATTGACGACCTCCGGGGAACGGAACGGGTCCTCGTCGTGGACGACGTAGCCGAGCAGCGGGACATCGCCGCGGCGATTCTGGGGAAGCTCGGCTACCGGGTGACCACCGCCGGCAGCGGCGAGGAGGCCTTGGTCTGGCTGGCGCAAAGCGAGTTCGACATCGTGGTCCTGGACATGATCATGGATCCGGGGATCGACGGCTGCGAGACCTACCGGCGGATGATCGACCTGAAGCCGGGACTCAAAGCGGTCATCGTCAGCGGGTATTCCGAGTCCGACCGGGTTCGGGAAGCGCGGCGGTTGGGCGCCGGGGCCTATGTGAAAAAGCCCTATACGATGGAACGCATCGCCCTGGCCCTGAGGAACGAGCTGAAGCGGCGGACTTGATCGCATCGATGGCGGAAGAATCCCCTTGCCAGAAACGATCGCACCGGTCGCGTGGGATCGCCTTCGGAAAGGCCCCGCGGCCTTTTTAGATGTCCTTCCGCTTTCCCTCCTCCCAGAGCAGAAACGCGCAGATCAGGGTCGTTACAAGAACCGTGGCGCCGGCCAGCCCGTAGGCGGTGGCAAAGCCGAACCGGTCGATCAGGTAGCCGACCAGCGGCGTGAGCATCGCGCCTCCCTCCTGGCCGGCGAAGAAGTAGATGCCCAGGATCGTGGAACGGTTTCTGGCGGAGGTCCGCCGGACGATGTAAGCCTCCGAGGCGGACATGCGGGCGAAGACGACGAACCCCATGACCAGAAAGATTGCCGCCAGGCCCCAGCCGTAGGGGAGTTGGGTAACCAGGAAGATGGCGGGACCGGCGATCAGGCAGACCACGAGGATCACCCGGATGCTCCCCAGGCGATCGGCCAGCCAGCCGCCCAGCGGGTTGGCCCAGAGGCCCGCCGAATAGATCACCGCCAGGGAACCGGCGGCGATCTCCTTGCTCACGCCAAAGTGATCGACCATCAGCAGCGGGACGAAGGCGTAGGTGGAGATCAAAAAGGCGAAGGTGACGATCGACAGGACCAGGAAGGTCACCAGATAGCGCGTCGGTCCTGGCGGCGGTTCCTGCGTCGCCGCTTTTGGCTGTGCGCCCGCCGCGGCTTCGGCCTTTTCCCGTTCCTGGATCCGTCCCAGCTGAAAATGGAAAAAGAGTCCGAAGAGGACCATCGGGACGGCCAGGGCGATATAGGCGTTGCGCCATCCCAGGGCGTTGGCGACGGCTACGGCCAGAAGGGGGGTCACAACGTTGCTGGCGCTGCCGCCGATGTTGTGAAAGCCCAGGGCCGAGCCGAGGTTTTCCCGCCGGACCGTCGCCATGATCAGCGGCGGCGCCGAGGGGTGGTAGCCGCCGGCGAGTATCCCCATGAGGATCAGAAAGAGGAACATGAGCATATAGCTCTGAGAAAGCCCCACCAGGACACCGGCCAGGGCGACGCCGGAGATGCTGACGGTCAGAAGGATGCGCCGTTCGATCCGGTCGGCGAGCCAGCCCGCCGGAAGCTGCGAAAAGCCGTAGGCGAGGGTGAAGGCCGAGACGACAAGCCCCGACTGGGCGTAGTCGAGGTTGAACTCATTGCGGATGTAGGGCATCAGCGGCACCGTGATGGCCGTCATGACGTGGTGGCAGAAATGCCCCAGGACGAAGAGGGGGATCATGCCCCCGAAGAGGGAAGGGAATTTCAAGGGTCTGCAACCTCCAGAGGGATCGTCTTGTCCTTGCGGATCGTTCCGGCGCTGTCGGCCCCGAAGGGAGCGGTCCATCCGGGGAGGGGGGATGAGGGTTTGTCCACAGAACCCCACGGTCGCTTCGCATAGCGGAAAAGGGGGCGCGCCGTCAATCGATTTTTCCCTCCCTGCCGACCCGCCAGGAGGTGAAGACGACGGAGGCGACGACGATCAGCATTCCGGCGATGGTCCGGATGCCAGGAATCTCCGCAAGCAGCAGCGCCGCCAGGGCGATGCCGTAGATCGGTTCCAGGCCGGTGAGCATTCCCGCCGTGGAGGCCCGGATGACCCGGAGGCTGTCCACGAAGAGGGTGTGAGAGAGGGCGGTGAAGACGACGCCCAGTACCACCAGGTAGAGCCAGCGGTTGTCGGTGGCCAGATCGACGCCGGGCAGGACAAAGGGCAGCAGGACGATGGCTGTCACCAGGACCTGGCAGAACATCATGGCGCTGGCCGGGTAGCTGGCCAGGTATTTTCGGTAGAGGATGTTCCTCAGGGCGTAGAGAAATGCCGAGAGGATTCCAGCGGCGACGCCGAGGGCGACCCGGCCGGTGAAGGCACCGCCCGGGATGGCCAGATAGACCCCGGCAAAGACGATCAGGGCGAGGGCCAGGTTACGGCGGTCCACCGGTTCCCGGAAGAACCAGGGCTCCATCAGGACTGTCATGACCGGGAAGGTGAAGCCGGTGATCACCCCGATGGCGACGGTGGCCAGCTGGATCGAGGCGAAGAAGGCGATCCAGTGGCCGGCGACGATGACCCCCAGAAGGAGGATCCAGCCCAGATCGGACCGGCGGTTGAGCGCCAGGGGCGTGCCCGTGAGCTTGATGAACAGATAGAGGACCGCCGCGGCCACGACACAGCGCAGTTGGATGATCTGGACGGCCGGCAGGGTGATCAGCTTGGCAAAGAGGCCTGTTGCGCCCATGATCAGGACGGCGAGGTGAAGTTCGAGGAGATGTTTCTTCAAACCCTTATCCCACCTGGGGGGACCTTCGTGCAGCGGGCGCCCCTGGCCTCGGGATCGGCCAGGGGTGCCTGGCGATCTCAGCCCGCCTTCTCCCCGCCCGCTTCGCTCACCGTGATCCGTTCCATCCGGTCGCCCTGGCAGATCGCATCGACGATCTCTTCCCCCCGGATAACCTTGCCGAAGACGGTGTGTCGCCCGTCGAGGTGGGGTTGGGGGCAGTGGGTGATGAAGAACTGGCTGCCGTTGGTGTCCGGGCCGGCGTTGGCCATGGAGATCACCTTGGCCTCGTGCTTGAGGGGGTTTCCCCGGCACTCGTCGATAAAGGCGTATCCGGGTCCGCCCCGGCCCGTGCCCGTCGGATCGCCGCCCTGGATCATGAAGTCGCCGATCACGCGGTGGAAGACGACGCCATCGTAGAAGCCCTCCCGGGCGAGAAAGACGAAGTTGTTCACCGTCAGCGGGGCGTGTCGGGCATAGAGTTCCAGTTCGATGGCGCCCCTGGTCGTCTCCAGGGTGGCACGGTAGGTTTGCTGCGGATCGATCTGCATCTCCGGCGGTCGATCCCATCTTTTTTCGGTCATGGCCTGTCTCCTTCGCAGGGTTTGATGTTCCCCCCGCGGCCGGGAAACGGCCTGCCGGGGGACTGGATCCTCATAGCCGGATTTTCTCCCCGGGGCAAGCTTTATTGGGGACCTTCCCCCATTTCCGAGAGGATGCGGGCCTCCCGGCGGCCCTGTTCTTCATCCACTCTCAGCAGGAGTCCCCCCCCGGCCAGAAAGAGGAGGGAGATGGAGAGGATGCCCACCCGCGAGGCCATGTCGCCGCCCAGACCCAGCGAGCGCGACCAGAGGCCGGCGCCGCCGATCAGGATCGGTCCGATGATGGCGGCGAATTTGCCGATCATGTTGTAGAACCCGAAATACTCCGCCGACTTGCCGGCGGGAATGAGCCGGGCGAAAAAGGAGCGGCTCAGCGCCTGAACACCCCCCTGGACGAGACCGATGACGCCGGCCAGCAGGAAGAATTCCGTCCTGCTCTTCATGAAGAAGCCCCAGAGGGGCAGGGTGAGATAGACGGCGATGGCCAAAAGGATCGCCCGCTTGGCGCCGATCCGGCCGCCCAGGCGGCCGAAGGCGAGCGCCGCGGGGAAGCCGATGAACTGGGTCATCAGGAGGGCCAGGATCAGGTCCTGGGTCTGAAAGCCGATCGACAGGCCGTAGTCCAGAGCCATGACGATGATCGTATCCACGCCGTCGATGTAGAGCCAGTAGGCCGCCAGAAAGGTGACGATCGTTTTGTGGTGGCGGATCTCCCGGAAGGTCCGGCGGAGCTGCGCCAGGCCGCCGGCGATGACGGCGCCGATCCTTTCGCTGTCGGGGGCCGCCGGTTCGCGGACCAGGAAGATCAGCGGAAGGGAAAAGAGCACCCACCAGATCCCCACGGAGAGGAAGGAGAAGCGGACCGCGGCGGCGGTGTCGGCCAGGCCGAAGAGATGGGGTTTCAGGGTCATGGCCACGTTCAGGGCGAAGAGGAGGCCGCCGCCAAGATAGCCGAGGGAAAAACCGAGGGACGAGACGGCATCGAGGCGCTTGTCCGTCGCCACGGTGGTCAACAGGGCGTCGTAGAAGATGTTGCCGCCGGCGAAGCCGATCAACGCCAGGGTGTAAAGGGCGGCCGCCTGTGCCCAATCCCCCTGGGCGACCAGGGGGAGGGAGGCCGTTGCCGCGGCGCCGGTGAAGGCGAAGCAGATCAGAAAACCTTTCCGCGCCCGGCCCCGGTCGGCGATGGCGCCCAGGACCGGCGCGCAGAGGGCCACGGCGATGGCGGCCAGCGAATTGGCCAGGCCCAGCTTGGCCGTACTGACGACGGCGTCGGCGCCGGCGCTCCAGTATTGCTTGAAGAAGATCGGGAAAAAGGCGGCCATGACCGTCGTGGCGAAGGCGGAATTCGCCCAGTCGTACATGGCCCAGCCGAAAACGGATCTGCGATCAGGATTGTCCATCGGCGCTAAACAAAAAGGGGCATCCCGCGCCCTGTGACAGGGACGGGATGCCTCAAAGACTTGCTGGGAATTAACCCGCTATCGGGATCGATTAAAGGGGCTTGACGTTTTCTGCGGCCGGGCCTTTGGGGCCCTGGACGACGTCAAAGCTCACGCGCTGTCCCTCGGCCAGCGTCTTGAAGCCGGTGCCCTGAATCGCGCTGTGATGAACGAACACATCGCCACCCTCGTCCTTCTCGATGAACCCGAAACCCTTCTGCTCATTGAACCACTTCACTTTTCCTTCTGACATGCTTGCATCCCCCTTTGTTGTTTTCCCGACATGGATTTCATAAGCCGAATTTCCACCCCGCAGAAAGGCTGCCGGGACCGCTGAGGGCGGTCCTGGCCCATCCGTACTGGTGATGGTGGTCATCCAAGCTTATTCTGTTGGGCAAAATAGGATGACCTTTGGGGAAAGTCAAGGACTAAATTGGTGCAAATGGGGTTTGTTGCGGACCTTTTGACCCCTGCCCCGATAAAAGATCCGGGCGACGCAATGCTGCCGGCGGAAGGGTGATCAACCCGGTCGCTGGCGGACGCTCAGGACTGCCGGCATGGCGATGGCGATCATCATCGCCGCCACCGCCGCGAAGGGCCAGCGGTAGCCCCACCAGGCGGCCATCAGGCCGCCACAGAAAGGGCCCGCGGCCATTCCCAGGCAGGTTGTGGAAGCGGTCAGGCCGTAGGCCTTCCCGTAGCTGCTCGGAGGGACCAGACGACCCACCAGGGCGTTCATGGTCGGGAGAATCCCGCCGGCCGCCAGGCCGTAGAAAAAGCGCAGGAGGAGCAGCTGGGCGACACCCTGGGCAAAGCCGTGCAGGAGCATGGTCAGGGCCGTCAGGGCGATGTGGACCAGGAGGACCGGTTTGTAGCCCACCCGGTCGCTGAGATAGCCGATCCCCCCTGCGGCCACGGCGGCCGTCCCGCCGCTGACGGCGAAGAGGAGGCCCGTCGTCGCGGCGATGCCGCCCCAGGCCGTCTCGTGCATCGTCTCGATGAAGAGCGGCAGGATCGGGGCGACGAACTGGACGGTGAAGTGGAAAAGGAAAAAGAGGGTGAGCATCGCCGGAAATCCAGCGTAGGTGAGCAGGGACAAAAGCGTGGCGCTGCCGCGGAGCGTCTCCGCGGATGGGCGAACGAAGTTTTCCCGGGTCCAAAAAAGGACCAGCAGCCCTCCGATGAGCAGAATTACCCCCCCGGCCATGAAGGTGTGGCGGTAGCCGATGGCGTCGGCGAGCAGGCCGCCGATCCAGGGCCCCAGGGTCATGCCGAGAAAAACGGAGACCTGCATCAGGCCCAGGCCGTAGCCGAGGCGGCTGCCCGGGACGGTGGTGGAGACCATGGCAATGGAGGCGGAGATGGTTCCCGTCGTGGCTCCGGAGAGGAGGCGCAGGAACAGCAGCTGCCAGACATCGGTAACCAGACCCATGGAAAAGGTGATCACGGCGCCGCCGAACATGGCCCGCTCCACCATGATTTTACGGCCATAACGGTCGGAAAGCCACCCCCAGAGGGGCGAGAAGAAGGCCATGACGAGACTACCCGAGGCCATCATGACGCCTGCCCAGACGGGAACGAGGCGCTCGTCGGCAACACCCAGCTCCCGGATGTAGAAAGGGAGGAAAGGAAGGGTGAAGGCGAACCCGACCATGGAGAGGAACTGGGCGGCGAACATGACGTAGAGGGTCGGCCGCCAAGGGGACGCGTCCTCCGCCGGGAGGGTGTCTATGGGGATGCCTGTGCTCATGAGGTGCTGCTTCCCGCTGAGGTTTCCGCCTGTTCCGCCGCCGTCCATGGAGGCGGGCTTTGGTTGCGCGAACGGCATTCCTCATACCACCGATGGGGCGCCAATACAAATTCTAATTCCCCTCACCGACGGTCCGGGTTTTCCCTGCCCGGGTCGTCAGGGGCCATGATTTTCCCGATCGGCGCCGGCTCGTTCCAGCCGAGGCAGGGTCATGAACGCGGCAGTCTGCGGGGGGGCCAGGGGAGGCAAAAGGGCCTTGAGGATTTTCGGCGTTGGTTGTACGATGAACCGCGTGCGTTGTTTGGCGGCCACCGGAGGAGAAGGTATTTGATGAATATTGTGATCAAACGGGTGTTGACCGCGACGGCGCTGGTCGTGGTCTCTGTGCTCATCCTGCTGGCGACCCATACCTACGGGGTCTGGGTGATCAGCGGGATCGCTGTCGTCCTCGTGGCGTTCGGGCTGCTCCGGAAGGAGAAACCGCCGGCGGCGCAGGAGAATCCCGCCGGGGAGAAGGTGTCTCCCCTTTCCGACCCGGGGGACGATCGCCGCCAGAGGGTGTGAAGGATATTCTTTTCCAACCGATAAATACTTGCCGATAAATACCTTGACCCGGGACGATTTTCGGTGTACAAGGCACGCCATACCGGGGATGCGAGGCGGACGTCCAGGTTCTGCCGGTACCATTGAAACAGCCGTGATTTGAAGTGTGCGTGAACCGCCGGACCCTTCAGGGTTCCAGGCGGTTTTTTCGTTGTTAAACAGCAAAGCGACCTTGGCCCCGTTTCCAATCCGTCGCGGGGGAAGACGATGTCGCCATCGCAGAAGGAGGCAAAAAATGAACAGGAATCTTTATGTTGGAAATCTGTCCCAGAACGTGACCGAAGAGGATTTGCGCAACAACTTTTCCGAGGCGGGGGCGGTGAAAACGGTATCGGTCATCAAGGATAAATTCTCCGGCGTTTCCCGCGGCTTCGGTTTCGTGGAAATGGAGACCGACGAAGGCGCCCAGGAGGCGATCAAGCGCTTCAATGGCGGCGACCTCGACGGCAAGACGATCAGCGTCAACGAGGCCAAACCGAAAACGGAGTCGGGTGGCGGTGGGCCGCGCCGTGATGGCGGTGGAAACCGCGGCCCGGGCGGTCCCGGCGGCTACCGGGGCGGTGGTGGCGGACGGGGTCGGTACTAACCCCTTCCGTGTTCAGGGGGAGGCCCTCGCTTTTTTGGGGCATCGTCCCCTTTGAGCGGAAAGACTGGAAAGGCCCTTGGCGGGGCGCCGGAAGGCGGACCTGCCAGGGGCCTGCTTGTTTCTTTTCTGGCCTCGCCGTCATTCCCCTTTCAGGTTCCCGGGCTTCCCGGCGGTTCCGGCGCCATGGCCGGCTGCTCTTCCGTCTCGGCCACCAGAAGCCGCCGGGGCGTTCGTTCGACCCCCTCCAGAGTGACGATCTGGGCCTTTGTCGCCGCCCCCAGCTCCCTGAATCGCCGCGCCGAGACCAGGACGCGGCTTTCGAAGGAGCCGATCGAGTCGTTATAGGCCTTCACGGCGCTGTCGAGGTTCTTGCCCAGGCCGGACAGGTGTCCGGCCATCGTGGCGATCCGCTCGTAGAGGGTCCGGCCGAGGCGGCTGATCTCCTCGGCGTTTTCGGCCAGCCGCTCCTGCCGCCAGCCGTAGGCGACGGCCCGCAGCAGGGCGATCAGCGTCGTGGGTGTTGCCAGGATCACTTTCTGTTCCACGCCGTATTCGATCAGGGCGGGGTCCTGTTCCAGGGCGGCGCTGAAGAAGATCTCCCCCGGCAAAAACAGGACGGCGAACTCCGGCGCCGGCTCGAACTGTTCCCAGTAGGCCTTGGCCCCGAGGGCCTGGAGGTGAACGCGGATCTGGCGGGCGTGGTCCTTGAGCTTTGCCGTCCGCGCCGCCTCGTCCGGGGCCTCCAGGGCCTCAAGGTAGGCTTGGAGCGGCGCCTTGGCGTCGATGACCACGTTCTTGCCGCTCGGCAGGCGGATGATCATGTCGGGGCGGAGTCGGCCGCCGTCGGCCGACTCCTGCTGGACGAAATCGCAGTATTCGAGCATCCCGGCGAGCTCGACGACCCGCTTGAGCTGAATTTCCCCCCAGCGGCCCCGGACCGTGGGGGTTCTGAGCGCCCGGACGAGGTTGGCCGTCTCGCCTTCCAGGCGGTTCTGGGTGAGGGCCAGGGAGCGGAGCTGCTCGCTGAGCGTGGCCGCCGATTCGGTCCGCGCCTGTTCAATCTGGCGGATCCGGTGGTCCACCTGGTTGAGCGATTCCTTGAGCGGCTCAACGAGATCGACGATCGCCTTCTGGCGGGCCGTCAGATCGCTGCGGGCGCCCTCCTGGTGCTTCTCCAGCGTTTCCCGGGCCAGATCGAGGAAGGACTGGTTGTTGCAGCGCAGCGCCTCCGCCGAGAGGGCCTGAAAGGCGTGGGAGAGCTTCTGGCGGGCCTCCTCGAGCAGGGCCAGCTTTTCGTCGACGGCGCGGCATTCCTCCTGGCGCTTCGTCGTCACTTCCGACAGGCCGGTCCGGAGCCCGCCGTTTTCCTCCTGGAGCCGTTCGATCAGCGCCTCCCGAGCGGCGAGGGTTTTCTCCAGGTCGGGGATCCGGGTGTTCTTCTCCTCGGCGGCGGCGCGGCGGCCGCCCTCGCGGGTCAGTTCCGCCCGCAGAGCGTTCAATTGCCCCTCCGCCGTGGCCAGGGCCAGGCGGAGATGGTCGAGCTGCTCCTCCCGCCCCCGCAGCCTTTCGGCCAGGGCCGACCCTTCGGTCTGGGCCGAAAGGCGCGCCTGCGCTTCGGTCTCCCGAAGTCGCTGGCGGAAGAAGAAAAAGACGGCGCCGACTCCCGCCGCGAGCCCCAGAATCAGCCATCCGATTGATTCGATGCCCATTTGTCTACGCCCCTCCTGACCTGCCCGATGTCGCCGCAGCTGTCCCGGCAGTGAATGTTCAACCCGCAAGCGCCGGTGGCGCCACGTTCTTGGCACCCGCGGCCCGCAAGCTTCCGGGGTCGCTCAGCCGTATCCCAGTTCCTCGAGCCGCTCCTCGCCGATGCCGAGGAAATGGGCTACCTCGTGGACCACGGTGATCTCGATCTCCCGCTCCAGCTCTGCCGTGGTCCGGCACATCTCCTCCAGAGGCTCCTGGAAGATGTAGATGGTGTCGGGCTGGTCAGGGGGCGGTGCGAAGAAGGAGCGCTCGGCCAGCGAAGCGCCCTCGAAGAGCCCCAGCAGCGGTTCGCCGGGTCGATACCCCATCTGGCGGAGCATGTCCGGATCGGGTCGGCGGCGGACGGTCAGGACGACGTTGTCCATCCGCCGGCGGATCTCCGCCGGGATGCGCCGGTAGGCCCGCTGAACGACCCTGTCGAATTCCCTGCGTGTGAGCCTCATGCCTGCCTTGTCCCACGTCCCCTGGCGGCGTCCTGCCCGGGCGGACACCCTTGCGGCCGCGATTGTATCAGAGAACGTCCGGGATGAAAACCCGATTCGACGATTCCCCGGCCGATCACGCGCATGTTCATTTCGCCTGATCGGAAAGGATTATCTGTTCCCGTAGCATCCCCCGTTCCTGACTCTTCCGGGCAATCTGGAGCGGGACGTGCTTCGAGACTGAGGGGGCCGGGCGGCACTCGTCCCGTATCTCCCGGGCAGCCGGTTGAGTAAGAGGATTTGGGGATGGTGGTTGGGGAATTTCCGCTGACCTCGACGATTAGCTCCTGCAGTCATACCAGAGACGCTGGAGTGCCTCGGGTTCTTCCAATGGGTAGAGGTTTGGGCGAAACAGGTGCTCCATGAGAAAAAGCGCCGTCGCGATGTCGCTAAAAAATCCTAATGACCGACCGGGGCCTGCCGGCCGGCGAAGCGGGATTTCAAGCGGGCGATCCGGTCGGCGGGCCAATCGACACCGGTCACCTCGACCCAGGCGTCGATGTAATGCTCCGGCGCGTAAACATGTCCGTAGCCCCGCGGTGCGGTGGTCGCGGCAGCGATGTCCACCGCCAGCTGCAGCATCGTAACGATCGGGAACCAGCGCAGGCTTTTGGAGACGTCGGGGCCGCGCGGCTCGGCGATCCATTCCGGGGTACGAAAGAGGATCTGGGGATCGAAAAAGACGACGGGGTCGCTGGCGTATTGCAGATAGGCAATGCGCAGCGGGCCCCAGGCAGTCCCCGGGATGGGGAGCGCGTTTTGCTGGTTCGTGAAGCGGATGACCGAGCCGTCGCGGAAGCGCGGCAGCCAGGCCGGGGAACCGGGCGTCCGGTCCTGGGTGATTGTGCGCCAGGTGGGGCTCTGAAAGGGGGGGCCGCTCCAGAGAGCCCCCTGGAACGGATCGGCGACGATGTCGAACATGTCGGCCGAGAGGTCCGAATTGAGCGCGCCGAGGCGACGGCGGAAGCGGACGGGGAGGGCCGGAAGCCCGAGGTAGGACCAGAGCCAGAGGGCGCCAAGCCCGACGCCGTATCCGGCGACCAGCGAGAAACCGGAAACGAGCCCCTGCGTGAAGGGCGTCCTTGGGAGGAGGCTTGGTATGAGCGACGCCGAGAAGAAGAGCGTTCCCATCAAGATGCCGGTCATCCGGAGGGATTTGCCGGTGAGGAATCTTCCGCCAAGGGTATGCAGGTGCCCGATAAGGGTTATCATCGATTGCCGACAGTCATGCATCCCCTTATGGATAAAGGGGGAGATGAACGTGATATGGGCCTGCGGGGATGTTCCGCTAGGCCCGGACGTCGATCAGGAGGCCCTTGCGCGCCGGGGCGGCCGAAGGCTTGCCGCTGACGACCCGCCCGCCTCCGTCGTAGGTGACATGGGTGACCTCCCGGTCATCGGCGGGCAGAACGGTCAGATCTTCCTGGCGGAGGTAGATCGTCTCCCCGGGCCGCTCCGGGTGATCCCGGCCGGGGGCGGTCGGGAGCCGCCCTCCATATCCTTCGGGAATCGGCCTCACCGATGGCAGGTAAGCCTGGCATGGGTTGTTCAGGGGCTGTTTGATTTCCATCGGGCCGTCCCGCTCTCCGCGCCGTGCTCCCTCTTGCCATGGTAAAAATGGCCTGGCGGGGGAGATGCTTTTTCAGGAGGTTGATAATCTTCCACTTTTCGATTTTGAAGTATAGGGGGAAGGTGTTTTGCTGTCAAGGAATATTCTGGCATGATTTTCATTGCAACCGAACGCCCCGGAGCATATGATCGCACCGGTTTACACCACTGCCGCGTCGGGAAGCCGCGGGGGCGGCGCGATCTGACATCCCCGGCAGAAAAGGGGGACCTGCGGCGTGCCCCTTTCCGCGATGGCAGGAGGTTAACCGCCACAACCGAACTGCCAAGGAGACCGCGATGCCGCCTCGTACCCCTTTGTGCTTCCTGCTGCTTTCCCTGCTGTGCCTGACGCTCCTTCTGTCGCCCCTGAAGGGGGCCGCGCAGGGCGCCGCCTTCTGGCCCGACGACCCCTATTTCACCTACGACGCCACCCTGCGGCCCGATTTCCCCGGGCAGTGGCACCTCTTCAACGGCGCCCCGGCGCAGATCTTATTCAACGATTCCAGCGGGAACAGGACGACCATGGTCAACGCCGGCGTCGATGCGGGGCTCAAGGCCGCCTGGGCGCTGGGCTACACGGGCAAGGGGGTGATCATCGGGATCGTCGATGACGGCGTGGACGGGGAGAATCCCGACATCGATCCCAACTACCGGGCCGACCTGAGCCGAAACTTCAGCGACTACGGCCCTCTGGCGACCGCCGCCCAGGAGCCTCAGCGCGCCGCTGACAACCATGGCACCGCCGTGGCCGGCGTGGCCGCCGCCCGGGGCGGCAACGCCATCGGCGGCACAGGCGCTGCCCCCTACGCCGAGATCGCCGCCCTCAGGATCAACCTGGGCGCCGACACACCCACCGACCCCGACAGCTCGGCCCAGAACTTCCTGGACGCCTACTACTGGAAGAGCGGCGTCAACACGACCACGGGGACGATCGAGGCCAAGGCGGACATCCAGGTGAAGAACCACAGCTATGGACCAACCAGGCCCTTCCTGAGCGCGGCGGGTTCGGAGTCGCTCAAGCAGGCCCTGGAGCGGACGGCGGCCAACAACGTGATCCACGTCTTTTCGGCGGGCAACTACCGTGGCGCTGCCAACGAGGACGCCACCAAAACCTACGAGGGGAACAGCTCCGCCGTGATCGTCGTGGCCGCCCTGGGGAGCGATGGCAAGTATGCCAACTACAGCAGCTACGGCGCCAACGTCTTCGTCACCGCCCCTTCGAACCGCAGCGACTTCACGGGCTTCGGCATCACCACGACCGACCGGGCCGGCGAAGACCTGGGCTACAACCGCTATTCCGACGCCAATCCCAAAGGCGACGCCGATGATGGCTTCCCCGATACGAACTACACGAGCACCTTCGGCGGCACCTCCTCCTCGGCCCCCCTGGTGAGCGGCATCATGGCCCTGGGCGAGGAGGCCAACCCCCTGATGGACGTGCGGCTGGCCAAGCACCTCCTCGTCCGGACGAGCGACAAGGTGGATGCCGCGGACAGCCTCTGGGCAACGAACGGGGCGGGGTACCATTTCAACCCCAACTACGGCTTCGGGAACATCAACGCCGGGAAGTTCGTCGCCGAGGCGAGGAAGTCGGGCTACGTGACCCAGCAGACCTCCCATGCCACAGGCACCGTGACCGTGGGCGCGGCGATCCCCGACAACGACCCCAACGGCTTCAGCCGGACCTTCACCCTCACCGGGGCCCTGCTCGACCAGCCGCTGGAGGGGGTGGAGGTGACCCTGAACGTCACCCACGAAAAGCGGGGGGACCTGACCGCCGAACTCGCCTCCCCCTCGAGCATGACCAGCCGCCTTTTCCATTCCACCAGCGGCCTGCCCGCGGACAAGCAGGATGCGGCCTCGGTGACGAACTACGAGTGGACCTTTCTAACCAACGCCTTCTGGGGTGAGGCCGGGATCGGCCTCTGGACGCTCACCCTGTCCGACGTGGCCGCCGGCAACACGGGGACCTGGAACAGTTACAGCGCCAAGTTCCTCATGGGGCGGCTCGTTTTCAAGGAGGCCGGCAGGACGGTCCAGACGGCGGACATCCGGGCCGAGGCCCTCTTCTTGGCGGATCGGGATGTGACCTTCGAGATTCCCAAGACCCCGGGGGGGATCACCTTCGAGGTTGAGGAGGGGGTCCTCATCGAGGCGGGGGAATTGATCGTCAACGGCGACCTCACCGAGGCGGCGGGCCGCGGCGGCAGCGAGGTGGTCCTGATCGGCGGCACCCTGAGCGGCAGCGGGAACATCACTGCCTCCCGCGGCCTGCTCAACAGCGGCGGCCTCATCGCACCGGGAAACAGTATCGGCACCCTGACACTCCACGGCGACTACATCCAGGGGGCCGGGGGAAGCCTCCTCATCGAGGTGGAGTCGACGACGGTGAACGACCTGTTCGTCGTCAACGGCGCGGCGAGCCTCGACGGGACCCTCGAGACGAAGTGGACCGGCGGCGCCGCGCCCGCCCTGGGGAGCTCCTTCGCAGCCTTCCTGACGGCCACGGGCGGCGTCACCGGCCAGTTTTCCCGGCTGCTGACGAACATCACCCCGACGACGGTCTTCAAGCCCCGCTACGACCTGTCCAATCAGGTGTATCTCGTGACGGAGCGGGACTATGCGAACCTGTCCCTCTCGGCCCACCTGACGGCGAACGGGCAGGCCGTGGGTGGGATGCTGACCGGCGCGGCCGGC
>Ga0351929_1089_pt1 | contig 16152 bp, 19 predicted proteins | sample BONcelHT113001E9_FD_205825 | JGI IMG/M metagenome (GOLD analysis project Ga0351929, IMG submission 205825) | Enriched cells from coal bed in the Powder River Basin, Montana, United States - BONCAT cells T11 rep2 HSBNCT.T11.300.1.E9 ...
TGCCATTTGGGACGGGACGGTCAGGCTCCCGCTCAGCAGCGATCGGCGCTGGCGTCAGGGATCACCGGCCGCAGGTCAACTTTGAACAGCGGGTTGAAACCTCGATCGACAAGCCCGGCTGAAGCCGGCTGGAATTGGGTTCTTTCGGAACCCCCCAACCACCAGTTGGAAACTGGTGGCAGACAGGGAGTCGGCTGAAGCCGACTGATTCGGAGCCTCGTGATTTGGGTGGTACGGGGCGGCTTGCCCAAAACATCAGGCCGTCGCGCGTCAGGCACCGGATCGGAAGAGAATAGCTTGGCCGTCGAATGGCCGTCTTGCGCCGGACAATCGTGGCTTGGGTCGCGTTGATCCGGGGTGTCGTTTCCCAACGCGACCGGAGGTTTTGCTGGTGGAGGCGGGTCTTTAAGGGTGTCCGTCCTTAGCCGGCTTCAGCCGGCTCTGGTGTCTGCCACCAGCTTGAGCTGGTGGAAGTGGGGATCCTGAGCACTTCATTTTCTAGCCGGCTTCAGCCGGACTTCTTGTCATGTCTTGAGACCTGTTTTCAGACTGCATCCTCCCGCTCAGCATCGATCGGCGCTGGCGTCCGGCATCACCGGCCGCAGGTCAACCTTGAATACCGGGTTGAAACCTCGATCGACAAGCCCGGCTGAAGCCGGCTGGAATTGGGTTCTTTCTGAACCCCCCAACCACCAGTTGGAAACTGGTGGCAGACAGGGAGTCGGCTGAAGCCGACTGATTTGAAACCTTGCGATTTGGGGGGGCTGTGATCGAAGCCTTCGTTGAAAACATCCCTGGAACGTCTGCTTCCCCTGCCGCCATTGCGTGCCAACTCGACAAGCGCTACACTACAACGATTGCAAAACTGCACTCAGCCGATGAAACCTGCGTATCTTTCCCATGACCACAAGCACGCTGAGAACGAATGTGCAAATCACGGCCAGTGATGTCGAGATGCTGTTCGGCAAGTTCGTCGCATCCGCCTCGTTCTTGAATTCCAAGAGTACGGGGATTCTGTCGGTGAATGCTCAGGCTCGACGCCTGGGTTGCATCACTTACCTGGTGGGACTTGTTTCGAGTGGGCGCAAAGTGAGATCGCTGCTCATGTCGCCATCGGCGTCGGATGTTGCTGATTTGAAACGCAACCTCCAGCAGCACGGTCTCACCACGGGGTTTCTGACCACTGCACAATCGAGTTTCCGTCACTATGCCGACGCGGCGCTCAAGCTCAACCTCTTGATCCAACAAGGCGAAGCCTTCGAACTCACGCCCCGGGGGCGGTTCCTGGCCACTGCCATCAAGCCCGAGTGGCCCCGGCCGTATCCGCTCGCGCCTGAAACGAAGGTCTTTTTTCTGCAGCTGATCTTGGGATCCGATTATCTGGGAACCGCTGCGATTCTTCGCTCTTTGCTGCGGGATAGCATGACCAGCAACGACATCAAAAAGGATCACCAATCCCAGTTGGAATCGGTGCTTCAAGAAGTAACGCGGACCAGCTCGGACACTCCGCTGCAGCGTATGGCTCGGGATCGCTTGTTGTCCCTCCGCGGGTGGAAGAATCCTGCCTCGTACTGCGAACATTTGGTTTCGGCCAAGCTGAATTGGCTGGCCGACCTTGGCATCGTGAATCTGCCATCGTCGCCCGCGGTTCCGCTGTCTGTCACGGAAACGCATCGGCCTTGGCTTGCAAAGTGGAGCGCCACAGTCACTCCGAACGATGCGTACCTTCTCGCACTGCTCTTGAGCTACGCTCAAGTTGTGGTGTCGACCACCGCAGCGGCCTCCTCCGACTCCCTGCATTCCGCTCTGGAGATTGCTTTTGCGCGACTCGCTCCCGCGAGCGGCTTGGCCAAACTGCGTTTCACCGATTTCGTTCTTTTCCTCGCGTGCTTCTATCCGCAGCTCGTCACTCAATGGATCGCAAGTCGCGAGACGCTCTTCCCCGAATCTCGATTCACGCGCGGCGATGCTAGCTACACCGTGCAAGGTGCCGCGCGATCCACGCAGTCCTATGTTCTTCGCGAAGAGGTAACCCTTCGACAATGACGAATCTTATACCTCATTTCGGCAAGACTGCTTGCGTCCTTGATACTTGCAGCATCATCAATCTCGACGATATTGAACTGGCTGGCCGAGACGTCCTGTACTACATGCGGCGGTCTTTTGACGTCCACGTGTGCGATGCCATCCTGGACGAGCTCGGCCGCCACAAACAGCGTCTGCACAGCAAGGAGTCGTCCTACTGGCCTCGGTTCTTGAGTAGCCGAAAGCAAGCGGCCTTCGTGCTGAATGACGACCGCACCGCGCTCGAGTCGTTTTACTCTGCCGCACCCTCTTTTTCCGGATCGGACGATGCCGGAGAACGCGGCAACACCCGTCTTGCACTCGAACTGCTGATCACCCGACGGTTTGGACAGATCGTTTTCGTTATCCTCCGCGCCATCGGCCGTCTGACCAGATGGCCTCCAAACCGTCGGCCTCGCACGTCGCTCTGGCGACCGGCAGGATGCGGCCGCCGCCCCGGACCAGGGCCATGATACCCTGGGCGTCACCCGAACGCCCGCGACTGGCAAAACAGCCGATCGCCCGGCGGTATCCCGTGCCCCGCTCAACCCAGGGCAAAAGGAAGCCCCGCATCGCGTCATGGGAATCCGACCGGCACTCGGATTCGAGCGGCAGGTTGGCGCGAGTTGCATTGGCCGGTCGTAGGCTCATGGTGATCTTGGGTTGAACGGAAACCAGGACTTCCCCAACCGCCCATTGTCGCGGGTCGCCGGGGCGGTTGCAAGCCGGTCAGAAGGGCCATTTGGGACGGGACGATCGGACTCCCGTTCAGCAGCGATCGGCGCTGGCGTCAGGGATCACCGGCCGCAGGTCATCCTGGAACAGCGGGTTGAAACCTCGATCGACAAGCCCGGCTGAAGCCGGCTGGAATTGGGTTCTTTCGGCCCCCCCCCCAACCACCAGTTGGAAACTGGTGGCAGACCGGGAGTCGGCTGAAGCCGACTGATGGGGAGCATGTCGCTGGGTCGGGATGCGGCGATCTAGCGAAAGCGGCAGGCGGTAGCGCAGCTGGGACGGGATCGGCAGCAAATCGCTCGGCCACCGAACGGCCGTCTTGTGCCGGGCGATCTCCGGTTCCCCAATTCTCCGGGCTCTTATTCTGTCAATTGTGTACATCCTGTCTTGCTTTCCACAACAATTCACGCCGCTCGGTTTTCTCCGAAGTCGTCTGATCGGGATAATGTGGCGTCTCACGAGCCGTATAAGCCCTGGAATTGCGCGAGCATTTCCTCCTGCGTTACGTCGGCAAGTCCGAGCGACTTGAGGTCGATATTCTCCGTCGCCATGCGTGCGGCAAAGATTGCCATCTCACGTGCAATGGTCCTTGGGACCATCACCGAGTACTCCGGATCAACAATTGCCAACATTCGAAAGACATCGTTCTTGTGCTTCTTGATGTCCGTCGAATTCACGTGGCCACCGCTTCGCTTGCGCTCCGTCAAGTCAATCCACGCCTTGGCCTTGAGTGGAATCAGATGCTCGGGCCGCACGATCGAGACATCCTGTTTATCGGCGGCCATTAAGAATTGAGCCATTTTGGCCACGAGAATCGGTCAGATAGAAGGTTGCTTGAGGGGACTGGGATTGTGCAATGGGGGGAGGACAGAAGGCGGAGGTAGGGCTGCGGTTGTGGCCGGCGTTACCAGCGGTGAACGCGGGGGACTTCGAGCCCAAGCTGATGGCACAGATCTTCGACGCCGTCGTAGAAGCGGAGGCTGCGGAAGGCAGCCCAAAGATCCAGTTGATTTCCCTTGCGACGGCATGAGAAGCAGCAGTAGCGGTTGGTGCTCAGGTCCGCGGCGAACGCCTGCGGGTCGGAACTGGGACACAGCGGGCAGGGGCCACGGAGCTTGTGACCCCGACGTCGAACCGGCTGGAAGTGCAGCAGCTGCAGCACGTCCTGAAGAGAGGCCTGAGCACGAACGGCAGTGAAGTCGATTCCAGGCATCGTTGTAGTCAGCGTTTCGCTTTGGCAGCAGACGAAGAGGACCGTGGCGTTTTCGGGCCGGGCGGCGGCAGCCGCCGCGCCCGGTGGGCGCGATACGACTTGCCGTCGATCCGCAGGATGATCGCTCGGTCGAAGAGCCGGTCCAGCAACGCCATCACCATCGGCCCGTCGCTCAGGTACTGGTTCCACTCGTCGAACTCGACATTGGTAATCAGGGCGGTCGAATACTTCGTGTTTCGTCGGTCGATGACCTTGTACAGCAGGTTCAGGGCCTGAGGGCTTTGTTCCCGCTCGATCCGATCGAAACCGAAGCCATCGATGATCAACAGCTCCGGCCGGAGATAGTCGCGGACGCATTGCAGGGTCGTGCCATCGGCCAGCGAGGCCCCCAATTCGGCCAGCATCTCTTCGCTGAGGCTGTATCGGACCCGGTATCCCAAGACACACGCGCGGCGTCCGATCCCTTCCATGAGGTGCGTCTTGCCGACGCCGCTATTTCCCACCATCAGCAGGTTGTCCTTGCGGCGGATGAAGTCGCCGGTGGCCAGTTCTTCGATTTGCAGGCGGTCGATCGCAGCGGCGTTGAACGCCCAATCGAACTGCTCCAAGGTGTGCGTTCCGGGGAAGCGAGCCGTGCGAATCCGGTGTTCCACGGACCGTTCCCGCCGGCTCTGCGCCGGCGGACTGAGGAACGCTTCGAGAAGTTCCAAGTAGGACCAGGAGTTTTGCTCCGCTTGATGCAGAACGTGGTCCAGCTGCTCCCGAGAGAACGAGACCTTCAACGCCGCCAAGTGTTCCAGGATCTGCGCCGGCAGCGTCTCAGAAGGGTTCGTCGGACGGTGGGGGTGGTTCGTCGGTCGGGGTTTCATCGGGATGGGGCTCCGAAGGTAAGTTGCGGAACAGGTCACCATACTCTTTGCCGGTCCGCGGCCGGATCGGCTCCTCGCCCAGCAGCAAGCGGAGCTGACGGGTTTCTTCCTCAGCGAGCTTGTCCGAGCTCGTCTTGGGGGTCGCGGTCACGGCCAGAATCCGCTCGATGGCCGAGCGCGAGTAAGCGCCGTACCGAGCCGCCCGTTCCAACGCCGCCAGCAGGTCCCGGCGGGAGTACATTTCCAACAGGCTGAGGATCTTCTGGGCCTCATCTTTGCCGTACCGGCGACGGCGCAGCAGGCCTGCCAAGAACCTCGCGGCCCCTTCGCCCAGTTCGGCGTATCGCTGTTGCAGCGTCTCCGTTTGGCGGGCCTCGTCCGGCTTCTGCGCGTGCTCCGCAAGGCGGCTGGTTTGACCGGCGACCTCGCGGGACCAGCGCGGATGGCGGGCGATCTCCTCCACGTGCGGCCCGTAGATGATGACTTCCGCTTCGGTGACGCGCACCGGCAGCATCAGGCCCAGGTACCGGTCGGGCACCGAATAGTAGTTCTGACAATAGACGATCAGGCCCTCGCCGTTGACACAACGATAGACCACCTCCGCCGTATCGTAGGCCTGGGCCGGCAGGGGAATCAGATACGGCAGTTCCAGCTGGTGGCGGTCCCGCGGACTTTGCTTCGTCTCGCGATGAGTCCGCGCGTCGGCGACGTGTTCCAACCACCACTGCGTGACTTCGTTCAGGTGTTCCAGCGAGCTGAACGTGCGGCCGTTGAGCAAGTTCTTTTCCACGTAGTCGAACGGCCGTTCCACTTTCCCCTTCGTCTGACCCCGCCGAGGCCGGCAGGCCCACGGCCGGTAACCATAGTGTGTGGCGAACGCCAAAAACCGCGTGTTGTACACCGGCTCGTCGCCGTCGTAGCGACTCACCACCACCTTCATATTGTCGTACAAGCACGTGGCGGCCACGCCGCCCAAGTGCGTAAACGCCCGCACATGCTCGCGAACCGTGGTGGCGAAATCCTGCGACTCGACGAACCGCAGATACTGCCGCCGCGAGTACCCTAACACGTAACTGAACAGATGCACGCGGCGCGGCCCCTCCTGCGTAAACGGCAGCGTGTACGTCGAATAGTCCATCTGCGCCTGCTCGCCCGGAGCCGTCTCGAATCGCTGGACCCGTTCGCGGCCAGGCTCCGGACGCAGTTCCCGCAAGCCCCGTTTGACCGCGTTGTAACTGCCACGGAATCCCAGCTTCTGCAACTCTTCGTGCGCCCGCACCGCCGTGATGTCCGGATAGCGCTTCAAGAGCTGCGCCAGCGCCAGCTCGTACTTGTCCAGCGAACGGGCCCGACGCCGCTTGGCACGCGGCAGCTGATCCGCCGTCGTGCCCTCGCTGCGCCCTCGCTGATGCGCGGCCAGGACCTTCTCGACTTGATGCCGCGAGATCCCCAGCTGCTGCGCGATCCGCCGCCGTGAACTCCCGCTATGCCATAAACGCACAATTTCATTGATGGTGTTTTCGCTCATTTCAGCTTCATCTCCTGCACAAGATCGTCTGCCAGTTCTCCCACCACGCGGCTGTCCCGAGCCAAACGCTCGAAGCCCGGTGACAGAATTCCCGCGTCACACAGCGACAGCTCGCCACGCCCCCGATGACGCAACCAGTTCTCCATCCCCGCCAAGTAGTCCAACAAGCCAGCCAGCTTCCGCGCCACCCGGTTCCCCGCCGTACTCAGCCGGGGATCCCACGAACGCGTCGGCCCGCCGCGGGCCTGAGACAACGCCTGGCGAGGCTTTTCCAGCACGAATTCCTTCTGCTCCCGCGTGCTGCTGGACAACAGCAAGTCCACCACGTCGCGCACTTCGGCGGCCGTCAACGATTCCCGCCGCACCGCTTCCAGGACTTCTTCTTGGTTGCCCGCGGGCAACTGCGTCAACGACCGGGCGGCTGTCGGCGACAACAGCCCCAGCTGCAAGTCCTGCCGCACCGGGGCTGCCAACTTCTCCAACAAGGCCAACCTCCGACAGACCCAGCTCTTGTGCCGGCCCATCAGCTGCGCCACCTCCAACTGCGACAGCCCGTCTTCCCGAACCAAGGCGTAGACCAGCCAAGCCTCCTCCAGTACATGCACCCGCCGCCCGACCAGGTTCAACCGGTACATCGCCACTTTCGCCTCCCGGTCGTCGATCTCGATCAGCCGCGTGGTCAGCCCGCCCAACCCGGCGATCTGCCGGGCCGCATGCAACCGCCGAAAGCCGTCGATCAGGCTCGGCGTTTCCTCCTGCCAACGGCAGACGACCGGAGAAAGCTGACCGAACTGCCGCAACGACGAGACCATGTCCGCTTCGGCTTCGCGCGCCGGCAGGCGGTAGCAGCCGTAACGCTCGTCGAACCGCTCCAACGCAAAAAACTGGATTTCACCGCGCGACCAGTCACGCATCGCCGCCTCTCCCTCGAGCTGAAAAAAGCCTCTCCCCTGAACCTGCAAACTGGATCCGGTACTTCTCCGCCGCGGGCCCTCCGTGACGCTCTTCCAAGATAAGGCGACTCCGAATCGCGTCTATAATGAGCACGGATCTTCGCCTTCGCGGCCCACCGGCAGACGGTCTACGAAGCATTCCCGGGGACATCCCGCACAACCCGGCTGCCAGCGCTCATCCAACGCCCGAGCACGACGGAACTCTTGGCGGCACAACGGGCTACAGAAGCCCTGAAGAGGCGAACGTGGGGTCCGCACGAACCGGTTGTAACAACCCGGCCGGTGACAACAAATTTTTCGGCCTCGGGGCGGATGCTGATGACCCACGCGCGCCCTCGCGGGACGGCCCCCAACACCATTTTTCGCTGCGGCGCACTCCTGCCGACAACGTTCCCGGTAACGCCGCGACTGCTCCCGTCGGCAAGCACGCCCCTGCTCGCTGGCCCGATACTTCTCTTGCGATTGCTGCTGGGACCACGCTCGCGCCTTGGCGCGGCATTCGGGACTGCAGTAATACTTCCGCGCACAGCAGGGCCGAAAAGAACATCCACAACCTGCCAACAAACACCGGCGAACCCGCGGCTGGCAGGGCGGATCTTGAAACCCCGGTCTGGATGACGTATGGTGAAGTGGGCCCAAGGGAGGTCTTGCTCCCGACAGGTCAAGCCTCGGACGGAAGCTCGTTACTTCCGCCCGAGGCGATTCTTTCTCTGGCTGCCTTGCAGCGCCCCCATTAACGCTGCTTGTTTCCTCTCTCTACCTTAATCCCTCAACCGCAACACGCCAGCAATTCTGTGCGAGCCAGATCCGCGCGGCCCAAATTTCTGACCATCAATCCCCGCTCATTTCCCTCAACCATCTCGACCAAACCGGCCGAATTCTGCTGGCCGCCGACATCCTGTTGGACCTGCTTGCCCGCCTGAATCCAGCCGTAGTAGTCGGAATCCAGCAGAATGGCAGACAGGCTGGAGATCCCTTCCGTCATTGGAATCGGCGTCAAACGCCCTTGCCCGACGAAGTGCAAGGCGTCGGGGGCGCGGGCGAACAGCTCTAGCATGGCCGGAAAACCCGACGTTCTCGGTTTCTTGAACCGATAGAATTGCTGCCGCCCGCCCTCTCTCTCCTGGCTTTGATAGACGCCGTCGCGGACAAAACGCCAGAACGACTCGACGAAGGCTCCGGACAGCGACTCCAGGCACAACACAATATCCAGATCCTTCGTGACGCGGAAGGTTTGGGCCGCTGCTTGCATCGCCAGGTCACAAGCCGCTCCGCCGATCAGCACATACTGATCCGTGAATCCCTTGAAGTGGTCGGCAAAGCGGGCGAGTCCTTCTACCATGGCAAGGTCTCCAGCAACTCGTTAAGCGCCGCTTCGATCCGCTCGTCGGACGTTTCTCGGAGCGAAAGATACAACGACAGGCGGTCGACGAAATCGTCCCCGGCCAGAATCAGCGGGTCATACGACCAAACCTCAACCGTGATCGTATCGGCGTCGCTTGGGTTTGCGGGTTTCAAATCCAGGGACGCTTGAACCATTCGCCAGCGTGCGGCGGTCATCGCCACGGTCTCCTGGGGTCCTGCGGCCAGCATCGTGTAATGGGACAGGGCCGAAAGCCCCGCGGTGACCCCGCCGATGGGCTTGTTCGGGCGACTCACGTGGCAGCGTTTGGTAGCTGGATCGCGCAGAAACGGCAAGGCCTCGTTCCAGACTCGCTGACGGTCGTCGCCAATTGTGAGCAGGCGATTCCGGCCGGCGGTCTCCGTCCGGGCAAATGGCCGGTCCTGCAGTTCCCAAAAGACACGACTCATCGACATCTTCGAGTACCCCAGGCGTTTTGCCAGTTCGTTGGGTGACAACTGACCGGCCGGAGCTCGTAACAGAAGATACAGCAGCACCAACTGAGCGGCCGGACTGAATCTCTGTGGTGCCTCGCGGAGCTGGCGATAGAACTCACGCAGGTCGATCCCAAAGGACGGCAGATAAAGCTGATTGCCCGGGACGATGAACGGCACCCGCTGGTCGATCAATCGTCTCCGCTGGTAGCCCGCGACCCGATCACGAACATAAATCACCTCACCGGGAAACTTGGCGAGTAGTTGTTCGGTGTGCTTGCGAATCGTCGCCGGCGCGACTTCACCGTTGCCCCGATCCACAATAGCCAGACACTCGCGGCCGAGGAGTTCGAGCAGGTAGAACTCGTAGGCCCGTTTGAGGAAAATCGGCAGGCGGTCACGGTGGGCCCAGGGACGCACTGCCGCGCGTACGCCAAGGATTTCGTTCAGGTAGTCCGTAATTTGTGCGGGTTGAGCAACCATGTTCGAATAACTCCTGTATTGCACTGTAACACACCTCAAGTTACCGAGCAAGCATCAAGTTACGATTCTCCCAAGCGCTCGGAGTGCCCTTGTCATTGTGGGGCGTTGACGCATTGGTCTGCACGAACGCCACCCGGTTCGGCGGCGTCCGGCAGGCTTGGTCGGCGATGCCTATTCTGCGGCACGAACCACCCGGTGGCCGGTGACCGCGCAGCCCGATTCCGTCAGCCGCATCTGCCAGCGGCTGGACGAGGCCGAGTCGTCGATCTGGTCGAGCAAGCCCCGGTTTTCCTCTTGGCGGGTCAGGCGGGCGAATTTCTCCCGGAGCGGATGGTCGGCGGGCAGGAACTGCTCTTTGCGAAACAACAGCGGCGGGTCTTGCCAACTGGAGTAGTCGAAAAAGTCGATCCCCAGCGTGGGCAGCGTGACTTTGACGCGGAGCCGTAGTGGCGGGTGGGGCTTTTCGTCGAATTCCGGATAGGCGATGTAGCTGACCTTGCCGGAAAAACGATGCAGCTTGATCAGGTTGGCTTCGTCGATGTCGCCGACCAGCGCTCGGGCACAGCCTTCGTAGATCCGCAACAGCGGCGGGAGCTGGTCCAACGCGGTCCGGTGGACGATCAGCGCGTTGTCCACCAGTTTGCCGATCCCCGCTCGCTGGCACGCGGCGTCGATCGCGGCGGGATCGCCGGCGCGAAACAGCAACGTGTCTGCGCGCGCACAGGCTTGGCTGTAGCTGCCCAAAAACGCTTTGACGTCCCGCTGGATGCCGGTGGGCAGCTGCGAAATCTTGGGACGGCGGCCAAAGCGGGACAAGGCCAGGTAGACGAGTAGGTCCTCGGTACGCCGCTGAGCGATGTCGGCCCAAGGTTCGTCCTCGGTGACTCGCCGAACCAGAGTAACGGCCTTGTTCAGCGAGCCGAATCGCGCGATGACCTCGGCCGACTGAGCAAATTCCTCGGGCCCGGGTAACCGTCCAAGCTGCGTCAGCGCCGCCATCAGCGGTTCGAGCAGATCCAGATTCTGCTCGAATCGCAATTCGGAGATGCGTTTCCGCGGAACCGCAATCCGGCGGCGATAGCGGGTCGCCAGGAACTGCTGCTTCGCCGCCTCGTCCTTGAAAATGTAAAAGACGCCCGGAGCGGCCGGGATCGCGTCGGCTTCGAGCTGCTCCTCGATGTACGCGCGCAGCTCGTTCTGGGTGTAGTACTTCTGGAACGTTCCCCGCGACGTGAGCACGCCATCGCCGAAGGGCGCGTGTTCCTTGTCGGGTGCCGCAAATTCGATCTGCGCGGCGACCACCAGCAGCTTGTTGCTCAGCGCCCACGCCGCTCGGACGGCTTCGTCGCGCTGCCGGGGGTCCTCGATGACGTTGATCACGTACCCGATATTCACGACGTCCGCCGGCTGCTTTTCGCCGTCGGCCCGAAACGCCGGGTCCCAGCCATCGCAGGGGATCCCGGAGCCACGCAGCAGCTCGATGTCCTGTCCGTGCCCACACCCATAGTCGAAAACCGATGTTTCGACGTGAATCAGACCATCGCGCAACAGGCATTTGATCGGCAGCGAATAGCTCGGCCGACGAATTGCTGTCTTGTGCCGGGCGATTTCCGGTTCCCCAATTCTCCGGGCTCCTATTCTGTCAATTGTGTACATCCTGTCTTGCTTTCCACAACAATTCGTGCAGGTTGGTTTTCTCCGAAGTCGCCTGAGTGGGACAATCTGGACAGGATGAACAGGATCGACGAAATTGAAATGACTCGCAACGGGAGTTCGGTTTTTGTAGCTTCCAGTATCGCGGCTGCCTATGCTGCGAGCAAGGGCGGAAGGCGGAGGACGGAGGACGGAAGTCTGGCGACTTCCGCTACGGCAAGATCGAGCATCGAAACAACATGAGGAGTCCCGGCATGGCGGGCTGCGACAGATCAGGACCGGGCAATGCGGCACGGAATGTACCGCTCCCCAAGCGGTCCAAGAGGTATGGCGTTGGAAAGGAAATCGGCGGAGCTGTCTACGTTCACCGAAAGTACGAGCGTGTGTTCGGCTTGGCGCTCGAAGCAGCACGCCGGTATCTGCCACCGGATTTTCCCTACACCGTCGTCAAGCTCAACCTGGCGAACGAGTCGTTTTCGTTCATTGAGGTCGCGGATTTCGACACCGCTTCTGAGCCGACGATCGGCACGGTGATCGTTGTCAAGACAGACGGTTCCTGCCGGCGGATGCGGCCGCTGATCGACCCGTTCATTTACCACCACAAGTGGTTGTTCGTGGCAGATGACTACGACGGGTTCGACGTCGAGGAAAGCAAGGCGAGGTCTCGAGCGTGGATGGCTTTAACCGACATTGACCGAACGAGAATCGGAAAGAGGAGTTACTGGCAAAGCAAAGTGGTCCCCCGGCTGCATTCGGAAGCAACGATGTAGCGACCCGACCGCGCCATCCTGCACACCCACCTCCGCTGGCGCCAGCTCGACTGGGGCATCGTCTCCCATTTCGCAAAACCACCGCCGACCTCTGCTTCGTTCGCCGACCGCTTCATGCAAACACGTTTTCTCCAGCAGATTCAGGGAGGCCAACAGATGGAACGGATGGAGAATGAAATCACAATTCCAATCTTCTGGAGAACCTGGCAAATACCCCGGTCGAACGGTAGCTTTTTTCGCCCAAAGTATGGTAATCTGGCCGGCGTTTCGGGCTCCTGGGGACGATCTCGCCGCCAAGAAAAAAAGACGCCCCCTTGCCAGCAAGGGGACGCCTTTCGGTTTGACCAGACCGAGAATTCCTGCTCAACAACTCATTCGGCTTTTCAGCCGCACGATTTGCCAAAGCAACGTTTGACTGGGCAGGTGGGCGTCGGGCAGCACACCGTCACCGGAACCTGCTCGCAGATCACCTTGGGCACGCATCGCGTGACCGTGTAAGGCACCTGGCGGCAGATCGTCTTGGGCACCTGGATCGTCTTGGTATAGTGAACCGGGGTGCAGACCGTGTACGGCACCTGCTTGGTGCGGCATTCCTGCACCATGCGGCAGACCGTGTACGGCACCTGTTTGGTGCGGCATTCCTGCACCATGCGGCAGACGCGGTAGGTGTAGGTCTTGGTACGGGTCTCGGGGACCATGCGGCAGACCGTGTACGGCACCTGCTTGGTGCGGCATTCCTGCACCATGCGGCAAACGCGGTAGGTGCAGACCTTGGTGCGGGTCTCGGGGACCATGCGGCAGACCGTGTACGGCACCTGCTTGGTGCGGCATTCCTGCACCATGCGGCAGACTTGGTAGGTACAGGTCTTGGTCCGCTGTTCGGTGACCCAGCGGCAGACCGTGACCGGCACCTGCTTCTTGACCACGCACCGCTCGTAGCGGACGCAATTGATCGTCTTTTCACAGACTTGCGGCACCCAGACGCGTTTGCAGATCATCCGCGGCGCGCACCCGCATTTCGCTTCGCACCCGCAGCCCTTCTGCGCCGCGCCGCAGGGATCCTCGATCATGCAGGTTTCCCACCGGCCGCTGCGCACTTGAATCGTCTTGGTGTAATGCACCGGGGTACAGACGACCTCGCAGACCTCTTTCATGACCGTCTCGTAAACCGGCACACAGACGTTGTAGCAGATTGTCCGCGTCTTGGTTTCCCAAACGGGCCTGCTGACCGTGTAATTCACCGTCCGGTAGCAGGTCTCGTAAACGGGCTTGCAGACCGTGTAGCAGATTTCCTTGGTCTTGGTTTCCCAGACAGGCTTGCTGACCGTGTAATTCACGGTTCGGTAGTGGGTTTCGTACACCGGCTTGTTGACCGTGTAGCAGACCTCCTTGGTCTTGGTTTCCCAAACGGGCCTGCTGACCGTGTAATTCACCGTCCGATAGCAGGTTTCGTACACCGGCCGGCACACCGTGTAGCAGATTTCCTTGGTCCTGGTTTCCCAAACCGGTTTGGAGACGGTGTAGTTGACCGTTCGGTAGCAGGTTTCGTACACCGGCCGGCTGACCGTATAGTTCACCGTCCGGTAACGGGTTTCGGAAACGTACTTGACACAGTTGATCGTGCGGGTCTCGCAGACCGTTTCCCGAACCGTGCGATAGCACGTGAATTGCTGCTTCTCGTAGACCACCTTGCGGCAGGTCTTCATCACCGTGTGGCACTGTGGCTTTTGAGTACACGATTCGGCCACCTCGACGCCGCAACCGGCTTTTTGATAACAGGCAGCACCCAGATAGGCGGCACTTGCCGTGTTCGTGTAAGCGGCGACGATCAGCACGGCTGCCGCCGCCACGCCATACCTAGTCTTCATTGCGCGATCTCCTTGCTTGGCAAGCTTGAACGGGTTCTTGGGTCTGGTCAGACACTTTTCCTGATACGGGACGCATCTTTCCGGCAGTCCCCGTCCTTACTTCGTAGTCCATTCCCTTGGCGGATCGTGCGAGCGACCGCTGGGCTCTTACCCGCGATTCCTGGGACTTCGCCTGGGATTCTGTTAATTCAGGCAAACTACTACGTTCATGGCGGCCAGTAAAAATGCGTTCTATGCGATATATACATCGTCATTAGCGATCCGCAAATCGCGGCCACCGGGCCGCCTGCGGCCCGCACCATCGACTCGGCCAGGCACTCCTCCGCTCGGTCAAACGCCCCGGCATAACAGGTCAACAGCAAGGCGATGGGCAGCCCGCTGGCCGCGTCCAGCCGCGCGGCGTCTCGTGTGTCCAAAACCGGAAAGATGCCGCCGGGAACACGCATCGGTTCCAAATAGCTGTGCTGGGCGTGGCCGAGGTAAATCCAAAACAAGCAGCCTTCGTTCAGCCGCCCCAGCGCCGTGTCGCGGAATCGCCGTGGATCGGGGCAGTAGGGGCTCGCCCAGTTGGCATAGGTCATGCTCGTCTGATAGGCCGCGGGAATTCCCGCGGTCAGGAATTTCTTGGTGGCCATCTCCAGCACGCTGTCGGTCAGGGAACCAAAGCTGCCAAGGCCGGCAACCAAATTGATTTGCCGTTGCCAAGAGCCGCCGTCCAAGGCCGTCTCGTAGGCCAGGATCTTCCGCACCTGGGCCTGCAGTTCGTCCGGCGTGACCGCGGGCAGACGCCCGATGGCCAGCTCGGGCAAACCGTCATCGTCCAGGTCGGCGTACCCGTTGTCGGTGGCGATCTCGGGTTCCGAGCCCCAGCGGATATTCACGCGTGCGGAAACCAAGCCGGCCTGGCGTCGCCGGCCAGCAAGACGTATTTCAGCATTCCCTGTCGGGCGTGATCCCGGATCGCCGCTCGAATCGACTCGGCCGACGTCGCCTCCGTAAGAACTTGAACGCGGTGCCCCTGCCGACTCCGATGAGCGATCCAGGGCTCGAGCGGCGCGACGAAAGCGGGAGGACAGACCACCAGCGTGTCCGCGGCGGGTAAACCATCGGACGGCGATGCCGCCCAGATCAAGAGAAGCCAAGCCATTGCGACCTCCTTGTCGCCGAAGAAACTCTTTTAGAAAAACGCCAGCCACGCCAACGCTGTCAGCCAGACGAGAAAGCACACCCCACTGACGGCCAGAACCAGGCGATTACCGCGCCGCGGCTGGACGGGGAACTTGGCGGGCATCCGGGAAGACGGCGAACCTGGCACAGTGCGATCCATCGCCCCGTTTCCCGTGCCTGTCAGCTTGTTCGCCCCGCGTCTGCCCATGCCGGTCTGATTCATTCCGTCAAGTCGATGTGAAACTGGCGTACGAAAGCCTCTTCAAAGTCGAAGACACCGTCAAAGTCCTCGCGGCGATCCGTTTTCGACTTTCGCATCAAGTTCACCGCGATCATGTTGTAAACAAGTTCGCCAAAGTCACTGGTACCGCAGATCCCCCAGCTGTTCAAGACCCATTTGGCCATGAATCCATATTGGTCCAAAGCGAACTGACGCAGGGCTTCGCACAACTCCTGGCCGGTCAAATGGGATTCCGGTGGCGGCCTCTCCCCGCGCCGCAACGGACGTGCAACGCCCATCCCCAAGGTGCGTTGCGCAAAGTCCAGCCCTTCGCGCACGAACTGGTACGCTTCCAAACGGTAGCGAGTATCCCGCTTGAGTAACTGCAACAAAGGATGTTCTTCTGCCGACATGAGCCCTACCGTCAATTGCCGCTCCGGCCTTTCCCGCCACGTCGATTCACGGATACCACCTCCGCCACATCGACCAACGCACGTCGGTTGTCTTCGTATTCGACGAGCAGTTGCTGAGCAAGGATTTCCTGACCGATAACTCGCGCTATGCCTTTTTCGAGATTCACTTCGGAACCGATCGGGGGCAACTCGCGCTGCAGTTCAATATACGTGTCGTATTCGTAACGCAAACAACACTTCAGGCGGCCGCAACGCCCCGAGATTTTCGTCGGGTCCAGCGTCGCCTTCTGCAATTTGGCCATTTTCATCGAAACCGGAGGCATCTCGATCAGATGCGTGTTGCAACATACCGGCTTGCCACAGTCGCCATAATCGGCCAA
>Ga0351929_1082_pt2 | contig 16035 bp, 12 predicted proteins | sample BONcelHT113001E9_FD_205825 | JGI IMG/M metagenome (GOLD analysis project Ga0351929, IMG submission 205825) | Enriched cells from coal bed in the Powder River Basin, Montana, United States - BONCAT cells T11 rep2 HSBNCT.T11.300.1.E9 ...
CGAACTCACCCGAATCAGGGGCGAGGTTGGGAAGGGGGGGACTATGGAGAAAGATAGAAACGGCTATGCGGAAACAAAGTACGGCGAAACGTTCGCCGTGCATCGATCGATGTTCAAAAGATAAGGAGAAAAGGCAATGAAAACGAAATTCCAACTTTTGGCCCTCGTGACCATCCTGGCTCTGGCCGGGACAGCTGTTTGCGTAGCGGCACAAGAACCTGAAGCAGTATCGGCGCCATATGAGCCGGAGACCGTACCAGTCAATCCGACGCTCCTGGTCAAGTATGAGGAGTTCTTTCCACCCGCAGTGTTAAACGTAACAGACGGTGTCTGGGTTGCCAGAGGGTACAACCGGGACAATCCCGTGATGATCTAGGTCGTCGACGTCTTGATTGTAGTAGATCCAGGGGAGAGCATTCCCGCGGCACAGAAGGTCAAGGATGCCTTCAATGCCAACCTGGACAATATCTTCGACAAGAAACCCGTCAAAGCAATCATCTACACCCACCACCACGACTGCCATATCAATGGCGCCTCTGTCTTTGCCAACGAGCAAACGGAGATCATCGGTCACGAGAACCTGCTGAGTTCCTTGTTCAGCGAGTGGTTTGGCCCGGTCTTTTCGTCGCGAGCCGAGGGCGCCCTCAAGATGGGAGGAATGATGTTCATGGACTCACCCGTCCAGGACGGAGAAGGCTGGTATGTCGGCTACGGCATTTGTGGGCCGCAGACTCTCGGGCCATCAGGCTTCCTGGCGCCAACAAAGATCATCAAGGAAGAGACAAATTTGACGATCGCCGGCGTTGATGTAGATCTCATTCCCGTAGTCGGTGAGACGCCAGATGTCCTCTTTGTGTGGTTGCCGCAAAAAGAAGTCCTGATCCAAATCGCCATCGTCTACGAGGCATTTCCGGCTATCTCGACCATGCGAGGCAGCCGCCTGAGGGATCCGCTGGATTACGTCAATAGCCTGAAGATTGCCAGGGGACTCAATCCCGAATACCTGGTGGCGATCCATGGCCCCAATCCCGTCACCAGCGGAAAAGAAAACGTCAGCCAATATCTCACCAACTTCAGCGATGCAATCCAGTTCGTGAATGACCAAACACTCTACTACATGAACAAAGGCTATACAGCGGGGGAGATGATGGACCTGATCGTGTTGCCGCCCCATCTTGCCTCCAGTCCCTATTTGCAGGAGATTTATGGATCGAAAGAATGGAACATCGTCCACATCTTCCGCTATTACCGCGGCTACTACACCGGCGAAGTAAGGGATCTGTTTCCACAGACTACCCTGAGTGAGGCAGAGATGTCGGCCTTCCTCGCTGAAGGCGATGGTGATCTGGCAAGTAAAGCCCAGGCGGCTCTGGATATCAACCTGGAATGGGCATTGAGACTCGCCGACGATGCGCTCTTGCTGGACCCGGATAACCCTGTGGCGTTCGAGACCAAGAAGGCGGCCATGCTGGCCCTGGCAGAAAACACGATGAATGCGCAGGCGCGCAACATGCTTCTGTCCGACTACTTGTTGATGACTGACCAGGCCCATGTGGACTACGGCTTCGGGGACACAAAGCATGCTTTCTCGAGCATCCAAGATAACTTTGTTGAGTTGATGCCCATGGCTACCCTGCATCGCATCCTGGCCGTCAGTCTCAATGCATCGAAATCGGTGGAGAAGGACATCGTCGTTAGCCTTCAGCTGACCGACATCAAGATGAATGACCCCAAGGTGCCAGATCACTACACGTTGAACGTTCGTAAGGGCATCCTCGAGGTGGATCCCCCGTCCGCGAGCAAGGGCCAGTTCGAGATCGTGACCGACTCGCTGACCTGGAAGCAACTGGTTCTGTCGAAGCTCGATCCTGAAGACGCCGTCGCAAATGGAAAGTTGGTTATTTCCGGAGGAACTCCAGAAAGCTTCTATTCTTTCATGGAGCTTTTTGAATAAAGAAAGACACGGAAGCGGCTCATATAGATATGAGCTTACGAGACGAGGTGAATAAGTCACCTCGTCACCCCATTCACCATGTGGCGATAGCACTGCAGTAAAGGAGACACGGAGACGCGGTTAACCCGTCTCTGTGTCTCTCCGTCGCCGTCAAAACTCCACTTCACCACCTTTCCAGACTTCTAAGGAGATTAAAACGATGAACATCAGGAACATTGCTCTAATTCGATTATGTGGGCGTGATCTTCGGAAAGGACCTTGTTTATGACTTTGAAAAGCAGGAATGGCAAGGGAATAAGGAGCATTCCCAAGATACGGTAGTTAGAGGCTCAAAAGATAAATTCACAGATTTAATTAAAAATTCTTATAGGGTACTGCTGACAAGGGGCCTGAAGGGCTGCTACGTGTATTTCATAGACAGGGATACAGAACGGTTCGTGAAAAGCAGGATGGAGAATTAGGCGCAGGATTGCGTTATCTGACAAGGGAGAATGCTGCATTCCTGGACTACGACCCCCCTCAAGACAAGTCTCATGATCTCTGCCGGATATGTTCCGCGCCTTGCGGATCGCGACACTATGAAGGCCGGTTTCAAGAGGATCGAGCCGGGGATGGATATCGGGGTGGATCTGGGCGAGGAGTGGGGAATGGCGGAGAGGCTGGGGGAGAAGGAAGGCCCCTAAAGGTGGACACCCGGAACTGCCCAGGGATGTTCTAGACTTTGCAGAAGGCCGCCAATGGGCCCCCTGGCGCGAGGGCGGCAAGACGCGCAATGTGCACCTGGGGAGCAGCAGGAAGATGGACGCTGAGGCGGCCAGGCAGAAGGCCAGGGAGAGGAAGGCGGAGGCGCTGGGGATATAGGGTTTATCGTTAATAAGCTGTTACTGGTTATCCAATGCTGCAAGACAGCCGCACCGAATTTATTTAGTGGAATATACTCGCAAATCCTGGGGGCGAATAGATGGAGATTACCAAAATTATTAAATACTTAAAAGGCAATAAAATTCAATATGAAGCCTTCAAGATACAACTATTTTGTCGAGAGAGAAGACGGAAAATACACAGCGTTCAATTCATTCAGTGCTGCTCTTGGAATTTTCCTTCGTGTACTAAACTTGTTAATTAAATTATTTTAATCAAATACTCTGAATGTTAACAACTCTTCCTCAGTCCATATGTGATCTGTGATACCTGCAGCCATCATGGGCGTCTTTTGCAGCCATCTTCGATTGTCCTCCTTGACATCCAATTCTGACTTCAGGCTGCTATTAGGTTTTACAAAATGATATATTGCTGAATATAAATTTAATGATTCCACTAATGGAATCTTCTCCTTCGAGAAACCCATGGTCTTTCTGGTCAATCTCCTATTCCGCTCTCTCATGGTCAGGTTATTGCGTTCAACAAATGCCGTATTTACATGGCTACTAACCGGAGAGTTCGCGATTTGCTCCTTGATTCGCTGTTCGTCACCGAATACTACCTCTGTATCAACACGTACTACTCTGCCCTTCTTCTTTTGCTTGATGATCCTGCAATACATCAGATCTTTGGGCGGGACGAGCTTTGGAGATTTTGGCCTTCCCCTGTGAACGGTTTGGGGTATATCTTCCTTGTTCCCATACGCATTTAGAATAGCTATTTTATATTGATTGAGGTCATCAGATATAAATAGTGGAATATGGCCATCAGATCTCGCTCTTGTGGTCTGAAGGAGCCGGTTCGCTTCTTCTTGTCTTCGTTTTCCTACAACGAAGGATACTATGACCTTGTTGCGAGGATCAAAGGCAACCCATATCCAGGCGTCTCCAAACTCTTCTATTAAACGTTCAAAGTGATTTAAATTCTTTTCTTTTTAAAAACGAATCCCCATAACTCATCGAGTTGACATTCCTCCATGTGGTAGTTCTGCATGTGACACTCTGTAACTTTTTCAGCATGCGAACCCAGTCGTTTCACCATGGAACAAACTGTGCTTTTACTCACGCGGACAATGCGAGCTGTGCCGCGAATGCTATTGCCTTCGCCAAGGCATCTGGTAATCTCACTTATCTTATCTTCAGGCAAACCACATCCAAAAAGAGCAGTTCCCCTACGCTCCGAAAAAGTCCTTTTGCATTTCATGCATTTAAATAAATTTTGTGTAGCCTCCTGCCCATATTTTCTTATAAATATTATATTATCTGGTCCCGTCTGAATATGGTTCTCACAGTCATCAAATGGACAAAGAAGTGTACTTGCTTTGACCTTCATTTGCTTTCGATATTCTTCTTGAGCCGGCGTCCCCTTCCTCATCGTATCCCTTCTGAATCTTCCCTTCAGAAGGATTTATATCATAACTTATATTAATAATTTGGGTACACGAAGGAATTTTCAGCCCAGAATTATATCAATTCTGTAAAACTATTGAAAACAAAACATTAGACAAAATTTCCGATAAAGAGAATGTTTATTTAGATGTTTTAAAGTCAACTAATTTTATAATTGATAACGATCTTGATGAGATTAAGGAAGTATCTATCTTTATGAATTCAAGAAAATATGATCTAACGGTGCTTGGATTAACAATTATGCCTACTTCACGTTGTAACCTTTCCTGCAAATACTGTTATGAAAAAAAATACGACAATACAATGGACGAAAAGACAAAAGATTATCTATTGAAATTTGCCGAGGAAAGAATGGTTCTGGCAAAATACTTAGATATTACCTGGTATGGTGGAGAACCGTTACTAGAATTGAATACAATAGTCGATTTGTCCAATAGACTCATTGAATTATCGAAGAGGTACAATGCTGCTTATTCTGCAGGAATAATCACCAATGGAACTCTATTAACAAAAGATGTGGCCAAGATCTTAAGAGATCAGTGCAAGGTTAGCTACTGCCAAGTGACATTGGATGGGCCTGCCGAAATCCATGACCAAAGACGAGTCTTTTCCGATGGAAGAGCATCATTTATTACAATTTTAAATAATATAAAAGATGTTTCTGACATAATCGATGTAAATATAAGAATTAATGTTGATTCGGAGAATGAAGAAAGAATTCCTGAACTATTGAATATCTTAGCCAATGAAGGAATCAAAGACAAGGTAAAAATGCATATAGGTTTAACCGAACCTATTGGAGTCAAAAGCCAGTGTTCAGATATTATAAGCAAATGTTTAGATGATGAAAAATTGCCTGAATTGCAAATAAAATTCTATAAAGACTCTAAAGAAAAAGGATTTTCCCCCCAATTTTATCTAATTCCTGCAAATGTTTTTGGCTTATGCTCAGCGGAAATCGTTAATTCATATGTAATTGAGCCCAATGGAGATATACAAAAATGTTGGGTTACTGTGGGAGATACTAAAGAAAGAATTGGTACAGTCTTTGAAGGAATCTCTGCGTCAGCAAATACGCAAAAATGGATTGGATTCGATCCATTAGATATCGAAGAATGTAGAACCTGCAAAGTATTACCTCTGTGTTGGGGTAATTGTGTCTACCGAAGTAGTCGAAAAGTTGACGGACATCATTGTGGCATGTGGAAATATAATTTAGAAAACGTGCTATCCAGAATAGATGAACTTTCTCCGAAAGTAACATCGAAGCAAAAAGATAGAGAAGACTATTCAGGAATGTTTTCATTGAGACCAACTTTTAAGGTGGGAATGCAATCTAAAGAAAGCTTTCCAAAAATTCCCGAAGGGGATTTAAAGTGGATCTATGAAGGTACGACATCGAAAAAGAGGTGTTGTTTCATAGTTTGCGTGCGATGCACTCCACTTGAGGGGGGCTGCAATTTTGGGGATTGTAAACCTGTCACAGTTAAAACTTGAAAAAATTGCAACTGCTTTCTTCGTTGCAGGGTGGAATCTGGGAGAGGACTGTCATCACTTCAGCCTACTGGCAGATACCTCTTTTGCCCCCATCCTCACGCTCTCGAATCTCCGCCCCATATCTACTCTCCCAGGCAGAACGTCGCCGGCCACCGACCCACCTCGCGCTCCTCCGGCCCGCCCTCCTCCGGCCTGCTTTTTATAATCTCTTCCACCTCTCCTGGCCGGGCGTGGAAGACCTCCGCCAGGATCTCCTTGGCCGTCTCCAGCTCCATGGCCCTGATGCTTGCCACCGGCCTGGGCTCAATCGGCCGGGCCTGCTGCCTCCAGGGCCACCTCATGAGTATGCCTCCAGAGTTCTCTGGGCTCCCGGCGGCATCTTCGCCTCGGCCTTCCTGCCTTTGGCCGGAGCCTGCTCGCTGTAGATGCAGAACACCCAGGTTAGCCAGCTCGGTCAGCTTCTGCAGGTGCGGGTCCAGAGCCGGCGCGTAGAGCAAGGTGATGGCCTCCCTGGAGGTCTGCTTCAGGGCCGAGGGCCCTGGTACTCCACCATTTCTCCAGCATCCTCGTAGAGCAACGGGTCGTGCTCCACGATCAGGAAGCTGTGGTGGTTCTCCTGTAGGAATGGTCATGAGCTGGTAGATTAAGGGATCACATGTAAAAGTATTTATTTCTGTACGAGGACTAGAACAAGCAAAGATACATGACCAGGATGAATTTATAGAAAATTCGGCACACTACCTGGATGATTAACTGTGGAGGGGTTTTGTGAAACCATTATGTTTAGTCTTTTTAATAGGCATGCTGATTTTATCTTCATCAGGATGCTCAAAAAGTATCGACATAAATCAAAGTCAGCTCGAAGGATACCCGATTGCTTCCGATGTTTTCACGACGCTCCAGAAGACGGTCGTGCCTGACTCAATACCTTCGGGTTCGGAGACGGTTCTTCCTTATGAGATTTCAAAATACAAGCAAAACGGCTATGCTAACTGGAGTTATGGACCAGGTATCGATTCTGTAAAGCGGCTCGACATTATGCCGACTAATTATAGTGGTGCATCATCCACTAATTCTACAAGACTTTTGAGTTTCTTTGCCATAACCGACATCCATATCACCGACAAAGAATCTCCTGCTCAGGCAATCTACGAGGGCTACAAAGGCGGTTCTTCTTCGGCATATTCACCGGTCATGCTATATACAACTCAGGTTCTCAACGCAGCCGTCCAGACGATAAATGCGATTCACAAACAAAATCCTTTTGATTTCGGTATATCTCTGGGCGATACATGCAACAGCATCCAGTACAACGAACTGAGATGGTATATCGATGTCCTTGACGGCAAGAATATAAATCCTGATTCCGGTGCCAAGGATGATCCAATCCCTGGACCTTATAACGATTATCAGGACGAATACAAGGCGGCAGGGCTTAATAAGACGATCAATTGGTATCAGACTATCGGCAACCACGATCATTTCTGGATGGGCTTTTTGCCGCCGAATGATTATATCCGACAGAATGTAACCGGCAAGGATATACTCAACCTAGGTAATCCGTTCATCGACCCTCTCGGCCTAGATAGTCGTGGCTTTTACATGGGCTCAATAGACGGCCGGTCGCCTTACGGTGACATTATTGGCGTTGGGCCTGCCAAAGACTTCGCAATACCTCCGAAGGTACTTGCAGCCGATCCGAACCGCCGTTCACTATCGAGAGAGGAGTGGATGAGCGAATTTTTTAATACTTCTTCAAGTCCGAAGGGACATGGATTCAATCAATCTAACGTAAAAACGGGATTCGCATGCTATACTTTTGAGCCGAACTCGACGAATTTACCGATCAAGGTTATCGTGCTCGACGATACCCAAAGGAACGATGACCCCAACGATCCCGATACGCTCGGCTATGGGAATGGCTCTCTCGGCTATGGGCACGGTTCTCTTGACAGTGAGCGCTATAACTGGCTGGTAAGTGAACTTGATAAGGGTCAGACTGAAGGTAAGCTTATGATCATCGCTGCGCACATACCGATAGGCGTCGAACCAGCCGGTTCCATGATGGGTTGGAACCCAGCCGCCGAAGCAGAGCTGATTGCCAAACTGCATACATATCCGAATCTAATCCTGTGGATCGCAGGACATCGTCATCTCAATACTGTTACCGCATTTAAATCTCCGGATGATGAGCGTCCTGAACTCGGATTCTGGGAGATTGAAACCTCATCATTAAGGGATTTCCCTCAGCAACTGCGCACTTTCGAGATTGTCCGCAACAGCGACAATACGGTTTCAATCTTTACGACAGACGTTGATCCAGCAGTCAAAGACGGGTCGCTTGCTGCGATATCGCGTTCTTATGCTGTCGCGGCTCAGCAGCTATTCAAAAATAAGATGGGACTGCTGCCTACCGGTTCATACAATGCAGAGCTTGTCAAACAATTGACTCCGGAAATGCAGGATAAATTTAGGTGAGGAACAAGTCAATAGGCTGACCGCCGCCCGCCTGGGCTCGATCGGCCTCGCGCCTCCAGGGCCACCTCATGAGTATGCCTCCCGAGTGGCCTGCGCTCCCGGCGTCTTCGCCTCGATCTTCCTGCTTTTTGCCGGAGCCTGCTCGCTGTAGATGCAGAACACCCGGTCGGCCAGCTCGATAAAGGGCGAGAGCTGCTGCACCGCTGCCTCCAGCTAGCTCCCGGTCACTCACACGCCTGCGTAGCCCTGGCGCTCGGCTACCAGGGGGCGGGCGACCTGCCGCGGGCCAAAGAGTACACCATGCAGGCTCTTGCCGCCGATCCCAGGAATCCTGTGGCCCTCAAGAACCTGGGCGCCATCCTCGGCAAGGAAGGCGACAGCCTGCGGGCTCTCTACTATCTGCGCCGCTCCTACGAGATCGATCCCCAGGACCCGCAGACCGTGTACGGCCTCGCCTTCGCCTATATGGTGCTGAGAGACATGGAGCCGGCCCAGAAGCATTTCCAAAAGGTGCTGGAGATGGAGGCACCCGAGGAGATGCGCGTTCTGGCCAGAGACGGACTTCGCAAGATTGCGACCCGAGAGCTCAAGGCCAGGGGGCCGCGCATGGATGCGGTCTTCTATTTACTGGATGCCCTGCGGCTCTTTCGCGGGATGTCGCTGCAGGAGATTCAGGAGATCACCTTCGAGATCGGCATATTGGGCAAGTACGGGCTGGATATCAACGACCCTCAGGAGAGCCACGTCCTGCGAGCGCTGCCGGGGAGGGTCTTCTCGGCGCTGCAGCTCATCTGCATCATGTATGCCGGCTTCAAGAGGATCGAGCCGGAGATGGATATCGAGGTGGATCTGGGCGAGGAATGGAGGATGGCAGAGAGTCTTATGGCCTCCATCCCGCAGGTACAATTTTCCCAAAAATAATTTTTCGCGAAATGGTATTTTGCAAAACGTAGTTCCAAGGTGGGTATTTCGCATCACTTGTCTTAACAGGCCTTTTTTGCGAGCCATTGGGAAAAAGAGGATATTTCTTGATCTCAAGATGTAGGTGCTATTTAGTGAATTTTTCGTTAAAATTATTGACAAAAAGATTTGTATTTTCAAAAATACTTACTGCGGGATGTAGGTTATGGGGAAAAAGACGTGTTTTAAAGATACTATATACGATCTAACTTGGTTCGTTTCCTAGGATCCTCTCATTCATCATGATGTATTAGTGCCAGCTTTTACTATCCTGACCTCTTCTTCTGTCAGCCCGTAGAGCTCGTAGACCAGCTGGTCAATCTGATCATCGGTGGCCTTTATCTGGCGCTTGAGAAGTGTTTGCTCGTGGCTGGTTCGGGCTTCAGCAAGCTGCTTGTTAAGGGAAAGCATCAAGTCCACCAACAATACCATGCGGTCATGGCGGTTAACATCGAACGGATCAGAAAGATTGATGGGACGGATGGGAATCTGCGAAACGTACATCGGCTTATACTCGAAATAACCTCCTTGCTTTGTGGAGGAGATCGAATGAACCACAATGTCCGCTATCTTTGAATTCAGTATGCCTAATAAATAGAGGTCTTTTGCAGCAATTATCGATGTCTTATCGTTTGAAAGAAATCCTGCTTCATCAAATGCATAAGATGCATTTTGGACGATTGCAGGAATTATTATCTTTGGTTTTTCAAACTCATTGTAGTAATCGATAGTATCTTGGATTTCAAACCATTGGTATGACCCTGGCTTTCGCCCTTTCCATTCTGTACCGGCCCAATCCTTTGGTTTTGGCATGAGCATCTCCTTAAACTGACTTAAGTACCGCTTGATTGCGGGGTAATTTTCGATGTTTATTCCCCGACGAGTAAAAATAAGATACTTGTCGCTCTTGGGTTGTTCATACCTCTTGATGTCCCTCCCCGCCAAGAAGGGTTTGATCAGCTCCGCGCTATTGTCATCTTCAGCAATCAGCCTCTCCCTCGTCGCCTCGTCGATTACAAATGCCTCATTGAGTCCGGTCTTGATGCCATAGTAGAGCTTCCCTTGCACATATTCGTCTAGCGGCACTCCTGCTCCCTTTAGCTTGGCCAGCAGAGCATGCATCTTCTCATCCGCAAGCGACCAGCCGCTATTGTCAAGTGATGCCAGTTTCACTGTGTAGTGGTGCTCTCGCACATAGTCGCTTAGGTCAATAAAATTCAAATTTTCGACCTGGGTTACTTCAAAGCTAGGATTGGGCGGTAGCTTTGAGATGCGTATTACGCATGGGTAAGTGGTCGCACCCTGGAACACCTGTAAGTCGCCGAAATCCACAATATCTTCGATTCGCAATCCCTTCAGCCAGCTTCTTAACGGTTCACCATAATTAGCCCGCATCCACTTATTGGCAACTATGTAAGAGAAGATACCATCATTCCGGAGAATAGAGATACCACGCTCTATGAAATAGGCGTATAAGTCAGCAGTCCCGTGATAGATCCTGTAGTTTTGTTGGAAGTAACTTTTCAGGTCACTTAGCATCTCCTGCCTAACATAAGGCGGATTACCTATCACTACATGGAAACCGCCCGTCTTCATGATTTCAGGAAACTCTGTCTCCCAGTCGAATGGATTGATTCGATCTTGTTCTATTTTTGACATTTTTTGCCAATAGCTAGTCTGAAGGATATCGGTACTTACCAAAGAGTTGCCGCATTTGATATTTTCATCCAGATCAGGGAGTACCCTTTCACGAGAATACCTGAGTAGATCCGATACCGTTTGCATGTTCTCTCCTTCCAATACCTTCAGGAGAAGTGATAGCTTGGTGACCTCTACCGCTTGGCGATCAATATCTACACCGTAGATGTTATTCAGAAGAATCCGTTTTCGCTCAGCTATTGTAAGATGCCACTCACCATCGTTTGCCTTATATATTGGAACGGAAGCCGCATATGCTCTCTCTTCGGCCTTGGCTTTAATTCTTCTTGCCTTTGGTCCAGTTTTTACCTTCTGGCTTTTATCGTTATCAGGTTCTTCGAGAGAAACTGATAGTACCTCCCTGACTGCTGCTGAAGTGATCGAGTACCCTTTATCTAACAAAGGTGCCAGATTCTTAACAAGCCAATCCAAGTGCCAATCCAAGAGGTATTTGTAAGCCACTAGTAGGAACGAGCCTGAACCACATGCTGGGTCGAGGACGCGGACGAGTGAGAGTTCCGAGCGCGTTTTGTTTTCGAGTAGAGGGCCAAGCGTAGTCCTCACGATGTAATGGACGATGTAAGATGGTGTGTACTTGATACCGCCAGCTTTCTTGACCTCTGGCTTATCCTCAACTTTGGCCCTGTGGCCATCTGTAAGCCTTATGACCTTACCAAGGAACTGCTCGTAGACCTGGCCCAGGATATCAGGAGAAATGATCGCAAAGTTGTAAGGACTGGGTGGATACAAGCTGCTCGTTATATCCTTGAGGACCTTGTCATCTACCTTAAGATCCAAGGCTAGAAGATCGGGATATTCGCGGCCAGGCTCCTTCTTGAAATGGAAGAGGCCCGAGTTATAGCGATCATCTGCATGCTTAAATAGATTGCAGAGGCCAGCATAGATGTTTTCCCTACTGGCTATCTCTTGAATCTGCCCATACTTCTCTATTCCTCGGTCTTCGCATATTCTCAAGAACACAATCCTGTCTATAGTAGCCTGGACGCTGGTGTTCAGCTCCTCGACACTGAGATCAGGATTTCTGATGGCTACATTATGGGCTAGATATTCTCTCCAGGAGGAAATCTGCTCAAGGAATGCAATATCAACTTCTTTTGTTCCTCTTTTGTTCTTGCTCTTATCAACATACCGATCAAAAGAGCCCCGTAGGATAGACGTCTTTGAGAATATATCGGCTATCTTTTCCCAGTATGTGTAGTAGTCCGTATATTTTAGAGAGAATTGCAAAGCGGTATCCGCGTTATCGGTTTTCTTTGGTGGATATCTACAATCATAGACGCGGAACTCTTCGAAATCTATGAGGATAGATATGGGGAGCTTGGCATTCCATGCATAATATCTAAGCTGATACGCAGATTCAGAACTCTCTTCCAGGTTTACGAAGGGCTTTTTTGCCTCAACCAAAAATTTCATCGATTCGCCTATCTTGAAGGCATAATCTGGAGCCTTAGTGGTATTGCCTACCTTAAGGCTAGCCTCATGCACGACCTCCTTGTAAGCCTCGGAAAAGCCCTGCTCGTTATCCATATCCCATCCAAGGGCCTTGAAAAATGGGTTTATGAACTCCTGCCTGGTTTGAGCCTCATTATAACGATTATTCATGTAGTCATGCTTATTGCGCTCGAACCTTTCCACTAGATCCATAATTTCTTTTGGTGCAGCCATCTTTCCTCTTCGATTGAAGCATCATTAATCTTTCTCACGAAAAAGCTTCCGATGCTTCGTCCTAGAAACTTCATTGACAACGCATCTAACCATCTTCATCCGAGGATAGCATCTTATTCTAGAGAAGGCATTCTTAAATATGTAAATCTTTTGCAACCAGAATAATTTCCAACATATTCTCTATAAAACGTGTATTTCATGAGGATTTGCGTAAGAAAAGTCTTCAGTTACTATCCGGCCAAGCTGCGGTCTCATCCTAACACTCTCTTCATAATTCCGGCCTTCTTTAGCACAGCCTCCACCCCATTGGGAGAGGTTTATACGCTAAACCTACATAGCCATTTCCGTTATATGGCGAATTGTGAGCATCTAGCCCGTCTTTTGCAAGGAGTGGAAGCCTGGAATAGTTGGAGAGAAGAAAACTCTGACGAAAGTGCAAACTTGCACCAGGCAGACCTAAGCAGAATGGAGCTTAGCGAGGTAGATCTACGTAAAGTGAACCTAAGGGGAGCTAACCTTAGTGAAGCGATCCTAGATGGGGCATACCTCGGAGGGGCAATTCTTGTTGGAGCACACCTCGAGAATGCAAATCTTTGTGGAGCTAACCTCGGTGATGCGAACCTAGATGGAGCATACCTCGCAAGGGCGAATCTTGTTGAAGCGAACCTCGATGGTGCACACCTTTGTATGGTGGATTTCAGTGAAGCAATTCTTAGCAAGGCGGATCTAAGAGGGGCACACATGAGCCAGACTAATTTAAGTAGTGCAGATCTCACTGAGGCAAACCTGGTTGGTGCAGATCTCAGTGACGGGGATCTTCGTGCAAGTACTCTTTTTAGAGCGAATCTCCGTAACGCGAATCTAGATAGGGCGCAACTAGGTGAGACGAATCTCATTGAAGCGCACCTTGATGGAACGCATATCGTTAGGGCGAACTTTGTAAAGGCAGATCTTCGCGAAGCAAGCTTCCGTGGGGCGAACCTCAGTGAATCGGATTTTAGTGACGCAGATCTCAGTAAGACGGATCTCACTGATGCGAACCTAAGTAGGGCTATATTCCGTTGTGTGAAGTTCATTGAGGCTGATCTCAATGGAGCAGACCTCAGTGAGGCAGATCTCTATGAGGCAGACCTAAATGGAGCGAGCCTTATCCGCACCACATTGATCAATACAAATCTCGAAAAGGTAAATCTTACAAACTGTAATATTTATGGAATCTCCGCCTGGGGGATAAATTCGAAGGATGCCATACAGAAAAACCTTACTATTACGCCGGAAGGTGAACCCGTTATCACCGTTGATGAACTTGAAGTCGCTCAATTCGTTTATCTATTACTCAATAATGCTAAAATCCGCAATGTAATTGAAACTATTGCCAAGAAGGCTGTGCTCATTCTGGGCAGATTCACGCCAGAGCGCAAGGCTGTACTAGAAGCTCTTCGTTCTGAGTTGCGCCAGAGAGGTTATCTACCTATTCTATTTGATTTTGAGAAACCTAGCACGAAGGGGTTTACTGAAACGATCAAAATCCTTGCGGGTATGAGCCTCTTTGTGATTGCAGACATCAGCAATCCGAGATCAAGTCCTCTTGAATTGCAGGCTACAATACCTGACTATATGGTTCCTTTTGTGCCCATAATTCAGGAAGGTGAAGAACCATTTTCTATGTTCAAGGATTTACATATACAATACAAAAAATGGGTTTTGACACCGTTGGAATATGACTCTGTTGATAACCTAATCATGGTTTTGGATAAGGCCATAATCGAACCCGCTCTGCAGGTACAACGTGAGCTTCTAACCGAAAAGGCAGCTGAGCTGCCTAAAAGGAATATTAAAGAATACATGAGTTAGGCTCATTATGGACCGAATCAATACTCTTGCTAAAGATTCATTTATTACCTTAACTCCGCTTCAATAGGGATTTGTATAAATATACGTGCAGGATAATTATTTAAATCAATATCTACCGACCCACCCATCGCCCTCACAAAAGTACTAATTTACTTTCGATGCATAATACGTTTAGGCCCTCTGCGTATGATTTTTGGTCTTTAGGCCGTTCTCTTTCTCTTGCTTTACTTAATTCCAAGAATTACCAATAATATAGATTATTGGTAAATTATTGGTATCCCTGCAACAAGTAACGAGCGTCCTTATAGCGTCCCTCTTTTCGCAGTTTTCCCGCTTTTTGCATCTTCTGCAGCAGATACCTTGCCCTGGCCTCGTTTACGTCCAGCATCTCCTGAGCATCGACTCGTCTTATGAAGCCGTGTTTCTTCACGTAGGCTAAGATTCTTTGTTCTTCGTTTGCAGAAGGTGTATCGGTCGTGGTTTGTTGATAGAACTTCACCAGAAACGCCGTCCTCTTATCCTCGAATACCGGCGCTGGCAGTCCCCTCTTTTGCATAGCATCCAGCATGGCATCAATGCCGCTACCTCTGTTCTCCACCAGGTGCACATCCTCCATCAGATGCATGAGCAGCCGGTTCCTGGTGGACTGCCCCTCTTGCAGATTATCGACGGTCATCCTGCCATATAGGCCGCCAGGATTCTCGACCTCAAGACGATCGGCAAACATCCGCACCTGAATGTGGCTGCCGCGCACGAATTGGCTGTAGTCCCGGTGGGCCAGGGCATTGACTATGGCCTCCCTCAGGGCAACCTCCGGGTACTCATAAATGTCCTGCCGGGTGACGCCCCGAATAAGGCTGCCCTTGCGCATGCTGGCCATCACGTAGTCAGTGGCATTGTCTATGATCTCCTTGACCGTGCCCTCGAACTTGCGGTTGTCCAGGAAACGCTCTCCAGAAGGAGCCTCTTCTGTGGTAGTGGTGCCGTAGAACTGCAGGAAGACCACGACCATCTGCTGCTCGAATCTCTGGGGATAGGAGCCGAACATGAGCAGCCCGGCGAGAGTGGGACGCATGATGTCGTCCGTCTCGATCACTATGCGCAGTTGCTTTAGTATCTGCTCAAAGGGCAGGCTCCAATATGGCGCATTGGGCCGGGCCTTTCTCTGCAGGGCCAGATACTCCTCCAGCTTGCTCCTGTCCAAGTCCTCCAGGGTGGCTTCGAGAATTGGCTCAGCATCGAATTTGGGCTGGGTGCGGGAGCTGATGAAGCTGTAGATCTCGTAGTCGCTCATCCGTCGGGTGGAGTTCCCCACGCGAATGAAGGACCCTTCCTGGAGGTGGTGCGGGCGGTGGTAGCAGGGCTTCTGATCGTAGAAGACCTCCGGGACTTCTACGGCTACAAGGGTCTAGCCCTCGATCCCCTCCACAGAGAAACTGGGGCGAAGAGGCGGCTCCATCTGGGCTGCCAGGCCGCTGAGGTCCTCCTGAAGCTTGCGAGGGTTGTCCACGCCCACGACCTTGAAGCCGGCGTCCTCGTCCAGGCCGAAGAGCAGTATGCCGCCTCCTGCGCGGTTGG
>Ga0351929_1092_pt1 | contig 15945 bp, 10 predicted proteins | sample BONcelHT113001E9_FD_205825 | JGI IMG/M metagenome (GOLD analysis project Ga0351929, IMG submission 205825) | Enriched cells from coal bed in the Powder River Basin, Montana, United States - BONCAT cells T11 rep2 HSBNCT.T11.300.1.E9 ...
ACGAAGGAAACTGAAGCTCGTTCCGGTTGATGTCGGGGCGATGGTGGCGAAGAACCGCGGCATCATGGCCGCGCTGGTGGCAGACACGCTGAAGCGCATCAAGGAGATGTACGACGCCTACGCACGAAAATGCGACGCAGTCTATATCGGCTTCAGCGGCGGTAAGGACTCGGTAGTTCTGCTCGATCTCTGCCACAAAGTTCTTCCGCTGGACGTGCCGGTCGTGTTCAGCGACACGGACATGGAACTACCGGATACCTACCACGTCTGGGATGAAATCCAAAGTCGCTATGAAGGCCGCCCGTTCTTGAAGGTCTCCGCCAAGAGCCCCGCATTGGACAACTGGAGACAATTCGGCCCGCCGTCGCAAGTGTTGCGTTGGTGCTGTTCCGTCCACAAGAGCGCACCCGCGATTTTGACACTCAAAGAAAGGCTCGGCAAGAGGTCAATTAAGACGCTGGCATTTGTCGGGGTGCGCGGCGAAGAGAGCCTACGGCGATTAGAATACGACGATATTGGAAATGGATTCAAGAGTCAGTCACAGGTGAATGCCATGCCTATCTTGGCGTGGTCCGCACATGAAGTGTGGCTATATATTTTCGAGCATGATCTGATTCTGAATGAGGCATACCGAAAAGGATTGCCTCGTGTCGGGTGCCTGATGTGTCCGATGTCAACCGACCGACAGAATGATCTGATTCGAATGAGTTACCGCGAGGCGGTTGAACCGTTTGCTGTCGCGGTCCGTGATGCGATTGACCGCGAGTTTTCTTCACAGGAAGATGAAGATGCGTTCGTCTACGAAGGCGGATGGTATGCTCGGAAAAGCGGCGTATCATTGAAGCAAGTCATTGCGGAACCAGGCGTGGAACGCAAAGGCGACCGCGTAGTCTGCGAATTTCCGATTGAAATGGAGTCGCGATTGAGGGAATGGCTCAAAGCGATTGGAAACATTGACGGTGCGCAGTTGTCATTCCGTAAGGACGGACACCGAGGGTTGCTCGAATGTGTATGGACAAACGGAAAGGCCGACAGGCTCGCATCTAAGTGGTTAGCATACGCCGTCCATAAGGCTATTGCCTGCGCGGGATGTAACGCGTGCGCGGCCGAATGTCCGACGGGCGCGTTGCGGTTGGCAAAAAAAGCCGGTAGCGGCGAGCCGGAGATTTGTATTGACGAAGCAACGTGCGTTCATTGCATGAAGTGCTATGCGCCTGATGAAGGATGTTTGCGGTATTTCTCAAGAAGATACGCAGGAGCAAAGACGATGAACATCAGCGGTATCAACAAGTACATGACCTTTGGACTGAAACCGGAATGGATTGAAATTCTTGCGAAAGAGGGCGCGAAGTTTCGTCAGACAACTGCGCTGGGTAACCGGATGGTTCCGGCAGCAGTAACGTGGTTCCGCGAGGCATCGTTGATTGAAGACGCAACCGCCATAGCCACAACGCGGCTCTTGGAAGTTGGCAAGCAGCGTGGTTTCAGCGACTTGTTGTTCTGGCATTTGTTGTGGATCCGTCTGGCAAATGCTTCCCCGCTTGTGAAGTGGTATGTCTGCAATACAGATTTTGAAGTCGGTTATCCAATGAAGCGGATTGATGAAAGGCTCGCGCAATCCGTTGGGTCGGCATCGGTAAGGAAGGGCGCGTTACAGTCGCTTTGCCAACTGGTTAAGGCTTCCCCGCTTGGCGAAGGAGACGGGGCGATGATTGAAGCCGAAATGAAGGGCAGAGCCGTTGAACAACTCACGCGCCGTTCGCGTTCGGTGGATCCGCTGGCAGTTCTGTACGGGCTCTATGTCATGGCGGAGAAGTCTGGGCGCCAGGCATTCACGGTGCGCCAGATGATGGCGGCGGAGTTCGATGGGGAGATTGTGTCGCCGCTGGCGGCGTTTGGTATCCCGCCCGACGAGTTCAAGAAGCAGTGCATGGGGTTGGCGGCGGTGCATCCAGACTTTATCGCGTGCAGCTTCACGCTGGGGCTGGACGAGGTACGGGTGTTTCCGGAATCGAAGAATCGGGACGATGTGGTCGGATTGATTTTGCGAAAGTAGCCTACAACAACAGGTGGCTTGAAAGAAATGACACTCTACAAAGAGTATTTCGGGATCAAACCGGATTACGCGCCGTGCATGACGGTGGCGGACATCAACAAGACGCCGGAGACATGGCTCGGATTTTATCCGCACGATTCGTTCGTGGAAATATTGCGGGAATTACTCAAATGCTTGGAGGGCGGGAACAAGACGCTGTGGATCACGGGCGCGTATGGCACGGGCAAGAGCCACACGACTCTGGTGGTACAAAAACTGTTCACGGACGACGCGCCGCGCGTCCGGAAATGGCTGGATTTGCGTAAAGCACAAATCCCGGAGCCCGTGCGCAAGAAGCTGTTGGCGCGTCGCGACGAGAAAGTGCTCGTCGTCTATGATGTAAACGCCGACGGCGTGGACGCGAAGAACCAGTTCTTGATGCGCTTGCAGCGACGTATTACGAAGGCGCTGGAAGCAGGCGGGCACACGATTCCGCTGAGAGGTAAACGGGATGAAGTCATCGAACGCATCCGGCAGGACGAGCCGCATTTCTTCGCTGAGCGGGACGAGATGCAAGCGCGGCTTTCCCATCTGCACGCGGGGATCAAGACTGCAGACGCGCTGGAGAAGAAACTGCGGGATGAGAATCTGGAGGCGGGACTGGTCAGCGACGCGATGCGGGTGCTGGAAGCGAGGCATATCTATCTGGATTTGAGCGCAGAGGGCTTTCTCGCGTGGGTAGACGCTGCCTTGCAGGCGAACGGTCTTTCCAAACTGGTATATATCTGGGACGAGTTTTCGTCCTTTGTGGATCGCAACCGTGCGGAGTTGAAAACGCTGGAACAGTTGGCGGAGGCGGCGCAGCAGGGGCGTTTCTATTTCGTGCCCGTGACGCACACGGATATTTCGTCGTATGTCGCGGCGGGGTCCGAGAGCGCGAAAAAGGCGAACAACCGGTTCACGTTCAAGCGGATTGATCTGCCGAACGAAACCGCCCTAAAACTCGCGGCAGACGCCTTCATTGTCAAACCGGAGAAGGCAACGGAGTGGATGCAAGAGCGCGACGTTCTGTGGCGCAGTGTGAGCGGCGTGGCCGAAACCTACATGGTCGCCAACAAGGCGGGCATCGAGGCGGCGGATTTCAAGGGTATCTTGCCGCTGCATCCGATGGCGGCGTTCCTACTGAAACATCTGTCGGTGGCGGTCGGCGCGAACCAGCGAAGCATGTTCGAGTTCCTGAATGGCGAGGAGTTTAGGGCGTTCATTGACAAGGGCGGTTTAGATGTATCCGGTCATCAGTTCCTGACGGTGGATCATCTGTGGCAGTACTTTGTGGAGCGGGACGATCTGGGGACGGGACAAGTCGTGCAGGAAGCGCGGGCGGAATACGCCCGGCGTGAAGCGGAGTTGCAGCCGGACGAAAGACGCGTGTTCAAGGCGGTGTTGCTGTTCGGGCTGATCGAACAGTTGCAGGGGGCGGGGCATCCACTCCTGAGCACGACGGTGGAAAACATCAAGCGCAGTTTCGAGGGCGACGGTGATCTAACGGGTGCGGATATGATTCTGCGCAATCTGGAACAGAAACACTGCTTCACGATTGTGAACGGGCGTTGCGAACGCTTCCGCGACCGCGCGGACACGAAAGAGATTGAGGAGAAGAAGGCAGCGCTGGAGACCAAGTTCGGCGACATCGTGCTGAAAGACACCGAAGCGGAACTGGCCAAACAGTTAAAAAGTGTCAACTACGGCTTGCGTTTTCAAGTGCGCGCGGCGGAAGTCGGCGGTCTTTCGGCGTCAAACATCGCGAAACGCGAGAGTTTTGGTGAGACAGGGAACCGCGTGCTTGTACAGTTCATTCTGGCGCGGGACGAACAGGAACAGTTGCGCATCCCCGACAAGGCGAAGGAATTGGCGAAGCAGTTCAAAGACCACCGGATGCTCTTTGTTACCCTGCCGGAAGTCAGTTTCTGCCGCGACAATGCGCAGGCATGGAACGAGTTCACGGAAAACAGCGCCCGTCTCGCATTGGCAAGCGACAGCGCGAGCAAGAGGGTGTTCGAGACGCAGGTCAACAGCGCTAAGGCGGCGTGGCATTCCAAAGTGACGAGCGCTGCCACACTCAAGGTGTACAAACCCAATGCCAACGGGGATCCGTTCGCCGAGGACATGACATGGGGGCAATTTAAGACAGACGGACTCACGGGCTATGCGAAACTGACGTTCGGGGCATATACTGACGACTTATGCGGGTTCAACATCAACGCGTTTGCCTCGCCGAATGCCTTGCAAAGCTGGGCACTGGCGGGCATTGAGTTCGACAAGTTTACGAAGCCCGGCCCGTGGAAGACCGTGAGGGCGACGTGGCAGAAGAACGGCGTCGCTGGCGAGGAAGCATGGTTCGACGCGAATCCGAACCATCCGCTGACGCAGTTGCGGGACAAGTGCAAGGCATGGCAGGACAACACGGTGGGCGCGGGAAACACGTGCTCCATACGCAAACTCTACATTGACTTGCAGCGTCCGCCATTCGGCCTGCTGTGGGTGCCACATTCGGCGTTCGTGCTGGGCTTCGTGCTGAAAACATGGCTGACGGGACAGCGCAAACTGCAATGGACGGACGGCGTGACGAGCAAGGCGCTGGACGCGGCGACGCTGGCAGAAATCATCGAGGCGGTGGTGAAAGACAACGGCAATAACGCCATCAGGAACGAGAAACTGATCTGCCGCCTGTCGAAAGAGGAAAAAGCGTTCATCGACCAGAGCAGCGTGATTTTCGGGACCAGCCGGCTTGCGGATGGAACGGTGGAGGCGGCGTTGAACGCGGTCGGGACGCGGCTGGAACAGATTTCGCAACGTGTGCCGCTGTGGGTGCTGCCGGATCATATCCGCGGGCAAGACGATCCGAGCGCGGAGACGATGGGTAAAGTCATCGACGCGCTGTGCGCGGCAAACAGCATCAGTTCAAAAGGCGACACCGAGACTCGCGGCAACAAGGTGAAAGAAGTCGGCGAGATTCTGTTGGCGACGCCGGGGCTGGCGGAGGCGATGGCCAAATATATGACGCCGGTGGTGTTCGAGACGGCATTCCAGCGGTATGTCGATAGCGCCAAGCCGGAATTGAAAGCGGCGGCGCAACGTATGGGCGGTTCGGCGCACACCTATTGCGGGGTGCTCAAGAACCGTTTCGCGGCGGCGAGCGGATGGCTGTGGAAACGCGGGGACGCAGAGTCCGAACTGGAAGCGGTTTATCGGCAGACGCTGTGCGCGGAGCACATCCGCGGGTTCGCTGGGTCGTCGGGATACCTGAGCTTCGAGGACGCGCTAACCCGCTTGCGCAACGCGGTACTCGTCGAAAACAAGGTGCCGACTGAGTTCTGGATTAGGAAGCATCCGGCGTCGCAGCGATTCTTTGAACTGCTCAGTAGGGCGCCGTCGCTGAGCGGCGAGGACGTGAAAGCCTTTGAAGAGATTCTCGAACAACAGGGCGGGGTCATCCGCGAGGTGTTCTTCGACGTGTCGCAATCGCAGCAACTGGGTGCGATGCAAGAAATCTTCGGGGAAGTCTGGCCGATGGCGGTCGCGGAAAGCCGCGAGCTTTACAGTACCTTTCCGCCAGATTCGGCGAGAGTCGCTGAACAGAGTTTCAAGGCGCAGGGGCGTGGCAAGATCGAGGAATACAGCCGGACCCTGGTCTCCAAACTAGTGGCGGCGCTGTGGCGCGAACGAACAGGCACGGAGTCGCCCGATGAATGGAGCCGCAAACACGCGCTGCCCGCCGAATTCGTTTTGGCGGTGGATGACGCCAAGAGCATCGTCGATGCAGTCGCGACGCCGGGAGGGGTTTCGGCGGAACGCTTGAAGTCCGTGCATGACGAACTTGAAAGAGAGGGTGCGTTTGTGGATGCATCCGCGGCGGCCGGGAAATTCCTCAAACGGGTGCTGCCCGCGCGTTATGAGAACATCGGGTTCAGTGTTGGCGAACTGACCCATTGGTTGTGCCGCAAGTTGGGCGATGCACCTGGACGATGGCTGACGGACGGACGGCTTCACGAAGCGGTCGAGGCGTTCGTCAAACAGGGGTATGACGCTCATGCGCGGAAGAAGGCTGCGGAAAAGGTGCAAATGCTTTCCGATGCCGAGGCGAAGATACTGCTCCTGAAACTGATCGATCGATTTCCCGATGCCGGACTTTCGGTGCTGGAGTGAAACCATGACACTGGACGAGTATTTCGAATATATCAGGAACCCCCTCGCTGAGGCGAGGACACGGGTGGTGACCATGCCTCCGGGAGAGAGCTGGACGACGTTGCGCCGGTTCTGCCAAGAGCGCGGCGACATTGAGTTGCGTTTGAGCGATCTGATAAGCGAGAAGGCGTGGCTGCCGATGCCTGACGAAGTCTTCGAGCGGGTGCGCGATACGATGACGGCGCAGGCGGCGAGCGGCAAGTCAGTAGTGTTGCTGGGGTTGCCCGGCTATCTCGCGTTATTAACGGACGAGAACAAACGGGCCGCGGTTGCCGCTTTACGCGAATGGGTGGACGGCGGGTCCGGACGGGCCGCGGTTTGCTTATTACGGAGCGATGACGGCACGAAAATGATAATCAATGATGTGTTCGCTAATCCGCGCTACCGACAGGGGAGGCAACTGATTGCGATTCAGGCCAACCAGATTGTGCCGCAGTTCGCATCCATCCGGTCCGCACGGTTGACGGATGCCCCCGAACAAGGAAAAGGAATCGCGGGGCGCACGGAGGTTATGCTGGTGGGGGACGATTTGACATCCTTCATCCCGGAACTATGCGACACATTCCAGAAGTATTTGCGATACACCGAGGAACATCCCGACGACAACTCTGTCCGGCGGATTGTGGTTGCCTCGGAAGGGCGGGAATTGGCGGGGTTAAGCGCCGATGTGCTGCAGATTGTGTGTCTTCGGGATTTCGCTCGCGTGTTTTACGATGTGGACGATGCGAAATTGTCCGAAGATGCCCTGCGGTGGATGTGTGGGCGGGGCAAAGAAGGCGAGGGAAAGAAACTGTCGGAAACGCTTAAGACGCTGCTCTCCCCAGATGGGGGAGTCGCAAAGCGCGTGTTGCGCGTGTTTGACGCACACAAGGGTGCGGAACGCGAGGCGGCGCTCTGGCTGGTAAAACACGTCGCGCCCCAGGGAAGCTACCTTCAGTGTGTCGCCGGGCAAGAGGGGATTACTTTCAGCAACTTCCGCGCCGCATACGTCACGGGCGCTGCGGAATGGCTGGATGACGCGGTGGTGTATGCTATCGAACGTAGGGATGCTATACAGGAAGCGAACGCAATAATGTCCGGCGCGGATATCAAGCAATTCATTGAGCGTTGCGCGGACGAATCCACGTCGCGGGTTGCGCCGTGGCTGAATTGCAAGACGGCCGCTGAGCGGGCGGAATTACTCCGGCGTTGCGCGGTGGACGGCGTTGTGTCAAACGCCGTAAAAGACGTCTACCCTGAAGTGGCAGCGTATCTGAACGCGGACCCCGTTTTCAGCGACGAAGCACTCGAAGGTTATTTCAAGGAATATCGTGATCTGAAGATGGCAGGACGCGTGACGCTAAAATCTTACTCGAAAGTGTCGCGGGTGGTCCCGCCGGGTTCGGTGCAATCGCGAGACGCGATCGTGCAAAAGTATGCATTGGACACCAAGTGCGCGTTGCTCGTGGTGGACGCGATGGGCGCGGAGTGGCTGCCGATGTTGTTGACGCTGGCGCGGGAACGGAATCTCGGCGTGGATTCGCTGGCAGTCGGCGAGTCGCATTTGCCGACATCGACGCAGTTCAACAACATCCATTGGCCAGATGCGGCACGGCGGTTACCGGACATCAAACGCTTCGACAACATCGCGCACAACGGTGCGGAGACGCACGAAGTGCGGCGTGCGGAGGAGAACCTGGCTGCGGCGTTGGATGTGATCGGCGCCGAGGTGTTGCCGCGTGTGGAGGAAGGATTGGCGCGGTTTGAGCGGGTTCTTGTTACAGCAGACCACGGGAGTTCCCGACTGGCGGCGCTGGCGTGGCAGTCCGAACCCAGGCTGGCTCGGACGCTTGCTTGCGAAGACGGTGCGGAAGTGGCCGATTGGCGTTATCGCGAGCGCGCGGCGCAAGGCGGATGTCCGTCGGAAATGGAGGAGACGCTGGACGGCAGGCATTGGGTCGTGCGCGGTTATGACCGGCTGCCCAAGAAAGGTGGCGGTCAGGGCTTTGAACTGCATGGCGGGGCAACGCTGGAGGAACGGCTGGTGCCCGTGGTGATTTTCTCGCGGGCGGGGCAGTTCGTGCCGACAGCGAAGACCGGCGGTAAACGGGCGCAGATTGTTGAGAAAGACGATTTTGATTTGTAGTTTCAATTAGGATAACCGACCATGGTCGATACTGACAAGTTGCGGGCAGCATTCCCGGACACTACGGTGTTCAAAGACCCGAACATTGTGGCGATCTTCAAAGCGGCGTCGATTCCGTCGTTTCTGCGGGACTGGATTCTGAAACGCAAGACAGAGTCGGACGGCAGAATCCACGATCCCGAGGCATTGCGCAAATACATCTATGAAATCATCCCGCGCCGGGAGAATCTACTGGAATTTAAGGACGCAGCGAGAAGCGAGGGTCGCACAAAGAAGTTTCTGGCCAAGATCGAAATCCAATTCAGTGTGCGGTGCAACGAGTACACGTTTGCGATTCCGGGATTGGGTCTGGGACACGCGGAGACGCTGATCGAGGATTATGTCTGGAACCGGATCAAAGAGGATGTTGTGAAAACGGCAGGTGGCTGGGGACTGGTACAACTGGGATACCGCAGTCCGGACGACGAGAATCCGCGAGGATGTTTCACGCTCCTAGAGTACAAGAATTTCTGTCCGTACACGATTGACCTGGATGCCTATCGAGAGGCGCGTGGGCGGTTCACGGCCGAGGAGTGGCTCGACGTTGTGTTGGGAGCGATCGACTACAACCCAGAGGGCTACGAAGACTGGGTGCAGAAACACACGGTGCTGTCACGCCTGCTGCCGTTCATCGAACCGCGTCTCAACCTGGTGGAACTGGCGCCCAAGGGGACGGGGAAGTCGTATCAGTTCGGGCGGGTCGGGAAATACGGCTGGCTGGTCAGCGGGGGGACGTTGACGCGGGCGAAAATGTTCGGCGACATCAACGGGAAGAGCCCCGGTCTGGTCGCGTCGCACGACTTCGTGGCGCTGGACGAAATTCAGTCGATCAACTTCCCCGATCCGAGCGAGATGCAGGGCGGGCTTAAAGCCTACATGGAAAGTGGGGAGATCACGGTCGGCAAGACCCGTATCATCGGCGAGGCCGGTGTCATCCTGCTGGGGAACATCCCCCAAACCGAGATGGACGAAACCAAGGACATGTTTCAGAAGTTGCCCGCTGTGTTCCACGAGTCGGCATTGTTGGATCGGTTCCACGGCTTTATCCGGGGACGCGACATTCCGCGCATGAGCGAGAACCTGAAAATCAACGGATGGGCGCTGAACACGGAGTATTTTTCCGAAATTATGCACCTGCTGCGTCAGCCGTCGGAAACACTGATTTACCGTCATGTCGTCGAAAGACTTGTGGAATATCCTTCAGGAGCGGACACTCGTGACACGGAAGCGGTGTTGCGGCTTTGCACAGCCTACCTCAAACTCTTGTTTCCGCATGTTACCAATCCGGACGGGATCGATAAGGGGGAGTTCAAACGATACTGTCTACGTCCCGCCGTGCAGATGCGCACGGTGATCCGGCAACAGTTGCAGACGATAGACCCACTTGAATACGGCGGGAAGAACGTGGCCCCATACACGCTGCGGGAGGTAGCGCAATGAGCAGCGGGAAACAGGTAGGATGCTGCTTCTGCAGCAAGGAGAAACTTTCCAAGGATGAAATCGGGCTTAGCAAGAAACTCATTCACCGGCAGACCGAACGGATGGTTTGCTTAACATGCATGGCAGCGTATTTGGAGACGACGGAAGAGTATCTTACGGAGAGGATCGAGGATTTTAAGCGGCACGGTTGCGCGTTGTTCCGGTGAGACAGGGGCGGAGAACAGTGAGCCACTGGGGGCATCGGAGCGCACGAGGATCGAAGAAAACATACACTTAATTTCAAAGGAGAACGGGTAGAGTCCACGGCAACCGCATCAAATCCTCAGGAAAGATTACTTACATTGGGTTTTTGTCTCTTCAATGCTAGCAGCGAAAGATTCCTGTGCGTTGAGTTTCTCTTGGATTCACGGAGGTCTTCGCATGTCAATCGCACGAGCGGCCTACGATCAACCGAGTCGTCGTGCTGTGGATGGACGAGATGGAAGATTTGGTTTTCTTTCCGAATCGCTACTACCTTCCGTTTACGCAAGCGAAGCGATCCGAGAGATCCTCGACCATCACGGATGTCACTTGACTGTCTTCGGGAGTTTTACGTTTTCGGAGCCCGAAGACTTGCCTGCGATTGAAAATGTGCTCGGGCAATCATGTAGCGGGTCAACCAGCGTATCGTCTTCCGCGAAGCGACAAGGGATGATATGCGCACGTATTTGCGGGATTTGTTGGCGTACAATCGCCTCCGGACCACCGGTGGTCCGGAAACCTTTCCGTTCAGCGCGAATGCATTCGACCGGCTGGTCCAGTCCTCCGTCTCGAAGACACCCCGTTTCATGAACAAGCTCTGCGATTCGCTGCTTCGTAAAGTCTTGAGTCACTTCCCAAACGACATGAAGCCTGGTGAAGCATTTCCCGATGCCGTCGTGGATCAGGCACTGCCTGGGTTACTGGATCTTCTGGAAGATGTCCGCGGATGGCACGACGGCCTCGGAGTGTCCTTGTCATTGTAGGCCGTTGACGCATTCGTCAGGGGCGAGCGATTTGGCAATGTCTTCGGCTAGATGCTGCCGCAAGTCGCTCGGCCAACACTTCACCTGTTGGAAAACCTGCGCAAACTCCTAGGATGGCCGGAGAATCCGACGTTTGCGGCTTCTTGAACCGATAGAATTGCTGCCGCCCGCCCTCCTTCTCCTGGCTTTGATACTCACATTCCGCACCTTCTTTTGAAGGTTTGCAGACCGCCTGGAGGTATGCCAAGGAGTTTGATCAGCTTTTCTTGCACGGGCGAGAGTTCGGCCAGTTGCCTCAGTTGCGACGCGCCGTTCTTCACGATGACGATGCAGAGAGTACTAAACGCATTCAGGATGGCGGGACCCGTCGGGGCAGGACTGGGTCGATTCTCTGGGTATAGACCATACATGGGCTTTCCCTGAAGACTGCGACGAACTTGACGTTCCATCAGGCTCAGCACGATCAGTGCCCACACCACGATGCAGAGGAGGCCAGCGATGCGCTCCGGCTTCTCTAAGAACATCGGAGCCACGGCCAAGGGACCTTTCAAGTAGTGCATGCGCTGCTCGACGCAGATTTGACTCTTGTATTCGCCCAGGATCGACGCCGTCGGGTACTGGCGGATAGGATAGTCCGTCTTCAGGATATAGGCGCCTTCCAGCTGTTCCCAACGCTCCACGGCCTTCGCGTTGAGGCCCCAGGTCAAATGATATCGATTCTTGCGACAGGTCAGGGCGTACTCGAATAGCTCACCTTCTGAGTATTTTGCCTTTGCCGACTCAAGCCGTCGCACAATCACATCCTCCGTCTTGAGGCTGTACCGGTTGAGGTTCCGCGTCACGGCCTCAAATTCCGCCTGAATCTTCGCCACATGGCGTTCCCGCGTGGCCTTTTCCTGTCGAGCCTTCGCTTGACTCCACACAAACACCACGCGATGCTTCGAGGTGACCTTCCGGCCATTCACCTCTCCGCTGATGCTGTCCAGCATTTCACAGGCGAGATACTGATCACGTTTTTCCGGCGGCAAGCGTGCTTGACTCTTGGGAGCGTAGTCTACGGGCTGCAATTGCTCACGACGCTTCAAGAACTCATCCTGCAGCTTCGGCGAGAATACGCCGGCGCAGAGAAACTGTCCGCGGCCCGCTTTAATCGTCAACAGGTTCTCCGGCGTATCGAGCTTACAGTCAGCGACATACTTCAGCCGTGTGTTGGACGGCAATCGCTTTCGGAGTTCCTTAAGGTTCTCGATATGCACTGGCGATTCCGCGGCGTTCCCGTCCAACGGCAAATGTCCGATCGGCACGCCACCATCATGCGTCACATTCAGACCCAATTGAATCTGTTTGACATTCTTACGGCCGCTCTTCGTCCGACCGTAGGCCGGTTGAAGCGGACCTGACTCCTCCCCTTCGGTCGAAAGCTGTCGCTCGTAGCTCCCATATAACTCGACCCCGGTGATGTCGAAATGAACGTGAGCCACATCCAAATCAAAGTTACGTATCGAACTTATCACCAATGCCGTCTCAACCTGGGCGCGATATTCGGAGAGACGCTCCAAAGCCCGCCCGAGAAGATCGTCGTTGAGCTGCTCGGCCGTGACTCCGTAGTACTGAGTCACCCCTGCGTTCTGAGCCCATTCCCCGACTCGCATCAATGCCTTGGGATTGAGCATCCGATTGAGAATCAAAATCTCAGCAAGCGTCCCTAACGAAATGTTTCCCTCCCACGGGACAACGTCATCCACGATTTTCGCAACACCGAGTTTCTTTAAGTATTCCGCGATGGCAGGAAACGCGCCGATAATCTCTGTATCGTACTGTATGCTCTTACCCATCCTTGGTACTCCATGCTAGGCCACCGATCCATCGTGACCCGCCTATTATGCCATCCCCGCGTTAGCTTGCCAAGATCAACTCGCATCGAGGGGTGCGGAATGTGAGTTGATAGACGCCGTCGTGGACAAGACGCCAGAACGACTCGACGACGGCTCCGGCCAGCGACTCCAGGCACGACACGATATCCAGATCCTTCGTGACGCGGAAAGTCTGGGCGGTGCTTGCATGGCCAAGTGACAAGCCGCTCCGCCGATCAGCACATATTGATCCGTGAATTTCTTGAAGTGGTCGGCAAAACGCGCGAGTCCTTCTACCATGGCAAGGTCTCCAGCAACTCGTTAAGCGCCGCTTCGATCCGCTCGTCGGGCGTTTCTCGGACCGAAAGATACAACGACAGGCGGTCGACGAAATTCTCCCCGGCTAGGATCAGCGGGTCATACGACCAAGCCTCAACCGTGATCGTATTGGCGTCGCTTGGGTTTGCGGGTTTCAAATCCAGGGACGCTTGAACCGTTCGCCGGCGTGCGGCGGTCATCGCCACGGTGTTCTGGGACGCTGGCGAAGTCGACGAAACGCGTCGTCCCGTAGATGTCCTGCACCGGGTGCTCGGGACTCAACAATTGAACCTTCTCGACGCCGAACGCCTCGGCGAACAATTCCACGAACAGGTCTTCGGCCGCGCTGCTGACTGCCGCACGTGGCTCCACGACATTGGTCATGCCGGATATCCTCCGCGCCATTGGCCGTCTGACCAGATGGCCTCCAAACCGTCGGCCTCGCACGTCGCTCTGGCAACCGGCAGGATGCGGCCGCCGCCCCGGACCAGGGCCATGACACCCTGGGCAACACCCGAAGGCCCGCGACTGGCGAAACAGCCGATCGCCCGGCGGTATCCCGTGCTCCGCTCAACCCAGGGCAAGAGGAAGCCCCGCATCGCGTCATGGGAATCCGACCGGCACTCGGATTCGAGCGGCAGGTTGGCGCGAGTTGCAGTGGCCGGTCGTAGGCTCATGGTGGTTTTTGGTTGAACGGAAACCAGGACTTCCCCAACCGCCCATTGTCGCGGGTCGCCGGGGCGGTTGCAAGCCGGGCAGAAGGGCCATTTGGCACGGGACGGTCAGGCTCCCGCTCAGCTCAGCGATCGGCGCTGGCGTCCGGCATCACCGGCCGCAGGTCAACCTGGAACAGCGGGTTGAAACCTCGATCGACAAGCCCGGCTGACGCCGGCTGGAATTGGGTTCTTTCGGAACCCTCCAACCACCAGTTGGAAACTGGTGGCAGACAGGGAGTCGGCTGAAGCCGACTGATTCGGAGCATGTTGCTGGGCCGGGATGCGGCGATCTGGCGAAAGCGGCAGGCGGTAGCGCAGCTGGGACGGGATCGGCAGCAAGTCGCTCGGCCACCGAACGGCGGTCTTGTGCCGGACGATCGATCGCTGGCGGCTGGCTGCGACGTCGAACCCCGGTTCATCCGGCAGCTTGATCTGGCGGGGGAAAGCCCGACGGCGAGCGGTTTTTCGTAGCTGAAACGCAAGAACACCGCCTCACCAGTGTCTTTTGTCTTTACCGCCCAGATCTTTCGGATCGCTTGGGGGGGTTCTTCAAATCTCTGGCCATGAAACCGCCTCGTGCACTCCAGGTTTGCCCCCTGGTAATTGGGATGCCAGAATCAGCATAATAGAAGTGGGGTTGCATTTGGAAAAGGACCGACGAGTGCTTTGGACCGACCAAGGGCTACCATGCTGACCGAGCAGAATATCGAATCCGAATTGAGCTATGCCTACCTGCACGCGATCGCATCGCGTGGCGGGATTATCTGTGAATGCACCGGCCGCCACAGCGATGAAGCGGGCGTGGATGCCTTGCTTCGCGTCAAGGGACGCCTGTCGCAAGATTCCAAGTTGACTCAGTTCGGTGTGGACGTCCAGTTGAAGGCGACCAGGCAGACGCCTATTGAGCAGAACGGAAGGTACCCGGTTCTCGATGCTGGAGGTGCTTCATTATGGTGGATAAATCGCTCCCCAACAGCATTTTGCAGTTGCTCAAGCCACAGCAGGTTCGCGGCTATGCCCTGGCAAAGGGCTGGCAGCGGGTGCCGGGCGTGAACGGGGATATTGCCCTGTTTCAGCATCCCGATGGCAAGTGGGACCAACTGATTGTGCCGATGGACGAGTCGTTGGACGACTACCCAAGACGGTTGCGGGAAGTCATCGACAACTTGGCTAACTTCGAGAATCGCCCCGTCGCGGAAGTTCTCAATGACCTGCTCAGCCCCGATGCGGATATCTTGCGGTATCGCGTCATTTCGCCGACAACCGGTCGAGGCACCATTCCGCTCGTCGATGGAATCCAACTCCTCGAAGGAGCAAAACGCAGCATTCTGGCTGCGGCTTGCAGTGTCGTGCAACCGAATTCTTACCACCCGCGGATGAGCCGAACCGAGGCCCAGCAGTTGGTCAACGCTTGCCAACTGGGGCAGACGGAACGCGGGAGCTACTCCGTGTCGATCGCCTGTCCATTACGCGCCGTGGAACAGGATCAGGATTTGCTCCCGGACGTGGAGCCTTTCGCTCGACAAGCTACCGCCCTGCTGATGCGTTCCATTGCACGCATCGTTTTGGCGATTGAGGCGGACAACGTCCCCGCCGTGTTCGAGGACGTGCCTGGTGCGCCCGTGGTGAGTGCGAACCTGTGCGAGGCATTCCTCCAAGTTCAGCCGCAAGACGAGCAGGCTATCTTGGATGTTACTGCCTCTTGGGCCACGACCTTGCCTCCCAAAACCCCAATCCCCACGAAGGTAAGAATCAAGCAGGAGTACTTTCCCATTATCCAGGATATCTCAAGGACGCTCCGCCCCGTCCTGCCTCCGATGGCCGACCTGTTCGTGGGCTACGTGGCCAGCCTGGGCGGCCAACCAGGAGAAGATGGACGGATGCAGGGTGAGGCCACGCTGTCGATTGTCCATGAAGAACAGATCCAATCCGTGCGGGTCGACTTGTCGCCAGAATGGTGGGGCATCGCCCATGTGGCATTAGGAACGCACGGGATTTTACGGTTCCGAGGGGTATTCCACCGTGGCGCCCGCGTTCATCGTATCACAAACATTACCGAGTTCGCGCCTGTGCAGTAGGCGTCTTTCGGGCGTCCGGCGGCGTAGCAACGGTGGCCGAAACAGGTTCCCGATGTTCGAGACTCCCCGCCGAGCTTGCTCGGTGGAAGCAG
>Ga0351929_1084_pt2 | contig 14352 bp, 17 predicted proteins | sample BONcelHT113001E9_FD_205825 | JGI IMG/M metagenome (GOLD analysis project Ga0351929, IMG submission 205825) | Enriched cells from coal bed in the Powder River Basin, Montana, United States - BONCAT cells T11 rep2 HSBNCT.T11.300.1.E9 ...
ATTTCACCACCCAATATGAATTCCATTTGACGGCCAATTTATCTTATGCAAAGGTTTTATACAAGTGGCGAAGAGCGGGAAACGGTTATATTAAACCGCTACGAGGATGTCCTAGCGGTGGTCCTCGCCGCAAGCGGCCCGAACCATCGATAGAACCGCACTGCTTCGCGGCTCCGCCCCCGTTGTCACGGGAAATGAAATAAATTGCATCTCCCGCGCCCAAGGGGGTGCGGCTCATCTCACCCCCGTTAGCTGGCCAAGAGCCTAAATCAACGAACCTACAAGGAGGAAAGGGACATGAAGATGAACAGAGTAAGGGTGATGGCGCTTGCCATAGCGACTGTTTTTTCGCTGATCGGCGCCGCACACGCAGACAGCGGTGCCACACTGACCAGAGAGGCCCAGGCGGCTATCACACCCGACAAGGCGATCGAGATGCTCAAGCAGGGTAATCAGCGCTTCGTCAGCCATAAAACCGTCAAGCGGGACCTCCTCGCTCAGGTCAAGCAGACCGCCAAAGGCCAGTTTCCCTTCGCCGCCATTGTGAGTTGTCTCGACTCACGCATTCCGCCGGAAATCGTATTCGACCGGGGGGTCGGTGATCTTTTCGTGGCGCGCGTAGCGGGTAATTTTGTGAATGACGACATCCTCGGCAGTTTGGAATTCGCAACCAAACTATCTGGCGCCAAGCTGATCGTGGTCATGGGCCATACGGAGTGCGGCGCCATCAAAGGCGCCTGCGACGCGGCGCAACTCGGCTTGCTGACGGCGACGCTGGCCAATATCAATCCGGCCGTAACGGCGGTGCGAGGTGACTACAAACCCAGGAGTTCAAAGAACACCGAATTCGTCCAGGCCGTTGCGGACATGAATGTCACGCTCACCATGCAAAAGCTTCGCGACAGGAGCGTTGTGTTACGCGAGATGCTCGACAAAGGTGAGATTGGAATGGTCGGTGCCATGTACGATATAAGCACCGGCAAAGTTGTATTTTACAAGTAACCAGCGATCGGCCAATTCATCAAGGTGCTTTGATTGACCGGTAGTTTAACCTGAACATCAAAAGGCTCGTTCGGATGAATAGGATGAAAAGCATGTCGCCAGTGTCGAAAAGGAAGCAACCCAAAAGAAGCGGGACGGTCGTCAAGCCCGGGCTGTCGCCGGGGACAATGGTTTTCATCGGCGAGCGGAAACAGGACAAGGCACGTATCGATGTCATGCATTACAGCGAAGCCGGGCTCAAGGAGCTGCGGGATGTCTCCGTGAATCAGTGCCTGGAGTTCGCCACAAAGCCCGGCGTCACCTGGATCAATGTGAACGGCATCCATGACATCAGCCTCATCGAGTCGCTGGGAACCGGCCTCGCCCTGCACCCCCTGACCCTGGAGGACATCGTCAATACGGCCCAGCGGATCAAGATCGAGGAATACCCACGCTACGTGTTCATCGTCCTGAAGATGATGACCTACAGCGAAGCGGCGAAAAACCTCGACATCGAGCACGTCAGCCTGATCCTGGGGGAGAATGTCGTTCTTTCCTTCCTGGAAGACGAAGGCGACGCCTTCGACACGGTGCGGGACCGCATCCGATCCGCCAAGGGCCGCATCCGCTCGATGCAATCGGACTATCTGGCCTATGCCCTCATGGATGCCGTGGTGGACCATTATTTTCTGGCCGTCGAGCGGATCGGCGACCGGATCGAGGAGATCGACGACCGGATTCTGGCCGAACCGAAACCGGAGGATATCAAGGACATTCATCGGCTCAAGCGCGACATCCTGAGCCTGCGCAAGGCGGCAAGGCCGCTCCGTGAAGAGGTCGGGGTGCTCGAAAAGAGTGAATCGGCGCTCATCCATCCGGAAATCAAAGTGTTCTGGCGTGATCTGTACGACCACACCATCCAGATCATCGACATGGTGGACACCTTTCGGGACATCCTCGGCGGCATGCACGACACCTATCTGTCGAGCATCAGCAACCGCATGAACGAGATCATGAAAGTGCTCACCATCATCGCCACGATTTTCATCCCCCTGACCTTTATTGTCGGCGTGTATGGGATGAACTTCGAGCATATGCCCGAACTGAAGTGGCCCTGGGGCTATTTCATGATCTGGGGCGTCATGCTGGCCGTGGGGATGGGCCTGCTATACTATTTCAAGCGGAAGAAGTGGTTTTGATGGAAGCTGAAGGCGACGTAAAGCAAGCCGGAAGGGGGGATTCAATGGACAAGACGCATCTCTACGTATTGTGGACGAATGACAATCTGCTGACCGCGGAAAAGATGGTATTCATGTACACCATCAACGCCCTGAAGCACGGCTGGTGGGAAAAGGTCACCCTCATCGTCTGGGGGGCGCCGACCAAGCTGGTCAGCGAAAACAGCGCCATCCAGAACAGGATCGCCGAAGCCCTGGCGGCGGGCGTTCACATCACCGCCTGCAAGGCCTGCGCGGATCAACTGGGCGCAACGGAGACCCTGGAGAAGATGGGCATCGACGTCAAATATTGGGGTCAGCCCCTGACGGCGCTTTTGAAGAACAACGAACCGCTGCTGACCCTGTAGGGGGATGGAAATGACCGGTTTCAGAGAGCGGGCGGCGGCGGGCCTGCAGGTCGGCGATGCCTTCCGGACCTCACGGACCTTCACGAGGGAGGACGTCCTTCATTTCGCCCATCTGTCGCGGGACTACAACCCCGTTCACTTCGACGCCCGCTTCGCCGCGGCGAAGAACTTTCCCGAACCGATCTGCCACGGGCTGCTCGCCGCCAGCCTGGTGACCGAACTGGGCGGCCAGATCGGCTGGCTGGCCTCGGCCATAAGCATCCGCTTCAAGGGACCGGTATACGTGGGCGAGACGGTCACCTGCACATTGGTCATCACGGCCATCGATCAGAAAAATCGAGCCAAGGCATCCGCCACGCTCGTGAAAGAGAACGGCGCGACGGCGATAGAGGCGGAACTCAGTGGCATTGTTCCCGGGGAAGCGGAGCGCGCCGTTCTGCGGCAGATGCTCTCCGAAGGGGATCCCACTTTTTGAGGACCCTTCCTCTTTCCGCAGAACCTGGGCGGGAATTTCTGGCGCGGTGGCACGACGGAAACCCCAAGACGAAGGAAACCGATGAACGTTTCGGCATGGTGCTGATGGGCAAGGACCCCGTGACGAGAACCGCCGAACACAGGGATTGAAGGGTGGGGCGGTTCGCTCAGCTCTTGAGGTGTTAGGAAAGGAGATCCGCCATGCCGGAATACAAAGGCGCGATGATGCAGTTCTTCCACTGGCACACCCCGGCCGATGGGTCGCTCTGGCGGTCGCTGACCGAACAGGCCGCCGAGCTGGCCGCCACCGGCATCACCTCCCTCTGGCTGCCCCCGGCTTACAAGGGCGCGGAGGGCGACCACGACCGGGGCTACGGCGTTTACGACCTCTTCGACCTGGGGGAGTTCGACCAGAAGGGAACCGTCCGGACGAAGTACGGCACGCGGGACGAATATCTCCAAGCGATCCGGGCGGCGCAGAAGGCGGGCATCCGGGTCTATGCCGATGTGGTCCTGAACCACAAGCTGGGCGGCGATCACGAGGAGGAATTCAGGGCGACACCCTACCATCCCGACAACCGCAACGAGGCCATCGGCGAGTTGCAGACCATCAGGGCCTGGACCCACTTCACCTTTCCGGGCCGCAAGGGGAAATACTCGGCACTGGAATGGCACTGGTGGCACTTCAATGCCGTGGACGTCAACGCCATGGCGGGCGACACCCAGGCCATCTACCTGTTCGAGGGCAAGCAATTCCAGGACGACGTGGATCGGGAAAAGGGCAACTTCGACTATCTGATGGGCTGCAACCTCGATATCGAGAATCCCGACGTGCAAAAGGAGCTGTACCACTGGGGGGAATGGTATCTGGAGACGACCGGGGTGGACGGTTTCCGCTTCGACGCCGTCAAGCATGTCAAGGCGGGGTTTTTCGTCGAGTGGATCAACCTCCTGCGCGGCCGTAGCGGTCGCGATCTCTTCGCCGTGGGCGAGTATTGGGGCGGCGTCGATCAGTTGAAACAGTTTATCGAAACGACGGGAGGGGAGATCAGGCTCTTCGATGCCGGGTTGCACTACCGCTTCGCCGCGGCCGGCCGGGAGGGGAAGGCCTTCGACCTGCGGACCCTCTTTGAGGGCAGCCTGGTGAAGGACCACCCCGATCAGGCCGTGACGATGGTGAGCAACCATGACACGCAGCCGTTGCAGACCCTCGAGTCGGTGGTGGAGCCCTGGTTCAAGCCCCTGGCCTATGCGCTGATTCTGCTGCGGCAGGGCGGCTACCCCTGCGTCTTCGCCACCGACTACTACGGCGCCCGGTACAGGGGAACGGACAGGGACGGCAGGGAACAGGAGATCCAGATGGCCAGCCACCGGTGGGTCATCGACCGCTTCCTCAACGCCCGCCGCACCCACGCCTGCGGAGAGCAGCGGGATTACTTCGACGACGCCCACTGCGTGGGTTGGACCCGTTCCGGCAACGCTCAGCACCCCGGCGGCCTGGCCGTCCTGCTGGGCAACGACGGCGATGGCCTCAAGGCGATGCAGACCGGCTCGCCGGAGACGACCTACATCGATCACACCGAGCAGATCGGCGAACCCGTGGTCACCAACGGCGAAGGCTGGGGCGAATTCCGCTGCCGGGATCGCTCCGTATCCCTGTGGCTGCCGGAAGGGGAAAAGTAAGGAAGGAGAAGGCGGATGATGGACCAGTATCTGTTCGTACCCGGAGGCAAGCGGACAAAAAGCGATTGGGACCAAGTCCGCACGATCCTGGCATCCCGCGGCCAGCGGACGGAGGCGATCACCCTCTCCGATCCCGAACGGGCCAGCCTGGGCGACCATATCGCCGAGGTCTGCCGCCTGATCGATCAGGGTGATCTGAGGGAGGTGATCCTCGTCGGCCACAGCTACGCCGGTTTCGTCATTACCGGCGTAGCTGTGGCCGTCCCGGGGCGGATCGCCCGGCTCGTCTACGTCGATTCGGCCATTCCCGTGAGCGGCCAGTCCCTCTTCGACGTCTTTGGTGCCGCCGGCATTGATCCGGGGAAATACGGCGTCCCGGCCTGGCCCCCCTTCAGGTCGCCACTCGTCTTCGATGCGGCCGTTATCGGGAAGATCCCCAAGACCTACATCCACTGCCTGCGGAGCCAGTTCCTGGAAATGACGCATGCTATCCCCCGCCGCTTCAAAAAAAGACCCTCCGGGAACCTCTGGGAGTACCTCCCCACGGGGGATGCCAACTGGCGCTACGAAAGCCTTTATGCGGACCATTACTGCATGCTCAACGCGCCTGCGGCGCTGGCGGAGATTCTTCTTCCCCGGTAAGGGATCGGCCGCAGGCCGCTGATGCGCCTGTTCGCCCCCCCTCCTTGCAGCGCCTCATGTAAGATGGTATGAAGCAGCCGTGGCCCGGCACCCGCTCCCGGATCAATCCGGAAACGCCCACGGGCACGGGAGGATCATGACGCGGCCGGCCGCGTCATGATCGCGAAAGGACTGCTTTCCATGAACCCAATTGTCTTCACGGAAATCGAGGGTATCCTGGTCGGCCATGAACAGGACCTGGAGGCCGCCACGGGCTGTACGGTCGTTCTTTGCAAAGCGGGAGCCACCGCCGGCGTGGATGTCCGCGGGGGTGCCCCGGGAACCCGCGAAACGGATCTGCTCAACCCCGTCAACCTGGTGGAGAAAATCCACGGGGTGCTCCTGACGGGGGGCAGCGCTTTCGGCCTCGACGCCGCCGGCGGCGTCATGCGCTATCTGGAAGAACGCGGGATCGGGTTCGACGTCCAGGTCGCCAAGGTCCCCATTGTCTGCGGGGCGGCCCTTTTCGACCTGGCCGTCGGCAATCCCCGTGTCAGACCCGATGGTCAGATGGGCTACCGGGCCTGCTGCAACGCCACCCGCCTGACCTGTCCCGAGGGGAACGTGGGCGCCGGCGCCGGGGCAACGGTTGGCAAGCTCCGCGGAATGGCGCGGGCCATGAAGAGCGGATTGGGATGTTTCACCCTTCAGGCAGGTGCCCTGAAAATCGGCGCGCTGGTGGCGGTCAACGCCCTGGGGGATATCATCGACCCGGAAACGGGCGAAAGGGTGGCAGGCTTGCTGACGGAAGACCGGACGGCCCTGGCCGACACGGAAGCCCTCATGATTGAAACCTACGGAAACCCGGTAAACCGCTTCTCCGGCAACACCACGCTGGGCGTCGTCGCCACCAACGCCCTCCTGACCAAGGCCCAGGCCACCAAGCTGGCCTCGATGGCGCAAAACGGTTACGCCCGAACAATGCGTCCGGCCCACTCCATGTTCGACGGCGACACCATCTTCACCCTCGCCACGGGACAGGTCGAGGCGGACTTGAGCACCCTCGGCCTTCTGGCCGCGCGGGTCATGGAAAGGGCGATCGTATCGGCGGTCCGAAACACAGCGCCGCTTTGCGGCCTCCCCTGCCATGCCGACTTGACCAAGGCCGGTCGATGACAGGGCCGTCCGGATCGCCCGCCAAAAGAACGAAGGGGCCGCTGAACGGGACCTTCGGAGGCCTCGCGGGGTTTATCCTCCTCGGTGCGACCCTCTGCCTCGCCGCCGGAGATGCCGAAGTGGAAATCACCCATCTCCTGCGGTTCATCCAGGCGACGCCCTGCCGGTTTGAACGCAACGGGGTCCTCTACGGGGGCGCCGAGGCCGCCGAACACCTGAAAAGAAAGTACGACCACAGCCGGGGAAAGGTCCAGAGCGTCGAGACCTTTATCGGCCATGTCGCCTCCGCCAGCAGCCTGTCCGGCCGGCGGTACCGGGTCCATTGCGCCGGAGAACCGAGCGTCGACAGCGCCGACTGGCTGCGCGACGCCCTGCAGACGTTCCGGAAATGACGGGCAGGATCCGTCCGCCGCGGCGGCCGTGAACCACCGTGGAGGCTTCGCTTGAAACAGGACCGGAAATCCTCGGCGAGATCGGCAACGAAAGGGTGCGCCAGGACCTTCCTGATCGCCGGCGGGAGCCTCTCCGTCGGGCTGGCGGTGATCGGCATTTTCATTCCCGTCCTGCCCACGACGCCCTTCCTGCTGCTGGCGGCCTTCTGCTTCGCCCGCAGTTCACGGCGTTGTTACGACTGGCTGATGCACAACCGCTGGTTCGGCCCCTACCTCCGGAACTACCGGGAAGGCAGGGGCATCCCCCTGCGACAGAAGATTCTGGCCATCACCCTGCTCTGGCTGGCGATCGGGTACGCAGCGGCCTTCGTCGTGCCGCCCCTCTGGGGGAAAATCCTGCTCGCCGCCATCGCGGCGGCCGTTACCTGGCACCTGGTCACGGTCCGAACCTACCGGCCGGATCAGAAGGCGGCCATCCCGGACGGTCCCTGCCCTCCCTTCGGATCCGGCGACCACGCCCCCGCAGAAGAGGGCGGGGCGCCAGCAGGCCCCTGGAACAGTCCGCCCGAAGAGGATTCGGAGCCCCCGCGCGCTGAAAGGAGCGAAGGATGTCGCCGCTGATCTCTCAGGGCTACCTGCCCGGCGCCATCGGCCGGATTGTGACGCTCCACGGCACTTATTACCATCGACAGGCCGGCTTCGGCGCCTTTTTCGAGGCAAAGGTGGCCCGGGAACTGGCCGAGTTCATGGGCCGGTTCGATGAGCACCGCGACGGCCTCTGGCTGCTGGCTAAGGAAAGGATTGCCGAAGGCGCCATCGTCATCGACGGCCTGAACGCCGCAGCTCAGGGAGCGCACCTCCGCTGGTTCATCGTTGCCGACCCGTTGCAGGGACAGGGTTTTGGCAACACCCTGCTCGCCGCAGCCATGGGCTTTTGCCGTGCGCGGCGTTATGACCGGGTTTATCTCTGGACCTTCGCGGGGCTTGACGCCGCCCGCCATCTCTACGAAAAATGGGGGTTTCAACTCTCGGAGCAGCGGCAAGGCCGCCAGTGGGGGACGGAGGTTCAGGAGCAGCGGTTCGAGTGGCGCCTGTCCTGATCGCTGACCACACTACGTTTCTGCCGGCCTTCGATCCCCTCGAACCGACGCAGATCCAGGATCCACACACCCCGCTCCCGCCGTGCACCGCAACGCTCCATCGTTCCAGCGGCCCCGAAAGAAAAGTCCCGTGCCGCCCTTCCTCTTGCCCTTTTTCTCTCCTAAAAAATACTTGACGGACCCAAAATGTTCTGTTATACAGAACACAATTCCACAATATGGAACACAAGACATGAACAAACCCGAACAACCCCCCAAATCGAGCAATCACGTCCAGACGATCGAGCGTGTATCCCTGATTTTGGAAGAAGTGGCGCAGCACCCCCGGGGCGTCGGTATCCGCGACCTCTCGTCCCGCCTGGACCTTCCCAAAGGCACGATCCACCGCCTCCTTGCCTCCCTTTCCCAATACGGCCTGATCCGCCAAGACAGAGAAACGAAAAACTATTACCTGGGATTGAAACTCATGGAGCTGGGAACGCTCGTGGGCACCCAGTTGGACCTTCGCCGCTTGGCGGAACCGGTGCTGCGTGACCTTTCGGAACGAACGAAGGAAACGGTCCACATGGTCGTCCTGGATCGGAACGAGGTGGTTTACATCGACAAGATCGACCACAGCCAGGACACAGGCGGGTTGAAGATGGCGTCACGCCTGGGATCGAGGAATCCCATCCACAGTTGCGCCGTCGGCAAGGCGCTCCTCTCCCTCCATCCTGAAGGGTCGGTGGAAGAGATGATCCGGAAGTCGGGGCTGCCGAAGCGGACGGAAAACACCATTACCGATCCGCAGCAATTCAAGGACCATCTCAAAGCCGTCAAAGCCCAGGGATACGCCCTGGACGACGAGGAGAACGAGCGGGGCGTCCGTTGCCTGGCGGCGCCGATCTTCGACGGCAAGGGGTATCCCATGGCGGCGATCAGCGTTTCCGGCCCCGCCTTCCGGGTTACCCGAAAGATCCTCCTCGACGTCATTAAAAAGGAGGTCGTCCAAGCGGCGGCCGAAATTTCCAGACGGTTGGGCTACAAGGAGGAAACGGGGGATGAAGCGCGCTGACGCCATCGGCGGACTCATTCTGTTTCTGTTCGGAGGCATGGTTGCAGGATTGGCTTTCAGGATGCCGCTCGGCACCTTTCGCCTGCCCGGGACGGGGCTCTTTCCCTTCGCTCTGGGTCTGCTGCTGATGTCACTGGCGGCGCTCTTCCTTTTGAGCCGCGCCCTGGCAAGCAAGACTGACCCGAAAAACCGCCCCCCGCCCGGCGAAGCGGAGATCGATCTCCGCCAATTGCTCCTTTTTTTCGGCGCTACCCTCTTCTCCCTCTTTCTTCTCCCTCTGCTCGGCTATCCCGCCGCAACGTTTCTCCTCCTCTTCTTCCTGCTGCGTACCCTGGGCATCCGTACCTGGGGCCTCCTGCTAATCCTCTCACTTTCAGTGGCGGCCCTGTCTCATCTCTTCTTCGTGGAATGGTTGAAGATTCCCTTGCCGAAGGGTTGGATCGGCCTGTGAGGGGTCCATGTTTGAGTCTCTCGGTTATCTTTTTAACGGGTTCGGGATAGCCCTCACGGCCGGGAATCTCTTCTACTGCCTGGTCGGCGCCATCGCGGGAACCCTCGTGGGGATTCTCCCCGGACTGGGGCCGATCGCCGGGATCGCCCTGCTTATCCCCGCCACCTTCAGCCTGGACCCCACGGCAGCGATCATCATGCTGGCCGGCGTCTATTACGGCGCCATGTATGGTGGGTCAACGACCTCCATCCTGTTGAACGTCCCCGGCGAAACGGCCTCGGTGATTACCTGCATCGACGGCTATCAGATGGCCCAGAAGGGGCGCGCCGGACAGGCGCTGGCCATCTGCGCCATCGGCTCCTTTATCGCCGGTTCCATTGCGATCATGGGAATGGTTTTCCTGGCCCCCCCGCTCGCCGAGGCGGCGCTGGCCTTCGGTCCCCCCGAGTACTTCTCCCTGATGCTCTGCGGATTCGTCGTCCTGAGCAACGTCACGGGAGGGTCCTTTCTCAAATCCCTCATGATGGCCGTCATCGGGCTAATCATCGGAACGGTGGGGCTCGATCCCGTGACGGGGGACTACCGCTTCACCTTCGGCTTCACCTATCTCCTCGGGGGGATCGAATTCGTCGCCGTCGCCATCGGTCTTTTCGGCATCGGCGAGGTCCTGAACAACGTGGCGCAGACGCGGGAGCTGCTGGACCGGCGGGTCATCGTGCCGCGGCTGCGCGACCTCTACCCCACACTGGACGACCTCCGCCGCTCCATCGGCTCCATCCTGCGGGGCACGGGGATCGGTTTCGGCGTCGGCCTCGTCCCCGGTCCGGCGCCGGTCATCGCCACCTATGCCTCCTATATGGTGGAAAAGCGGATATCCAACCATCCAGACGAGTTCGGGAAGGGGGCGATCGAGGGCGTCGCCGGCCCCGAATCGGCCAACAACGCCGCCTGCCAATCGGCCTTCATCCCCCTGTTTGTCCTGGGCATCCCCTTTGCGCCGCCCACGGCCGTCCTGCTGGGGGCTCTGCTCATCCACGGCGTGGCCCCGGGACCGACCATGCTCAGCGAACATCCCGGCGTCTTCTGGGGGGTCATCGCCAGCATGTATATCGGCAACTTCATCCTTCTGGTGCTCAACCTGCCCTTTGTTCCGCTTTTTGCCAACATTCTGCGGATCCCCAAACGGATTCTCCTTCCCCTGGTCATGCTCTTCTGCCTCACCGGGATGTTCTCGGTGAACAACTCCCTGCACGACATCTGGCTGATGCTCCTTTTCGGAGCACTGGGATTTATCATGCGGAAATGGCGTTACGAAGCGGCGCCACTCCTGCTGGCGCTGGTCCTGGGACCCAAAATGGAGGTCGCCTTCCGCCAGTCCCTGATGATCTCCCATGGCGACTTCGCCCTCTTTCTGACCCGTCCCTTCTCCTGTGCCTTTCTCGCCGTCACCCTCCTGTTCCTCTGCTTGCCGGGCATCAAAGCCGCCTGGAAAGGGATCGGCCGGAGGCTGTTCAACCCGGAAGGGGGTGAGTGATCGGAAACAGTGAAATTACCGCGGACAGAAAGGGGAAAAACTGCAAAACCGTGCGACCGGCCGTGCGCCGGCCGTGAAGAAACCTCAGAAAGGAGGGTTTTGAGATGACAAAAAAACGATTCCTTGCGGTCCTCATTCCGGTTTTCCTCTGTACCGCCTGGCCGATCCAGGCCGCTGATTTTCCGGAAAAGGAGGTGCAGATCGTCGTACCCTATGCGGCCGGTGGGGCGACAGACCTGATCTTTCGCGCGCTGGCGGCGGCGACGGGAAAGTACCTGGGCAAGGCGGCGGTCGTCGTGAACCGTCCCGGAGGAGGAGGCGCCGTGGGGTTCACCGACGGGGCGCAGGCCAGACCGGACGGCTACACGATCACCTCGGTCATCACACCGCTGACCATCCTGCCGCATCAGGTAAAGACCTCTTTCACCTACCGGGATTTCGCCCCGATCCTTAACGTGGTGCGGGACCCCTGCATGTTGCTCGTCAAGGCGGACTCGCCCTGGAAGAACGTCCAGGATTTCGTCGCCTATGCAAGAAAGAATCCCGGCATGATCACCGTCGGCAATTCCGGGGCGGGCGGCGGCGTCCACCTGATCGCCATGGCCTTCGAGAAGACCGCGGGCGTCACCTTCAACCATATCCCCTTCGCCGGCGGCGGCCCCTCCGTCACGGCCCTGCTGGGCGGGCACATCAACGCCGTCTCCGTGTCGCCGCCCGAGGGGATCAATCACGTCAAGGCCGGGAAGCTGCGGATGATCGCCCTCTTCGCCGAGCAGCGGTTCGATCAGTTCCCCGATGTGCCCACTGTCAAGGAGCAGGGGATCGACTTCACCATGGGGCAGTGGCGGGGTCTGGCGGCGCCGAAGAATACGCCGGCGCCGGTTGTGGCGAAACTGCATGACGCCTTCAAGAAGGGGATGGAGGATCCGTCATTTGTGAAAAACGCCAGGGACATGGCGGTGAATCTTCAGTACCTGGGCCCGGAGGCCTTCGGGAAGCTCATTGCCCAAGATCATGAGTATTACGGCAATCTGGTCAAGGAAATCAAGAAATAGTCCTCGCGCTAAGGAGGTGCGATCATGAGAAGAGGTCAACGCGGTTTGTTTCTCGCGACGGCCGCCGCCTGCTTTTTCCTTTGGGGAACGGGCAGCGCCCTGGCCACGGAAAAGCTTCTGATCCGACTGGGAAGCCCCTTCAAGGCGGGCCATATCCTGGTCGATGCGGGCGAGAAATTCAAGGAACGGATCGAAGGGGAAAGCGGCGGGCGGATCCAGGTGGAGATCCAGGCCGGAGTGGCGTCGGAGGAGCAGATCAACGACTGGTGCAGCGAGGGGAAGATCGAAATGCAGTCCAACGGCCACCGTGCCCTGGAAATCTTCGCCCCCCAGTATTTTTTCTTCAACGCCCCCTACGTCATGAAGGATCTCGACCATTTTCTGCGGGTTTGGGAAAGCAACCTGGGCCAACAGGCCAGAGCCCTGGTGGAAAAAAACGGCAACAATATCTTCCTGGGGATCGTTTACCGGGGTCTGCGGCAGATGACCTCGAAAATCCCCATCTATACCCCTGCGGACGTCTATCGTCTCAAGCTGCGATTGCCCACGGTCAAGACCTGGATCGCGGTCTGGAAGGAACTCGGCGCGGAGCCGATCCCCATTCCCCTGCCGGATCTCTTCAAGTCGCTCAAGGAAGGGCAGGCCGACGCCTCGGAGGGGGACCTGACCCAGATCGCCTCCTTCAAACTGGACCAGGTCCAGAACTATCTCACCGTAACGAACCACCTTGTCCAGACGGGGGGAATCCTGATCAACAAATCCTTTTTCGACCGGCTGAGCACGCAGGACAGACAACTGGTGCAAAGAGGCGTACAAGAGGCCGCGGCCTGGGCCAACGACAAAATCAAACGGAACGAGAACGCCCTCTTCGTGGATCTGCAGCGCAAAGGGATGCAGGTCGTCCTGCCCGACGCGGAGTCCTTCCGGCAGGTGGCCCGGCCGGCCGTCGAGGCACTTTTCCGGACGGAATGGCCGGTGACGACCTGGGCGGAAGTCCTGGCGAAATGAACGGAGGGAGATGATGGCAGCAAAGGCCGAAATTATCGAGAAGGAGGAGCGGGTACGGAATTTCCTGAGGAGCAGGGAGCTTGACGCCCTCCTCTTGAAGCGGCAGGCCAATTTTTCCTGGATGACCGGGGGCGGCCTCAATCTGGTGGGCATCACCACCGAGATTGGGGCCGCCGCCCTCCTGATCACCGTAAGGGGGAAATTCCTGGTCTGCAGCAACATCGAGGCCCCCCGGATGATCGAGGAAGAAAAACTGGAAGACCAGGGCTTTGAGATTCTTTCCTTTCCCTTCGCGCCGGCGGCCGCGGAAAGACCGATATGTTCGATCCCGGCGAAGACGGACCGACCTCGCCACTGTTCGATCCAGTGGAGCAGCTGAGCCGTTTTTTCCGAGATCGCCCTGTAATCGCCGGCAGCGATCAGCGCGTCGGCGATCAGTTTGGATCCGAGCCCGATGCAGGCGACGCCGGCGGAAAACCACTGTTCGACCGATTCCCGTGTTGCCTCCACGCCGCCGGTCGGCATGAGACGCGCCCATGGCATCGGCGCGAGGACGCTCTTCACGAACGCCGGCCCGCCGACCTCCGCTCCGGGGAAGATCTTGCAAATCTCCACCCCGTATTCCTCTGCCTGGGAAATCTCGCTGACGCTTCCACAGCCAGGCAAATAGGGGATCTTTCTGCGGTTACAGGTCCTGGCCACCTCGGCATGGAGGGCTGGTCCGACGATAAAGTTTGCCCCGTTGGCGATATAGAAGGAGGCCGTGCCGGGATCGAGGACGGAACCGGCGCCGAGGATCAGATCGGGAATCTCTTTTGCGCACCAGGCGTTCAATTCGGAGAAGACCCGGTGGGCGAAATCGCCGCGGTTCGTGAATTCCAGAGCCCTTGCGCCCCCGTCGGCCACCGCCTGGGCGACCTTTTTGGCGGTCTCCAGATCGTCATGGTAAAAGACGGGAACCAGGCCGACCTCGACCAGGGTATTGAGAACGTTCATTCTTGAAAATCGAGCCATGTTGCACCTCCGCGAAACCTATCCAAGGACCCCGCGGCGTTACCGCGATACCCGTCCGGACGTTTCCCCAGCCATTATCTGTTCCACCTCTTCTACCGACACTGAATTGAAGTCGCCGAAGATCGAGTGTTTCAGGCATGAGGCCGCCGTTGCGAAGGCCAGGGCCTTCCGGAGGTCGCTGCCGTAGGACCGGATGCCGTAGATCAAACCGGCGTTGAAGGCGT
>Ga0351929_1062_pt1 | contig 14172 bp, 10 predicted proteins | sample BONcelHT113001E9_FD_205825 | JGI IMG/M metagenome (GOLD analysis project Ga0351929, IMG submission 205825) | Enriched cells from coal bed in the Powder River Basin, Montana, United States - BONCAT cells T11 rep2 HSBNCT.T11.300.1.E9 ...
CTTTTTGGACTGCTATCTCGTTACGACATAGTTTTAACTAATCCTGACATTTTCCAGGCAATCCTTGGGCATATGTATTGTAATCAAACCGGTGATTTGATTCAAGCATTTCATTTATTTGAATACGTTATTTATGACGAATTCCATAATTACAAAGAATTTGAATTAAGTGGTATTTTGAATCAAGTCGGCCTGTTTCTCAACATGAGCCCGTGCAAAGTCATTCTGAGTAGTGCAACACCCAAAGAAGAGATAATTGAACTACTTAAGCTTACGAGAATTGGAGTGGGAGACAATCGTCATGAGCCACGAGTAAAAACAGTTAGAGCTGAACCGTGCAGTAATGATGATGGAGAAATCATTCGATACAAAACAAGAGTAAAGTTTCAACAAGGGAAAATCATTGATGATTTTGAACAAATAGTCGGGAATCTCAAAGAGGCAGTCAGAAATATCGATGTGAATGAACCGAGAATCCTCTTTATTTTTGATACAGTAAGAGACAGTAATCGGTTCTATTCCCGATTATTTAAAGACTGTCCAGATATATATAAATATGCTGAAAAGGATAATGGATACGATACGAATAATCAAGATGGATATTCACAAGACTTTACAAAGCCAATTCTCATCTCAACAAATAAGAGCGAAGTAGGACTTGATTATCCGATAAAGCTTCTTTTTATGGAAGATGGCTTTAGCATAGACTCATTTGTTCAACGTTTCGGTCGCGCTGCGCGGCGTGAACCTGCTGATTGCTTTATTTATACAAAGAAAGAAGCCAATCCCCTTTTTACCGAAGAAACTGTAGATTATGGAAAATTCCTTGATATTATGAAACATGTTACCAAGGAGTACAATATTCAAACAAAGAAGGTAAGCACTCTCTTTACATTCAGGCAAGCACTTTCAATCAGCGAATATACTAACGAGAGGAAAAGAGATCTAGAAGCATTTTTCGCTCCGGAATCCGGTTATAGTTATAAATTTTGGCTCTCATTTTTCTCCATACTAAATAATCGTAATAAGGAGGACTTTGTCGATAGGGATTTAGAGCGTTTAAATAGCTTTGTCACGGATATCAAGAAGGCCTGCAAAAGTCTTCGGGGTCGCTCTCTTCAGTTTCCAGTCGTATATCAGAGAGGACATGAAATTCGACGAAGATGTATGATGTTCTATCGGTTTTGAACCAAGTTCCTGCATTTGTGAGGAAAACAAAAGACGGCTTAGAAATAGTGGAAGAAAAAAGTGATGCTTCAGGCCCATTCATCCAGGCAATGACCATATCATACCTTCCTGCGCCGATTAATTATCAGAAGCGCAACGAACAATTCAGGGATGAGATAGATATCATAGCCAGGAATGCACTAGATGTTTTTCCAGAGAAGCAGCAAAAGTTCCTGCTTTTCTGCATTAATTCGTTATGCAATTCTGTTGAGGCCGATCGGGTTGTCTCACCTGACGAGGTAATCCTCTGGAACAACAAAGTAATACCCTTAAAAACTGACGCACTGGAGTTCGATGACGACTGAACACGAACTCCCCCTCGTCAACACCTCCGACCTCAACCAGCACCTCTACTGCCCACGTCGGCTCTACTACCTGATGTTCTATCACACCCAGGGCCTGAACTTCGTACTGGCCGATGGCCGCTCTAAACACGCCCACCAGAGCCGCCGGGGCCAGTGGTACCGGGAGATGTACCTGCGGTCGGAGAAGCTCCACCTGCACGGCAAGATCGATCTCCTGGAAGGAAAGACTAAGCTGACGCCGGTGGAGCGCAAGCACGGCACCTCCTTTTTCGACAACGATGAGGTCCAGCTTGCTGCCTACTGCATGCTCCTGGAGGACTACCTGGACGAGCCGGTGCGCATGGGCTATCTCTACCTCTTCGGCACCAATGAACGCTATGCGATCACTATTACCGACTGGCACAGAAATAAAGTTCTGCAGGTGGTGGAGGCCATCCGCAACATGAGCCTCGACAAGATCCCCGACTTTGCCGATAATCCCAAAAAGTGCGAGAAGTGCAGCACCGCGGCGTACTGCCTGCCCGAGGAGACGAGAATGCTGCAAGAAGAGAGTGCAAGAATGGAGCATGGCGGTAAGGACGAGTGGGCAAATAGCAAATGGATAGACAGGGAGCATTAGCAATGGAATTTAAATATATAAAATCTCAGGCATACGACAGACAGTTTCTTTTGGACAATATGATGGGACCCAATGCCATGAAGATTCTGGAGGAATTGATGCAACTGCCGTGGATGCTGGAGCTGAAACCGGATATGCGGATTTTGGATCTGGGCTGTGGCAGGGGACTTACCTCCATTTTTCTCGCCAGAGAGTTTGGCGTGCAGGTGTTCGCCACTGACCTGTGGATTACTGCAACTGAAAACTTTGCCCGCTTCAAAGATGCTGGCTTGGAGAATAGGATCATTCCGATCCATGCCGATGTGGCAGATCTCCCCTATGCAAATGAATATTTTGACGCCATCATAAGCATCGATGCCTACCACTACTTCGGCAGAGATGAGGGCTTTGCGGATGAAAAAATGGCTCCGCTATTGAAGAAGGGAGGAAAGCTGGCAATTGCAGTGCCCGGCCTGGTAAAAGATATCCATGATAACATCCCTCCTGAGATGCTCCTATCATGGAATGCGGATGCCATTGAGACTCTGCGCAGTCCCGAATGGTGGAGGAAGATACTGTCGAAGTCGCAGCAGATGGAGCTTCAGGCTGTGGGGGAGCTGGAATGCTATTCGGAATGCTGGAACGACTGGCTGCAGTGCGACAATGAGTATGCCGTCGGCGACCGAAAAGCCATGGAGAATGGGGCAGGCAAGTACATGGATCTGGTTTACATGATTGCCGCCAAAAAGTGATGCTCCTGATGGGTAAAGGAGAGGAGGGAGAAGCATGAGCAAAGAGAGCGAAGGCATCTTCGACGACAGCGTGGTTTATGTCACCAAGCAGGGCTCACAGGTGGGCGTGGACGGCGGCAGGATAGTAGTATCCATGAGAGGCGAGGGGGAGATCGCCTCCTTTCCCATGGGCCAGGTGGACACCATCAACATCTTCGGCAACATCAACTTCACCACGCCCTTTGTGGCGCGGGCCAACGAGCACGGCATAGTGCTAAACTACTTCACCCAGAACGGCCGCTACCGGGGCAGCTTCGTGCCGGAGAAGAACACCATCGCCGAGGTGCGCCGCCGCCAGTATGCGCTGACGGAAAGAGAGAGCCTGAAGATCGCCAGAGAAATCATCCGGGGCAAGATCAGAAACTCGCGCACCCTGCTTAATCGCAAGGACGTACCAGACAACGGCAGGCTGGCGGAGCTGGAGGAGCTGACTGCAAAGGCCCGCGACCTGGACATGCTGCGAGGCATGGAAGGAGAGGCGGCGGAGATCTACTTCGGCCTTTTGAACGGCTGTCTGGCCGATGGCTGGACCTTTGAGCGCAGAACGAGAAGGCCCCCGGAGGATCACATCAATGCGCTTCTTTCTCTCACTTACAGCATGATGAAAAACGAGGTCTTGAGTGCTCTGCGCCAGTACAACCTGGACCCCTTCCTGGGCATATTGCACGCGGACAGGCACGGGCGGCCCGCGCTCGCGCTCGACCTGCAAGAGGAGTTTAGGCCAATATTTTGCGATGCCTTTGCTCTGCGTCTGATCAACAAGATAATGCTCAAGCATGAGGACTTTGGAGATGACAATCACCTCAAGGATTACGCCTTCAAGATCTACCTGGAGAAGTTCGACGACTACATGCAAGAGGAGTTCACTCATCCCAGATTCGAATACACAGTAACACGCCGCAAGGCGGTGCGTTTGCAGGCCATACTGCTTCGAAAGGCGATTACCGGAGAGCTGAAGGAATATTATCCGCTGGTGTTTAAAAGATGAGACTTGCCATCACCTACGATATTAGTGATAATCGCACCCGCACCCGAGTCTTCAGGATCCTGGAGAGCTATGGAGCCTGGAAGCAATACAGCGTCTTCGAGCTGGAGATCAGCGACATTCAACGGCTTCAGATGGAAGATGATATTAAGGCGGAGATTGGTGCAGGTGACAAAGTGCGCATCTACGTGCTTTGCGAGCGCTGTGTGGGTGCCATTACCGATCTTGGGCTGAAGATGCCCGAGAAGAAGTCGAATGTGATCTAGTTTTTCATGGATCTTTATAAAGGCCTGGTACGCCAAAGGTCCATTTTTTAGAGGTCAAAATTCGGGCTTTTAGAAAGGATTTTAAGGTAAAAGGACCATTTTTGACCCGCCGTCGCAACGAGCGAGAAAACCCGACAGGGATTGAAACCGGCCAAACAGAGGCCCGACGGATCTGTAGACGGGCGTCGCAACGAGCGAGAAAACCCGACAGGGATTGAAACCAGCTTCTCATGCAGGGTCATGCCCTATCCCTCCTCGTCGCAACGAGCGAGAAAACCCGACAGGGATTGAAACATAAGATAGTGCCTATCCTCTCATTATCATTTTCGTGGTCGCAACGAGCGAGAAAACCCGACAGGGATTGAAACAGGCCATGAAGCTGATCGATTACATCCAAGATCATCGAGTCGCAACGAGCGAGAAAACCCGACAGGGATTGAAACAACGCAATTTCGGCAATAACCGACACCACGATAACGTCGCAACGAGCGAGAAAACCCGACAGGGATTGAAACAGTAAAGATCATCAAGTTCTGGATATCGCCTTCCAGTCGCAACGAGCGAGAAAACCCGACAGGGATTGAAACACTTTGTAACCATGCTTTTCACAAACGCCTGGCAGCGTCGCAACGAGCGAGAAAACCCGACAGGGATTGAAACAACATCTGCCACTGACTGTTCATTGTGCCGGACTGAGCAGTCGCAACGAGCGAGAAAACCCGACAGGGATTGAAACTCCATTGCGGTCCCTGCCGCCATATATCGCTTTTAAGTCGCAACGAGCGAGAAAACCCGACAGGGATTGAAACCCATCGCCCCATCAATATCAAGCTCTACATACTCATTGTCGCAACGAGCGAGAAAACCCGACAGGGATTGAAACGCCATACTTCGCATTCACATCCTGAGCTGCCATGATGTCGCAACGAGCGAGAAAACCCGACAGGGATTGAAACCCAATATAGGGCACCTGATAGTCAATGCCATTCATGGTCGCAACGAGCGAGAAAACCCGACAGGGATTGAAACAATGCTTTTGCCGATGCCTGCCCATGCAAGGATGAGAGTCGCAACGAGCGAGAAAACCCGACAGGGATTGAAACATTTCATAGATAAGCATATCGTTAAGGGAATAGTAACGTCGCAACGAGCGAGAAAACCCGACAGGGATTGAAACTGGTTATCTCTGGCCAAAACACAATCTCTTGCATCAAGTCGCAACGAGCGAGAAAACCCGACAGGGATTGAAACTATGATCCTAGGAAACCAGGAGAAGCCCTTTGGCCTTGTCGCAACGAGCGAGAAAACCCGACAGGGATTGAAACCAGGCTCTCCGGGAGGCTTTCCCGTCTGAGTTCTCTGTCGCAACGAGCGAGAAAACCCGACAGGGATTGAAACATGGTCCGGGTGCCTGCAATCGGAGTACCGCCACCCGTGTCGCAACGAGCGAGAAAACCCGACAGGGATTGAAACCCATTTTGGCCGCTCGCTGATGGTTTGACCTGGACTTGTCGCAACGAGCGAGAAAACCCGACAGGGATTGAAACGTCCGTAATAGTCGGTTTCAAAGTCAATTGCTACAGTCGCAACGAGCGAGAAAACCCGACAGGGATTGAAACGTAGATATCGCCCGTTTTCGCGGTCGGAAGCCTCAGAGTCGCAACGAGCGAGAAAACCCGACAGGGATTGAAACCGAGGGGGAAGCATGAATTATATTTTTCAGAGCTTTGAGTCGCAACGAGCGAGAAAACCCGACAGGGATTGAAACCTAAAATCAATTGCAGCGGATGCCTGCTGAGTTAGAGTCGCAACGAGCGAGAAAACCCGACAGGGATTGAAACCAATTCGTATGAACTTCCAAGAACTCAAAGCAATCGGTCGCAACGAGCGAGAAAACCCGACAGGGATTGAAACAATATCGGGCAGGTGACTGGCAAGGCCGCCCCGGTTGTCGCAACGAGCGAGAAAACCCGACAGGGATTGAAACCGAAGTAATCTCCCTGATTAGATATTGGTCGATCTCAGTCGCAACGAGCGAGAAAACCCGACAGGGATTGAAACGTCACAGACGGTGAATGGGCATATGGGGCATCTGCCGTCGCAACGAGCGAGAAAACCCGACAGGGATTGAAACACTACCGTCATGTATCTACCTCATAACAAATTTATAAGTCGCAACGAGCGAGAAAACCCGACAGGGATTGAAACCGGTTATACCACAGCCTCTTTGCGGGCGGTGTTCTAGAAGTCGCAACGAGCGAGAAAACCCGACAGGGATTGAAACTTTTCGGTTGTGCTGCCCAGGGACACCTCGATGCCGGGGGTCGCAACGAGCGAGAAAACCCGACAGGGATTGAAACGCATCTGATTGCAATAGGCGCTGCAATCGCTTTTGTGTTGTCGCAACGAGCGAGAAAACCCGACAGGGATTGAAACACGGCCAGAGACGACAAGAGGGACATCTTCGGATATAGTCGCAACGAGCGAGAAAACCCGACAGGGATTGAAACTGATATGCTGCCCGCTCCTAATCTCCAGACCAGGACGTCGCAACGAGCGAGAAAACCCGACAGGGATTGAAACAGCATGAAGAAAGCTCTTATTTTTGGGATAAACGACTGTCGCAACGAGCGAGAAAACCCGACAGGGATTGAAACGCATCTGATTGCGATATTCGCGGCCATTGCCCTCGTGGTCGCAACGAGCGAGAAAACCCGACAGGGATTGAAACATGACTTTCTGATATATGTTTTGAAGCTGAGGCTGAAGTCGCAACGAGCGAGAAAACCCGACAGGGATTGAAACTTAAACACATTCTCGACATATAAGCCGCCCACGTCAGTCGCAACGAGCGAGAAAACCCGACAGGGATTGAAACTCTAACATCTGCTCAGAGACACCAGACGGCACTTCCGTCGCAACGAGCGAGAAAACCCGACAGGGATTGAAACTTGGGCATTCCGTGGCCTGAAATGGAACGGATGCTTAATGTCGCAACGAGCGAGAAAACCCGACAGGGATTGAAACCCTGTCCAACAGTTCGCGGTTATCACGGCAGTTGACGTCGCAACGAGCGAGAAAACCCGACAGGGATTGAAACCTAATCTGAAGATTGCTAAGATGGAAGCTCTTCTCAATGTCGCAACGAGCGAGAAAACCCGACAGGGATTGAAACCTTCATCGGCGAAAATGTGCTAAACTGTCTATTATCTCGTCGCAACGAGCGAGAAAACCCGACAGGGATTGAAACTATCATGATCTTTGTAACAATCTTTAAGCTCCTTTTGCGTCGCAACGAGCGAGAAAACCCGACAGGGATTGAAACCACACGGAGTTAGTCAGGGTCGTATATGAGAAGCCCTGTCGCAACGAGCGAGAAAACCCGACAGGGATTGAAACTCATTGGTCATTTACGCCCATTCTGGCATGGCCTGGCTGTCGCAACGAGCGAGAAAACCCGACAGGGATTGAAACGCATCGGCTAGCCAGCTATCAGAGGCCGAGTATGTGTCGCAACGAGCGAGAAAACCCGACAGGGATTGAAACCCGGTTAGATTGCATAGGATGCCAATCCTATTGCCGTCGCAACGAGCGAGAAAACCCGACAGGGATTGAAACTCAGCCTTAAGCCGGACCTCTCCAAGCTATCCGTCGAAGTCGCAACGAGCGAGAAAACCCGACAGGGATTGAAACATGTTTTTAACTTCCGAAAACGTCTGCTCAGACAACGTCGCAACGAGCGAGAAAACCCGACAGGGATTGAAACGAAACCATAAGCATTTTCAAAAGCATCTTCGATGGTTGTCGCAACGAGCGAGAAAACCCGACAGGGATTGAAACTTCTCTATATCAAAGTCGTTTGTGACACCATAACAAACGTCGCAACGAGCGAGAAAACCCGACAGGGATTGAAACCTACCGATTGCAACAGACATCAAAATGCAGATATCAGGGTCGCAACGAGCGAGAAAACCCGACAGGGATTGAAACATAGGCGCAGGATAGGCATTGATGGCCGCGATAAATGGTCGCAACGAGCGAGAAAACCCGACAGGGATTGAAACCCAGACCGGGATGTAAGGAACCACCGCACCGACACGTTGTCGCAACGAGCGAGAAAACCCGACAGGGATTGAAACCTGGATTGGCCTTCCGTCCAGCTCTTGCCGGTGAGAGTCGCAACGAGCGAGAAAACCCGACAGGGATTGAAACATGGCCAATCTGGCTACACAAAAGCCTATCAAGCCATGTCGCAACGAGCGAGAAAACCCGACAGGGATTGAAACTCGTCCAGTTGCACGGTCACTCCGTTGCTGGTCTGCGTCGCAACGAGCGAGAAAACCCGACAGGGATTGAAACCTATCCTGGCGGGCATTCCTGCAGGAGTAACCTGCGACGTCGCAACGAGCGAGAAAACCCGACAGGGATTGAAACATATCTACCTCTCCTATCTTGAATGCGAATTTCCCGGGGTCGCAACGAGCGAGAAAACCCGACAGGGATTGAAACCTGGTTAGGTTGCATAGGATGCCAATCCGATTACCATCGTCGCAACGAGCGAGAAAACCCGACAGGGATTGAAACGCCTTTCCACCGGCACGGCTCTGGCATGAGGCTTTTGTCGCAACGAGCGAGAAAACCCGACAGGGATTGAAACACATAAACGTAATCAGGATCGCCGCTGGCATCGATCAGTCGCAACGAGCGAGAAAACCCGACAGGGATTGAAACGGCACGGTCTACGATTCCGGTACTCAGCCCAATGCCTATGTCGCAACGAGCGAGAAAACCCGACAGGGATTGAAACCCGGAAATGTGGCGTTGACTCTGGGAAGATAGTTAGTCGCAACGAGCGAGAAAACCCGACAGGGATTGAAACCTGTCGTCAATGCCAATATCATCACGACCGCAAACACGTCGCAACGAGCGAGAAAACCCGACAGGGATTGAAACAGAAAGCGATGTGCCAAACAAAAAAATGAGGCTGACAGTCGCAACGAGCGAGAAAACCCGACAGGGATTGAAACCCATTGATCTCCAATATGCCGATTGCAGGCACATGTCGCAACGAGCGAGAAAACCCGACAGGGATTGAAACGGCAATGGCCGAAGGTGCGATTTATCCAAACTATCAAGTCGCAACGAGCGAGAAAACCCGACAGGGATTGAAACAGATCTCCACCGCTCGCAGTATCTCCCTCGATGGTCGTCGCAACGAGCGAGAAAACCCGACAGGGATTGAAACTGGCATCTCCATCTGAGAACAGGCGCAATCAAAAGAGTCGCAACGAGCGAGAAAACCCGACAGGGATTGAAACGATTACGGCTCGACCAATCCAACTGCATTCATAATGTCGCAACGAGCGAGAAAACCCGACAGGGATTGAAACTTGCGATATCTGCAAAGAATTGGATGGCTGGTTCTACGTCGCAACGAGCGAGAAAACCCGATAGGGATGAAAACTTGCTAAAAAAATAGTTACGAATCTTCGCGATATCCAGTTTTCAAATGATTCTCTGTGCGTCCTCTGTGAGCTCTGTGTCTCTGTGGTGGAATAGTCGTTAGCTGTTGGTTATGATCCAAATGGCTGACGGTACTACCACCTTTGCATGACACGGAAAGCGCACAAAGGACTCGATCTATACCATGATCTGTTCGGCAGAGTTAACCATTCTCAGCGCGCGTCGCAGTACCTCACCTCATCCACATCCAGCATAAGGGGCGTGCCTGGCTCAAAGTTGGTGATCTTCCTCACTCTTCCTACTGCCACCAGTTGCAGTTGTGCTCTTGCCGCCTGAGCCTCACGCTCTTCGTAGTAGTCCTCGCTGGATTGGACTGTGCGATGAGTAATGATCTGTAGAGCTCTTATGCCGGCAATGAGCCCTCCGGTTCCTGGAACTATATCCGGGGCACTGGACTCTGTGAGGAAGACCCGGTCTCCCGGCTGAACATTTAAGAGCGTAAAGAAGTTGTTAGGGCTCCGAATCTCCACCGTCCTGACTTTAGCCGCGGTAAGCTCCTTCATCACATGTCTTGCCAATCCCGTTAGTGCTATGTAAATCATGAGGCATCACCCGTACATTGGGAATTCTTTGGGCATCTGGGCTTGCTGTTCCTCGGTAGATACCCCTTTCATCTGCTGGGCCAGTTGCGCCATCTGCACCTCGATCTGCTCCGCCTGCTCGGAGAGCTTGGCCGTGCTTATCCCTAAATCGTAGATCTTATTGAGCGTCTCGATAGTGGCTATGGCCGCTCTTGGGTCCGGTTCCGCCGAAGCCGTCTCGCCCAAAAGGCAGATAGCGGGCATTTTTTTTATGCGGCACTCGTTCATGATACTGCCGGTAATGCCGGTAATTGTCCCCAGCTCAAAGACCTCTGCTTTGTCCTTTATCTTATCGAGCAATTCCTGCTGGCTTACTGCGCCAAAGACCCGGTGCCCGTCGCCCATCACCGTTATGCCTGCCAGACAGATCATCTCTCGAGTGCCTATGGACTCTGCAAAGGATACGATCTCCTTTCCAACCTCATAAGAGGCCAGGGGATGTACGGGAATGTCGGCGGTGAGAATTACTATGCCCTTAGCCACATCCTCATAAATGCGAACCGGCATATTCACCACTCCGCCCAGCAGGACGGCCAGTGGCGGGAAGTACTTGGAGCTCATGGCCCCGAGATAGGTCATTTTCAGTTCGTTGACGATGTACTGGCTGGCGATGTTGCCTACCAGGCCAATTCCAGGGAATCCCTCGATCAAGATGGGATTCTTGACGGTGGGCTGCTTCTCAAGGATTACCTGGACGATTTCCTTATCCATGCAAAATTATTAGGCATTTATCTGAGATAAGAGCATCGCTTATCTGAGATAAGAGCAAAGCCTCCGAGACAGGATCTTTATTCAGTTCTCCACAATCCGCGCAAAGTTGAGCAATCTTTTTATGCAATACCCTACTGCTAAGGAAATGCATAGCTGCAAACGATAATTTGCAATTTCGGGGTCAAAATGGCAAAGCAATATAGAGAGGTTATTGATCGGGCACTGGCCGAAGGCAGGACCTACCTGATGGAGCATGAGAGCAAAGCCGTTCTGGAAAGCCTGGGCATCACCACCACCGGGGCCGGGGTAGCGAAGTCAGAGGACGAAGCTGTAGAGATATTCCAATCCCTGGCCGCTCCCGTGGCCATGAAGGTGCTCTCCCCGGATGTAGTCCATAAATCCGATGCCGGCGGAGTCAAGCTAAATTTAAGGGATGCAGATGAAGTGAGAGCCGCTTACCGGGAAATCACCCAGGCATTCCTGGACAAAAAGGTCGCGGGCATATCTGTGCAGAGGATGGCCCGGCAAGGAGTGGAGGCCATCGTAGGAGTGGCCAATGATGCTACATTCGGACCGATTTTGATGTTCGGCCTGGGTGGAGTCTTCGTGGAGGTTTTAAAGGATGTCTCCTTCCGCTCCATTCCTATCTCTGCCTCCGATGCCAAAGATATGATAGAGGAGATCAAAGGCTATGCCCTGCTCCGGGGATATCGCGGCTACTCTTCCGATATTGAGGCACTGGAGAGGCTATTGATGGCCATATCAGACTTTGTCATGGAGAATCCCGACATCTCGGAGATGGATATCAATCCGGTGTTCCTCTATCCGGATGGCTATATGGTGGTTGATGCTCGCATAATCCTGGGAGAGCCAAGGCCAAAGCCCCCGGCTGCCGTCAAGCAGGACTTGCGCGACCTGTTTTATCCCAAGAGCATTGCCGTCATTGGCGCCTCCGGCACGCCGGGAAAACTGGGCTGGAACGTCTTCACCAATCTCGTAAGCCACAAATTTAAGGGAAAGCTCTATCCCATCAATCCCAAAGCCGATGAGATTCACGGCTGCAAAGCCTATCCCTGTATCAGCGCCGTTCCTGAGCCTGTAGATGTGGCCATCATCCTTGTCTCGGCAGGAATAACACCGGATGTGGTCGAGGAGTGCTGCAAGTGCGGCGTGCGCTACATCGTGGTCGAGTCGGCCGGCTTCGCGGAACTGGGCGAGGATGGCAAGAAGATTGAGCTGCTGATGAAGGATATTGCCGACAAATACGGCGTGCGGCTGCTCGGCCCCAACTGCTCCGGCATCATCAACACCCATTGCAGCATGGTCCAATCCATCGGCATCGTGGATGCTCTATCCATGGGCAATATCGGCCTGGTCTCGCAGGCAGGAGTGTGCGCGGCAGGAATGCTCTGGGGGCTGCGTCACATCATGGATTTCGGCATAATCGCTACAATTGGCAACAAGCTGGACATCAACGAGACCGATATCCTGGAAGCGGTAAGCAAAGACGAGAACATCAATGTCATCTGCATGTATCTTGAGTCCGTGAAAGGTGGGCGGCGTTTCATTGATGCAGCGCGTCGCATCACTCTGGAAAAGCCCATAGTCGTTCTCAAGTCCGGCAGAACCGATGCCGGCAAAAAAGCAGTGGCATCCCACACGGCATCTTTAGCAGGCAACGACCAGATCTTCAGCGCCGCCTTCCGCCAGTCCGGGATCATCCGAGCCCGCGATTATGATCACATGTTCAACCTGGCCCGTGCCATCTCCAAGCAGCCGCTGCCAACAAGGGAAGGCGTATTCATAATAACCTACGCGGGTTCCTTGGGCGTCATTGCCGCTGATGCCATAACCGACAACGGCATGCGACTCTCCGAGCTGGAGCCGCCCTTAAAAGAGCGGCTGAAGAGCCTGCTTCCGGATTATGTCTGCGGCATGAACCCGGTGGACTACACCTTCAGCCAGGATGCAGAGACTGTGAAGAGGACCATTGAGATAGGTGTCGACAGCCAGGACGTGGGCAGCTTTATCGTTGTCTTGCAGGCGGAGATCCTGGGCAGCTACGTGGATACTCTCAAGAAGATCGACTACCAGGGCAAGCCCATCATCGCCTGCGTGGCGGGAAAGGAGTTTGCTCAAGCAGATGTCATCAAAATGGAAAAGGCCGGCATCCCCGTCTTCGGCACCCCCGAACAAGTTGCTGACGCCCTGGGCATCATGTACCGCCACCACAAGAGGGTCAGCAAGCAAAAGCCACAGGCTTAAAACCAAGTCCAGATAGGGCAGATCCAGGAAATGTCCAGCTTTCCTGGACGGCTGCTCCTTTGCTGGGTATTCTCCAATAATTTTTTTTAGCAAAAATTGACTGAAGACATGGAAATTAGGCCATTCACGGCACGCCGCAATTGTATTGTATGCATAGCGGCTCTGGGACATGTTCTTATCCCGCCCATCAAATATGGTGGCAGAAAAGACTACTATCAAGAATCGTGGCAGAGCAGTTGCATTGCTCTTGTCGAAAATTTTCAAAACATTTACACAATGATGTAATAAGACAAGAACTATAATTTCTTTAGGAAAGATATTCATTATAAGAATAAGAATTAAGAGAAATGTCTCATTATTTTTAATTAGGGTTAAATATTAAGGGCCATTTAAATGGACGAATTATCCATTATATTATGGAATTTCTTGAAGAAATAAGAAGGAGATGCAATTATGAGCAGAATTTTGAAAGCAAATATTTTGGCACTAGGAATTTTCTTCTTTATAGCTATGTCAGCAGCTACTATTCCTATTCCCTTATGCCCTATAGCGAATGACGACGCTGCAACTACATTGCAAGGCAATCCCGTCATCATTGATGTTCTGGCCAATGATGATAACACAGAAGGCGCAACCATCTGCAATGTGCAGTCGGGAAGCGGCGGAACGGCAGTCGTCGGCGACAACAAGATAACCTACACGCCGACGGCAGGATTCTGCGGACCTGACACCTTCACTTACAAGCTGTGCAAACCAGGCTGCGAGCCATCTGCACCCGCCACGGTGACAGTGGATGTCGTTTGCTGTCCTGTGCCCATGGATGATGCTGCAACTACATTGCAAGGCAATCCCGTCATCATTGATGTTCTGGCCAATGATGATAACACAGAAGGCGCAACCATCTGCAATGTGCAGTCGGG
>Ga0351929_1111_pt1 | contig 12723 bp, 12 predicted proteins | sample BONcelHT113001E9_FD_205825 | JGI IMG/M metagenome (GOLD analysis project Ga0351929, IMG submission 205825) | Enriched cells from coal bed in the Powder River Basin, Montana, United States - BONCAT cells T11 rep2 HSBNCT.T11.300.1.E9 ...
TTTTGCAGCATATCCAGGTCTTCAAACGAAAGCTGAGCCTGGCCTGCCGCCTGGCTGATCACCGCCACTCCCCAACCGGTTTTACCTTCCAATTGCAGGTTCGCGAACAAACCCGGCGGGTCAAACTCCACCCTGACGGTCTGCCCGACTTCGGCTTGCAGCGCTCCCAACAGGGTGTGCGGCATGTTTTCCGCCAAGTATGTTTCGTTAAGCCCTGCGCCCTGCGCGGACAGGTCATTTGCCGCCCAACCGGCTGCCAGGATCACAGTTTCTTGCCTGGAAAGCGGCAGTGCCTGGTTTTGATTTTTTAACAATACCAGAGAACCAGCCGCGGCTTCGTTTGCCGCGCTGCGCAAAAATGGCAAGTCCAGATCGATTATCCCGCCCGGGTTGCCATCAAATAAACCTTGGCTAAATTTGGACGCCAGAACCCGACTGGCGGATTCATCTAAACGTTCCTGGCTGATCTCCCCGGCTGTCACTGCCGCGTTTATTTTCAAATATGCCCCCTCAACATCCTCTGACAGAAGCAGCACATCTGCCCCTGATATGAACGCCGCAGAGGGGTCTGCCGGTTCTTCGAGAATGACCAAACCGCGGTAAGCCATTTTGCTTCTCATCCACTCAATCAGTACTGCGGCGCCTTCACCATCCGGCACGATCACCGCCGGGTGGCTTTCATCGATCAACTGGTAAATCAACTGGCTGGCAGGGCCAAAGCTGAGCAATTCTTCTTCGGCGACCACGGCGCCCATATCCTCAAAGGATAAAAGCGGAGCGCTGAACAGCACGCTTCGCAGCCCTTTATCATAAGCTCTGGTGATGTTGGCGCTATTGGATTGCTGCCAGGTTGTTGTTCCACCGCGGTAAACAGGCACACCCAACACAGCATTAAAACCTGCTTCGGCCAGCATCTGACCTTCATAACTGGCCGCGTGAATGGTTAATTCTCTATTCCGCGCGGACATCAAGCCATTCAATGAGGGGAATTCCAATGGCGCCCTCACTTGCTGCGGCACCGCCTGGCTCGCGGCGATAAACAAAGGCACTCGCGAGGATGTTAATCCTTTCACCGCGGGTACGCCTTCCACGCTGCTAACTATCACCCCACCCAGACCATAACCCTCAACCTGACCGTCCGTTAATCCTTCCTGTCGCGCCCACAACAACTGGCCAATTTTTTCTTCCACAGACATACGCCCCAGAATGTCCGCCACCCGCTCTTCAACGCTGAAAGCCGGGTCGAGATAAACAGGCACAGGTGTTGGGCTGGGTGTAACAGTGGGTTTAAGGGTGGCAGTCGCGGTAGGAATGGCAGTGAAGGTCGCTGTAGGGGTGGGAGGGATTGCAGGTGCGACCGGTACACAGGCACTTAATACCAGTCCAAATACAATCAACCCATAAATGATATGATAACGGTACATCTTTTTAATCCAGTTCAATAATTACAGTTATTTATTCCATTTTACTGATTCATCCCCACGATTACGAGATCGCATCCAGCCTTTATGATAACCGATGGTTAAGCGTTCCACCTTTACTCATCCGATCACAATTTAAATTGAAAAAATAAGAGGCCAATAAGGCCTCTCATCACGTGATTATTAACCAATCCGCTTATCGCGGGCTGATGCGCACAAAAGCGGATGCGCTGGAAGCTTGCGGCCAAAAACGCAGCGTTTGCGCGTCCAGGTCCAGCTCATGCCTGCCGGCGGATGTGGTCACCTCGCCGCCTCGCGGATACTGCAATTCAGGCACAAAAACCTCCAGCGGCGCGTCTATGGCTGGGTCAGGCTCAAATTCAAATTCGAATCGCTGCGAAAGCATATCGAACGACATCTTCAGTGGCTTTCCAGGTACTTTTTGCGCGTATGGGCGCACTACCGCGCGCAGCACACGCCCACCGTCATGAATACTACCGTTGCCCTTCCGCTGATCTCGCGAAAAGATGGACAGATCTTCATCGTTCCACTGATCACCGCGCTCGTTGGTATTGTCTGCCGTGTAATTCCACAAAGTGAAACAGGCCAGATTGGCTTCCAGCGCGCGCATGGTCGCGTCCATTGCGCGGGTTTGCACTGAAAAGTTGCCCGTTTGGTAGGCGCGCTTTTCGTTAAGATCAAAGGGGATACCTACCTCACCAATCAGGGTAGGCACACCACCCATGTGCTCCTGCGCGGCGTTGACCGCGACCTTCACCTGGTGATCGCGCACCTGCTGCGATTTTTTCAATCCAAACACGATGCGCTGGTTAAGCATGTCGTAGGTGTGCAGGCGGCTGAAACTCTTGGTAAAAAGGGTATAGCCGTCGTACCAATGAATGGCGTGAACCACGTTGTCCGCGTCTTCAGCCGTCCATGCCATTTCTGATTCAAGCGGTACACCCTCAACAAATATCATCGCGTCTGGTAATTCCTTGCGAATGGCAGAAGCAAAGCGGTTAACAAACGGGCGGAAATAATCCCGGTAAAATTCAACCGGACGCCCATCAACTTGAGAGAAATAATCAGGCTTCAAGATCACCGGCAGGCTGTTCTCATCTCTGCCCCACACGCCGTGCGCTTTCCACAAAGGTTCCACGCCTTCTTTCCAGGCACTCACCCCACCCGGGTTGACCAGTTTGCGCCCTGCCAGCTTTGGTCCGCTGGTGGAAAACTGCCAGGTTTCCACCTCTGTTGGCAGGCCAGCCCCCAGCCGCATTGCTTCAAACACCGTTGGGGCTTCCCCCTGGAAAATCCCCAAAGAGATTTTCTGGTTCAAGTCTTTACAGCCGATCATGCCAGCAGAAGGCTCATTCAGCGAATCAAAACCCACCACATTCGGCAGCCCTTTCAAGCAGGCGGCAACCTTGCTCATGGCTTTAATATAATGTCCCTGTAAATACTCCTGAACTGGCTTACGGTCAATTTTTAATTTGGGGGCAAAATCATTACCAGCAAAGAACAGGGTCCACATGGTCAGGTTGGCGAGTTTTCCGTAATTTGTTGGCCAGATCATGCGCGGCAAGGGATCGCCATATTCCTGATGGGTAATCGCCGCTCCCGTGGCGGTGAAATGGGTCATATCAAACCCCACCGCTTCCAGCGTCCAACCAGGCGCGCCGTCGCCGCCTGAAAAACGGCTCCATACATCCTGGTGTGGGTCAATAAACATGTTGATCTCAAACTCATTGGCTTTTTCTACCACAGCGCGCAGATAATCCAGGTAAGCCTGGTCATATTTTCCCGGCCCGGCATGCTCGACTGCCTCCCAGGTAACCAGGAAGCGCAGGAAATCAAACCCCCAGGCTTTCAGGCGGGTAAAATGCTCATCAGCTTCTTCCAGTGGGAAAGGCCTGCCTACAAAAGATACCTCACGGTGATTATAAAAACCTTCACGATTCCAGGTTGCACCATTCGGATGAAAAGGCACTTTGGTGCTGCCCCCCAGGTTTACCCCGCGCAGCATCAGTGTGCGGCCTAACTCATCTATAAATTGTGTGTCTTTTGTGCGGATCATTGAAAAATCTCCTCCGATAATCCTGATTGATAAACCATAAAACTTATTTTAACGGAGGTTCCGCAGAAGAGCAAAAATCCAGGCGGCTGAATCATTATTGCCAAACCATGCCTGGCAAATAAAAAAAACCTGGCAGTCATACCTGTTAATGGCTAAAGAGCGGAGATGTACCGCGGATTAAGGTTTTTTCTTGTATTGGAAATGCCGCAAATAAGGTCCATCGAAATCAAAAGGAGAGGTCGCATAAACAAACGCGTTTGCCTCTCCTTTTTTGCTCATTTCTGCGTTAGGGGAAATACCGCAGAAGTGAAATTATTTATTTCTGAGAATAATCACAGTAACCATTGCCGTTGCTATCCAAATAGTGACGGCAGCGCCCCGGATAGGGATCGTCAATCAGGCGTTTAGGGCATTGGAATGCGTTACTGCTCAACTGCGTGACATGGGGTGTTTGGGTGGCGGCAGGTATGTTACCCTGGTTTATCGCCGGGGTGGAAGCGGAACTGGGGACCGCTTCCACTGTTGCCGGCAAGGAAGTTGCTTCTGTAATGCCGTTCGCGGAATCAAGCTTTCCACAGGCGGCGCATAACAATGCTGCCGCAGCAGCGCTTGATATGGCTAAAAATTTCCGTCTGCTGATTGGGTCATTTTGATTCAAGGTGTCCGATCCTTATGATTTTTGGATTAAGTGAATGCGATTGGATATAATGTCATCCGTCTGAATGGCGGAGGATTCCATGAATATTTGTTTCAACAAAACCCGGGTCATCTTGACCATCCATTTCCAGTGCAGCCCCAGGTGAGCCGCCACGCCAACAATCATTATCAAACTGGTCCAGGTATGCAACCCGCTCCACAACTGATAATCCAATCCCATTACGCGCGGAATTCCATCGTTATGTAAAGACAGCCAGTCAAAGGGGATCAAGAAAACCAGCCCGCTCACCGCGCTGGCCAAAAACCCCAACCCAGTCACCACGTCTATCCAATAATTTAATCTTGCCTGTCCATGTTTCATTTCTTACCTCTAATTTGGTTCGATTTCCTGCTCTTCAGGATAGCGGCAAGTGATATAGATTTGATTTACAAAATATGAACAAAATATAAAAATTTCCCGGCCATATGAAGACCGGGAAATGTAATCAATACTCTCTTAGACTGATTATGGCAGTTGCTGTATCGCCTCCAGCAAGGGATCGCGTTTATTCAAGAAATCCTGGCTGGTAAAGCTCACCGGCATGTCCGGGCGCAGCGCATCGATTCCCGAATCTTTTGGCGGGTCATTTTTCAGCCAGATGCCTATGCCAGCCAAATCATCTCCGCGGGTTTTCTCATCTACGCTGGCAATCGAGAAATACTTGGTCGAGTAGGTCACCATCAACCCGGAATTTGGCAAGGTAAAATGCTTCACTTCACCGTAATGGTCCAGCCGTTGGGAGGAAGGTTCACCTACCAGCTGGGCGCCAGCTTTGGACTGTAAATCAAGCGCGTTCAGAATCGCGGAAGAGAATGTGTTTCGGCTGATAAACACATAAACGCGCCCTTCCTGGCTTAAGCGGTGCTGGCTTAATCGCTCAATAAACGGATCCAGAACAGTAGAATTACCACCTCCGTTGAAACGCAAATCGATCACTAACCGTGAAACCTCATTTTCATCCATAGCCGCGAAAAGACTGTTGCTGAACTTGTTCATGGAAAGATCAGGTGATTGGGCGCAGGTGTTGTATTGAAAATATAAAGTCTGCGTTTCTGGTAAATAATCAAACCAGTAATTAATGCCGGTATCGCGCAGATACATCGGCTTTTCGTCTCTGGTCATCTGATTGCTGATTCCCTGACGATATTCCTGGGAACCTACCGGGCTGAGAGTTCGCGTAAATTGGCTGCCGTCAGCTGTTTCAAAGGTCATATCAACTTGTTGCGCGTCTGGCACAAGCCCAATTGCTCGCAGCACATCCGCGGTAACCAGCAGCATCGGCGCGTCGGAGCGAAAGTTCATCTCATTCTCATCCGATATATAAGGCTTCAGAGTTTCCAACACCTGATCCAGCGGCGTATTGCCTACTTTCACCAAGCGGGCGCCAAGCGTGTCTTTGGTATGTGGCATCACCCCAGAAATAAACATGCCATCGTCGAACCAATACGGGCGCACCGGAAGCAAATTCGCCTGCCGCCATTGGGCTGGCACAGCGCGCGTGTGCGCGTCACCAATCGCGGCGGTGATGCGTACCAACTCCAAACCGATCTGGTCATCGCTTAGCTGGGTAACCCGGCTTTTCAACGCCGTGATCTCTTGATTGAATTGATCTTGAGACAGGCTGTGAAACGCGTTGATATGCAGCCGTGGCAGCTGCGCGGCATAATAATCAATATCCGCGATCCACTTTTCCTCGCGGCTGCCCTCAATCGGCGCGGCTTGGGCTGCCTTTCGCAGCGGTGCTGGCAGCCAGGTGGTATTGCGCGCGGACCAATATATCACACCCAATCCAATTACCAATATACTTGCCAGCAATGCAAGAATCACTGGCCGGAGGCGTTGTTTCTTGTGAGTTTGTAATAGGTTTTCAGTAGTTTTCATAATTCATATACGGATATATTTCTATTTAGTTTCATTTATATTCAGGCAAATTTCTACCCCACTCCAGAGAATGGGGTAGTTTAAAAATGCCGTTTAATTCGATCTATTACACGGCGGATTCATAACCCGTGGATTTCATAAGCCACACATATCCGTCTTCCAGACCGGGTTGGGTGGACAACGCGCCGTCATATTCTTCCGCGCTGGCACCGACCAGGCGGTATTGCGTGCCTTCAGCAAGATGCAGCATCGAAACTACTGTCAGGCCATTATTGGGTTTACGCGGCGACTGGGTCGTCACAGTCCACACCCGCCCTTCAGCCAATTCAGTCAGCTCGCGCGGGCTGCCGGTAAAAATGATGCGCCCTTTGGATAACACCGCCATATTCCGGCAGGTTTGGCCAATATCTTCAACTATATGAGTGGAAAGCAGTACCACTCGATTGGCGGCCAGATCCACCAGTATATTACGGAAACGGATGCGCTCTTCCGGGTCCAGGCCGGCGGTAGGCTCGTCTACGATCAACACGCGCGGATCGTTGACCAGCGCCTGGGCGATCCCTACGCGTCGTTTCATCCCGCCAGAAAATCCCTTAATCTTGCGCTCAGCCACATCACTCAAGCCAACCATCTCCAGCACATCATCCACGCGGCGCTTGCGCTGCCCTGGAATATGCATGCCTTTCAATATCGCCATATAATCCACAAACTGGCGCGCGCTCAAGTCTGGGTACATACCCAGCTCCTGGGGCAAGTACCCCAGCATGGCTTTATAATCAGTTCGCGCTTTCTCGTCTGCCAGATTGTAGCCCGCCACCAGAACATTGCCCGCGGTCGGGTGGGCAATCCCGGCCAGAATACGCATCAGTGTGGTTTTTCCAGCGCCGTTAGGTCCCAATAATCCAAACATTCCTTCATTAATTGTCAAATGGATGCCATTAAGCGCCTTTACTGCTTGCGCCCCGCTTCCATATTGTTTATTTAAGTTTCTGATTTCAATCATGTCTCACATCCCATTTTTAAAGATAACGTTCTTGCTTGCGAATCAGCACCCAGGCGCTGAACAGATAAACCAAACCAAACATCAAAAGCACAAGCTGGTTGCCGCGCAACTGAGGCAGCTCAGCGTGTGTGGTGCCCATGTACAGGTAGAAATAACGTCCCACCAGATTGTGCGCGAACCAACTGTTTCCGATCAATTGAGACAACCATACCAGCCCAACCGCCATCGCCCCAGGGATGGACCTGGCCCCAGCCAGCGCTAAAAGACAGCCCAGGCCCATCAAGTTCAAGGTTGGCACCAGCCAGGCCAGCTGCCTCGCCGCCAGGCCGCCCAATGGCTGCAAACTCAGACCAATTACTCCCAGATAGAGCTGAAAGGTCAGCGCGCACACCACGATCACCAGAAAAACCAGGCACAGTCGTTCAGCCAGCATGCGCCACGGCGGTGTCGGCATGGAAAACTGCAGTTCCAGAGCCGGGTCTTCCAGAACAGCGTAGGCAGCCAGAATTCCGGCGATCATTGGCAGGACCATTCCAACAAAAGCCCGCGCCGATTGGTACGCGCTATCCTGCCCCCGGAAGATCAATACCAGAATAGCAAACAAACCCCACAAACTGGCCGGCAAGATCAATTGATCCATCCGGTAAGTCTTCAACACGTACCTAAAAGGATAAGTTTTCATGTTCATGCTCATCATTCCCTGTCCTTATCCCTGGTTAGCCTTCCAGGCCAAATAGCGTTCCAACGCAATCAACGCCGCTGCCGCGCAGGCAAATACCACCAGAATATTCAACCATGCCTCTACAGCGGAATAAGTCAGATTGTAAAAAACTACTGTGTGCCCGCCTAAAAACAGCCCTTCCAGGGCGCGCGCGCCCGCGGCGTTTAAAATCGTATCAGTCAGGGTCGGCATCACTTTTGGAGAAAGAAAATTACCCCAATACCAATAGCCGGTAAACAGCACCTGATAAACACGCACCGGCATAATCATCGGACAGGCCAGCGAAAAGGCGGTGACAAAAGCAAACGCGGGCAGGTTGATGAGCAGCAGCGCTGCCAGGCTGTAGACCATCAGCAGGGGATGGCTGCCTCTTGCCACCAAAACCGCGCTGGTTAGCAAAGTAACGATCAACGCCGGAGTCAGCATGGAACACAATACCCCAATAAATTTTCCCAGCACGTATGGCCAGCGGCGCAGCTGCGTACTGCGCAGCAGTTCATCAAATTTCAAGCTGCCGTCCCGCGCCATCCGGTCTGCTGCGGCGATACCCGCCACCACCGGCATGAGAACATTTATTGAAAAGGCGTACTGGCCAGCCATCTTCCATAAATCGATTTGGCTCAGGCTGCTCCATACCGGGTCCTCTGCCGTTGGCCACAGAATAGTCAGATAGAAGATTCCCAGTACGCCGTAGATGGCCATTACCCCCCAACGGCGAATGGACATTCCATATTCATACTTTAAAACACCTGATAAAACTTTCATTAATTTACCTCCACAGTTGGACATTCGGTTGAACGGCCGCGTCAAACCAACCGCGGAAGGCGGTGATCAAACCAGCGCATATATAATAGCGCGCCTGCCAGCAGAACCCCTCCAAGCCCCAGCAGCAGCATCGGATTGTTCCAGAATTGAAGATAAGCCCGCGATATCTCTAACAATCCACCATAGTATAGGGCACTGCCTTCAGACCCAAACGATATCCCTTCCAGGATCAATTTCCCCAGCCAGAGCAGGTAAGGGATGCTCATCGCGTTGGAGGGGGACATCCACAAAGAGAGCAGCAGCGCCAGAGCGGTAAGAAAAGCCATTGGCGCCAGCCAGGTCAGAATAAGCCCATTAAGGCCTTGTAATGGAAACACCGGAGATGCTGCCAGGCTGACCGCTAACGCCAATGCCAGATTGTAGCTGAACACTGCCGCCAGACGCGCCAGCAATATTTGTGTCGGTTTGGTGGGCGTGGATGCTGCCAGTTCAAAAGCCGGGTCATTTTCCGGTCCATACAGCGCGGCAATTCCCCACACCGCCACCAACGGCGCGGTCAATTCGATAAATACCTCCATTTGGACCAGCACCGCGGCGGCAAACCCAATCAGCATAATCAAAGCCGATGCCGGCCAAATCTCCCGGCGTACCAGCGGAATCTGCGTCAGCAGCAGGTCAACCGCCCTGCGCAGCGCGCCGGGTTGTTTTTGTTCAAAATGAATCTGGGCGAGGGCTGACTCCAACACCTTTTCGGAGACTTTCAGAGTTGCGGATTGCTCAAGTACTTCCTCAGCGGTGCGTTGCCATAAAGCCAGGTCTGCCTGGCACTCCAGGCAAGTTTGCAAATGCGCTTCCAAACCGCGCAGTTCCTTCTCTTCCAATGCCCCAGACACATAAAATGGCAGGCAATCCCGATATTTTTCGTGCGCGTTCATTCCATCTCCTCCCGCAGCCCATTGCGCTCCATGTACCCGCGCAAACTGGCGCGAGCGTAAGCCAGCCGGCTCTTAACCGTGCCCAGCGGACAATCAAGCACTTCTGCGATTTCGTGTAAAGACATCCCCCCGTAAAAAACCAGTTCCAGCACCGCGCGATGATCTGCGGATAAATGCGCGATGGCATTATGAAGTACAGCGCGCTGCTCGCGTTTGGAAGTTTTTTCCTCTGGCAGCATTCCCTTGGCGGGCAGATCGTTTTCAGTTTCTTCCAGAGACTCCAGCGGTTTTCGCCGCAGGGCATTCAACGCCTTGAAATGGACGATTCCCATCAGCCAGGCAGCCGGGCGACCATCACCACGGTAGCGGGCAGCTCCCTGCCAAACAGCAACCAGGCTTTCCTGTACCACATCATCAGCCGCTGACGGGTCGCCCAGCACGCGCAGCGCGTACGCGTACATACGCTGGCCGTGAACTTCAAACAGGTCGCGTAGCGCGGCTTCCTCTCCCGCCGCGATGCGGCGGATCAGCCGGGTTTCATCTACTTGCGCTGGGGGTGTACCTTCCAAAACAATTTCCATACTCGATCAATTTTCACATCTTTCCCTAGTATATCTGATAGCGGCAGGTTTTCCGCGGCCGTTCATCATATATGTCTCACAATGTGTAAAAAAGGTTCAATTTTCATATGCTCTTTAAACCATTAACCGGACCAATTGGTCCGGTTGGATTATTTTTATAACCAGTTAGAATTATTTCACTGCGACCGCGCGCAATGCGGGTTTATGCCGCCGGGTTTGCGTCACCAGGATTACCGCGATAACCAACAACCCAATCAAAGGAGTCACCACCGAAGACATTAGCTGTTCAGCGTATGTGTTTGTCTCCCGAGCCAGGTAGAACGCCGCGCTGGAGATATTGAGGTGGAAGAGCATCATCAGCAGCATGCTGTTCTGGCTTTTTTCATGCAGCCAGGCCATGATCACCGCGAAGATGGTAAGCAGCACCGGACCCAGGATGAAGATAATCGGCGCGCTCAGCCAGCCCCAATTTCCCAGGCCAATATAATCCGGGTAAATATGCCATCCACCCCATAATAAACCCACCAACAAGCCAGCAGTCAGCGGACTATATCGCTGGCGCAGTCTTGGCAGCGCGAAACCACGCCAGCCAAATTCTTCTCCCAGCGCGGCAAAGAAACCAATCCCCAAACCAGCAGGAATCTTGTTCAAAATATCTGGGGACGCGCTGCCGATTCCCAGCATTTTTTGGAGCCAATAGCTGGCAAGGGTCATAAACAATGGCAGGCAAGCCGCCAGGAACAGCCAGGGGTTCATTTTCCAATTTGTTACTCGCGCCCATAACTCACGCAGCCCTTTGAATCCTTCCAGGTACGCGGTCATCAAGACACCAGTCAAGGATGGCACAATTCCACCCAATGCCACATAGATCATCGCCTCTGAAGAAGGCCCACTAAGTAATTCTCCCGGCTCCAGTATGGTTAAAATCCGACTCCAGACAAGCCAGGAAGCGCTAATTGTCAAAATCCCATAAACCGCTACAGCATGTTTTTTAATAAAAGTTTTGAAAGTCATTTCAGATCATTCCTTTTTTATTCATTTGATTACTAGATGATCTTATATTACCCATGCGGCGGCTGTCTTTCATCCCACTATGGGATAATTTTTATAACATCGTGTGTTCCGGGCAGGTATACTTAAGGACTATCCCAATACGTAAAGCTTATCGAATTGAGGTTGTCCCTGCGATGATGACGCTCCACGCAACAAAACCAGGCGAATATTCAGATTTTGATGCGGCGCCCAGGTGTGATACAGATATTGCAGCAAGAAATGCTGGTCTTGCGTGTTGTCTGGCCAGGAAAAACAAAATGCGCTTGCAGCTGGCAGGTCTTTTCGCGCCAGTGCGGAAGGTTGCGCGATTAATCCATCAAAAGGAACTCCCAAAAAGGTCAGTGACCGGGTTTCCTCCTGACCGGTTGAAGGATAAATCACTGCCCATAAAGGTTCGTTTGCTTGCTGGCCGGTTTCCGCGAACAAGGCGGTGGATAGTGTTTCTGAAGGCAGCCCCCACCCCTCTTCGATGGTCATCAAGCCTGCCAGGCATAGTGCTGTTAAATCAACCGGGTACGGATCTGGTTTTTGGCGTTCTAAAAAATGCAGATAATCAGCATCCAGGCGCGGCATTGCCCGCCGAGCGTCGTAGCGTGTTCGGCGCGCCAGGTTGGGTTGAACTTCAAACATACGCTTGAAGGCTCGCGCGAAAGCCTCAGCGCTGCCAAATTGAAAATCGACCGCGATATCCAAAACGCGCGTTTCTTGCTCGGTGAGGTCTTTTGCCGCTTCCGACAGGCGGCGGCGCATCAGGTATTCAAACGGGGTCAGGCTCGTCACCTGGTTGAAAACCCGGCAGAAATGGAACAGGGAGTACCCCGCCGCCTCAGCTGCCTCGGCAACCAGGGCAGGCGCGCGCAAATGCCTTTCAAAGTAATCCACTGCCCGCAATACAGGCTCGATTGGCTGCATGGCTATTTCCCCGCCAAACGCACCGGCACCCACACATCCACTTCTGAATCCTGCAGGTGTTCCATCCCCTGAAAACGCTGGTCATAACGCTGGATATTGAACCCATAATCGCTAACCCAACCATTTTCAATTAGCCAGGCGGCGATATCCGCGTCCCAATCCGCCGAGATTTCTTCTCCGCGCAAGGTAAACACCGCGAATTGTCCGGAAGGAATAAGTTTCAGCCCCATTTGAACCGGAATTGGCGCGCAGGTTTCGACCTGGTAACCGGTAAACACTTCAAACTCCCCGCGCTCGCTTGACTCCAGATGCTGAATGTGAACTTCGTAGCCGACCCCCGGCTCAAGTCCAGGCGGCAAAAGAGGAGACTGCTCTGCGCAAAAACGGGTAAAGCGCTGCCAAAGGCGGCCAATCTCATTTTCCTCGTCCCATCCGCCGCGCAGCTGAAATGGATCCCCAAAGAAGTTGAACCCAGCCAGCCACATTTCCGGTTGATCAATTAATATCGGTGATTTTTGCATGCCTGCCTCCCGTAGAATCAAGCCGCCCCGGCCAAACCCCAGGGCGGCCTGAATCGATTTTAGCTTAACCGGCTTATTTTTCGTATTCTTCCAAACCGATCCCGTCCTCCGGCATCCATTCCGGCCAACCCTGCAGCCATTCTGGAATATCTGCCT
>Ga0351929_1120_pt1 | contig 11812 bp, 9 predicted proteins | sample BONcelHT113001E9_FD_205825 | JGI IMG/M metagenome (GOLD analysis project Ga0351929, IMG submission 205825) | Enriched cells from coal bed in the Powder River Basin, Montana, United States - BONCAT cells T11 rep2 HSBNCT.T11.300.1.E9 ...
AAGTGTCATGGCACCCCGTTGGCTATGGTGGCGGTGGTCGGTTCACGGTTGTGGCCGTAGATCCCTCGAATCCTCAAATCATTTACGTCGGATCGGATGTGGCCGGGATTTTCAGGAGCCGCGATGGCGGAAACCAATTTGAACTGAAGGGAAAGGGGCTGGAGGGCTTTGCCGTCGCGGATATCGCCGTCAACCCGGCAGCCCCCCATCAGGTGGTTGCCCTGACCGACGATGGTTTGTACTACAGCCTCGATCAAGCCGATACCTGGCTTCGCCTGTCCGGCGAAACCCGCTACGCCTCGCGTTTTTTTGGAAGCACCTTACTCCTCTTCACCCGCTATTCACTTTGGGTGGGAACCGATGCCAAGGGGCTTTTCAGGCTGGCCCTGGAGAATTTGAAAGCTCCTCCCCAGTCCGTCAGGGGACTGGAGACGGTGAAGGTCAATGGGTTGGCCGTCTACGACGGATATCTCCATGCCGGAACCTCCCGCGGCGTCTATCGTCTCGAGGGGCAAGGCTGGAAACAGCACCTGAAGGGGTTCATGCCGGATTCCGTGGAGATCACGGATATCGCTGCTTCGCAAAAAACCCTCTACGCCGTGGAAAAGCAGAAGGGACTTTTTCGGTGGAACGAGACGGCGGGTGTCTGGGAGAATCGGCCGGTCTCTGGTCAGCCTCAGGCCAAAGGCTATAAGTCCCTCTTTGTTCATCCGGGCAAACCGGGTCTGGTCCTGCTTGGTTCGCACCCGGAAAGCTGGCCGCATTTGCTTTACAAGACCGAGGACGGCGGATCGACCTGGAAAACGATTCAGACTTTTCAGGACTATCGAACCGAGGACGGCGGATCGACCTGGAAATCTATCCGTCCCTTTCAAACAGATCCTCAGGCGCCGGTCAACTGGACCAATACACTGGCCGGTGTTGAAAAAATGGCCCATGTCCCCGGAACGTCCGCGGCGCTCTTCATGACGGACTGGTGGAACCTCTGGCGGACATCCGACGCCGGGGAACACTGGCTTCAAAAACATCGCGGGCTTCAAAACACCTGCATCAATGACTTGAAGATTCACCCACGCAACACCAACATCCTCTATCTATGCGCCGCGGACAATGGGCTGATGATCTCCGAAGATGCGGGGAAGACTTGGCGACGGGCCATGAATGGTGTCGCCGACGGCCACGCCCAGGAAATCGAAATCTCGTCCCGCGATTCCTCGCGGATGGTCCTGCTGATGAATCCGTGGAACAAAAAGGGGCGGGTCCATCTCTACGAGTCGCGAAACGCCGGGGCAACCTGGAGGGATATCGGGTTTTCGCTACCTCTGGAAGCCCTTCCGAAGAAGGGATACGTGGATGGACTGGCAACCAACGTGGAGCTGGACCCCCTTTCCGAGGAGACGATTTATGTGGGAACCAATGGATATGGCGTGTATAAAACGGTAAACGGAGGGAAAAAATGGACTCCGATGAATCAGGGCCTGGACACCCCTTATATCAAAGGGCCGGGGGCATTGCGCGTTCACCCGCAATCGCCAAGGACGCTGTTTGCCAGCACACAGGCCGGCGGGGTATACAAATCCACCGATGGCGCCGGCTCCTGGCAGCGTGTGACCCGGGGAGAGCGATTTACCTTTGGAATGGCCATCGATCCCAAGACGCCATCCCGGATTCTGGCGGGCTCCACCGGCAACACGCTCCTTCTCTCCAGCGACGAAGGAAAAAATTGGCAGGAGATCAAGATTCCCCTGACCGCTTCTGCGGCTGCCGCTTCGCAGACGGCCATTTATGCCGTAGCCTTTCACCCAAAGCGCGCGGGACTTGTTCTGGCGGGCACGCTTCGCTATGACGTCCGGGCCACCCAAGGGCTTTTCGCGAGCACCGACGGTGCGCGGACATTTCGCCAGATCCCCATGGATATTCCGAAGGTGAACATCAATGTGATCACCTTGACGGAGCAAGAACCGACCGCGGGGTATGTCGGGTTTAACGGGACCGGTGTTTTTCGGGTAGAGCTGGGGGACAACCCTTAAATGCAGATCGTATTCTGTAACAAATACTTTTTTTTGAATGGCGGCGTCGAAAAATATCTCTATGACGTGATGAATTACTTGGCGGCGAGAGGGCATCAGACCATTCCCTTCAGCGTCCGCTACGCCGCCACCTGGCCTTCCCCCTATCAGGACTACTTTCTGGCGCCTCCCGGCGATCCCGAACAGGCGCTTTGGGCAAATATCCGGTTTTCTCCTGCCAACATTCTCCGTTTTCTCGATCGCAGCACTTATTCTTTTGAAGCCCGAATCAAATTGAGTCGGCTGCTCAGGGCGGTTCAGGGGGCGGATATCGCATACATTCTGAATATCTACAACTACATGTCGCCGAGCATCATCCATACCTTCCGACGGCATCGCATTCCGGTGGTGATGCAGATCGGCGATTACAATTTGCTGTGTCCGAGCTATTCCCTGCTGCGCGACGGAAAGCCCTGCTCCCTGTGCGTGAGGGGACAGTATTATCACGGCATCCGGTATCGCTGCGTCAAGAACAATCTGGCGGCATCGACAGTTCGGGTCGCTGCCATGTACATGCAGCGTTTGCTCGGGATATACAAGCTGGTGGATGCCTTCGTGGTGCCCTGTGAATTTATGAGAAACAAACTCATCGAAGGGGGGATCTCCGAAAAGCAGCTGCATCTGCTGCCCTATCCGGTGGAAAGAAGACAGGTCAAAAGGCGAAAACCGGGAGACCGGGAAGGGGAGGGAAGAAGAGACGGGGAAAGGAGGAGCGAGAGCAGGATACAGGTGCTCCAATACCCGATTGAAAGAACGACCGAGCCGGATAAGACCTGGCACAAAAAAAACTATATCGTCTCCTTTGGCAGGCTCTCTTACGAGAAAGGGCTCGATACCCTGATCGGCGCCTTTCAAAAACTCAACCCACCGGTCGATCTTTATATCATCGGCAGGAGTTATGACGGCGAAGAGGAACGCCTGAAACGGCTCATCGAGCCGCATGCGCGAGACCGCATCCATTTTCTGGGATTTCAGTCTGGACAAACCCTGATGCGCTGGATCGCCGAGGCCCTGTTCAGTGTCGTGCCCAGTCGGTGGTACGACAATGCGCCGATCAGCGTTTATGAAAGCTTTCTCAATGCAACACCCGTCCTGGCGTCCCGTATCGGGGGGATTCCCGAACAGGTCCAGGAAGGGGTCACCGGACGGCTGTTTGAACCAGACGATTGCGATGATCTGGCGCAAAAAATGGACCAGATGCTCGCCAATAAGGATCAATTGGTCCGGATGGGCCTGGCGGGTCAGGCCGATGTCACGGAAAAGCTGAACATCAAGGTCCAAATGGACAGCCTGGTAAACCTTTTTGAAAACGTCATCGCTCATTACGACCGGAGATAGCACGCATGCCCGATATCCCCAAAACCCGTGTCGCCGTCGTCGTTTCCCATCTGACCGTCGGCGGCGCCGAACAACTGCTCCTGGAGTTGTTGCGTCATATCGATCGGCAAAAATTGGACATCCACATCTTCTTTTTGAGAAAACCGGGTATTTTGGGAAAAGAGGTCCTCGATCTGGGATTTCCGGTAACCACCGATATTATCCGCTCCAAGTTCGATTTGACGGGAATTTTCAGGCTGGCGCGGCTGTTGAAGGACTTTGAAACCGATGTTGTTTTCTTGATCAATCATCTCAATACCCTCTTTTTCGGGGTGCTGGCGGCGAAACTCGCCGGCGTCCGGAAGTGTATCAACTGGGAAAACGAGACGTTCAAAAAATATCCCTATCACCAGTTGACCATGGTTGGCCGCCGGATTCTGCATCTTGGGATCGATCATGTCGTCGCTGCCGCCAAAGGGCATGCCGATTACATCGCCAGCGAAGAAAAGGTTCCCCGCCGGAAGATCCGGACCATTTACAACGGTGTCGATCCTCGTCGGTTTCAATCGCAGCTGAGCCCCCAGGAAGCCCGAATCCGTCTGGGCATCCCCCCGGAAAGTCCCGTTGTCAGCATTATTGCCGCACTTCGCCCGGACAAGGCCCACCATGTCTTTTTGCAGGCGGCCAGTAGGGTCGTGGAGGCCGTGGCCGAAAGCCATTTCCTGATCATCGGAGATGGTCCCCGGCGGTCGTTTCTGGAGGACCTTGCCGCCGAACTGAAGCTGGAGGAACGGGTTCATTTCCTGGGATTTCAACGTCAGTTGGGCGATATCCTGGCCGCGGTGAACGTCAATTGTCTTTCCTCCTATCCGCAGCAGGAAACCCTGTCAGTTGCGGCCATCGAAGCGATGTCTGCCGGCATACCCATGGTCTGTACCGATGTCGGTTTTATGCATGAGATCGTCATTCCCGATGAAACAGGCTTTCTGGTTCCCGTAGATGACCCGGAGGCGCTGGCCCAGAAGCTTATCCTGTTGCTGCAAAATGCCAAGCTACAGAAGCAGATGAGTCGTAATGCGATGCAGATGGTCCATGCCAGTCTTAGCAGTGATCAAATGGCCAGGGCTTTCGAGGCGCTGATAGGCTCTCCGGCAGCGGGAAAAGGGGTCAGTTGATGGGTGATTCAGTGGATGCCGGCATCTATGAACAATCCGTTTGCGGCGAACCTGAAACGGCTCTGCGCCTGCTTTGTGCTTTCTTGAACGATGCAGGGCGAGGGCTGAAATGAAAAGGGATCCCCGCGCATTGCTGCTGGTCGACTGGGTGCCGGAAAAGGGATCTTTGCTGCTCGAATCCCTGCGAAAGAATGGCTTGGACTGCGACATTATGGGGATCCATTTTCACCAGTCCCAGTGGACGCCTGTAAGAAAAATATTTTCGCATTGGCCCAAATGCCTATGGGGCAGTCTGAAAGCGTTTAACATTCGCAATGATTATGATTATATCATCGTTTGGCAGCAAGTAATGGGCATGTTCCTGGGATTGCTCAAACGCATTACATTTTCTCAATCTCCCAAAATCTTTATCTTGACAGCCGTCATTGTTGAAAGACACAACCCCATTCTGGAGAGAATGCGCCGGCGATTTGTCGCGTTATCATTAAAAGGGGTTAATAAAATTGGATATATGTCAAACGGCTATAAACGGTTGATCCAGGAACGGTTCAATTTGTCGGAAGACCAGTCGGTTCACTTGCCCTTCCCGCTGGTCTTTGAAAAAACCCCTGAGTTTAGTGGTTTTAAACCGGACAGTTATCTCTATTCCGTGGGCCTAAGTTACCGGGATTTTGCAACCTTGATGGCGGCGGCAAAAAAAAGTGAAAAGCGGTTTGTTGTTGCCACGACAGATACTTTCTTCAAGAACAGGGATATTCCTGATAATGTAACCGTGTATCGTAATGCATTCGGGAAGGTTGCGGACGATCTGATGGAGCGGGCGGCAGCGGTCATCCTGCCCTTGGAGAGAACATCTTCCCCCGCAGCGGAGGCGACTCTGATCAGCGCCATGTGTTATGGAAAACCGGTCATCATTACGAAAACCATTACGACGGAAGAATATATCACAGATGGCCTCGACGGTTTACTTGTACCATGGAAGAATCCTGATGCAATTTTAGATGCCATAAACTTTCTCTTTTCCAATCCTGAAAAAGCCGCTGAAATCGGCCGGAGGGCCAGGCAAACGGTTCTGACAACCCACACCATGGAAAGGTATTCAAAAAAAATCGTTGACATTATTCAGAGTGATTTGCGAGGCAACTCAGCATAATGATATCTCAGCTAAAAATATTAATCCTGATCAATTGGAAGGAAGCAGGGGAATGGCCTTTTCTCCGTTTTCTCAGAAATACTGTACAGCATGTCGAATTTCTGCAGCCTCTATCGTTCAACCATCCGATGCTCAGCCGTTTGAATCGCCTGTCAAAGTATTTATCGGAATTTTACGTCCCGTACCAAGCATTGATCAGGAGAAAACGTTTCGATGTGATCATCTCCTGGCAAATGCGCATCGGCATCTCCTATGGTCTTCTGAAAAGAATCACTAATCCCGGAAAACCGCCGATCCATGTCATCCAGGATTTTCATATCGATTTAACACAGAAGGGATGGTGGTATCGCATTAAGATCGCATTGCTGAAACTGGCCATTCCCGGGATTGACTTTTTCTTCTGTACATCTTCGGAAGAGGAGAAGATTTACAGTGAATTATTTGGTATTCCGAGAAGTCGGATTGCATTCTTGCCCTTAATCCCCCCGTTGTCCTATTGTGAGGAACCGGCTAGCCCCATAAAAGATTACATTTTCTCCTACGGAAACAGCGACCGCGATTTCGATACCTTGGTTCGGGCGGTTGCCTCCTTGAACATCAATACCTATATATTGTCTGCACGTTATCAGCCCCGTCACCCTATCCCGGAGAATGTTACCATCATAAGGGACCGGATTTCGGAGAAGGAACTTATCCAGTGGATAGCGTTCAGTCGAATCGTCGTTTTACCGCTGCAGGATTACCGAATTTCTGCGGGACAACTCAGTATGCTGGAGGTGATGGCCTTGGCCAGACCGCTGATCATCACGGCGAATATGGCCACGAAGGAATACGCCGATCATCAGCAGACAGCCCTGTTTTTCGATGCGGGAAACGACGAGGCGTTAGCGGAACACATTGGGTACCTATGGAATCACCGGGAGGTCGCAGAACAGATTGGGCAACAAGCTCGGAAGGATGCCGTGAAATTGAACGATCGCCGAATGATTGTCTTCGAAAGAATATTTGAATGTTGCGTGATTGAGATTGAGAAAGGAGTATAACGATGCAATCTCGGAAAACCCTCATTGCCGCAATATGCGGGATTCTGATCCTGGCGTTTCCTCTTAGAGGACATTCCATTACAACGCTGAGCATCCAGTTTCAGGACACCCTTCGCCTGATCAGTCTGGACATGCCGCGAAAAGAGGTCATTGAAACACTCGGCTCCCCGGACATCATCAAAAGCGAAGGCCTGTGTCTGCAATATGAATCTTTGGGTTTAAGCATCTTCATCAATCGGCACGATCAGGTTGAACAGATCTATCTCGCCAAAAGCTTTAAAGGTTCTTTAGGCAATCAAAGGCCGATGCATGGCATTCAGCTAGCGGATATTGAAAAAGAATTTGGAAAGGCTTTAGAAGTTAGGACACTCAATTATCAGCCATCCCCGATCATCCAGACCAAGGTTACTACTGAAACGGAAAATAAATCGGACCCAACAGGCAGCATCAAGGAAGAGTTCCCGCTTCAATTTCCGGGGAACAAGCGGCTGTACAAGTTTTACAATAGCGGAAAGGCGATGAAGTACAAATACGTTCTAGATGAAGAAGGGGTCGCCTTTTGGCTGGATCATGACGCGCAGTTGTACGCCACGGTCCTGTATACCTCCCGGGTGAAAAATGCCACTGTCGAGTTGCCGGTTGCAGCGGAGGAGACTGTCACCGAGAAGACAGCGATGGCGAGGATCCGGTTGCCCATCATTCACTTTGATTTTGACAAACATAATATCAAGAAGATTTCTGTCCCGGAGATGGAGAAGCATGTGGTTTTTTTGAGCCAGCATGCCACTGCACCAGTTACCGTTGAAGGGCATACGGATTCTGTCGGTTCGGTTGAATATAACCAGAGGCTCTCGGAAAGACGAGCCAATGCCGTCCGTCAATATTTGATCGAAAAAGGGATCGCCTCTTCGCGGATCCGGGTCGTGGGGTATGGAGAACTCAAGCCGATTGCCGACAACAAGACAGTTGAAGGCCGTGCCATTAACAGAAGAGTGGAATTTGAAGTGACCGTTCAAAAATGATGAAGACCGCGACGGGAAGCAGTAACGCTACTCGCCTCCGGAACGGGGAGCAGGCAGTTTATGACTGTAACAGTGGCCACCACGGTGGAAGAATTTTTATCATTGCGACAGGATTGGGAGGAAATACGGTCAGAAAACCGGGAAGAGAATTTTTATTACAGCTTTGACTGGTATGACGCGCTATGTCGTTTCTGCATCGAGCCCGACTGTTCTCTGTTCGTTCTCACGATCAGAGACGAGGAGCGTGTTGTCGCCATTCTGCCCTGCTGGATCATCAAAAAACGGCCACGGTTTATCAATCATAGAAGCCTTGAATTCATCGGAAATATCTATTCTGCCTACCGCGGAGGCATTGTCCTGAAAGGAAAAGAAGCGGAGGCGGCCGATGCGGCGGTCAAATACATGCTGTCCAGTCGAAAACTCTGGGACATTGCCTATCTTGAATACATACCGTCGAAGGATCCGCTGCTTTTGGCTATGGAGCGATCATTCGAGAAAAACTCCGTAATTATGCGGAAGGTCGAACAGTATGCCAACATCATCGTTGATTTCGATCCCGGACAAAGCGCTGACGATTACTGGAAAAGCCGGAAAAATAGCTTAAGAAAGCATATCAAAAGGTACCTCCACCGGTTGAACTGCGACGGGAAAGTAAGGATTCTTCTGACTTGCAATCCTGATCAGTCCGTATCCACCGCCATGGATCATTATGACGCGGTTTATCGAGGCAGTTGGAAAGAGGCTGAAGGCGACCCGCTGTTTCACTGCAACCTGGCTGAACATTTACTGGCCAAGGGCAAATTGCGCCTGTTTACGCTTTATTTTAAAGAAGGCGAAGCGGAAGAATCGAGCGATGGATTCCTGCCCGTCTCTCAAGGCGATGCCGCCCGTTACATTGGCGAAGGGTACGTTCCGATCGCTACGGCCTATTTTGCGATCAACGGCGCCTATGCCTGTATGCTGAAAACAGCGTATCGGCAAGAATATGCCCGCTATTCTCCCGGAACACTTTTAAACTGGCATGTCATGCAATGGCTGCTCGATCAGGACAAGGCCAAGATCATCGATTTCCAGCGGGATGGGGATGCCTATAAATATGACTGGGGAAGGTTCCGTGACATGCACATGCTTCTGAAAGCGGCCAGTCCCGCGAGTCTGCCGGCGATACTCGAAACCCTGGGGGAAAAGTATTTGATCCCCGCCCTCAGAAGAAAAGGGTGGCTAAAAACACCGGATTTTTCTGTGGTATCCAAGCCTGATTCGTGTGAAGCCGATGGGTGAATCCCCAAGCCTCGCCAGCCAGATCGGAAGGGCGAGCGCCATCATCATCATCTGGTCGTTGATAGATAAAATCCTGGCCATCGGCAAGGAAGTGCTGGTTGCCCAGCGTTTCGGCATTTCGGCGTCGCTGGATGCCTTCAACCTGGCCTTTTCATTTCCGGGGACCATCATCCTAATCTTATCGGGTGCTTTGGCATCAGCGTTCGTTCCCCTCTATCTCGAATGGCGTCATCGTTCCTCTCTGGAAGCGGATTCCCAGGCCACCTGGCTGATTTATTTGACGACGCTTCTTTTTGCTATGATCACCTTGATTTGCTTTATCTTTGCCCCAGGAATAATCCGTTTGATCGGTTATGGATTTGAACCGGAGCAAAGGCAGTTGGCCGTCATCATGGAGCGGCTGCTGGTCCTGTTGATTTTCATCGATGGGGCCGGAATTCTGTTAAGAGGAATCCTGCACGCCAAAAAGCTGTTTTTCCATCTCTACGTTGCCCCGATATTCGTCAATATCACGATTATTATCTTGCTTTTTTATGATACGGGTTTGGATGTCTATGTCCTGGTATGGGGCTTTCTGATCGGGACGCTGCTAAAAACCTTTTACATGGGGATCGTACTGCGGCGGGAAGGATTTCAGTACGGTACCCCTGTGTCGCTCGACTATCATAAAATGAAAGCCCTCTGGTTGTTGGCCATTCCCATGTTGGGAAGCCAGTTGATCGCAAATTCCAACTTGCTGGTGGATCACGCGATGGCCACCCAGCTTCCCGCGGGAGCCGTTTCAACCCTTCGCTATGCCTTCCGGATCAACGACCTGCCCGTCCAGGTGGTCATTGCCGCCATTTCGAGAGCCATTTTCCCGTATATCAGTGAAGAAGTCGCTGCCGGCCGGCTTGACAATCTCCGGAACATTTTCAAGTACTCCCTCATTTTTGTGGGATTCATAACCATCCCCATCACCTGCCTGATGATCTTGTTTTCGGAGGACTTGGTCATTGCGTTGCTCAAACGGGGGGCATTCGATCAGGAAGCCGCGCGACAGACGTCGCAAACCCTGGTCTTTTACAGCCTGGGGCTGTTTTTTTACGCCTATACCTTCATTAACGGCACATTCTTCGCGGCCCTTAAAAATACGAAAGCCCTCCTGTATATGGGGATCGTTTCGATCTTTCTAAATGTGTTTTTAAACCTTCTGTTCATGCAATACTTTGGCGTTCAGGGTATTGCCATGTCCACCAGCGTGACCATGGGAATCATTTCGATCTGGTTCATTTTCCTGCTGAAGAAGAATCTGGGGATCAGCGACTTGTACCGGACATTTTCCAGCTTCTCCAGGATGATCCTTGGTGCCGCCGGTATGCTGGGAACCGGACTGATCATTGTACCGTTATTCGAGTATGCCTCCGTCTCTCGCTTGGTTTCCGTTCCGGTTGCCGCTACAGCGGCATCTCTGTGTTACCTGGGCATCATCTGGGCCTTTCGGACGGAAGACCTGAATACCTGCATCACCGTTCTGACCGACAAATTGATGACGTGGAAAAAGGGACTTTTTTAGAGATGAAAGATAACCCCGATTCTGAAGCCGGTCTAAAACATGAAAGTGCCGTGATTTCAGGGATTCATAATGTTAACGCCCTGGGGGTGGTCAGGGGGTTGGCCCGGCGGGGCATTCCCATTACACTCCTGGATGTCGATCGCCGCAGCATGGTTCGTTACTCCCGGTTTGTTTCCCGGCGTGTGTCCTGCCCTCATCCTCAAGAATCCGCAGAGGGCTTTGTTCAATGCCTTGTCGAATGGGGGCGGGGCCTGGATCATAAACCCGTCATTATTCCCACCGGGGATGCAGAAGTCATGGCCCTTTCCCGGCACAGGGATACGCTTGAGACCTACTATCGGATTCCGCTTTCACCCTGGGATACGGTCGATCTATTGGTGAATAAGAAGCGATTCTTCCAGGAGGCGATCCGTCGCTCGATCCCCTGTCCCCGATCCTACCCCGTTCTCACGCAGGGTCGCGGCAAGCTTGTCGGTAAGCCTGTCCAACTCGCGGTAAGAGATCCTCTCGTCCTTGAAAACAACGGCCTCTTTGTCCGGGAAGCCCTTCGCGGCATTAATCAGCAGGTGCTGCAGCAGGTACTCCATCATCGCCCTCGCAGTATGAGCAAAACGATCACAGCCCCAGGCAACGGGCAATGATATTCCGCTGGATCTCGGAAGTGCCCGAATAGACCGTCCCTGCCAGTGAATCGCGCATGTCCCTCTCGAACTCGTATTCCGTACTGTAGCCGTATCCCCCGTGGATCTGCATCGCGTCCCGGCAGGATCTGACCCATGCCTCGCTGATGAACAGCTTGGCAATGGCGGCTTCCATGCCCGCCTTTCCCTGGTTTTTTTTGAGCCATGCCACCTTGTACAGGAGCAACCGGGCGGTATCCATCCTGACCTTCATATCCACCACCAGATTCGCTACCGATTGGAACTGCCCGATCGGCTTGCCATACTGCGTTCTCATCTTGGCGTAGGCAACGCATGCTTCGAGTTGTCTTTCCATGCCGCCGACGTGGCCGGCAAGGATGCACGCCCGTTCCCACTCTATGGCATCATTGAATACCGCCGCACCGTTGCCCGGCTTGCCAAGGAGGTTTTCAACGGGAACCTCGCAGTCATTCATAATTACTTCGGCCATGGGGGCCGTTTTCAATCCCATTTTTTCTATGTTCTTGCCTACCGACAATCCCTTGAATCCCTTCTC
>Ga0351929_1122_pt1 | contig 11646 bp, 20 predicted proteins | sample BONcelHT113001E9_FD_205825 | JGI IMG/M metagenome (GOLD analysis project Ga0351929, IMG submission 205825) | Enriched cells from coal bed in the Powder River Basin, Montana, United States - BONCAT cells T11 rep2 HSBNCT.T11.300.1.E9 ...
CAACGCCAATCAGGCCAACGGCGGCAATGGCTATAACGGCCACAGCAACGGCAGCAATGGCCACCGTGCCAGCGACAAGCAGATCAACTTCGCTTCGCAGCTGGCCAAAGGCATCCGGGGTCTCGGCACTCGGCGTCTCGAATCGCTGACCGGCCGCATGTTCGGCAAGCCACTGGCCGACTTGACCAGCCTGGACGCCAGCAGCTTGATCGACACGCTCAAAGCAATCAAAGAAGGCCGCGTGTCGCTTGACGCCACCCTGAGCGAAGGAACGGCGGCATGAATACGCTGCTGCTGGAGGATCCCGCCACCGTCGCTGCCGAAGAACAACGCAGCAGCGGTGTGTGGGATTACGTCTCGCCAAGTCGGTTGAACCTCTGGCTGCGGTGCCCTTTGGCCTTCAAGCTGAAGTACATCGACGGCATCGTTCCGCCGCCAACGCCAAGCTTGTTCTTGGGCAAACGGGTACATGATGCTTTGGAGGTGTTTTATCGGCATCGGCATCTGGCCGTGGATTTCAGCGTCGAAGCCGCTGCCAGGCGTATCACCGACAGCTGGGACCAGGCTGCCGAACTGGAAGCGATGCAATTCAAGTCGCTGGACGAATGCGGCAAGCTCAAACAGCAAGCCATCGACTTGGTGACGGCGTATCTGCAACAGGTCACTGCTGCCAACACTGCTTGCGAAATCCCGTTGGCCGTCGAAACCAGCATGGAAGCGCCGCTGATCGACCTGGATACCGGCGAAAACTTGGGCATTCCGTTGACCGGCATTGTGGACTTGATCGCTGACGACCGCGACGGCCCGTTGATTTGCGATTTCAAGACGGCCGCCAAGTCGGCAGCTCCGTTTGAAGTCACGCATGAAATCCAGTTGTCGAGTTACGCCTACTTGTTTCGGGAAGCGACCGGCGATGAAGAAGGCGGCTTGGAAATCCGCTCGCTGATCAAGACCAAGGTACCGAAGATCGAATTTCATCGGTACCGGACCCGCAGCGAAGCTCATTTCCGGCGGTTGTTTGCCGTGATTCGTGCGTATCTCGATGACCTGGACGCCAATCGGTTTGTCTTTCGTCCCGGCTTTGGCTGTGTTATGTGCGATTACCGCGATGGCAGCTGCCGGGACTGGGATGGCTGATGGGAATGATCGTTCGTTGGATGAACACTTCAAGACGACAGAAAGGAAAACCAACGCATGTTTGATTTGATCGCAGGAGTCGCTTTGATTGGATTGGCCGGTTGGATCGGCTACCAATTCGGCAGGCAGGCCGGTTATGAGGAAGCTACTGCCCGTCGCAAAATCCGGCAGAACGGCCGCTGATGACGCGAAAGAGGCAACCCAAGCGTCGCCAGATCGCAAAACCCAATGTCGATGAAGGGGCGATGGAATCCAGCGTGTACGCAATGCTGGCAACGGGAGCCGTGATGGCTGTGGTCACGGGATCGTGGCTGCCGGTAATTGGTGCGGCAGCTGCCGTTTGCATGGCCGCGTGGTACGTTCGGAACGGTTCTGGCAACGAGCTCAAGTAACTGGCCGAAGCCCGGCCGTCAAAATTTCCCCCGAATCGCGTCATTCAAACGGTTCAGCAGATGCCTGCTGGCTGGTTTGGTGACGCGGTTCGGGGGCGGGGAAACGGCAATGTCAGGTTCGCACCCGTGTTAGCTATCAGAGGATCGCGGCAACCAAAATGGAGCTCGCACAATGGCGGAGCTTGTTGAACTGAACTGGTCGATGGCAACGGAAAGACAAGGCGCTGTGGAGACTGGTTATTCTACCGCCACTGGCCAGAATCGGCTTAAAGCGTATCTGGCCGTTGGCGGGGTCACGAACAAAACAAAACAAAAGCCAACGGAAACAAGGCACGTCCAAAGATTCCAGCCGTTTTTTTAGCTCTTGGCCGTTTCTGCCAAGCTGCAATTTCCACCGCCCACAAAACATGCTTCAATTTTAAGCCGCAGATGCAACCGTCGTCGCTGGCGGGCACCACAGGCTCTAGATGGCTGATCTGGCTGCCGATGGCTTGATGGCAGCAAAATGAACACCAGAGGCCGATCGCAGCTGTTTGAGGCTGTTGATGCGACAGGGAAGGCAGAGGATGGCAGAGGTACGTAGCCGCCACTGGCCGACAGGGCTTGAAGCATGGTTGGCCGATGGCGGGGGTGAAAGAAGACTGCCAGCAGACGGCCGCGATGATCACCCGGCATCCTGTCGATGTCGCTCCAATGTCCCCTGATAGACCGCCAATCCTGGAAATTTTTTCCAGCTCAGCACTTCAAGAAGATGTTGCATCCCGGATGCAATATCTCAGAACCGCAAGCAGCCAAGTCCCTGGAGTGCATTGGCCAACTTCGGCTGGCCATCCATTCTGCTTCAAACGGCCGTAAGCTCGCGGCTGTCCACCGGTCATTGTGTCCGGAACCAACCAACGGGCATTGCATCCCGGCCGCAACGTCAACCGTGTCTGAGTGGCTCCGCTCGTATGCCGAAAGCGTTCTGCTGGTCGCCTCTCCAAAGACGCCCGGCTATAGGCTTGAGCAACGTTGATTACTACTGCGGTAGTAGTAGCTGGCTGTTTGAGACTTTGTTTTGGTTGTCGAGCCTCCGGAAGATACCAAACAGGTCGGCTTTCGGGGGCAAAATAGGCGAGCATTGTCAGGGGCAAACGGGCTACAAGCCTGCGGTTTTGCTGCCCTGAAAACGAGACAAACAGGAATACACTGTGACAGGAAAGGGTCCCATATTCGGGGTTTCTGGGGCCTGGTTGCCTCGCATTAAAGGCGTTTGCATACCTGCCTTGCTTCTCTTTAGAGATGAAAGCGGCGATAAATTGTTCTTCGTGTTCATTCATGCGTTGCGGATCATTGGGCGAAAGCGGTAGCCATCAGGCACCCGCCGTAGTGCCTGTGACATCGGAATCTCGCCATGCGACTCGTTCAGTGTCCAAAGAAAAAACGGATCAGCAAGATCACACCTGCTGCCAAGGCGACTAGGAAACAGGCGACGATGGCCGGTACCATCCACCGAGGAACGCGATGGCGAAGAGAATTTTGGATAGTGGTCTCCTGAGATACAGGGCTCGATCCCGGACCCAAGAGGTTAAGGAGTTCTGTGGTCGTCTTGTCCAAGGTGACTCCGAGATTCGCCAAGACCCGTGCCGCGACTCCGTTCTGTTCGCGCAGCAAACCAAGCAGAAGGTGCTCCGATCCAATGTGGTTGTGGTTCAGTTCCCGAGCCGCTGCCATCGCGTACTTGACGACCTTCTTGGCCCTGGGAGTCTGCGGCAACTTGCTCTTCGTGTCAGCAGTGTCAGCAGGACCAGCAATAATCAGGTTCTCGACTTCTTCGCGAACCTGCTGCAAAGAGACGTCCAGATTCTTTAACACATTTGCCGCAACTCCGCTGCCTTCCCGCGCGAGGCCCAGGAGGATGTGCTCCGTGCCGATATACTCGTGGCGCAATCGCTGCGCCTCCTGGTTGGCCAGCTGCATTATCTTTCTCGCGCGATCAGTGAACCGTTCATACATCTGTCGGCTCCTTGTCGGAACACTGCGTCACCGGTCGTCCCTCTTCCAGCACACCGCCAATAACGACAGGAATCAGGCGGCGGGGACGAGTAGACGCCACCACTGGCAACCGACCTTACCCCCGCTCGCCTGCATCCTTTGGTTCTTCCGCGTCTTGTACATTGGTCGTCGCCGCGGTCGTCACGCACAATGTCGATCGCGGCGGTGTGGAACAAACGGCCATTCTACCATCGCTTTCGCCGTTTGCACGCCGCGAAAGCGTTTTGGCGGGGCCATCACTTAGCCGGGGCGAGCGACCGCCGCACATCCACGCAATCCCACCGAAACACAAAGCACCTATCGCCGCCGGAATGGCCTGGGTCTGGAAATCGAGGACGTAGAGATCCCACCAGCTTGGCAGCCCATTCCAGCTGACATAGATACGAGGCGTCAGGAGCCAAGCGACAAGGCCGCCCGTGAGCGAGATGCCAAACACAGTCTTCTTACGCCCGGACACGTACGCGAACACAGTGCAGACGGTGATTGTCGGCAGGAACAATCCTACGGCCAAGCTGAGACGAACCAGCGCCTTCGGAAAGGCTACGCTGATGGCAATGATCACGCATAGCACCGTGACATTAAGGAACAGGCGTCGAAGTGTAAACGTCCGTTGCATTCGGCGGAGACCTCTCACGGTTTGGAGCACATGGGGCGGTGTTTTCTGTCGGCATCCTCAATCTGCCGGAAGAACGACCAGGATCAGGCGGCGGGGACGAGGAGACGCCACCACTGGCAACCGACCTTACCCCCGCTCGCCTGCATCCTTTGGTTCGGCAGTGCTGCTCCGTAATACGCTCACGCGCTCGTCGTGGTCTGCTCGACCACTCCGAGCCCCTGAAATCCGTCCGTAAACCGGTAATCCACGGCGCAATGTGTGCAGTGTAGGTAGAATCCTGACGCCTTGGTAGAGCCGCGCTCGATGTCAAGGTCCATCCATCGTCGCACCGAGGCGAGACTCGCGACGGCAAATGGCCTCTGGCAACAGGGACAGGTCAGCATCCGCATTCGTCGAAGCTTGAGATATCCGAACAACCGGACCGCGCCGACGCCGGCGAAGATAACGCCAATCATGGCTGCCGCGAGTATCCATTGCGTGGTCATGTGTGTGGTTTTGCCGAACGTTCCGGATCAACCGGGCGTACTCGCCTCGGTTGCATCCGTTGGTTCGGCCGCATTAGCCCAGGGAAACACGTTTTATGCCCAGCTTCGACAACGTCAGTTCAAAGTACGGCTTCAGTATCTCCGCTTCAAATTGTTCCAAGTCTGTATCCGGCACAGGAACAAATGTGCTGTTGTTTCGAGGAGTCCACTGCTTGTGTTCGCCAGTGAACTTCTTGGGCGTGACAGCGGTTTTTATCCAATCGAATCTTCGGCCTGCCCAGCCGTCATCTGTCCACCGGTGGTGTCGCACCGGGATCGAAGGACCATCGAATCGCCCAAAAAGAATTATGCCCCTTCGTGGATGAGTTGCTTTTCGGTTGCCGTGACACAAGTAGAAATAGTCTCCGTCTCGCTCAGGGTCGACGAACTGCTCACCTTGAGATTCGTGTGAAGATGCCTTCTTTTTGGTCTGACTATGAGCGAGAACCAGCCCCTGTCGCAACCAGTCCAAGACCTCAAGGATGTCCGTGAAGTCATTCTTGCCCATCGACAGTTTCCAGAATGCCGGTTGTGTCATGTGCGTTTTCCAGTGCTACGAGCATGCGGCGAACTCTCAAAAAACCGTTTACGCGTGCGATGCCGTTATTGTGGTCCTAAGTCAGGGCCGAATCTGTTGACAAGCTCCTCCACACGGTAAACGACAGCGTTCGGGGTCCCCATGTCAAAAACAACGTCCTCGACGTAGCGGCACGCCGTCAGCGCGTCGTAGAATGTCTGCCTGTCCATCTCGACAATCGCGAATGGCGGGCCGGTCCCAATGTTCCTGGCGTTTTCGTGGGATGAAAAGACGGGCAAGGACGCAGGGAGCGGACTGTCGTGTCCGCCGCGAATCATCAGATAGAACGGGTAGCCTTCCGCCGGATGACGAATGCTGTTGACATACACCCAGACGGGAAAGCTGAAGGGTTCACGTTTCATTGTCATTCCCCGAATTAGGTTTGGCGTTACGTCGGTAAGCGGTCAGTCGGCTACTCTTCACCTTTCACGGCGTCGCTCAATTCGACCTTCGGCACTCTTCCCTCATTCACGGCAGCTTCGAGTTCGTCCAAAGCCGTTTTCTGCCTCTTCCCCAGGTCACGGAAGTTCTTCACGTTTTCGTCGGCTCCCTCCTGGCTGTTGATGCGCAGGTAGCGGGAGACGATCTCTAGGTACATGGTTCCAAGTTCGAAGTTCGTAGTAATCTGTCGGGCTGCCTTGTGGCACATTGCGAACGGCTCACTACCCGCAGGTGGGTCCGGAATGCGAGAATAGACATCTTGGACGGATTCAATGCGTCTGTTGTAGGAACTTTGTTCGGGAACAAGGTCCATAGTCCGAGCCAAACTCCGAGCCTCTTCAATGAACTTCTTCATGCCGTCTCGAAACTCGGCAATCCGTGGGTCCACGGGTTTGGCCGCATCCGGAGCGTTGGACGGAACCGGGGTGGTGTTCTGCTGGTCGGGCTGCTGGGAGCTTGGCACTGGGACCTGTCCAGTGTCTTCGGGTGTGCGATTTGGTGTCGCCACGCCACCCTGGGGCGGGCGCGTCGCTTCGGAGTCCGATCCCGGTCGACAGCCGACACCGACCGTCACGAGACAGAATGCCGCCAGAAGAAATTTAGATGGTGCCTGCACGATGTGCTCCTCCGTACGAATCGTTCTTGACGTCAACTTAGATAGGTTCCCCGATGTCAAACGCTCTTGGTTGCAGATCTCGCAAGGCCAACGCGCTCGCCAAGTTCGCGATTAGCTCGATGGCCTCGTCACGATCAAGTCGAATGGTGATCGTGTGTTCGCGTTTCTTGTCGTCGGCCGCCTCGACAACAACCAGAATGCGTTCACTGTGCCCGCAGGGCGTGCCGTGCCCATCTATGCCTTCCGATTCTCCGCAACCACGGATTTTTGCTTGGTATGGAACTCCGGAACGGCCGGGGACCACCTCTGCCATGTGCTGTCTCCTGATGCATTGTTGGCTTGGATCGATTAACGCGGGGCAGGCCCGACTGGCCGAACGACACGGATGACCGAGCGGCGACAGGACGACCCAACCACACCGCTGAACGTAAACGCCGCTTCGGTCCATCCAATAGTTCGTCCGAGGTTCGCCTGCCACTGGGCGACAGTCCCCACGGACGTCGTCCGACATCATACCGCAGCGGGAGATGCCGAGCAATCACGACGGGCCATTTCCTGGATGTTCGGCGTCGGAGTCGAGCAGTTCGGAATCCCTGGCAGGCCGTGGTTTCGCAGGCAGAGCCGCACGTTTCTTGTCCGATCCGGGTGGCCGGCAACGGTCTCATTATAGCTCAGACGCTCTTCGCGCGGCAACATGAAGCTCGGCCTCAGATAACGGCGAGTCCCTTCACCTTACGTCGATGTGGCACTGGGGCAATGTCGCGCGCAGGGCTTCCACGGCGCCGGGACTGATTTGGCCGCTGTAGACGCGCACGCGGCGCAGGCTGCGAACGGAATGAAGATGCTGCAGCCCGCCATCGGTGATGGCGGGCCCCCATAGGGACAGCTTTTCCAGGGCCCCCATTGCCTGGAGATGTTGGAGGCCATCGTCCGTCACCTTCGTGTTGTGCAGCACCAGTGACTTCAGCTTCGTTAGCTTCTGCAAGCGAAGCAGAACGTTGTCTCCGATCCCAGGCCCGCGGAGATCAAGTGTCTCCAACTGAGTCATCTGCGCCAGTTGCTCCGCTCCCACGTCAGTGATGCTTGTCCCGGCGAGTGTCAGGGACGTGATGCTCAGACGCGAGATGTGCTGCAACCCGGCATCGGTGATGTTGGCGCCACCGATTGTGAGCTGCTCCAGGCAGCTCAGACCGCGAAGGTGCGCCAGTCCAGCGTCGGATATCGCGATGCTGTCTACGTGCAGATACCGGAGGCGGGACATTCTTCCCACATAGGCCAAGCCGGCATCGGTTAGGCCGATTTTGCCGCTTTGCGACCAAACTGCAAGGCCCTCGATATCGGGCAAATCCACGAGATGAGCTAATCCCGTGTCGGTGATCCGCCAGCAACCGTCCAACTGGAGCCATCGCAGGTTCTTCCAGCCCGCCAGATATTCCAAACCTTCGTCCGTGATCGTCGACCCGTGGAAATTGGCGTTTGTGAGGCTTGGGAACTGGTTCAACTCGGCGGCGTGCGATAGTCCCCGATCCGTTACCCCTGAGCCGAACATTAGTGTCTTGACATCGGCGAATTCCGCCTTGTGCGCGACAAAGGCATCGACCGCGTCGTCGGTCCCTACGTCCACGTCCACAACCTTGCCAAAAGGGTCGAAACCGACATGCTCAATCAGCCAAACGAACCAACCAGAATCCACGGGGTAAGCGAACGCGACGTTGAAGGCGCCGCCCTGCCGCCACAAGGCCCAGAGTGCGTGTGATTGGCGAACCGCGACGCGCAACTGATTCCCCAGTATTGCGATGGCCAGGCCCAGCACCGCCATGCCCACCAGCAAGGATCGCAAGTTGAAGCGAAAGCGGCACCGAGCCAGAGTCCGCATCGTCCTCCAGAAGACGAAAGCTGCACCGGAGACCAACGTCAGGGCGACGAGATTGATGAGCCAGTCGGCGTGGCGGTGGTGGACTACCCAGAGCAAGAGGAACAGCGCCGTTAGACCAAGGACGAGTATCAGCAGGGTGCCGAGGCAAACCGCCAACGCCACTCGAAAAAGGAATGACAGAGTGCCTTTGGCCATCACCGTAGTCCCTATCGTTCCCGAATCGGCAACATCGTCCAACTCATCGCGTGGCATCCTGCGGTAACGCTCGATGGGCCGCATGATTGAGAGATTCACGGCATCTCGGTCCATTCCGACTGACGCACTGCCTAACTGCGAGCTATAGAAGCAGACGACGAACTTCAATAATTAACCCGAAGTGACTCTGTGATAAAACGTTTATCAGCGGGATTATCACCTTGTCGATAAATTTTATCACCGGCTGAAAGCCATGCGGATGGCTTCGTTACACGCTGGTGATAAAAGCAAAATGCCGGACTCGCGATTGCCACGGTGCCATGCCATCTCCAGCTTGTCCGGACCTCCGTCTCCCAATGCCAACACCGCCAACCGCCATTCAACCTAGCGAATCCCGCTCAATTTGCAAGCACATTCTTGGCATTTTTCAGACTTCAATACAGGCATGTTGGCCGCCACGAAAAACCGCCCAGTATACCTCTCCAGAGGCATTCAACACGTCCGCCCTGTGCGAACTGCTTGCTGACAGAGGCAAAACACGCGTAGGGGTATTGCGTGCGTTACAGCGGCAAATAGCGGCCTTTCTGGGCAATCGAACATCTAGCGGGCACGGGATGGCCGATGGGGCGGCGGGGAATCGAGTGAAAACTCTTCAACTGGGAAAAGGCGAAGACGTCGCCCGGACTCGACGGCGAACGGGCAGGCAAACCCGCAAACGTGGCTGGCGAGAAAACGGCCGCCACTGCGGACAGGCATCGCGCCGGAGGTATTCCCGCGAGGCGGCTTAGTTCAACGACTGCGATCACACGGCGGGAATGGCGCCGAGTGACGCTGATCTTCTGTTGCCGCGCAAACGCCATTCCCGCTCGTGTGCATCGCGTGGTTCGTCCAGGGGCTGCTGCTCGATGGGCGACAGTCGTCCATCGGTTAGGCAGCAATTATACCGGAGGGTGAAAGTGGAGGCAATTATCATCCTCGCGTGTCCGGGCCCCGCGAATCGTTTGGACGCCGTTTCGTGGAAATCGTCACTACACGGACAGCGGGGCAGGGCGTGGTCGCGAGAGAGGAAACCGGGTACCCGTCGCTCCGATGTCTACGGCGGCGGTCCCTCTGACCGGGAGCGATCTACCGTTGACTCCTTATTTCGGAGGGCGTGCCGGAATTCTCGATAGGTTTCGTCTCTGACTTGTGTTCCGCGGGCATTCACATCTTCGAGTCTTGCCATACCCGTGAAATGCACGAGCCCGGCGTCCGTGATTTGCGTGTTCTCAAGACTCACCCATTCGAGGTTAGTCAGCCGCTTGACATTCTCCAACCCGGAATCCGTGACCTGCGTGTTGGCGAGGTGGAGCCCTTCCAAGTTAGGCAGTCCCTCGAGGTGTACCAGCCCCGTGCCGGTGATCTGCGTTCTATCGAGCGCCAACGTTTCGAGTTGTGTGAGTCCCCTGAGGTTCTCCAACCCAGCATCCGTGACCTGCGTCCCTGAAAGCGACAGGTCTCTGAGGCAAGTCAGTCTGCTCAAGTGCTTAAGTCCGGCATCCGTGACCTGCGTGTCGCTAAGCGTCAGCCACCTGAGCCTAGTCAGCGCCTGCAAATGCATCAGCCCGGCATCTGTGACGTGCGTTGCGCCGATGTGCAGAATCTCGAGGTTGGTCAGCCTTTCGATATTCACCAGCTCAGCATCTGTGATTTGTCCTCCGTCAGGGCCCAGATATCTGAGGTATATCAGACTCTTGAAGTGCGCCCAATCCAGGTTATGCCGCCCTTCGAGCGGCCGGTCGAAACCCACAAAAACAATATGCCCAAAAAAATCTATACCAAGTAACTCCACGAGCCATTCCGGAGCAGGCATTTCCGGATCAGACCAGTATCCAGTTTCCCAAAATTCTTCCAAGGAATTCCATTCGTAATCATAGCGAACCCCACCCCCGCCGGCTGCCTTCATCGCCGCTACGACCATTCGCTGCTTTTCCGCTTGATGCATCTGGCTCGCAATCAAACCGGTTGGCACAGCGACTGCAACGACCAGCAGCAGAAACGACCGCACACTGAATTGAAACTGCCACCGAAAACGCAGGCTGGCGAGGAGCCAGAGCAACATCACCGCCATAGCAAGGCACAGGACTGCCGTGGCAATTACCACCGTCCAGCCCTTCTTTCCGTTGAAGGAAAACCACTGGAACCTCTCGGACAGGAACAGGAAGACCTGCACGGTGAACAGCCCAACCACCAGACGATCGGGCGAAAGGCAGTACCATCGGCGTTTCGAAACGACTGATGTCATCGGACGACTCCAGATGGTGTAACTGTCGCTGCCAACTCGTGGTCGACCGTAGCGGTGTCTGTTGGCAGCTGCTAGGTCCCCCTGTCTCGGCAACAACGTTTTTCGACCGACGGAGGAATCGGCAGCGCAAACGACCGACCAGCGTTCTCCGCAGTGCCCGGGTTTCTGCCAGACGAACGATACCGATCACGCGGGCGGCGCGCGTGATTCGACCACTTGCGAGGACGTCGCCGCCGCCTCGCGTGCATCGGATTGTTCGGTGGCGCAACGTTGTTAATCGTACTACTTTGTTGTTTTCGCAACGGCCCACTTGCCCGTTGCCGCACTGAATATGGCAATCGAATCGGGTGTCACGATCATCGCTGTGTCGCTCCCAAGGTATGGCGTGCGCGATGCCGCGATAGAATCCCACGTTCCGACTTGGCCACTAAACGCATGTGCCCGTCCATCGACCATATAGACCGCCACATTATCCTGGACTATTGGCACGCACTTCCGAGCAGTGGCGGGAAGTTTGGATCTGCACCAGTTGCCTTTGACATCAATGGCGACGAGCTCGGTAATCGCTTCCCCTTCAAGCAGAAATGCACATATGTTGCCTTCCACGACAGGTACGGTGCTGACGCCTTCAGGAAAGGTGAATTCATTCCATTCGCCGACCGTCCTGCTGTAAGCAAGGAATCGGGTCGTCTCCGTCACTTTGGCCACGACCAAGGTGTGGTTCATGACGTAGAACGGCTTGTCTGTTTCCTGCCCAGCTAACAAGCCGCCAGCCACCGTTAGGTAGCCGAGCGTGCTCGCGTACATTAGGGATCGAACGGACATAAGTGACCTCCTCAAAAGAGCGTTAAGCTTGAGCCACCGAACGACTACGATCACCGGGGCCGCGCCAGTGACCTTTCCACTTGTGAGGACGTCGTCGCGGCCTCCGGTGCATCGTTTTGTTCGGCAGGG
>Ga0351929_1123_pt1 | contig 11376 bp, 9 predicted proteins | sample BONcelHT113001E9_FD_205825 | JGI IMG/M metagenome (GOLD analysis project Ga0351929, IMG submission 205825) | Enriched cells from coal bed in the Powder River Basin, Montana, United States - BONCAT cells T11 rep2 HSBNCT.T11.300.1.E9 ...
CCGTCAGATCCAGTAGATAAATAAAATTCTCGGAAGTTGGAAGCTGCGGGGCTGGAGTGAAAAGCACCTTGATAGGACGGTTAGGGCCAAACTCACGTTTGAACCCCCATCCTTTCTCGGACGCGTTCAGCCCTGAGAAGACGGCGAATGACGTATTGTAATGACTGGCGTAAACGGTGACAGGTTGATTCGGGTTCTGGCGCCAGACAGTTTCCAGCCATTGTCGGACAAGATAGCCAGCCGCTTTGGTGCCGTGATTGGGGGCGAAAGTACCGTGAGCCCACTGCGTATAGATTCCACTCATTGGCGATATGGGTATCTTCCAAACAAAATTCACACAAGCCAAGATTTCGAGAATCAACAGCGGGATGAGCAGAACACTCACCCAGGTAAGCCCGCAATGGAGGCGAGACCGAAGCACACTAAACATTGCGATCACAAGTGCTACAAACGGGAGAAGTAGGTACATCTGGTAGCAATACTTCACAAACATTCTTTCGGGTGTTAAGCCATAGAACACAGCACCGTAGCCAAGGATGCCGCAAAGTCCGAAGCCGGTAAGTGGAGTGGATGGCGCAGGTCTACCGGCGGCGTACCACACCCAAATGGCCAAGAGTAGTATTAGCGGCAATCCTGTGCCCATCAGAACAGAAAGACATTCGGCCAGATAGGCCGGAGAGGCAAGTACAGGCGGGCCGTAGAATATTTTTGAAACATGTCCAGTCAGTAGTATTGATAATGGGGTAGATTGGCCATGTTGGTAAGCCAGCCATGATCCCCAAACATACAGGACTATGATCGCAAGCACGGGTATACAGACCTGTGGGGATAGCAACCGAATTATCGTCGTTTTACGGTTCCTGGAGGTTAGCATTAATGAAAAACCTAGCAGCGGCAAAGTAAAAAACCAGATCAAATCAGAAATGACAACCAGTCCTAGCGTAGGACCGATCCACCATTTCACAGTCTCATCCCGGCAGAGTGAGTCCACAGACAGAAGCGCCAGAAGTGCCGGGAATGGAATGAGAAAGTAGGTCGCCAACCCGCGACTCACCATGACAAATAGTGGAGAAATGAGCAGAAGAAGGGTCCCCATCACTGTGAGGAACCGATCGGTTGGGTACGTGCGCCGGAGAATAAGATAAAATAGCGCTACAGTCAAAATGCTCATAAAAACCACCGGCGCGTGTAACATATTCGACGAGATTGGAATCCCAAGAATCCAATATGCAGTATAGAAGAGCGCAGCGACAAGATTGAGCAAGGGAGCATGACGGGGCGCGCACAACACGGAGCCGACAAGATGGGTGACAGAAGATACGAATTCGCGTGGATTGCCTGTCTTAAATGTGATTAAAGCATCACTTACGGTGGAGAAGCTCAATGCGGACAGATAATCATCATCTCCCTGGAATTCGGCATTTCTTCCATTGCTGAAAAGCATCATTGCAGCAAAGCAAAAAACTGCGATCAGAATCCAGTCATAGCGGTTCCACTTCCCGGAATTCGCATCTTGCCCCACTGAAGTAGCTACAGTCATCGGATGTACGGACCCTGCACAAGCATAACTGACATTTCAAGCATATGATCAGCCTCCTACCGTTTCCTTACTCCAAACTATGCCGTAGAATTGAATTATCCTCTCGACCACATACTGGACGTTCTCCGGTGTCATCTCATAATACAACGGTAGTCTCAACAGGCATTCACTGACCCGCTGGGTAACTTCCAAGGGTCCACATACGCGGCCATAAAACTGTCCGGCTGGGGAGCTGTGGAGAGGAACGTAATGAAATACGGCCAAGATGCCATGCTCTTGCAGAAATTTGATGAGATCTGTTCTTTCTTCCAAAGATCGGGTTATGATGTAGAACAAATGACCGTTACTACAACAATCATTGAGAATGAATGGAAGCTGGATATAGCCCTTTTCAGCCATCGGTCGCAGGCCTTCCATATACAGATCATAGATCAGGTTCCGTTTGGCAATGATCTGATCGGCGTTCTCCATCTGGGCATAAAGGAATGCGGCGAGGATATCGCTTGGAAGGTAAGATGATCCAATGTCAACCCATGTGTATTTATCCACTTGCCCACGAAAGAACTTGCTTCGGTTGGTGCCCTTCTCTCGGATGATCTCCGCCCGCTCAATCAATGACGGGTCGTTTATGAAAAGGGCGCCACCCTCTCCGCTAATAATATTTTTTGTCTCGTGAAAGCTTAGACATGCCATCTGCCCGATGGTCCCCATGTGTCGGTCCTGATATCGAGATAAAAGTGCTTGCGCGGCATCTTCGATAACCAAAAGCTGCTTTCGTTGGGCTATCTCCATGATGGCATCCATCTGACAGGGGACACCGGCGTAGTGGACGGGGACGATGGCCCGCGTCTTGGATGTGATGGCTGCTTCAATGAGCGATTCATTGATGTTCAGGGTGTCTGGGCAGATGTCTACGAAAACCGGAATACCTCCGCGGAGAACAAAGGCGTTAGCCGTGGATACGAAGGTAAAGGAGGGCATGATGATCTCATCGCCGGGCTGAATGCCAGACAGGATCGCCGCCATCTCCAGGGCCGCCGTGCAGGAATTGGTCAGGAGGGCCTTGCGGCAGCCGAGTCGTTCCTCCAGCCAGGCCTGGCATTTTTTCGTAAAGGTACCGTCGCCGGCAGTGTGGCGGTTCTCAATAACCGCTTGGGCGATATAAAACAATTCTTTGCCGACGATGAAGGGTCTATTGAATGGGATTTTAAAAGGTTTCATGGCTTACATCCTGGTGGCTATGCAAATGAGCGATCCACCTATAGGAAAAGAAAGGTTACGGTTGATCAGTAAATTTTCCCCTTTACATATTGTTTCGAATAGAACGTCAATTGAGTGAGGCAAATGAAGTTCACCCTGTTGTGCATTGATCTGCCGCTTTCTGGATTTAAAACAGGCCGATAGTCGTGAGATGATCAGGAGAGGCAGGAGAAACGATATGAAAGAGCTGGCCATGATGATCCGGAATCCGTTTTCTATCAGCTTGTGGCAAAGATCCTGGCGGGTGTAGCGGCGCATGTGCCGGGCATCATCATCAGCCCGGCTCCAAAGCCATGGATGCTGAGGCACCGTGATCATCAACCCGCCGCCTCGCTTGAGTGCCTGATGGATCTGCTTCAGCGCCGCATCGTCCCGGGGGATATGTTCAAGGACGTCAAAGGCGCAGATCACGTCGAATTCCTCAACATATGGTATGTTACCCGCATCCATCTGCAACAGGACTGCACCGGACAACCTTGTTTGCGCGTAACTCAATGCTTCATGATGCAGGTCGGAGCCGACCAGGCGCAACCTGGGGTTGGCGGCGGTAATGCCTGTGAGCACAAAACCGGTCCCGCAGCCGATCTCAAGTAAATCGGAGGCGTCCGGAAAATTCTTTGCCAATGTTTTTAGAATCAGCTTATTCCGGTTTCTAAACCAGAAAGAATCTGCTTCAAGTTCATAGAGCTTGGCGTAAGCTTCTTTTGGGTAATGGTCGAGTTCCGCCGTCACCTCCGGCGCAAAAGCGGGAAAGCCTGAAACTCCGACCGGGCTCCATCCGCAACTGGAGCACGTCCAGCCGTTTTCGTTGAATGTCCTTTTACATTGCAGGCAGCGTTTCATGAAGAGAATTTGGTTCGCTTCTTAAATTCAAAACAGTTTTTGCGTGCCAAAATCGCCCCATGCAGGCAATTGCTCACGATTGTTATAAATCATACCTGATGCTAATAAAATATGTCTATTCAAGCCAGCAATGAAAAGTCGTCTCGCTCCTGATGATTCGATATCCGAGAGATATGTATGTTTTGTTAACTGGAAGATTAGTCACAAGAACATTATTCTCAACCCTTCTCATTCCTTCTTTCTTAGCCCAATGCAAACTCGCAATATTGATCCCGAGAAACACCCCCCCTTCACGATGATCATTAGCAACTGCGCCCATTACGCCAGCAGCATACCGGGACTGCCTTTCCATTAATACTTTATACGAAAGGAATCCTGCGACATTCCCACTTTTTTCAGCGACAATTATATTATCTGCAATATCTTTATTAAGACAACTCCTTCGTGCCCAATCTTCATAGATCCGAGACGTGTTAGCTACTTCAGTTTTCTCATTCTTTGAATAATGTCCATAATCTTGAAATGATTCAGCCGCTATACTGACTATGCTTGATGTATCACTTTGCTTGAAACTCCTGTATTTATAGGAATTATCGGGTACTGATGGAGGACTATTCTTTTCAAGATCGAAATTATATGTAACCTGAACATCTTTTAATCTGAATCCGACTTCTTCCATTTCATTAATAAGCCCTACATCACTGGTTGAAACCCTACTGATAACAAGTTTTATTCCTTTTTGTTTAAAGCTCTGGATTGTCTTTAACGGAGTGTCGCTAAATTCATTAATTTTGGCAACCTTGAAACCAAATCTAAGAGTGTCCATTTCACTAACGTATCTTTCCACCATTGGTATTATTCCCTGTGCTTAGATATAGGCCTCGTCATTAGAATTTCTTGTTCTGCGCCGATTTGTTTTCGTATAACACAAGTCGGCATGCCCAGCGTCCTGAAGTGCATACGGGCCAGGTATTCGCCGATGATACCCAGCGCGAGTAGTTGAGCACCGGAGAAGATCGCGATGATGGAGGCAAGAAAAGCGAATCCCGGAACCGCGCTGCCGTAGACAAAGAAAGTGGCCAGGACGTAGATCAGGATGCAAAGACCGAAAATCGTACAGGCAAAACCGAGGAAGCTCGCGACCTGCAGCGGCAGGATGGAAAATCCCGTCATCATGTTGACTGCAAGCATCAGCAGGCGTGAGAAAGAATAATTGGACTGACCCAGTGTTCTTGGTTCTTGGCGTACAGGTACGGATGAAAATTTTGTCGTCCCCCAAGTGAGTAGGACGTCCAAAGAAACGAATGATCCCTCATATTGGCGGAAGGCTTCGCGCAACTCGGTCCGGAACACCCGGAAGGTGCTGACCTGCCGGGCGTTCTTTGCCCCCATGAAACTCTGGAGGGCCATTTTGGTCACTGTTGAGGCGAGATTACGCCACAGGCCTTGCTGCTGCGCCTGCGGCGTTCCATAGACAACGTCATGTCCCTCTTCAAGCCTGGCAAGCATCCGGGGGATTTCCTCCGGTGGATTCTGGAGATCATCGTCCATAGTAACGATAAGAGTGTATTTTGCCAGGCGGATGCCGCATAAAATGGCATTATGCTGGCCGAAGTTGCGCATAAGGTTTATTCCTCGAAGCCAGGGAAAACGTGCTGATAAAGAAACGATGGTTCCCCAGCTTCCATCGTTACTGCCGTCGTTGACTAAGATCACCTCGAATGTCTTGCATAAACTCGACATCACTGACACTAAACGGTCGACGAGGAGAGGCAGGGATTTCTCACTGTTATAAACAGGAATGATAACTGAGATGGTCTCGCTCGAAACAAAATCCCCTTTCGGGACCTGCCTTGCACAGCTCTTCAAGCTTTTCATCTTTTTTGCTCCGTTAATTTGTCACTTTACAAGAGCCATTTTTTTTAGCGTTGTTGCTTCACCTCTTCTGGCTGATGGCCAGCAGCATATGACAAATACATGCTTTTGGAGTGCATATCAGCAGCAACATATTTACAATTCGATAGAGGAGAGACCCCTCCTTGAGCCAGAGTTGCCTATTGAGCATGTTGCATATCCCTACAAATTTAGCTGTTGGCCTTATGTCAAGAACTCTGAATCCATGAAAGGCCAATTCTCTCTCCAATTCAGGAGAGGTCAGACGCCACTGGTAAAATCGCCGTGGAGCGGGAATACCCTTTTCAGGTTCATAGCTCTCTCCCCATTTCCTATAAGGCTTGGCATCACGCAGAATGTGCCCCCAGTTCTGATAAGGAATTGTCACAAAAAGATGGCCACTGGGTTTCAGAACGCGGTTGAGCTCTTGCAGACATGGGCCTAAACCTACTTCAAAGTGCTCGATAACACCAAAAGAGAAACAAAAATCGAAGAATTCATCAGGGAAATCCATCCTGCAAATGTCACCATATTGGAAGATACATTCGGGGAAATCTGTCCGAAGGCGTTCGATCGTTGGTTTGCTGATGTCTATACCGTATACGTCAAAACCGCGGCGATTGAGAAAAACCGTCCATCTCCCCAGACCGCATCCTGCATCGAGAATTCGTATGTTATTTCGTGTAGCGAGATCATCCAGATACGGCCGCATGAACGGGTACACTTCGTCCTTGACAACGTCATCGAAAGATTGTGCTAAAATCGAGGAGGCCCACGAAGCGTTCCAATAGCTTTCAGCGAGCTCCCTCTCCCCCTGCAATAACTCCCCAGAAAATATTACGGTTTTGTAGTCTTTTTTCAAGGGTTACATCCTTTAAAAGCAATATTATGTGTTAAAGCGTTGCAGCTATGACAGTTTCTGACAAAAGAAAACCTTTCTGAAATTGGTCGCTAAGGGAATAGTCGATAACAGTGGCGGAAACAATACGTGCTTTCGTATCAGTACTTCAGAAAACATCGATTCATTTACAGAAACAACGGTGAAGCCTTTTCTTTCTACCGCCATTGCAAAATCATCCCCAAATATTCTAAGGTGATCCCCCTGCCCAAAATGTACTTTTCTATCATCAGGGGATGTAATATTGAGATCCTCGAAGGTATTAGAAAGGTTGTCTTTCTGTGGTACCGTAAAAATAGCATAGCCTTTTGAATACAATATCCTATGTATTTCTTCGAGCGCGCTGTGATAATTTGGCACATGTTCAAGGACATCAAAGGCGATGACGACATCAAAGGTCTCATCTTTGATATCAGGCATATGTGACATGTCGAGCTGTAAATCACAGTCCGCTCGTAAAAAATCGGCGGTAACATAAAGAGAGGCTCTATCTCTTATCTTTGAACCCACCATCTCTTCCGGCGCAAAATGGAGAATTTTTTTTTCGTGAATGATTTTCTCATACGAAAATTTTTCAATATTCTGAAGGGCGGCAAAAAACAATCTTTGCCTTATACCTGAACGACATCGTGGACAGTTTATATGCTCGTGCCACGAGTCGCTTAAAAAGTGACGCCCTTCCCATTTACAGATATTGCACTCAACCTTCCTTGGGTACGACAACCAGACGGGGGAGGATAGGATAGACTTTGCTTTACTCACAGCATCGATTGCAAGTCTGATTGGGAACCCCATAAAGCTGTTGAAATGTTTTACCATGCTGCGTTGGGATAGACGAACACATCCCTGGCCAAACGTTTTTGCCAATCGATGGGAGGAAACCGGCCGGCCCATTTTTCAGGGTGTTTAGATGCAATACCAAACAGGTAAATGGGATGCCACGGCGTGTCATTGGCGTTTAAATACAGCAGCTTCATGCCCACATCTTCAACGGTGCGACATAGGCCGAGAGGCGTCATGCGCCAGTAATCGCCAAAGATTGTATCGGTATAATGCTCGTCTTGAATAAAGGGAACCACGAGAATCATAATATCTTTGGTCAGGGCCGCAATGTTTCTCACAGCCATGGGGATGTCATAAATATGTTCCAGAACGGTATGCGCAAATGCCACATCAAATTGTTGGTGCAGCGAGTCCGGCACAGGGGCGGTCAGATCGAAGAAGATCGCTTCTTCGGCGCCGTCATTCTCTCTCGCCGATCCCCAGTAATTGGTCAGCACATACTGATCCGCACCGGTAAAGTAGTCCCGGTAATGCCCTCCGCTTTTGTCCGCATCGCGCCAGGCGGACACATTGACCACGTTCCCGCTGAACCAAGGGGCAAACCGGCGTAATTCGTCATTGGACCACCGGCGGGGATTCAGTTGAGGGTGGTTTCGCCTCGCCACGTTGACCAGCCAGCGCCGCAGATATTCGAGTCTTTTGAGTGTCAGAATCATCGGCGCAAATTATTCATCTTCCTTACATTTCATTTTCCCGACGAGACATTTTTCCATCTCTGCGGCATACCGATCCCAGTTCAAATTCTCCACTACATGCCGACGTGCCGCCGTGCCAAGCCGGCGCCGCAACCCCCTGTCCGCCAGCAATCCGTTCACCGCCGCGGACAGACTCTCCAAAGATCCCGACTCGATCCAGCGGACATTCACCCCATCCTGCAATCCATACCCCTCCCGGATTGCGCCAACCCGTGACACCGCTACGGCCTTGCCCATCGCCATGCACTGGAGCAACGTCGTCGTTGCACCGCTGTAAGTGTTTTCCTTCACCGGCAGAACCACCACCCGCGCTCTGGCAATCATCCCTTTCAACTCCTCGATCGGAACCCGGATACGCACCCTCATGTTCGGAGGCAAAGGACCCAGTTCCGCCGCGCATTCCCGTCCTGTCACCAGGCTCACACCAACTTCCGGATTCCGCTGCGCATACTCCGTCAGCAGTCCGAAATCCCGCATTGGATCAGCACCGATACTCAAGACATCCAAAACCTCGGCCGATACATCCTCTGGAAGCCACTTATTCGTATCGACACCAAAAGGGATGAAGCGTACATCCGCATCATCGCCCATCCAACGCCGAAGTCCCTCCGCTTCCGCATGCCCATACGCTATAAAGCAAGCCACGCTCTTCAAGCGCTTTCGATAGCGTGAGGAGCGCACGGGGCTCCTTGTCTCCAACGCGGTCAAGCGTTCCAAGAGACCAATGCTTACATATACCAACGGAACCTTCAAGCGGCCACTCGCCTTCAGGCGTGTAGCCGGCAACCCCACATTGTCGGATGTCGCCACCACCACCCCTGCCCGATTCATCTGCCAGCGGTGTGCGAGCACGGAGCATATATCGCCGAGGCCAACTCCCGTATGCGACACGTATCGACGCTCTATCCATCCCTGCATCGTCTCTCGTAAGCTCCCCGTACGTGGAAATTGCAGGTTGCAATCCGCCGACATTCCCTTTTTCCATAGCTCCTCGAACCCGAAAAGCTGCCCTCCATCCAGACCGCTCTCGCCGCCATCCGTCACCTGCCGCACCATGTGGCGCCGTGCCTCGGTATCTCGAAACAGATAGAATACCTCCACTGGATCTACCTGGCTTTTGAAGAAATGATATGGGAAAAAGCAATAGGTTGTCTGCTTCAGGAATTCCGCATGCCTCCAACCCAGGCGCGCAAACAAGAGCCAATCGGCCAATCGCCGCCCAAACCCAGCAAATGGCGTTCGGCTCATGACCAGTGCCACCAGGGTCTGGTTGTTCGCCGACGCTGTCGCCGTTTTAGCTTCTTCCGGTGTAAAAAATCCTTTATGCTTCAAAAGGATACGGCGTATAATTTCCTTCTGCCGAAACTTTCGGACTGCCGTATGCGTAACGCTGCCGGTATGGACGCGATAACGCATCAACCCACCCGGAAGACGCTGCCCCCAAAAGCCTCCCTTCACCAAAGTCAAAAAGAAGTCGTAATCCTCCATTCCAATACAAAACATGGAGTCAAAACCGGCCATGCGTGCTGCCTTCAAGCGGATCAGCGAATTCATGTCTATATAGTTCTTGCTCTTCAGCAGTGCCACATCGAAATCGGGAACTTTCTTCAGGCCAACGGTGTCTCCAAAACACTGGAGATCCGGATAGACGAAGGCAAATGTTTCATCATCCCGATGGCGCACCACGATTTCCAGTGCTTTCTCCAAAAAATCCGGCTCGATCCAATTGTCGGCGTCCAAATTCAGGAACCATTCCCCTTTGGGCTCGTCCAGCAGTGCTTGGCGGATGGCGCACACACCACGATGGTCAAACTTCCGGTACTTGACTGCGGCACCATAACGCGCCACCACCTCAGCCGTGTCATCCGTACTGCCATCATCCGCCACAATAATTTCCAGAGGCTTCACCGTCTGCGCCAGTACACTGTCAATGGCTTTACCCAGATATCGCCCATAGTTGTGGCATGGAATCACCACCGACACCGTTGGCCTCTGTTCATTCATGGACATTGGGGCTTTCTGATTTGTTGGATTTGTTGGCGGATGTTGTGGATCATTGCGCCCCAAGCCTCATTGAAATCCCTTCGCCAGCGATAGCGTGCTGGGTAATGCATCTTCCGGATTCTTTGCCGTTCAAGGTAGAGCTGCTGTCTGTTTTCAAGTCGCGCGCTGATTCCGTCGAAAGTGTAGACGGATACGCAATGATCCCACGCCTCAACGGAAGCCTTATGATTAACAACGACCCGGGCAAAGAATTCCCAGTCGGCCAAGATCTTGAAAGAAAGGTCATAGGTGCCGAATTTCTCGAATAGTTCTCTTTTGATGAAGGTGACCTGATGGTCAAAGGAACGCCAATAGAGCAATTCTCTATCCAAATTTTTCACGGCCGTCTGGATATACAATGTGAATGTCGCCAACCACAATGTCGGCAGTACCGGCTCTTTCATGAAACGCTTTGACGACTTCCCGGTTCTGCAAAAAATCCCCCGCGTTCAGAAAAAGAATGTACTCACCGGTAGCCATTCCTATGCCTTTGTTCATGGCATCGTACAGCCCGCGGTCGGGTTCGGAAACGAGGTAGGATATGTGAGGTTGGTAGTGTTGAAGCAGATCCAGCGTGCCATCCGTGGAGGCACCATCCACCAATACCCACTCAAGGTTTGAGTCGGACTGCTGTATGACTGAATCAATCGTTCTTTGTATCCGGGAAATTTCATTCCGGCAAACCGTAATGATGGATAGAGATTTTGATACCTGGTTTATTTGAGACCTTTGCGCAACTCGGTTATCCATTATTCCCTTGTCGCTATTCCGGATCGAGCGGTTGGTTATTAGAAACTATAACCGGGAGTTTCTGAGCCTTAACAGGATAGGGTTGGAGAACTCATAAATCACATGAGTGCTTTGATCCGATTAACTACATTTATCAGTGCCCTTTCACAGTCAAGTTCTGCAGAAAAGGCCACCAATGCATTCTTTGAAATATTTTCATACTGCGATTTGATCTCATCAAGTCCCGGACACGTGTTCGCCGGATCACTTGTTAAAATCCCACATTTGTATTGCCTCACAATGCGACCAACGGCGGAAATATCATTAGCAATAATCGGAATTCCCGCCTGAAGGAAATACGCAAGTTTACCAGAAGACAAGCCGATATGTTGAATATTTTTCCCATTGGTCAGAGCATCAAATGAAGGTTCATAGAACACAATACCTATGTCCGCCGATGCCACTATGTCTGGATATACCGCTGCTGACACGGGTTCATCGGAAAAAAACACACGCGATTTTTTTGCAAGAAACCGTAACACGCGGTCATACTCACTGCTCCAAGCTCCCCTGCGGCGATTATGAATTATAAGTACGACGTCTTTGGGCCATTCCCATGTAGAGACCACCAA
>Ga0351929_1125_pt1 | contig 11051 bp, 12 predicted proteins | sample BONcelHT113001E9_FD_205825 | JGI IMG/M metagenome (GOLD analysis project Ga0351929, IMG submission 205825) | Enriched cells from coal bed in the Powder River Basin, Montana, United States - BONCAT cells T11 rep2 HSBNCT.T11.300.1.E9 ...
AAAGATAATAAGGAAGGTTTTCGAGAGACGATAAAGGCGATTGATCCTGATTCCGAAGGAATAATTATGACCATACTTGGGGACTTTGACACGCTATGGGCTCATCGCAACGACGTTGAAAATTATGCTAAGGGTCTAGTAGAGGCGGATACGATGCTCAGTCTTGTTGTCGCAAGTCTTCGTTCTGATGACATGTTGTTGATAATCGCAGACCATGGATGTGATCCCACACACGCGGGAACGGATCATACACGCGAATACACGCCCGTTCTGGCGTACGGGAATAGGGTTAAAGCGGGTGTAGATATCGGTACGCGAAGTTCGATGGGGGACGTGGGCGCGACAATCGCGGAAGCCCTTGGTATTGAATGCTCTATAGCGGGAATAAGCTTTGCTAAGGATATACTTTTGTAGGACGACGAGGATTACGAAGACCGCAGGAGCCAAGCTGTCTAGGGTGTCTAACCGATAAAAGGACGTCTAAAGGGTCTATAAAGACCGCAAGGACTAAACTATGTGGGGCGGGGGACAAAAGGGTAATGAATATCAATGACCTTGTTCAAGGATACACCAGCGGACGCGTCGCCGAGGCGGACATGGCGGCTTGGCTTGAAGAGGTGTACCGACACGGATTGTCGTTTACAGAGACCCTTGAGATGACACAGGCGATGGTTGATTCGGGCAAGACTGTTGATCTGACCGATTTGGGACCTTACACTGCCGACAAGCATTCGACCGGAGGCGTGGGAGACAAGACGACCTTGATAGTCGCCCCGCTCGCCGCCGCCTGCGGCCTTAAGTTCGCGAAGATGAGCGGCCGCAGACTGGGGCATACCGGCGGAACGCTGGATAAGCTGGAGTCGATTCCGGGATTTAAAATCTCACTTAGTCCGAACCGATTCGCGGCCCAGGTAGAGAGGGTAGGCGCAGCCATTGTCGGGCAGACCGCCAAGCTGGCGCCGGCGGACAAGAAAATATACGACCTCCGTGACAGAACAGGGACGATTGCCAGCATTCCATTGATAGCTTCAAGCGTTATGTCGAAGAAGATCGCCGCCGGAGCCAAGAATATAGTGCTTGACATAAAGACGGGCCGCGGAGCCTTCATGAAGCAATTTGACGATGCCCGTGAGCTGGCTGAAACGTGCGTAAATATCGGAAAGGCGTTTGACCGGAACATAGCGGCGCTAATTACCGGAATGGACAGGCCGCTGGGCAGGGCGGTCGGTACGGCGCTGGAGACGGCCGAGGCGATCGATGTTCTGCGGGGCGGGGGTCCGTCCGATACGAAGGAATTGTCGCTTGAGTTGACCGCAAGCCTTATCCGTCTAAGCGGTTTAGCGAAGACGGAAAGACAAGCGCTTTCGCTGGCGGAAAGCAGAGTGGCCGACGGCGAGGCACTGACGATCTTCAACCGAATGATTGAGGCCCAAGGAGCAGAACCCGGGATAACCGAGCCGGGAGCAATCCCTTTGCCGGATGAATCGGCAAGCGTAAAGGCCGCAAAGGCCGGAATGATCACGGCGATGGATACGGAAGAGATCGGCTGGGCGCTGAAAGACGTCGCCGGTGCGATCTTCGAAAAGAAAACCGGAGACAGGGTAGTCGCCGGCGAGGTTCTGTTCCGAACGTACGGCGATCCCGGGGAGACCGCGGCAGACCGCGTCGCTAAAGCGATCACAATCGGTCCCGGGCCTGTGTCACCAACCCCCTTAATCATCGCCTACCTGTGATAAACTTTGCCTATGGACATCACTCAGGCCATTAACGCCGCGCTGCCAAGCCGCGGCCGCGACATCGTCAATCGATCAGGAGCGCTGGCCGAGGCTAACGGATTGCGCTTATATTTGGTCGGCGGCACGGTGCGCGACATACTCTTGGGCCGGAAAAATCTTGATTTAGACCTCTTGGTCGAAGGCGGAGCGGGCGATTTTGCCGGTTTACTGGCCGAGGCCCTGGACGGTTCCGTAGTCTTGCATGACCGATTCGGCACCTCCGTGATTATTTTATCCGACGGGATGAGGGTCGATGTCGCGACAGCCAGGGCGGAGACGTACGACTTCGGCGGCGCGCTTCCGGCGGTATCGTTCACGACAATCGGCCGCGATCTGAAAAGACGGGATTTCACTATCAACGCCATAGCGGCTTCTCTTATGCCCGAGGATACCGGACGCCTGATCGACCCTTACGGGGGCATCGACGACCTTAAAAAAAAGCGACTGCGGGTTCTCCACGACAAATCCTTTTTGGACGACCCCACTCGAATATTCCGGGCCGCCCGGTTTGAGCAACGTCTCTCATTCAAAATGAGTCATGACACCGAAAAACTATTAGCTGAGGCCGCGCGAAGCGGTTGTCTGGATACCGTATCGGGCTCCCGAATCAGAAAGGAAGTGTTCGCGGTTATGGAGGAGGACGAGGCTGCCGCCGCAGCGGCAAGGCTTGCTTCTTTCGGAGTATGGGAAGCTTTGGCTCCGGGATTGCGTGTCTCAACCGCGACTGTGAAAGGCATGCGAGATATCAAGAAGGCGGAAGGCGCGCTTCTCCATAAGCTTAAAGCGCCCTATGACAGACGGTACGCGATGCTTAATGTCATCGCGGCAGGAGCGCCCTCGGAAAGCGTCAAGGCGCTCTGCGTCCGTCTTGGGTTGAACAGGAAGAGGGCCGCCGAGGCAGCGTCCTTGGCGCAGAAATCGGGCGATGTCCTGCGTTTCTTGCGTCGGCACCCCAGGACGGGAGTTCTGTGGGAGAGATTGAGGAGCAGGTCGAACGAGACTTTGCTGGCGCTATACGCTTTGGGAGGCGACAGCGTCCGGTCCGCGATAGTCCGTTTTACTTTGATATCGGGAATTAGACCGCTGATAACCGGGCGCGACCTGACCAAGATGAACTATCCGCCGGGAGCGGGCTATTCCGAAGTGCTTGATAGCGTATATAAGAGACAGCTTGACGGGGAGCTTAAGGTCAAAGAACAAGCTCTGACTGCAGCCATGAAACTCTTTAGGGAAAAAGGTTATGGACGCTAGCCGCTTGATCGGGCTGGCGTATACGCTGCCGGCCTTGCTGATAGCCGTAATAATCCATGAATATTCCCATGGCCGGGTGGCCGAGCTGGTGGGCGACAGTACCGCCAGACATGCCGGAAGGTTGACCTTCAATCCTCTGCCGCACATAGATCCGTTCGGTTCGGTGCTGCTTCCGCTACTTCTAATAGTCAGCGGCTCGCCCATCATTTTCGCATCGGCTAAACCGGTTCCGATAAATCCGGCGATGTTTCGCCGGGGTAGGAAAGACCTTTTGTGGGTCGGGCTGGCGGGGCCGGCCTCGAACCTGGTCCTGGCCGCGGCCGCCGGTCTGTTGACCGCCGGTCTGCAAAACATCCTTCCCTGGTGGTTGCTTAACTTTCTCGTACAGTTTGTAGTAATAAACTGCGTATTGGCTCTGTTCAATTTGATCCCGTTCCCGCCTTTGGACGGAAGCAGGATAGTCGAGGCGCTGCTTCCTCTGCGATGGGCCCAAAAATACGCCTCGATCGAGCCTTACGGTTTTGTCATATTGTTCGCTTTCTTGTTCTTCTTCAGCGGTGTTTTCAGCGCCGTCCTGTGGCCGGCCGTCGCCTTCTTGGCAAGGCTTTTTCTTCCGGGGGTGGCGATATAAGCGTCATTAAAAGAGGCCGCCAATTCTTCTCGGGTCTTTTTGCCAGGCTGAGCGAAAAAGACTATACTTTCGCAATAGACCGCCTTACCGAACCGGAGCTCAAGCTCTTTATGACCATGTCCGCTTATGACCAGAAACACGCCTGTTCGGTGGCAATGGCGCTGGAAGACGAAAGCGCGTCGCTTGACCTTGTCCGAGCCGGTCTGCTGCATGATATCGGTAAGGCGATGTGCCCCGAACTGACCTTGCTCAGGCGCAGCGCGGCCGTGTTCCTGGAATGGGCCGCGCCCGAGGACGCGGCCTTTTTGGCCGACAGGGGACGAGGCAAGATGGCGAAAGCGCTGAAGGCCCATAGAATGCATCCGTCGATCGGAGCCGTTTTGCTGCGGGAGATAGGCACGGACGACTACATAGTGGCGCTGGTCGAAGGCCATCAGTCGCCGAACGAGGCTGACTGCGGCGAGGACGCGCTGCGATTGAAACGGACCGATGACAGGTTCTAACGGAGGTAAAGTGGAAAAAAAGAAACGGCTGCTGACGGGATACCGGCCGACCGGCAGAATGCACCTAGGTCATTACGAAGGCAATCTAAAGAATATGCTGGCAGCCCAGGGCAAGTACGAGTGTTTCTTTTTTATCGCCGACTGGCACGCCATGACGACGAAGTACAAGGACTTGTCCGCGTTGAAAAAGGACACCGAAGAGATGGTGCTGGATTGGCTGGCGGTCGGATTGGACCCCGCGCACAGCCACATATACAAGCAATCGGCGATTCCGGAGATCGCGGAATTCAATCTCTATTTATCAATGATCACCCCGCTGGGGTGGCTGGAGAGGAACACGACGTATAAGGACCAGCTAAGGGAATTAGGGGCGCGCCTGGCGTCAACGTACGGTTTTCTCGGTTATCCCGTTTTGCAGGCGGCCGACATAATGATCATGCACGCCGATCTGGTTCCGGTCGGGGAGGACCAGTTGCCCCACCTGGAGTTGGCCCGGGAGATAGCCCGCCGTTTCAATCATCTTTACGGAGATTATCTGAAAGAGCCGGAAGCCGTTCTATCCAATATACCGAAGGTGGTAGGACTGGACGGGCGCAAGATGAGCAAGAGCTACGGCAACGCGATATATCTAAGCGATTCGGCCCAAGAGATAGAAAAGAAAGTCAAAATGATGATAACGGATCCGGCCATGATCAGAGCCAACGACCCGGGTCACCCCGATGTCTGCAGCGTTTTTGCTGCCCAGAGCGTATTCAACGATAGCGAAAGCGGACAAATCGCGCAGGACTGCAGGGCCGGATCGATCGGCTGCGTCGAATGCAAACGAGCTCTGACTCAACGGATAGAAGCGATAACGGCCCCCATAAGACAGAAGAGGGAAGAGCTGTCGACCGAAAATGGAATCGTAAGCGAAGTGCTTGATAAGGGCTTAAACGCCGTAAAGCCGGTCGCTGAAGCGACGCTGGCCGATGTCCGCGGAAGGTTGAGCATAAGCTGATGGAAGCCGAGCTCCTGGAATATAAGATAAAGATAGACGTTTTTTCCGGACCATTCGACCTGTTGCTCGATCTTATTTTGAAGCAAGAGGTGGATGTCTGCGAAGTCCCCATCGCCACAATAACAGACGATTATCTGCGGCATCTGTCCAAGATGGAAGAGTTGAACCTGGACCTTACGAGCGAGTTTTTGGTGATAGCCGCGACATTGCTTGAGCTGAAGTCATATGCTCTTTTGCCCATCGAGGAAGACGAAGCCATCGAGATGATCCGGAGTGAAGTGGAGACCCGCGATTCGCTGATAGAACACCTGGTCGACTACATGACTTTTCAATCGGTGACCCAGGACCTGGCCGGAAAGGCCGAAGCTCAAAGCTTTCTTTTCGCCCGCGTGGCTCAGCCGGAGGAAGATCTGGCCGAATTGACGCCGGACTTCCTGGCCGGCATACGCCTGCCGGACCTAACGTCTCTGGCGCTGGAGCTTTTGAGGCCGAAGGCCATGTTCACTGTCGACACGTCGCACATGGCGATATATAACGTATCGATAACCGAAAAAGCTCATAGCATTGTAGACAAGCTGAAAAAGACCAAAACGCGGACGTTTCGCGAACTCTGCGGGTCAGCCGAGACAAAGATCGAGAAGATCGTGGTTTTTCTGGCAATGCTGGAACTGTTCAAACGGGGCGTGGTCGGGGTCAGTCAAGCGCGGCTCTTCGGAGACATCAAGATATCATTGCTGGACGAAAAGAACCTTGACTGGAACCAATGGGCCGACGAGTAAGAATATGAGTACGAAGAATACAAAGAGTACGACGAGTACGAAATGTACTAGGAGTCTAGAAGGTCTAGCCGGGCGAAGGTAGTCCAAAGAGTCTAGAAGAACAAGGAGCGCGGGAATGCTTAAGTCGATATTAGAGTCACTTCTTTTTGTGACCGACGAACCGCTGCAGTTAAAGAAACTAGTCGAGATAACCTCGCGCAACGAAAGCGAAGTAAAAGACGCTCTGGCCGAACTGAAAGAAGACCTTGTGAAGAACGGCCGGGGCATAAGGCTAAAACAGATTGGCGGCGGCTACCGCTTGTTCACAGAGGCCAAGAACAGGGCCTATGTCGAAAAGCTGGTGCTGTCGAGCGATTTTCGCCGTTTGACGCAAGCCGGGCTGGAAACGCTGGCCATAATCGCTTACCGGCAACCGATAACGAGGGCGGAGATCGCCGGAATAAGAGGCGTGAGCGTCGACAGCGTACTGGCCAACCTGATGGCCAAAGGGCTTGTAAAGGAGACGGGCAAGGAAGACGTCCCCGGCCATCCGTCGCTTTACGGGACCACCGAGCGTTTTCTGGAAAGCTTTGGTCTGGACAGCCTGGACGAATTACCGGAGCTAGAAGGATTCGAACCCGATGAAGAGACCAAGCGTAAAATCCGCCTGAGGCTGGCAGGGACTGAACCAGCGGTTGAGAAGGGGTCAGACCCCGACGACCAGGGGTCAGACCCCGGTTCCGAATAGAAATGCCAACCTTCGGCCTTGAAGAAGAGGTCTTCGTAGTCGAGCCGGAAAGACCTTCGCTGAAAAGCCTCTACTACTTGTCGCGCTTGCTGTGGCGCGACCCACGGCGGCACTATCGGCTGACCGCTTCAAACTTCAGCCGCGGACCAGACATGCGGCAAGCCCTGATGAGCGGGGTAGAAGTTGCGACAGAGGTCCACACCGATACCGATTCGATCATGGAAGACCTGGCGACGAGGCGGTCTGAGCTTGCCGGCGTGTCCGAGGGATTGATCGCCCCTATCGGGCACCTTATTACCCTAAGCACCCCGACTAACGTCTGCGCCCTGCAGATCCACGTGGGAGGCGTTAACGACCTGGAAGCGGTTTATGGGAACATCGCCCGGTTCTTGCCGGTGCTGACGCTCATAACCGCCGACTCTCCCTTCGCCGGCGGCGAATATTTCGGCCAGTCGTTTCGCATGGCCCACGGATACGCCATCGGGGCACTAAAGGAAGACAGGCGAGACCGTTTTCAAGACCTGATAATAACCAAGCGGCTGGGAACGATCGAGGTCCGGGTGCCAGACCCGGTCTGGGACTTAAATAGAGTAAAAACACTGATGGGCGCCATCGAGGCAATCGCCGGCATCGGCCGCGCTTTGCCTTTTGAGCGAAACGATTATAATAGTTTGCGCGCGGGCGTAGCTAAACGGGGTTTTACCGAGGAACTGGAACCATTATATAGCCAGCTTGGCGATTTTGCCGACATTCCGAGGGAAATGCTGGAAAATACGGCCTCTGACGAGATCAAGGAGTCATACGCGAAAAACGGTCTGGCGGCGACATACTCGGCCCTGGACAACGGATACCGAAACGGTCGTTTCGAGGCCGGAGAGATTCCCGCGAACAAGGCGGCGGTCTTAAAATCGATGGCCGGAATGGCCGGTTATTACGTTCCGAAACTGCCGTATGTTCTCTGGAAGTATCTGAAAGAGAAATAGGAGTACAAGGAATACAAGGAGTAAAAAATAATGAAAAGCTTTTGGTTTTACATTGTAATCGTCATACTCGCCCTTAACAATGGAGGATGTGCTGGCCGAGAAGTTGATCACGTCGGCGCTCAAGCGTTTGGCCGCTAGTTCGAAGCTTGTCCGCGTCCTGGTGCTGGGCTCAAGAAAAAGGTTTACGACCGTTCGCCCGCGGAGAGCCGGAACCTTCTTGATCTCGCGGCCGCTTACCTCTTTTAGAGATTCGGCTGTTTCCAGGATCAGCTCTATGTCGTCTCTGTTAAGTTCCCGGATGCCGGTCAGGTCTTTTGTATTAGACAGCATCGGGCTCACCTACAACTACCTCGTTGACGCCGTCAATATCCTCGATCATTACCTTCACTTCTTCTTTTCCGGCTGTCGGGATGTTCTTACCAACGAAGTCGGCCCTTATTGGCAGCTCGCGATGTCCTCTGTCAATCATTACAGCCAGCTGGATGGAAGCCGGCCGGCCGAAATCCATGATCGCGTCCATGGCGGCCCTCACGGTCCGTCCCGTATACAGAACGTCGTCTACCAGGATTATGTTTTTATCCGTGACGTCGAAGGGGATCTCGGTCTTGAAAGTCTCTGGGCGCAGTTTTTTGCCCACGTCGTCGCGATAGAAAGTCACGTCGAGCGCTCCGACGGGGGTCTCGATCTTTTCTATGGAGTCGATCTTATCGCGCAAGCGGTTCGCCAGGTAGTGCCCGCGGCTGCGGAGCCCTATAATGGCCAATCCGGACGCCCCTTTGTTCTTCTCCAAAATCTCGTGAGCGATCCTCGTTATCGCGCGGTTCATGTCGTCGGCCGACAATATCTTGGCTCTTACGTTGAAAGACATAACGGCGCCTCCCGTTCGTTTAAGAGGTAAAAAAATACCCTCCTGGCTGCACGCGAGCGCAAGAAGGCATCTAGAAGTTGTTCTTTATGGGTGCTGTATGCTTCTCCTTGCCAGCCTCGCGGGACCGGTCTTAAAGGTCTTTGACTATACTAACAAGGCGCGGCGAGGCCTGTCAATTCGCTTTACGCGCCGGCCTCGTCTCTCAGAAAGCGTCGTCGGAGAGCTGTTTTATCCGCCCGCTGACTGCTTTTAGAAGTAGTTCTTGCCTTTCCTTCTTATCTATGGCGCTCATATTCGGCTTCTTCGGCGCGATATCATCCAACCAAAACAGTTGTCCGAAGCGAACTGAAACCTTCGGAAAGCGGGGCGTCTTCGCTCCTTTGGGAGATATCTTGCCGCTTCCGGTTATTCCGGCCGGCAGAATCGGAACCCCGGCCATGTCGGCCAGAAAAACGATACCCGGTTCCATCGGACCGAGCCCGGGCTCACGGTTCCGCCCGCCCTCTGGGAAAACAAGAACCATGTTTCCTCTGTTAAAAAGATCGATGATTTTTTTAAGTCCGGCCCTGTCCGGCTTCCCTCTATGGATCGGAAACGCTCCCAAGTGCAAATAGAACCACCGGCTTAGCGGATTCTCAAACAGTTCGGCCTTCCCCATCGCGTACAGACGACGGGGATTTCCTGTTGCCAGAAAAACCGGGTCAAGGTTGCTTTGATGGTTACCGACAAGCATTACCGGACCGGTTCTGGGTATGTTCTCCGCCCCGATCACCTTTGTCCGGTAGAGGATTCTGCCAAGCGGCGTCGAGATCCCTTTTATCAGCCAGAAAAACATGCTCTATGCCCTTTCTTCTTCGTTTTCAAAACCTGCTGATTCTGCCAGCCTTTGAATGGCGTCGACGACCTCATCCGGACTCATGACGGTCGTATCCAGCCGGATGGAGTCTCTTGCCGCGGCCAATGGCGAGTGATCGCGTTCTGAATCCAAGGCGTCGCGCTTATTCAACAAAGACGCGACTTGATCCTCTTCTATGTGCTCCCCGGCTTCGTCGAGATCGAGCTTCCGCCGCCGGGCGCGTTCTTCCACCGAAGCGTCAAGATATATCTTTACCGGAGCTTCGGGGAAGACAACCGTTCCGATGTCGCGTCCCTCGACAACGGCCCCGCGCGCCGAAGCTGTCGCGATTTCTTGCTGAGCGGCAACCATTGCCCGCCTGACCTTCTTATGTTTGGATACGGCGCTAACTGCGGCTGTTACCTCCGGGCTCCTGATCAAGCTTGAGACGTCTTCGCCTTCCAGAAAAGTCGCGGCCCCCTTCCCGCCCGGCATGATTTCTTGCTCTATATCGGTTTGGCCCGCCAAGTCGCCCAGTTCCCTTCCGTTCTCAAAATCTATCCGGTTTCTTATCGCCTTTAAGGTGAGTGCCCGATACATAGCCCCGGTGTCAACGTATGTGAGCCCCAGGCGTTCGGCCGCTTGCCTGGCGACGGTGCTTTTGCCCGAACCCGCAGGCCCGTCTATAGTTACTATGAAAGGTCCGCCCGGTTTATACGGCGACACGTTTCATTTCCTTGTCAAAATCCGGGAAAGAGACGTCTATACACTTTTCGTCATCGATAATCGTTTCTCCACCAGCAATCAGACCGGCAACGACCAGCGCCATCGCCATACGATGGTCGCCTTGCGACGAAACAGCGGCTCCCTTGAGCGGACTGGGTCCTTTGATCCGCAAGCCGTCGTGTGTTTCTTTTATGTCGGCCCCCATCTTCTTAAGATTCTCGGCGACCGCGGCAAGCCTATCGCTCTCCTTCAACCTGAGTTCATCGGCCCCTTTAATTACAGTCGTCCCCTCCGCCTGCGTTGCCGCGACCGCCAGGATGGGAATCTCATCGATCAGGCGCGGAATCTCCGACGGTCCGATCTTAACCGCGCTAAGCCGGCTCGACTGGACGTGAATCGTCGCTCTAGCCTCTTTATTCTTAATCGTCATGGCGTCATAGGTGATGCGAGCGCCCATGGCCTTATAAGCGTCCAACAGGCCGATGCGAGCTGAATTCATACCGACCCCGGTGATTGTGAGGTTCGAAGACGGCGACAATAACGCGGCTGTTATGAAGAAAGCCGCCGAGCTGAAATCGCCGGGCACGTCTACCTCGATCCCGGCCAGTTCGCTACCTCCTGTTATCTCGATCTTCGTTCCCTTTATCTTGATTAGGGCCCCCATCGCTTCCATCATGCGTTCCGTATGGTCGCGCGAGGTGTGCGGCTCTGAGACTGTGGTCTTCCCATCCGCGCTTAGGCCGGCCAGAAGCAAAGACGATTTTATTTGTGCGCTGGCGACAGGCATTACATAATCAATGCCGGTAAGCGGCATTCCTTGTATCGCGACTGGAAGCCGGGATGATCCGGCATAACCGTGGATGTGGGCGCCCATCTGTTTCAGCGGCTCGATGACGCGTTCCATCGGCCGCCGCCGCAATGAATCGTCTCCGTCTATGACGCTCATGAATCCGGTCCCGGCCAAGACGCCCATCAT
>Ga0351929_1098_pt3 | contig 10787 bp, 13 predicted proteins | sample BONcelHT113001E9_FD_205825 | JGI IMG/M metagenome (GOLD analysis project Ga0351929, IMG submission 205825) | Enriched cells from coal bed in the Powder River Basin, Montana, United States - BONCAT cells T11 rep2 HSBNCT.T11.300.1.E9 ...
GGACGAGGCGGAGCGTTGCTCGACGGTCGCTTTTATGGATGCCGGCAGGATAAGAGTGAGCGACTCGCCGAAGGAGATAAAACGGGCGTTCAGCGGCGAGATAGTCGAGTTGATCGCACGACCGCAGCGCGAAGCCCGGAATATCGTGGCCGGGTTGGGGTATGTCTGCGACTATGAGATATACGGGGAGCGGCTGCAGCTGACGGTAGAAGACGCGGCCGATGCGGTCGTTAAACTCGAGCGCGACCTCGCGGGCAGACTCGAAGTCGTCTCGATGCAAGAAAAAGCGCCGACCATGGAGAGCGCCTTTATCGCGATGATAAAAGCCGGTCCGGAGCGGCAGACGGGTGGTGGGGTCATCCATGAAGATGATTAAAGCTATCGCCGCAAAAGAATTCATACATATTATTCGCGACCCGAGAACGCTGGGCATCATTTTGATTCTACCGCTCTTTCAGCTCTTGATGTTCGGGTACGCGCTCAGTCTCGATATCGACAGCATCCCGACTGCGGTCTATGACCGCGACCGGACGGCGACCAGCCGCAAGCTGATCGAGAGCTTCTCAAGTTCCGGCTATTTTAATATCACGGCGCGACCGGTGCAGGCAGATTTCGCCGAGCGCCTCGACGACGGTCGCATCAAAGTAGCCATCGTCATTCCGGAGGGGTTTGCGGAAGACCTGCTCTCGGACAAACGGACCAGGGTACAGGTGATCGTCGATGGTTCCGACCCGACGTTGGCCCGTGTCGGCGTCGGGTACTCGTCGGCCATAATCGGACGCTTCTCATCGAAGGCGACGGCCGAATCGCTTTACCGCAGGGGTCTCGATGTGACCCGCAGTGCTGCGCCGGTGCAGACGAGTAGCCGGGTGTGGTATAACCCGGAACTGCGCAGCGTCAACTTCATCGTCCCCGGGCTGATGGCGCTCATTCTTATGACGGTCACGACAATCACGATATCACTCGCGGTCGTCAGGGAGAAAGAGAAAGGGACGCTCGAGAATCTTATCATCTCGCCGATCAAGAGCTGGGAGTTGATACTCGGCAAGATAGCGCCCTATGTCGTCATCGCGTTTCTCGAAGCGCTTCTCATCACAGCGACCGGAATGCTCTGGTTCAACGTGCCGATGAACGGCAGCTTCATCTTGCTTCTGATGAGCATGACGATATATGTCGCCGGGACGCTCGGACTCGGCCTGGTTATCTCGGCCGCGACAGACTCGCAGCAGGTGGCGAGCTTCGGCGCGTTCATGGCGACGTTTCTACCGTCCTTCTTACTCTCGGGATTCGTCTTCCCGATAAAGAGCATGCCGTTTGTCCTGCAATTACTGACGTATATCGTGCCGGCACGCTATTTTCTCGTGGTAATCAGGGGGATTTTCTTGAAGGGAACCGGGTTTGACATCCTCTGGCCCGACCTCCTCGCGCTGGTCGTCTTTGCGGCGCTGATGCTGACTATCGCGTCGGTGCGGCTCAGGAGGGCGTTTGCATGAACCGTATCTTGATGCTCGCCCGTAAAGAGTTCATACAACTTAAACGCGATAAGCGGATGATACCGCTGGTCTTCATCGCGCCCCTCTTACAGCTTATCCTCTTCGGCTACGTGGTCCAAACAGAGATAAAGGACATCGGCATGGTGCTCGTCGACGGCGACAGAACCGCCGAGAGCAGGGTCATGGCGGAGAGATTCGTCAACACGGGCTACTTTACTATTACCGGCCGGGCCGACGCCGAATCGCAGATCGCCGGCCATATTCGTGCGGAGAAGGCCACTATCGGCGTGGTCATCCCGGAAGGGTTCGAAAAGAACGTCAGAAACGGCCGCACGGCCGAGGTCATGCTCGTCATCGACGGGTCCGACTCCAATGCCGGCGTCCAGGCGCAGCAGTTCGCCACGCGTATCATCGCGGCGCGGTCGCAGGAATTGATGGGTGAGCGACTCGCGTCGGTGCGGGCGATAGCGCCCAAGATATCATCGGTCGAGCCGAGAGTACGGGTCTGGTACAACCCCGAGCTTAAGAGCGTGAATTTCATGATCCCCGGACTGATGGGGCTCATTATAACCATCATCACGACGATTGTGACCTCGCTCGCGATTGTGAAAGAGCGGGAGAACGGCACTCTCGAGCAGCTTATCGTCACACCGATAAAGCGCTGGGAGCTCATATCGGGCAAGATACTGCCCTTTGTCGTCATCGCGTTTATCGAGATAGGTTTGGTGCTCGTGGTAGCGCTCGGGTGGTTCGGCGTGCCGTTCCGCGGCAACATCCTCTTGCTGCTCGCGCTCTGTGTGGCGTTCCTGTTTACGACTGTGGGTCAGGGTTTGTTCGTCTCGACGGTATCGCGCACGCAGAGCCAGGCGCTACTGACGGCATGGTTCTTTATGATGCCCGCCATGATGCTCTCGGGGTTTATCTTCCCCATAGCCAATATGCCGGCGGTCATCCAGTGGTTCACATATGCCGTGCCGCTCAGGTATTTTCTCGTCATCGTGCGCGGGATATTCCTGAAAGGTGTCGGGATGTCGGCTCTCTGGGACGAAGTACTCATGCTATCGCTCTTGGGGATTTTGATTTTTAGCGTGAGCGTGCTCAGATTCAGGAAACGGTATAGGTAGGGACGTTGGTTTACTTGTTCACTTTTAGGTAGGGACGTTGGTTTATCACATGAACGGGCATTCGATAATAGTCGATAAGTTGACAAAAAAATTCGGCGATTTCATTGCCGTAAACGAGATTTCGTTCGCAGTCGAGCGGGGCGAGATATTCGGCTTTTTGGGGCCGAATGGCTCGGGCAAGTCGACGACGATGCGTATGCTCTGCGGGCTTCTCGAGCCTACCGGCGGACGGGCCGAGGTCTTGGGTTTCGATGTGGCGCGCCAGGCAGAGGAGATAAAGCAACGAATCGGCTACATGTCACAGAAGTTCAGCCTCTACAACGATCTTACGGTTATGGAGAACCTCGATTTCTATGGGGGCGTCTATGGGCTGAAAAGCGCAAAGCTTACCGAGCGCAAAGAATTCGTCATCGAGATGGCGGGCCTAAAGGGGAGGGAGCGTGAACTTGCCGTGAACCTGTCGACCGGCTGGAAACAGCGGCTCGCGCTCGGGTGTGCGATAATCCACGAGCCGGAGATGGTCTTTCTCGACGAGCCGACCGGGGGTGTCGACCCCGTCTCGCGACGAAAATTCTGGGAGATGCTCTACCGTATGGCCGAAACCGGAACGACCCTCTTCGTGACGACGCACTACATGGACGAGGCGGAACACTGTCACCGCCTCGGCTTTATATACCAGGGGGATATGATCGCGCTAGGGACGCCCGAACGTGTCAAGCGAGAGCATGCTGCCGGTGCGATTTTAGAAGTCGATATCGGGACATCCGAGGAAGCCTTGCGCGCGGTGGCCGGCGCGCCGGGGGTCATCGAAGCATATTTCTATGGGGCGATGGTCCATGCCAAGGTCGGCTCCGCGAAGGCCGACGGACCGCGCTTGCGGGCGCACCTCGATAAGCTCGGCCATGTAGGTGCGGAGACGCGTGAAGTAGAGCCCAGTCTCGAGGATATATTCGTCGGGTTGATAGAGCGGAACAGGGAGCGCTCATGAAACCCGCCGCATATCGTCTAGACACATAAGAATCGCTACTGGAGACAGGTCATCACGGGTGCGACGGCTTCATGAGCGCTTGAATCGGCATAGACACTCAGGCTTATGCGTAAGGATAGAGTTTTCTCTTGAAATCCCGCAGCTGGTTGAATATCTTGAAGTGTTTCGTCTCGTCCATCAACAGGTACGAGAGGAGGTGGCGCACGACGAAGTGCCTGCTCTCCTCATATTCGGTCTCGCCGAGGGTTATCGAGTCTTTCTCAAGCTTGATATGCTCATCGAGTAGCTGTGATACATCGCCCAGCTCTTCGGGTGTGAGCGAGATAGTGCCATCGAGCGTCTTCTTAATGAAATTCAGTATCTCTATATGTTTCTCAGAGTCGGTTTTGACCAGCCCCGCCATGAGTTTTACGAGCTCGTTGCCGGTTGCGTCCATGATGCGCTCGCAGCTTGCAATGGTCTCGTCCTCGAGCCTTAACCAGCGCTCGACGCCTTCTTCAAAGTACTCTTTCCGTTCAACGACAGCCATGATAATTCCTCCTTAAAGCGTGCTCCAATCATGCGGTAGAGCACTTATCGTGTGATATGCTATGCTGCTTACCATAGTCTTTACCCCGGGCGTAAGGTTTTTACACATGCCCATAGTCAGCCGCATGCTTTTGCGCTGGATGGCTTAGCCGAGAGGCGTAGGCCGATGCCGTGCCCGTATCCCGGTAGCCGCTCGCGTTCTGTGTCTGCTACAATCGTTTTGAATACTCTTATCATCGGGGGGATTGATATTATGACACCACAGGTCGACCATGGGCTCTGTATAGGATGCGGCAATTGCGAGATGCTCTGCCCGGATGTGTTTACGGTATATAACGACGGCCTCTCACACGTGGCCAAAGAGGCGGATTGCGACGCGGCGGGCTGCTGCGAGGAAGCCGCTGAAGAGTGCCCTGTCGGGGCCATCACGCTCGTCGACGAATAAGCCACAGGGATTTCACAGTTTAAAAATAGCAAACCTTGGAACTAGGGATTTTAATGTATCGTAGCTCAGCCCCTTCGGCTGGGCTCAGGGCAGGCTCTTTAGGGCTGACAACGGACTTGCAGCTGTGATTATCAGGGCTAAAGCCCTGAGCTACGAGAGGTAAGATATTGGTTGCAGAATAACTGAGATATTTGGAGCAAAGGGGTGCTGACGTGCGATGAAGACACAGACAAAAAGGCACGCGCAGGAGATTATAGGGCGCCTCAAAGATGAATATCCGGGCGCGCATATCGTCTTAAACTATTCCAACGACTTCGAGTTGTTAGTCGCTGTGATTCTCTCCGCCCAGTGTACCGACAAAAAGGTAAACGAGGTCACAGCATCTCTATTTAATAAGTATAGGCATATCGCGGATTATGCCGGAGCCGATCTGGGCGCACTCGAAGCGGATATCCGGCCGACCGGGTTCTTTAGGAATAAGGCCAAGAGTATCAAAGGCGCCGCAGCCATGGTGCTTGAAGGGTTCGGCGGTAAGATACCCTCGACGATGGATGAGATATTGCGGCTGCCCGGCGTCGCCCGCAAGACCGCCAATGTGGTCCTGGGCAACGCCTACGGTGTGGTCGAAGGGATCGCGGTCGATACGCATGTAAAGCGCCTTTCGCAGCGTCTGGGTTTGAGCGCCAGTTCAAATCCCGACAAAATCGAGCGCGACCTCATGGATATCGTACCGAAAGACGATTGGTTTAAGCTTACCTACCTCTTGATAGAACACGGCAGGGCAGTATGTATTGCGAATAAACCCAAATGCGACAGTTGCCTGCTCAACGATATCTGCCCTTCCGCGTTTAAGGTTTAAACAAGTGCCGGCCTCGCCCATGGATTAAAATAAGCAAGCTAGCCATTTCTTGCTAACCAAGTTATAATCTCCTAATCAGGGGCAATTAGTAGGTAAAGATTAGATGAGAATCTTGCCCTCCGACCCATGGGTAGGAGCCGTAAGTCTGTTATGCTCACCCGCCGTGAAGGGTTACTGCTAGAACTTCAGTATATGCGATGCTGAATAAGAGAGACGTAAAGCGCAAAGATAGTGGTAGCAAAAGAAGGAGGCATTACTTGGATACTCTCGAACTCATCCAGACAAGGCGGAGCGTACGAAAGTATACTGGAGAACGGGTCGGTGATACAGATATTGACAGGATACTGGAAGCGGGCAGGTGGGCACCGTCAGGCTTGAACAACCAGCCGTGGCGGTTTGCCATCATACGGAAAGCCGGGACGAAAAAAGAGCTTGCCGCGGCCACGAAATACTCTGCGGTAATTTTGGGCGCGGATGCGCTGATCGCGGTCTTTCTCGACCGCCTCGCGATATACGATAAAACGAAAGACGCCCAGTCCGCGGGTGCTTGTATCCAGAATATGCTTCTCCAGGCCCACTCGCTGGGGCTCGGCGCCTGCTGGCTCGGCCAGATTCTAGCAAAGGCCGATATGGTCAAGAAAGCGCTTGGCGCACCCGACAGCTATGAGCTGATGGCGGTCATCACGCTTGGCCACCCCGAGCCCGCAAAGCTCTCCGGCCGGCGTGAAGAACTCGAGAAACTTGTCTTCTTGCGTGAAGAAGTATAGCGCGCGGTCGGCGCCCGGCGCCAGGCTATTGGCCGTTTAGCTCATCGATTCTCCTGATCGTGTTTGAGCCGACAGCGTATATCGAGCCGTCGGGCGCCTGGGTGACGCCGATGACGCGCTCGCTAACGTCGGCTATTACTCTGTCTGAAGCAACCTCGTCACGACCGGGCCCGGTAAGCTCGATTGCCCGTAGATTATTAGTGTTATACGCGCCGAAGATGAATCTATCGCGCACCCCGGGGAAGCGGTCCCCGGTATAAAATATCGCCTGTGTGGGCGCTATGGGCCTCGCATACACATGTATGGGGTCGATGAAACGGTCGTCGCCGGCCCTGCCGCTGACCACGGGCCAACCGTAATTCCCACCGGCCCTTACAATATTTATCTCGTCGTTGTCTCTGGGCCCGTTTTCCGTTATGAAGAGCGCGTTTGTGACCGGCTGGAAGGCCATACCGAAGACATTGCGGTGACCGTAGGAGTAGACCGGCGAACCCGGGAAGGGATTGTCGGACGGGATGGAGCCATCCGCGTTTACGCGAAGGATTTTGCCCGCGGTCGACTCGATATCCTGTGCAAGCCTTGCGTTTCCTGTCTCACCCGTCGAGATAAAGAGCCTGTCGTTTGGACCAAATACCAAAATGCCGCCGTTATGGATGCGTCCGCCCGGGATAGCGTCGATGATGACCTCGGGCTCCGGCCGCGCGTCGCCGTCGGCCCTAAACCTGACTACGCGGTTGGCAAGCCCGCCGTCTCTGCTGTAGGTGTGATAGACATATACGTAAGGTAGAGCTTCAAAGTCTGAAGATATAGCGATTCCCAGGAGACCGGTCTCATGGTAGCCGCGCATACTCGGCACGTCTACCGTCGCAAACGGTTCTTCATCGAGTCTTCCATCTCTCATAACGCGCACGCGGCCGATTCTCTCGGTGATAAAGACACGCCCGTCCGGGGCGAATGCCATTGCCACGGGTGAGTCGAGCCCCGTTATCTCCCTGGGGAGGGCGGGGGGCTCGCCGCCGTTTCTATCCGTATCCGTAGCCGGGGGTTGCCGCTGGCAGCCGGCGAAGACCATCAGGGATACGGCGAGTATGCTTATGGCGCCGGCGCGCACGAGAAATCTCATAATCTCCATGCCGTTTCTTTACCCAATATCATGCAACGCAAATCGTTATTCTGCTCTGCTGTCTATTCGATGCTCGCAAGCAGCCGCGGGCGTAGCTGGAGTGCGAGTGCGCTCGATATAAGCATTATCGCGCCGAAGCCAACCGCAATCGGCGCCCCCAGTAGCTGGGCAAGCGAACCGGCCAGGAAGCCCCCGAATGGAAATATGCCCATGAGCGCCCAGACGAAGAGGCTCATAACGCGTCCGCGAATCTCCGGCGGCGTCGATGACTGCAGTGAGGTATTAATCGTCGAAACGCAGGTTAAAAAGGCGCTGCCCGCAAAGAACTGCGCGACAAGCGATACGATATAGGTCTCTGAGGATGCGAAGAGCAGAAGCGATGCGCCGTAGAACGCCATCCCGGCTTTGATGAGGGTCTTGCGGCTGGCAATATTTGAAGCGCTCGCCACAAGCAGCGCGCCGGTCACAGCGCCCAGCCCGCTTGCGGCCATAAGGTTGCCGTAGACCTGGGGCCCGCGGCCCAAGATGTCGCGGGCGAAGACGGGCAAGAGTACGGTATGGGAGAGGCCAAACAACGTCAGAACACCGATAAGAATCAAGAGTGTCGCGGTTGAAACGTGCGACCGCGCGTAGCGCACGCCCCCGATAAATCGCTGCCACGCGCGCTCGCTGCCATCGGCTTTCGCAACCCCGGCGGATCTTGATTTGACAAGGAGGAGCGCGACGATGACCGCTAGAAAACTTACCGCATTGACATATAAAGCGACCGCAACCCCGGCGAATTTAATGATAAGCCCCGCTATCGCCGGCCCGAGAAGTCTCGCCACGTTAAACTGGGCCGAGTTGAGCGCGACCGCGTTCAGGAGGTCTTTTTTCGGTACCAGTTCCGGTATGAGCGAAAGCCATGCCGGGAAGCCGAAGCTTGTTGCGATACCGGCCGCAAATGTGATGACTATGACTATCATGAACGTCGCCGAGTCGAAAGAGACGAATGTCGCGAGGACGAGAGCGAGGCCCATCAGGATACCCTGCGTGAGGATGAGAAGCGATCTGCGGTCATATCTGTCGGCTGCCATACCGGCGAAGAGCGCGAGAAAAAACGTGGGGATACCGGAGGCGAAATTGACCAGACCAAGGCTAAACTCAGAATTGGTGAGTTCCAGAACGAACCAGCCGAGCGCTATCGATTGAATCCAGGTACCGATGTTCGAAAGGAGAGCGCCTGTCCATAGATAGCGGTACTCCTGGTGCTTGAGCGCGGCAAAGAGCCGTCCCTGTCTCGCAGTTTTCTCGATGATCGCGGCTTCGGGCGAGGTGACTTCTGTCTCCAGTACATGTGCGTCTAATAGTTTTTGTTCCTCGGTATCGCTCATAGTAATCAAGACTATGATGAAGGATACCGCCGCGCTGCGCAAGCAAAGCCCGCCGGCTATCGACTATGTGCCCAACCGGTTCCGCAAAAGAGTTGGTAAGCCTTCCGATTCGATGTTCGACCATCCATATTCAGGGATTTTGCAATTCGATGCTTTTGATGACAATTCATAATATGCCTGACAGAGTAGTAGGCATCATGTCAGTAATGCGGCGATGATACCGACGAGGAAGATGCCGTCGAACACCCCGGCCCCTCCGATGCTTACCGCAAGCGAGCCGATTTCCCTTATGCGGTTAAAGTTGAGAAGGTCGGCGCCGATGAGCGTCCCGAGAACGCCGGAGATATACGCGACCGCGGCCGGGTTTTCTTCCGAGAGCAGTAGCGCGAACAGGGCGGCGGCGATCGGTGGTATAAACGGGGGCAATGCGATACCGACGTTGGGCACCGGCCGCGCCAATGCCTTGGAGAGCAGTGTTATGAGTGCGGTGGCGATAAATGTCGGCATGAGCGGGGCCGTTGGCAGGAGGTAAAGTGACAAGGCGACCGGGATTACCGCGCCGCCGACGTTAACGAAGACGACCTGCTGTGCGACTCGTGGCGGATAGTAGAAAAACGGAATCGGCAGCCGTCGCGGCTCGGAGACGACTATCTTTCGCCGACTGACCGGTATGTTTATATATCCGCCCACGATGATACCGAGGAAGATCAAGAATGTCTGTACGGGCGTGAGGCCGAGCTTTGTAAAGGATATTGCCACGATGTTGAAGAGAAACAAGACAAAGAGGACGGACAAGAGGAATGTAAGGATCATAGGGAGCATGATTTCTCGCCGCATTGGTTCTCCTGCGTCAGGCTGCTTTTCCGGGTCTGACAATCTCCTTGATTTTCTCCAGGTCTGCGCGGAAATTTTCCAACCTATCCCGTCCCTCTCCGGTGTACGCCCGCAGAATGGCCGCCGGATGATATGTCGGCAAGACAATGAGCCCGCGCCAGTCGTAGAATTTGCCCCGGTCTTGAGTGAGTCTAAAGTCTTTGCCGAGAAACCACTGGCTTGCTTTTGCGCCGAGGGCGACGACAAGTTTGGGCGAGACGATTGAAATCTCGCGCTCGAGAATATCGCGGCCAGCGGTTATCTGTGCGACCGTCGGCGGTTTATTTGCTCTCTTACCGCCGGTCAGGTCTTTGAACGAGCGGTATTTGACGATGTTGGTTATGTAGAAGTCTCGCTCTACCTCATAGCCGAGCTCCAGCAAGGTCTTCTCGAGAAGCTTTCCGGCCGCGCCGACAAAAGGTCTCTGTTCGAGCTCTTCTTGCTCGCCGGGGCCTTCTCCGATGAGCATGCATGACGCATCCGGGTTCCCCCGGGGAAAGACCGGTGTCGTGCCGGTTCCCGGACCACTTTTGCAGCGGGCGCAATTAGAGATCTCTCTATTGATCTCTTCGATTAAACGCGATTTCTGTGTCATATCCATCGTTACCTGCATACCTCAAATCGAGCTCGCGTAAACGGGCTCGATTTCTCATCTAAGAACCTTTTGCTTACACGGCCTCGATACTTGTATCGCCCCCGGATCATCGAGACGCGACAGTTGCGAACAGTACGTTTTGACATCGCTCACAGCCGGGCGATTTTCGTCCTATCTTTTTGCTGCTATAATTACTAGCAGTGAATAAAATGCCTGTTGCGCAAGTCGAACGCACGGTTGTCAAGAAAGGGAAGAGTTGCCGGTGGAACAGAGAATATCCCGCCTCGGCGTTATGGGCGGCACTTTTAATCCGATTCATTACGGCCATCTGGTCACCGCCGAAGAGGCGCTGTCTCAATTCAAGCTCGACAGGGTGATGTTTATGCCGGCCGGTGTCCCTCCGCACAAGAGTGATCGGGAGATTCTACCACCCGAGGAGCGGTATCTCCTTACGGTCATCGCAACGGCATCCAACCCCGATTTTATGGTCTCGCGCCTGGAAATCGAGCGCAAGGGGCCCTCATATACCATCGATACCCTTCTCGAGCTGCAGGACCTGGTGGGATCTAAAACCAAGATATTCTTCATCACGGGTGCCGATGCGGTTTGGGAGATTCTT
>Ga0351929_1129_pt1 | contig 10611 bp, 8 predicted proteins | sample BONcelHT113001E9_FD_205825 | JGI IMG/M metagenome (GOLD analysis project Ga0351929, IMG submission 205825) | Enriched cells from coal bed in the Powder River Basin, Montana, United States - BONCAT cells T11 rep2 HSBNCT.T11.300.1.E9 ...
ACGGTGGCCGCGCGCAAGGGCGAGCATCGCCAGGCGGTGGGCCATTTTCGCCGCGCCCTGGAGATCGATCCCACTGCGACTCAAGCCCGACTGGACCTGGCCCTGGCCCTGTTCGACCTTGGGGAGACGAAAGAAGCCACGCGCGCGCTGCAGGACCAGCTGCGGCAAGGCCCCTCGGGCGATGCCCACATGCTGTTGGGGCTGATCGCCTGGCAGGAGGGCGATGCCGCCGAGGCGCGCAAGCAGTACGCCGCCGCTGTCCACAATCTGCCTCAGCACGCGGCCGCGCACCTGGGCCTGGCCAACGCCTACACCCGCCTGGGCCAAACGGAACGGGCGCGCGAAGCCATGGCCGAGTTCCAAAAGCTCCGGGCCGACGAACATCGGGGGCGGCAAACCGATCTGCGGGGCTACGACGATACGGCAGCCCAGGGCGGAGAACTTGGCAAAGTCTGCATGAACGCAAGTCGGATCTATCACGTCCAGAAGCGAACCACCGAAGCGGAACGATTGTGGCGGTTGGCGGCTGCCGTAGACGCGGCCAACGTCGATTCGCGGCAAGCCTTGGCTTGGATGCATCGCCAAAGAGGCCAACTTGCGGAAGCGATCCGTCTGCTGACGGAGTTGGCGGCGATCGAACCGGCCAATTCGAGCTATCCCCTCGAGATCGGCCGGCTGCACGTCGAGTTGGGCCAGCGATCGGCCGCCGAAAACGCGCTGCTGGAAGCGTGTCGCCGCGACCCTCGTCTGGCCGCCGGACATGCGGCGCTGGCGAGGCTCTATCTGGAAGATCCCGCCCGGAAAACCGCGGCGTTGGTTCAGGCCCGCGCGGCGGTGGATTTGCAGCCGACGGGGGCGCATTATGCCCTTCTGGGCGAAGCCTCTCGGGGGAACGGCGACAGGCAAGCCGCCCGAGAAGCCTTCCAGCGGGCCTCGGAACTGGCCCCCGAGAACTCACCCGACCGCCGGCGTTACGAGCGTCTTTCCCAGGAGAATTGACATGACGTCGCTCGCCCCGATCTGGCTTGCCTGTCTCCTCGCTGCCGCCGAGTCCGGCGCGGGGGCAGCGCCGGCCCCCAGCGGCATCCGATTCCGCGACGTGACGGCCCAGACGGGCATCGCCTTTCGCCACACCGACGGGAGCAGCGGACGCCGTTATATCGTCGAGTACGTCAGTGCCGGCCTGGCCACGTTCGACTATGACGGCGATGGTCTGACGGATATCTACTTTGTGAATGGGGCCCCCTTGCCCGGCACCGTCTCGGAAACGGTGCCGGGCAACGCCCTGTATCGGAACCTGGGCGAATTTCGTTTTCTCGACGTCACCGACGCGGCCGGAGTGGGGGATATCCGCTTCGGTTTGGGGGCCACGGTGGCGGATTATGACAACGACGGATTCCCGGACTTGTACGTCAGCAACTTCGGCCCCAACGTCCTTTACCGCAACAACGGCGACGGGACCTTTTCCGACGTCACGAACCAGGCAGGCGTGGGCCGCGGGGACAAGGTCGGTGCGGGCGTCGCCTTTCTCGACGCCAACGGCGATGGTTGTCTCGACTTGTTCGTTTCCAATTACGTGGTCTTCTCGTTTGACAGGGCCGTGACCCGCAGGCTCAAAGGAGTTCCCTCCTATGCCAGCCCGCTCGACTACACCCCGGATCGGAATGATTTCTTCCGCAACCAAGGCGATGGCACCTTCCGGGATGCCGGACGCGAATCGGGCATCGCCGCGCACGCGGGAACCGGGATGGGGATGGTCTGCGCAGACGTCAATGGGGACGGCCACACCGACATTGTGGTCGCCAATGATGTCATGCCCAACTTTTTCTTCAAGAATGATGGCCGGGGGAACTTTCAAGAAGCAGGGTTGCTGGCGGGCCTGGCCTACGACGCGGCCGGTTCGCCCCACGGCAGCATGGGAGTCGACGCGGGCGATTTCGACAACGACGGGCTTCTGGATTTCGTGGTCACGTCCTATCAGCGCGAGTTCACGACGTTATATCGGAACCTGGGTGGCGAGGTGTTCGCCGACGTGACGCGACAGACCGGCGCGGGCGAAGGCAGCTTCGCCACCGTCAAATGGGGCTGCAGTCTGGTGGACTTTGACAACGACGGACACCGCGACCTGTTCGTCGCGTGCAGCCATATCGACGATAACGTGGAATTGCGGGATGATACCACGAGCTACCTCTCCCGTTGCGTGGTTCTGCGGAATACGGGCAACCGCAGGTTCGTCAACGTCACCGACCAGGCCGGGGATGGCTTGAGCCCAAGACGCAGCCATCGCGGAGCGGCTTTCGACGATCTCGACAACGACGGCCGAATCGACGTCGTGCTGCTGAACTCGCGCAGTACGCCCACGATTCTACGGAACGAATCCGCCACCGGAAAACACTGGCTGCAATTGCAGGTCCGCGGCAGGCAAGCGAACCGCGACAGCGTCGGGGCTCGCGTCAAGCTCGTGGCGGGCAACCTGGTACTCGTCGACGAGATCCACAGCGGCCGAGGCTATCAGAGTCACTACGGCTCTTGCCTGCACTTTGGGCTTGGCCCGCACCAGCACGTCGATCGACTCGAGATTACCTGGGTCGGCGGCAGCACCGACGTGCTTCACGATCTGGCCGTGGATCAACGCCTGCTGGTCCTGGAGGGCGCCGGCGCAATCCCCCTTGCAGAACCTCTGGGCGCGCACGGGCAACGGCGTTGAAATGACGTTCTCGATCAGCCGACACAAGGCCCTTCGTCGCGAAAACACGTCAGAGGGCCCCAATTCACACCCCCTCGGTCTTTTCCGGGCCAGCGTCTAGTGCGTTGTCCACGCTAAATCCGCGGGTTGTGAGCGGCAAGGCGCTAGCCCAATGCCACTTACTTTAGGCCCACTGTAGTGGATTTTGTCTCTGTGGAAGCTGGTTTTGCTCTCGAACTCCGGCGCAGGGGGACGTTTTTTTCGATCAGCCGGTCGGCCCTTCAAGACGCGGATCTCGCAGGTTGGGGCAAGAGGCCGACCATGCCCGCGTGTGCGTGCCAGGGCAAACACGTTTACAGGCCAAGACGTGAGCAACGCCGAGAGACGAGCGCAGCCCCACCGAACACCCGACGCCATCCCCCGCCTGCCGCAGCTCGGCCTCCCCGTCACCTCCGCGGCCGAAATGGCAACCGCCGCGGTCGGAGGCACGGCCCAGCGGTGGGAAGCCCAATCGCGGGCCAATTCTCCAGGCCTGCTTAGGTTGGCTCCACCGCGGGGGACGGTTCGGCGTCAGGTTTCTTTTTCCGGCGTAGGCTTTTCTCGAACTTGGTGGACTTGGGACGCCGGGGATGGGCCTTCCGGGGATAGCTCCTCGGTGACTTGCGTTGGGGATGCTTCTTCTGCGAGGCCCGGTATAGAGCTTCGGCGTAACGCTCCAGCCATTGCTCGACACTGCACGCCGGTTGCAGCAACAGCCGGTCCTTCAGCGTCGTCCAGACGTCTTTGAAGCTCAGGCGGCGCGGCTTGATTTTGGCGAGCTTGGCCGCCTGCCGACGGAATTGCGCCACTAGGTTATAGGCGATCACCGAGGTGTACAATTCCTTCTGGAACATCTCGACGCTTTTGGCGCGGATGTTTTCCGTGTCCAGGGTCACCTTGAGGTCGCGAATATCGAATTCCACATCGTAACGCCGCTGATAAAGGCTGGCCGCCGAGATGCCATCGAGATCCAGATTGGTGACCAGGTACAGCGTCAACTCCGGGCTGATCTCCACTTCATGCAGCAGCACTTCGAGCGAAGTCTCTGTCGGCAGGTCGGGATTTGTCTTGCGGTCCTTGGAACTGGGCTTCCAGACCAGACGATAAGTCTTGTGAGTGGGACCTTGGTCAATCAACTCCGCGCGCCGGCGGAGCGGCTTGAAGCGGGATTGGGTCAGACGAAACAGAAAGTCATGCTGGCTCTGGGTGCTGTGGTAAGCCACGCTGTAGATCCCGAAATTGGAGTCGGCCATGACGATCGAGTGAGCCGGCAACTGCTTGACAATCCGCCGGGCCTGCTCGGCTTCACTGGCATTGTGCTCGCCGTACATGGGGTCCACTTGTGGCAGTAAGGCACAGCCGCTTTGCATTTCATTGGCGACCATGAGCATCGCCACCGGCCAGACCGATTCGCCGTATTGGTTGGGTGCTGGCGGATAAGCGGCTCGCAAGGCCGGGGTCGGTGGCAGTGTGATGGTGGTGCCATCCAAGATGAAGATCCGTTGGCAGCCAAGGATGGGCTCACTGATCTCCCCCAGGTAATTGCAGACGCACTCGGAAAACCGATGGATCGTGTCCAGTGGCAAACGTTGCCGGCCCCGGGCATACGCTGCCGAATTCTCGGAAAGCGTGTTCTCGCGGACTCGTTTATTGTCCGGCAAGAGATGACGATCGTGGGTCAAGACCTGAGAAATCACTTCCTTGAGCGTCTTGCCGCCTCCCAGCCGCTGCAGGATCAACATCCACAGCGTGACGCCGTTGGTGTAGACCATCTTGGTCGTCGGCCGCGCATCGGGGTCGATGAGGATTTGCCGCGCGGAGGCCTGAACGATTTCGTGAAGCAATTGTATTGCCGAGGCCAGTTGCTCCTCCGGTGTCAGGACCTTGGAATCGGTCTGCGGCTTGGCCTGTGTCATGGACGTGGACCGGGGCGTGGATTCTGCTTCGGATTTGGAGGATGGCTTGGATTTTGCCTTGGCTCTTGCTTTAGCTCTAGCTTTGGCTTTTCTGTTGACATTGTGGTTGGGCGGTGGAAGAATCATGGCTCGATCATGCAAAAATGGCAGGTTCAGAAAGAACCTACCATGACAGCGCAAAATCTGTGCCAATCGTGATACATTTGAAAAAAATCTTAAAGTAAGCGGCATTGGGCGCTAGCCGCCGGTTCTGGACGTCACCGGCTTGCCGCTCACCCAGCGCGACCCCAGTATTGTTCGCCCCGCCCCTCGGCAGCGTCTACCCCCTCCGCCGGCGATGGCGCATCGCCCCGGGCCGCTGAGGACTCCCCAGGAATTTGTCCACCGGACTCGGTCCGCATTCGGATCCTTCTGCGCGAGAGCGTAAGGCAATGCCACGCCTGCATCGCCCTCGGCCAAGGCGCGTTCATCAGTCTCTTGAACCCGCAGGTCTGCGGAGCCCTCGGGGACCACCTCGAGCAGATCCAGCAAACCCGTTCCGCAACCCTCAAAACGTATTTGGGCGTATATAACATGTACCCATTAACACATGTCAAGCGCCGATGGCCGTGTTTTTTCGCCGGAACCGTGTTCTCCCGCCAGACCTGGCCGGGATTGTCTCCGTGCCCAGCGACCATCCCGGACCGCAACCCCGGACAGGCCAACAGCTTGCGGGCTCGGCAGGCCTCATGCCTGTCCCGTGTTCTCTGGACGGAGCCGGCCAGATAACACGGTTGCCGCTTTTGGCGACCATCGCCAATCCGACCCGCCAGCCGTGTTCTCTGGCCAACGACGGCCGCTTTCGGCCTCGGCCCCAGACCGCCCCAAACGGCGCAACCCTCGTTGTGCCAACCGCTTCCGCCGCGTCGCCCGCAAGCAAGTCAGTCGTGTTATCCCGCCGGAATCGGCGGCAATCCACGCCCGACACCAAGATTCCCCCCTGCGACGTCCCGGGCATCGCTTCTTCCCGGCAATATCCGATTCCGATAAAATTCAGATAATGCCGAAAAAAAGAAAAAAGCTTGCAATTGTTGCGGGAAATCGTATAAGCTACCCCATTATCCGTCGGGCATTATCAACCAAACCGGCTGGAGAACACCACCGGAGCGAGGACACCCCGGCGGGATAATTACAAGTTCGGGGTATCTGCAACCCGTATTATCAGCGGAGCCCCCTTGCAAAGCGACGTGGACAATGGTATACGAAGCAGACTTCGCGACTGCTCAATTCGTATTGGAGCAGATCGCGAAGTCTGCTTCGTATGCAGCATTGTCTTTTCCCGCTTCGCAGGGGGCGCATGTCGCTGAGGAATCCTGGTCGAGCCCCCCGAACTAATCGCTGGATCGGACGGCGGCTTGCGGCTCCCGCGGTGTGGATGCTCCGTGTGTCCGCCGCCGATCAGCTTTGTCGTTCGCCGTTCCTGAGGAGCAAACGAGCATGTGGCCGTTTTCACGAAAGCCGAAGGACATCGGTAGCTTGCCTGCGATCACAGACCCGTCTCACACCTGGGGTGTTGCTCAGGGGAACTACGAAGGGTCACCGCTGATCGTCCGGTTCAGCCAGAGCGCAAAAGAATGGTGCTCGCATCCCGGCCTGCCGATCAAGCTTGGCTTCGCTGTTCCGCTGAATTCACCGACCGAAGGCGGGCTTCCCGATCCAGCCGAGAACGAACAGTTGGATGAAATCGAGGACACAATACGCGGCGAGGTCGCTGCACGAACAAAAGGACTCCATGCCTTGGTGCTGACGACCGGCACCATGAAGGAATTCGTGTTCTACATCCCGCGTGGGGTCGACATAAAGACGCTCCACGAGGCAATTCAGGCGGCTGTGCCGACACACGAGGTCCAATGCATGGCCGTGAACGAACCGAAATGGGATTCATACAACGAGTTCCGTCGCGGTTGACATCGTGCGGTCGTCGACGGCGAACTTATCGGTTGCACGCGAGTCGGCGTCATCGCGGTTTCCAATGGTAGGCTCACACGCGCCGACCGCGTGAACCGGAACGTTACGTGCCGAAGATCCCGCCACCCCGTACTCCAGCGACCAACGGTGGATCCCACCGTTATGTTTTTCCCAACGGAGGTCAGACTGATGAAACGAGTTTGCCTGTTGCTTGTGATTGGTGTTGTCGTCGTTTGCTCCATCGCGTTCGCAGCTCAGAAGGATGCTGCAAAGAGACCGGACCGATTCCTTGGTTACCTTCACGAAGGGGCACATGTCGAGCTAGATCCATTGGGCAATCCACCCAACGTGTACTCCATTCAGCTGGTGGGGGACGAGGAGGTCGCGAACAGACAGAAACGCGTGGCCGAATACCGGGCACGGTTGACCGAAACTGCGACGCAGTTGCGCGACATCAAGGAGACCGAGCAGGGCGGTGAGAAGCAGCGCAAACTTCTGGAACTGCAGCGGCAGTTACAAAATGCCGCGGCGGTACACACGCCTGTCTACCGAATCGCTGCAACGGGCGAGGATTTTGTGGAACTGCACGGCGCCATCAACCCGCCCGGGCACGAGGACGTATCGTGGATGGTCCTGCCTCTGAGCGTCATTCGATACATCAAGGGCGAGTCCACTAGATCCCCCTGAAGAGCGGCCGCAGGTACCGCATTGGCTCGAAGCAAGATGGCTTGCGTACGACTCGGCACGGTCACGTAACCATCGGTTGCAACCGAGCGGAGTACCGCCGGTTGAACCGAGTCGTTATGTTGCAAACAAAAATCCGATGAGGGACATCATGCGAGTTACAATCTTGACCCTGACGTTGATTGCATGGCTCTCGCAGCCCCACTCTGGCCATGCGCAGCAGTTAACTAATATGGGTATGATGGCTACGGGCGTGTTGAGTCGAACTCGAACCGGCGGCTCAGATTTCCAGCTCGGAGATATGATGTACTTGACCGCTCTTCAGCCGTCAGGCTCCGGCAGCATGTACGTCTCAGCACACATGGAGTATCTGGACGACAACAACAATTGGCAGCCCGTCCCAACTGCTCGTACCTCCCTAGGCAATGAGTACCGATCTGGCCGTTATCCCGGTGTGCGCGACTACGTGAAATTCGAAAGCGCTACCGAGAATACCACCCGGCACATCTGCCTATTCATGCCGTACGGTGCGGCATGGCTTCCAACCAACAAGTTCTATCAACGTCGTTACGTATTGCGTCTCTGGGATCGGAACAACGAGCCTTTGGCAAGAACCGCACTACCGGCTGAATCGATCGAAACGAAGAAGGACAACTCAGGCAAGATCGTTATCGTCACAGTGAAAGCAAGAGCGTGTGCATCGTTGGTCGATGCAAACAACGAGCCGATCCCGGAATCTCAAGACGAAGGCACGCTTCGGTTCTTCAGCACGCGTACCGGGCAGTTCGTATGCCCTGGTGGAGCTCAACAATGAATACTGTTTCCAACAAAACAAAAAAAGAGACGTCTGAAAAGTTGATCGACGTCTTCTTTCGCGCCTGCATAATTGGGTTTCCCTTGATCGGCGTGTCAGTACTCGTCGCACTGATTGTCCCACTCTGCGTGTCTGCGCTCGCCGATAAGGTTCTCACTGCAAAGCTCACTTTCACTTCCCTTGGCCTACTGTTCGGCATCTTGCAAGTCCTCTTGGGCGTCCTTCTTGCCCTTGTGGGCGTTACCATCGACTACGATGTTGATGCTGGCGTCGGCCCCGCGAAGATTAAGCTTGCGTCCGCGTCTCCCGGCATTTTGCTGCTCATCATTGGCAATTTGCTATTCGCATTTTCGCTGATGCGTGAATTTGAAGTTTCCGAGGCCACCACGGTGCCCATCAAATCCACTGACGCGTCCCAGGCCATGCAAAGGAATGTGACAAACGCGGATGATCCCCTCAAGGGTTCTGGAGGGCCAGAGTAGAAGCCACATAACCGGTATATGGCCTCCCCTGTCAAGAGAAAATACGGGTAGCGCTCCGCAGTTTTTTCCTTTTTCTTGGCAGGCTTCACGGTTTCATGCTTCCGAGCGGCTCGATACTGACGGGGCTGCGATCGGCTAGGAGGAATTCCAACGGCAGCACGCGTCGCGCTGCGGTGGTCCGAAGCGTGAGTGCACCAAACAGGTATCATGGGTCGGCCCTCGCTCGCTCCGTTCGGCGGTGGGCGGCGAAGACTGCGGCGAGTCGGAAGACGGTGGACCGCCTCCTCGGTGGTTCTCGTCGCGCCCAAGAAATTCATCCGTTCCCTCGGGTCCGGCAATTCAAAACGTACGGCTCATTCGACAAGTCGAATGTCCAGTTGATAGCAGGCTCGGCCGAGGAGCAATCACGCGCAAGTCAGTCGTTCCTTTCGGTCGTGTGTGGGGTCAATCCGGGACGCGGCTGCGCGTCCAATCAATCGGTCTGAGCTCGGGAAAATGGCGGAATGGACTCCGCGTTCGGCTGCCGTCGATGCGGTGCCGAAGAGTTGATCTGCGGAAGGTCCGCGTACCCGCTCGCCCCATGCCGGTCTCAGTTATGCGCCCGGCTCGCGCAGCCGCTCCCGGAAGTGTGTTTATCGGTTCACGGTCGATCTCCTTGTTGCTGGGCGGTCCGCAGGCTTAAGCGGTAAACATTGTCCGTTGTCGTCAACCTGCTGGTCCGCTAAAATGGTGTTGGCCTGGGCGGAGGATAGGGCTCTGCTGGGAAGCAACCCGAGCGCCGTCCCAGGGGCTGGAAGCAAGTGGGGGGTGGTTTTGCCGCCCCCGCTTGCCCTGCCTTTCGCTCTCCGCAGGGCCACCTTGCTTTCAGCACCAAAGCGAAAAATCCCAGGGGGTCTGGGGGACTGGTCCCCCAGTCTCAGCCAGCGCTGTCTTCAGTCCGCTTCTCCTTTCGTTTCTGTGGATATTGGTTTCAGGATTCGTCTGCCGGCCTCAGCAAGCGAAGAGCTTGTCTACGTCGAAGGCCGTCTTGCGGCGCAGCATCCAGTACACGGCGCGTCCCAGTTTGGCGGCCAGCACGGACATGGCTTTGGGCTTGCTGTGCTTCTTGGTCTTGCGTTCGACGAAGCGTTTGGCGGCCTCGCATTCGCGCATCAGCAGCGTGGTCGCCTCGGAGAACGCCCACTTCAGGTGGGCGTTGCCGATCTTCTTGTGGGGCGAGCCTTTTGACTTGCCGGCCGACTCGTGGCTCCCTCGCACCAGGCGGGCGTAGGAGACAAAGTCGCCGACGTCGGCGAAGCGACGGATGTCGTGGATCTCGTACAGCAGGACCATCGCCAGGATCTCGCCGATGCCGGGCACGGTTTTGAGCCGGTGTGGGGCACGGTTTTGAGCCGGTGAAAGGTGTCGGGGTCGTGGACCTTGGCGTTGCGTTTCAGGTACAGCTCGACGCTGGTCAGCTCCTTGTCGAAGTCGGCGGCCAGGGCGACGTCGGTTTGCACCATGCGGCGCACGCTGGCGTCGTCGAAGCACTTGGTCAAGTCGACGCGGTTGGCGGCATAGCTGAACTTGCCCGGCGGCGGGGTGACGTTGTACTGGCTGAAGGTGTTATTCAGGTGCGCCAGTAGCTCGCCTCGGCGGCGGACCAGGAAGCAGCGTCGTCGCAGCAAGTCCCGCGTGGAACGCATCTGGCGTGGATAGACGTAGCTCATGGGGAACGTGCCGCCGCGGAGCAGCCTGGCGATCTTCTCGCTGTCGATCTTGTCGTTCTTGGTCTTGCCACCGTGGATGGCTCGCATGTACAGCGCGTGTCCGAGCACGAAGGCGATCTCCTCTTCGAGGCACAGATCGGAGAGCCAGTACCAGGCGAACATGCATTCCGCCCCGACCACCAGTTGGTTCCGATAGGGCTCAACCGTCCGTAGGAAATCCTCCGGCCGGGCTCGGATGCCCCGGTGGCGTACGATTTCGCCCGCCTGATCGAGCACGCACACATGGAGGGTCTTGGCGTGCAGGTCGACTCCGCAGTAGAATGGGTGCTGTTGG